>Ga0068851_10000002_pt1 | contig 302756 bp, 276 predicted proteins | sample KBSCornC12_FD_66588 | JGI IMG/M metagenome (GOLD analysis project Ga0068851, IMG submission 66588) | Corn rhizosphere microbial communities from Kellogg Biological Station, Michigan, USA - KBS Corn C1-2 | ecosystem: Host-associated > Plants > Roots > Rhizosphere > Soil ...
CAAGCCTACGCAGATGGTGCTCCCGGTTCCTTACCGAATCAGACACCAAAACGACATCCGGCTCCGGCCAGATGAAACGGTAACAAGCAGGAGTTAAACCCGTGGCAATTAATCTCGAAGACAAGAAGGCCATCGTCGCTGAAGTCAACGAGGCTGCCAAAGCTGCTCTGTCCGCTGTCGTGGCTGATGCCCGTGGTGTGACAGTAGGCGCTATGACCGGACTCCGTAAAGAGGCTCGTGAAGCTGGCGTATACGTACGTGTTGTACGTAACACCCTGCTCAAGCGCGCTGTTGCTGACACTGAATACAGTGTCCTCAACGACGTGTTCACCGGCCCGACTCTGATCGCGTTCTCCAAGGAACATCCAGGCGCTGCTGCCCGTTTGTTCAAGGAATTCGCCAAGAGTCAGGATAAGTTCGAGATCAAGGCAGCTGCGTTCGAGGGCAAGTTCCTCGCAGCTAACCAAATCGACGTACTGGCAACACTGCCGACCCGCGACGAAGCCATTTCGCAGCTGATGAGCGTGATTCAAGGCGCTACCAGCAAGCTGGCTCGTACTCTGGCCGCAGTTCGCGAGCAAAAAGAAGCTGCCGCAGCCTAAGGCTGAGCGACTTCTCTCGCGTATTTTTGTTTATTTCGATGGCCGAGTAGGCCGTCCCCCAATTCAGGAAATACAGCAATGTCTATCTCCCAAGACGATATCCTCAACGCCGTAGCTGAAATGTCGGTTCTGCAGGTTGTTGAGCTGATCAAAGCTTTCGAAGAAAAATTCGGCGTTTCCGCTGCCGCTGCTTCCGCTGGCCCAGCTGTTGCTGCTGTTGCTGCTGAAGAGCAAACCGAATTCAACGTCATGCTGGTAGAAGCTGGCGAGAAGAAAGTAAACGTGATCAAGGCAGTACGTGAACTGACCGGTCTGGGCCTGAAAGAAGCCAAGGCTGTAGTTGACGGCGCTCCTGCCCAGGTTCTGGAAGCAGTGTCGAAAGACGCCGCTGACAAAGCTAAAGCAGTGCTGGAAGAAGCAGGCGCTAAAGTCGAGCTGAAGTAAGCATCGACCTTGCGTCTCCAGCCCAAGCGTTAAGCTGAAGGCTGATGGCTGGTGGCTCTTGCCACCGGCCTTTTTCCGTTCTTGGCTGTCGACTCGGTCGCCGCCACTAACGCGCTGTAACCACCCGATGCGGTGGTGCAAACCATGGGGTTTGCAAGATTTTCTGGCTGCTCCCGTCGGAGGGGCCAAACAAGCAGGTGACCAAGCTGGGGAACGCTGATGGCTTACTCATATACTGAGAAAAAACGTATCCGCAAGGACTTTAGCAAGTTGCCGGACGTCATGGATGTCCCGTACCTTCTGGCTATCCAGCTGGATTCGTATCGTGAATTCTTGCAGGCGGGAGCGACCAAAGATCAGTTCCGCGACGTGGGCCTGCATGCGGCCTTCAAATCCGTTTTCCCGATCATCAGCTACTCCGGCAATGCTGCGCTGGAGTACGTCGGTTATCGCCTGGGCGAACCGGCATTTGATGTCAAAGAATGCGTGTTGCGCGGTGTTACTTACGCCGTACCTTTGCGGGTAAAAGTGCGCCTGATCATTTTCGACAAAGAATCGTCGAACAAAGCGATCAAGGACATCAAAGAGCAAGAAGTCTACATGGGCGAAATCCCATTGATGACCGAGAACGGTACCTTCGTTATCAATGGTACCGAGCGTGTGATCGTTTCCCAGCTGCACCGTTCCCCGGGCGTGTTCTTCGACCACGACCGCGGCAAGACGCACAGCTCCGGCAAGCTCCTGTACTCCGCGCGGATCATTCCGTACCGTGGTTCGTGGTTGGACTTCGAGTTCGACCCGAAAGACTGCGTGTTCGTGCGTATCGACCGTCGTCGCAAGCTGCCGGCCTCGGTACTGCTGCGCGCGCTCGGCTACACCACTGAGCAAGTGCTGGACGCTTTCTATACCACCAACGTGTTCAGCCTGAAGGATGAAACCCTCAAGCTGGAGCTGATCGCTTCGCGTCTGCGTGGTGAAATTGCCGTCCTGGACATCCAGGATGAAAAAGGCAAGGTCATTGTTGAAGCTGGCCGTCGTATCACTGCGCGCCACATCAACCAGATCGAAAAAGCCGGTATCAAAGAGCTGGAAGTGCCTCTGGACTACGTCCTGGGTCGTACTACCGCCAAGGTCATCGTTCACCCGGCTACAGGCGAAATCCTGGCTGAGTGCAACACCGAGCTGAACACCGAGATCCTGGCCAAAATCGCCAAGGCTCAGGTCGTTCGCATCGAGACCCTGTACACCAACGACATCGACTGCGGTCCGTTCATCTCCGACACACTGAAGATCGACTCCACCAGCAACCAATTGGAAGCGCTGGTCGAGATCTATCGCATGATGCGTCCTGGTGAGCCACCAACCAAAGACGCTGCCGAGACCCTGTTCAACAACCTGTTCTTCAGCCCTGAGCGCTATGACCTGTCTGCGGTCGGCCGGATGAAGTTCAACCGTCGTATCGGTCGTACCGAGATCGAAGGTTCGGGCGTGCTGTGCAAGGAAGACATCGTCGCGGTACTGAAGACCCTGGTCGACATCCGTAACGGCAAAGGCATCGTCGATGACATCGACCACCTGGGTAACCGTCGTGTTCGCTGTGTAGGCGAAATGGCCGAGAACCAGTTCCGCGTTGGCCTGGTACGTGTTGAGCGTGCGGTCAAAGAGCGTCTGTCGATGGCGGAAAGCGAAGGTCTGATGCCGCAAGACCTGATCAACGCCAAGCCAGTAGCTGCGGCGGTGAAAGAGTTCTTCGGTTCCAGCCAGCTGTCCCAGTTCATGGACCAGAACAACCCGCTCTCCGAGATCACCCACAAGCGCCGTGTCTCCGCACTGGGCCCGGGCGGTCTGACCCGTGAGCGTGCCGGCTTTGAAGTGCGTGACGTACACCCGACGCACTACGGTCGTGTTTGCCCGATCGAAACGCCGGAAGGTCCGAACATCGGTCTGATCAACTCCCTGGCCGCTTATGCGCGCACCAACCAATACGGCTTCCTCGAGAGCCCGTACCGCGTGGTGAAAGACGCCCTGGTCACCGACGAGATCGTGTTCCTGTCCGCCATCGAAGAAGCTGATCACGTGATCGCTCAGGCTTCGGCCACGATGAACGACAAGAAAGTCCTGATCGACGAGCTGGTAGCTGTTCGTCACTTGAACGAGTTCACCGTCAAGGCGCCGGAAGACGTCACCTTGATGGACGTTTCGCCGAAGCAGGTAGTTTCGGTAGCAGCGTCGCTGATCCCGTTCCTGGAGCACGATGACGCCAACCGTGCGTTGATGGGTTCCAACATGCAGCGTCAAGCTGTACCGACCCTGCGCGCTGACAAGCCGCTGGTAGGTACCGGCATGGAGCGTAACGTAGCCCGTGACTCCGGCGTTTGCGTCGTGGCTCGCCGTGGCGGCGTAATCGACTCCGTTGATGCCAGCCGTATCGTGGTTCGTGTTGCCGATGACGAAGTTGAAACTGGCGAAGCCGGTGTCGACATCTACAACCTGACCAAATACACCCGCTCGAACCAGAACACCTGCATCAACCAGCGTCCGCTGGTGAGCAAGGGTGATCGCGTTCAGCGTAGCGACATCATGGCCGACGGCCCGTCCACCGACATGGGTGAACTGGCGCTCGGTCAGAACATGCGCATCGCGTTCATGGCATGGAACGGCTTCAACTTCGAAGACTCCATCTGCCTGTCCGAGCGTGTTGTTCAAGAAGACCGTTTCACCACGATCCACATTCAGGAACTGACCTGTGTGGCCCGTGACACCAAGCTTGGCCCAGAGGAAATCACTGCAGACATCCCGAACGTGGGTGAAGCTGCACTGAACAAGCTGGACGAAGCCGGTATCGTCTACGTAGGTGCTGAAGTAGGCGCAGGTGACATCCTGGTCGGTAAGGTCACTCCGAAAGGCGAGACCCAGCTGACTCCGGAAGAGAAGCTGTTGCGTGCCATCTTCGGTGAAAAAGCCAGCGACGTTAAAGACACCTCCCTGCGTGTACCTACCGGTACCAAAGGTACTGTCATCGACGTACAGGTCTTCACCCGTGACGGCGTCGAGCGTGATGCTCGTGCACTGTCCATCGAGAAGACCCAGCTCGACGAGATCCGCAAGGATCTGAACGAAGAGTTCCGTATCGTTGAAGGCGCGACTTTCGAACGTCTGCGTTCCGCCCTGGTAGGCCATAAGGCTGAAGGCGGCGCAGGTCTGAAGAAAGGTCAGGACATCACCGACGAAATCCTCGACGGTCTTGAGCACGGCCAGTGGTTCAAACTGCGCATGGCTGAAGACGCTCTGAACGAGCAGCTCGAGAAGGCCCAGGCCTACATCGTTGATCGCCGCCGTCTGCTGGACGACAAGTTCGAAGACAAGAAGCGCAAACTGCAGCAGGGCGATGACCTGGCTCCAGGCGTGCTGAAAATCGTCAAGGTTTACCTGGCAATCCGTCGCCGCATCCAGCCGGGCGACAAGATGGCCGGTCGTCACGGTAACAAAGGTGTGGTCTCCGTGATCATGCCGGTTGAAGACATGCCGCACGATGCCAATGGCACCCCGGTCGACGTCGTCCTCAACCCGTTGGGCGTACCTTCGCGTATGAACGTTGGTCAGATCCTTGAAACCCACCTGGGCCTCGCGGCCAAAGGTCTGGGCGAGAAGATCAACCGTATGATCGAAGAGCAGCGCAAGGTCGCCGACCTGCGTAAGTTCCTGCACGAGATCTACAACGAGATCGGCGGTCGCAACGAAGAGCTGGAAACCTTCTCCGACCAGGAAATCCTGGATCTGGCGAAGAACCTGCGCGGCGGTGTTCCAATGGCGACCCCGGTGTTCGACGGTGCCAAGGAAAGCGAAATCAAGGCCATGCTGAAACTGGCGGACCTGCCAGAAAGCGGCCAGATGCAGCTGTTCGACGGCCGTACCGGCAACAAGTTCGAGCGTCCGGTTACTGTTGGCTACATGTACATGCTGAAGCTGAACCACTTGGTAGACGACAAGATGCACGCTCGTTCTACCGGTTCGTACAGCCTGGTTACCCAGCAGCCGCTGGGTGGTAAGGCTCAGTTCGGTGGTCAACGTTTCGGGGAGATGGAGGTCTGGGCACTGGAAGCATACGGTGCTGCTTACACTCTGCAAGAAATGCTCACAGTGAAGTCGGACGATGTGAACGGTCGGACCAAGATGTACAAAAACATCGTGGACGGCGATCACCGTATGGAGCCGGGCATGCCCGAGTCCTTCAACGTGTTGATCAAAGAAATTCGTTCCCTCGGCATCGATATCGATCTGGAAACCGAATAACACGTGACGCGAATCGAGAGCGGGGCTGTTTAGCCCGCTCTCTGCTCCGCCAGGAGGAAAGGCCTTGAAAGACCTACTGAATTTGCTGAAAAACCAGGGTCAAGTCGAAGAGTTCGACGCCATCCGTATTGGGTTGGCATCGCCAGAGATGATCCGTTCGTGGTCGTTCGGTGAAGTTAAAAAACCGGAAACCATCAACTACCGTACGTTCAAACCTGAACGTGACGGCCTGTTCTGCGCCAAGATCTTTGGCCCGGTTAAGGATTACGAGTGCCTGTGCGGTAAGTACAAGCGCTTGAAGCATCGTGGTGTGATCTGCGAGAAGTGCGGCGTTGAAGTTGCACTGGCCAAGGTTCGTCGTGAGCGTATGGCGCACATCGAACTGGCTTCGCCGGTTGCTCACATCTGGTTCCTGAAATCGCTGCCGTCCCGTATCGGCTTGTTGATGGACATGACCCTGCGTGATATCGAACGCGTTCTCTACTTCGAGAGCTATGTCGTTATCGATCCAGGCATGACCACCCTTGAAAAAGGTCAGTTGCTGAACGACGAGCAGTACTTCGAAGCGCTGGAAGAATTCGGTGACGATTTCGATGCCCGCATGGGTGCCGAAGCTGTCCGCGAACTGCTGCACGCTATCGACCTGGAACACGAGATTGGCCGCCTGCGTGAAGAAATTCCGCAAACCAACTCCGAAACCAAGATCAAGAAACTGTCCAAGCGTCTGAAGTTGATGGAAGCCTTCCAGGGTTCCGGCAACTTGCCAGAGTGGATGGTGCTGACCGTTCTGCCGGTTCTGCCGCCAGACCTGCGTCCGCTGGTACCGTTGGACGGTGGTCGTTTCGCGACGTCCGACCTCAACGACCTGTACCGCCGCGTGATCAACCGTAACAACCGCTTGAAGCGCCTGCTTGATCTGTCCGCTCCGGACATCATCGTGCGCAACGAAAAGCGTATGTTGCAAGAAGCTGTCGATGCCTTGCTCGACAACGGCCGCCGTGGCCGCGCTATCACCGGTTCCAACAAGCGTCCTCTGAAATCCTTGGCTGACATGATCAAGGGTAAGCAAGGTCGTTTCCGTCAGAACTTGCTCGGTAAGCGTGTTGACTACTCTGGTCGTTCGGTAATTACCGTAGGCCCGACCCTGCGTCTGCACCAGTGCGGTCTGCCTAAGAAGATGGCACTTGAGCTGTTCAAGCCATTCATCTTCGGCAAGCTGGAAATGCGCGGTCTTGCGACCACCATCAAAGCGGCCAAGAAAATGGTCGAGCGCGAACTGCCAGAGGTTTGGGACGTTCTCGCTGAGGTGATCCGCGAACACCCGGTTCTCCTCAACCGTGCACCGACCCTTCACCGTCTGGGTATCCAGGCGTTTGAACCGGTACTGATCGAAGGTAAGGCTATCCAGCTGCACCCGTTGGTCTGTGCTGCGTACAACGCCGACTTCGACGGCGACCAAATGGCCGTGCACGTACCGCTGACACTGGAAGCCCAGTTGGAAGCGCGTGCATTGATGATGTCGACCAACAACATTCTGTCGCCAGCCAACGGTGAGCCAATCATCGTTCCGTCGCAGGACGTTGTATTGGGTCTGTACTACATGACGCGTGAAGCGATCAACGCCAAGGGCGAAGGTCGTGTGTTCGCTGACCTGCAAGAAGTTGACCGTGTGTTCCGTGCCGGCGAAGCCGCATTGCACGCCAAGGTCAAAGTGCGGATCAACGAAACCGTCAACGACCGTGATGGCGGCAGCGTGACCAACACTCGTATCGTCGACACCACTGTCGGCCGTGCGCTGTTGTATCAAGTTGTGCCAAAAGGTCTGTCGTACGACGTCGTCAACCTGCCGATGAAGAAAAAGGCGATCTCCAAGTTGATCAACCAGTGCTACCGCGTGGTTGGTTTGAAAGAGACCGTGATCTTCGCTGACCAGTTGATGTATACCGGTTTTGCTTACTCGACCATTTCCGGCGTTTCCATCGGCGTTAACGACTTTGTTATCCCGGATGAAAAAGCCCGCATCATCGGTGCTGCCACCGAAGAAGTGAAAGAAATCGAAAGCCAGTACGCCTCCGGCCTGGTAACCCAGGGTGAGAAGTACAACAAGGTAATCGACCTTTGGTCCAAGGCGAACGATGAAGTTTCCAAGGCGATGATGGCCAACCTCTCGAAAGAGAAAGTCATCGACCGTCATGGCGACGAAGTTGACCAAGAATCCTTCAACTCGATGTACATGATGGCCGACTCGGGCGCACGGGGTTCTGCTGCGCAGATCCGTCAGCTCGCCGGTATGCGTGGCCTGATGGCCAAGCCAGACGGTTCCATCATCGAAACGCCGATTACTGCGAACTTCCGTGAAGGTTTGAGCGTACTTCAGTACTTCATCTCGACTCACGGTGCTCGTAAGGGTCTTGCGGATACCGCGTTGAAAACCGCTAACTCCGGTTACCTGACTCGTCGTCTGGTAGACGTTGCACAAGATCTGGTTGTAACCGAGATTGATTGCGGCACCGAGCATGGCCTGCTGATGACGCCGCACATTGAAGGCGGTGACGTTGTAGAACCGCTGGGTGAGCGTGTATTGGGTCGTGTGATTGCCCGTGACGTATTCAAGCCAGGTACCGAGGAAGTTATTGTTCCTGCCGGCACCCTGGTAGACGAGAAGTGGGTCGAGTTCATCGAACTCAACAGCATTGACGAAGTGATCGTTCGCTCGCCGATCAGCTGCGAAACCCGCTACGGTATCTGCGCCAAATGCTACGGCCGTGACTTGGCTCGTGGTCACCAGGTGAACATCGGTGAAGCGGTCGGCGTTATCGCTGCCCAGTCCATCGGTGAGCCGGGTACCCAGCTGACGATGCGTACGTTCCACATCGGTGGTGCGGCAAGCCGGACCTCCGCAGCCGACAGCGTTCAGGTGAAGAATGGCGGTACCGTCCGTCTGCATAACCTGAAACACGTTGAGCGAGTGGATGGCCACCTGGTTGCTGTGTCCCGTTCCGGTGAGCTGGCAATCGCTGATGACTACGGTCGTGAGCGCGAGCGTTACAAACTGCCGTACGGTGCTGTGATTTCGGTTAAAGAAGGTGACAAGGTCGACGCTGGCGCAATCGTGGCCAAGTGGGATCCGCACACTCACCCAATCGTTACCGAAATGAAAGGTACCGTGACCTACGTGGGCATGGAAGAAGGCATCACGATCAAGCGTCAGACTGACGAATTGACCGGTATGACCAACATTGAAGTACTCGACGCGAAAGATCGTCCAGCTGCCGGTAAAGACATCCGTCCTGCCGTGAAGATGGTCGATGACAACGGCAAGGACTTGTTGCTGCCAGGCACTGACGTAATCGCTCAGTACTTCCTGCCAGCCAACGCCCTGGTCGGTGTAGCGGATGGTGCGAAGATCGCGATCGGTGATGTTATCGCGCGTATCCCGCAAGAAACTTCGAAAACCCGTGACATCACCGGTGGTCTGCCGCGTGTTGCCGACTTGTTCGAAGCTCGTCGTCCGAAAGAAGCGTCGATTCTGGCTGAAGTCAGCGGCACCATCGCGTTCGGTAAAGAGACCAAGGGCAAGCGCCGTCTGGTCATTACGCCGAACGACGGTAGCGATCCGTATGAAGAGCTGATTCCGAAGTGGCGTCACCTGAACGTGTTCGAAGGCGAACAGGTAAACCGCGGCGAAGTTATCTCCGACGGCCCGAGCGATCCACACGACATCCTGCGTCTGCTGGGTGTGAGTGCGCTGGCCAAGTACATCGTTAACGAGATCCAGGACGTTTACCGCCTGCAAGGCGTGAAGATCAACGATAAGCACATCGAGACCATCCTGCGTCAGATGTTGCGTAAAGTTGAAATCGCTGAATCCGGCGATTCCAGTTTCATCAAGGGCGACCAGATGGAACTGACTCACGTGCTGGTGGAAAACGAGCGCTTGGCGACCGAAGACAAATTCGTGTCCAAGTTCACTCGCGTGCTGCTGGGTATCACCAAGGCGTCGTTGTCGACTGAATCGTTCATCTCGGCGGCCTCCTTCCAGGAGACCACTCGCGTACTGACCGAAGCAGCGGTAACCGGCAAGCGCGATTACCTGCGCGGCCTGAAAGAAAACGTGGTTGTGGGTCGTCTGATCCCGGCCGGTACCGGTTTGGCTTACCACAGCGAGCGTAAACGCCGCCGTGATGCTGACAAGCCGTTGCGCGTAAGCGCCAGTGAAGTGGAAGCTGCACTGACCGAAGCGCTGAACTCCAGCGGTAACTGAGTTCTGCGATAAATAAGTCCGGGCCCTGGTAGCCCCCATTCGTCGGATCGAGGCAGTTTTGTCCCGGTTCGATGAGAGGGGATGTCGGGGCCTTGCCTTGACTGGGGGCAAGATCCTCTTTAGACTCTTGTACCCCTAAATTTGGCGGGAATTCGTTCCTGCCATTTTGCTTTTCTTGCAAGACAATAGCGTCGCAAGACAACAGTGGAGCTAGTAGATGGCAACTATCAACCAGCTGGTACGTCAGCCGCGTAAGCGTATCGTCGAGAAATCCGACGTGCCTGCGCTGCAGAACTGCCCGCAACGTCGTGGCGTATGCACTCGCGTGTATACCACTACGCCGAAAAAACCTAACTCGGCACTGCGTAAAGTATGCCGTGTGCGCCTGACCAACGGTTTCGAGGTTTCCTCGTACATCGGTGGTGAAGGTCACAACCTGCAAGAGCACAGCGTGGTACTGATCCGCGGCGGTCGTGTAAAAGACTTGCCAGGTGTTCGTTATCACACCGTTCGCGGCTCCTTGGATACTTCCGGCGTTAAAGGTCGTAACCAGGGTCGTTCGAAGTACGGTACCAAGAAGCCTAAGTAGTAGCGGCTTTTTGTAACACTGAATCATCTTATTTTCTGAGTCGATAAGAGTAAGGTCGGAGGCGTCCCGAAAGGGCACCGATTCCGAGCGAACCTGAAGACCGTTTGAGGGCTTATCCATGCCAAGAAGACGCGTAGCAGCCAAGCGCGAAGTGCTTGACGATCCAAAATACGGAAGCCAAATTCTGGCCAAGTTCATGAACCACGTAATGGAGAGCGGCAAGAAAGCCGTTGCCGAGCGTATCGTTTATGGCGCGCTGGAAAAGGTTAAAGAACGCAAGAACAGCGACCCCCTGGAAATCTTCGAGAAAGCTCTCGACGCCATCGCTCCGCTGGTCGAAGTGAAGTCGCGCCGTGTAGGCGGTGCTACTTACCAGGTTCCGGTTGAAGTTCGTCCGTCCCGTCGTAACGCTCTGGCAATGCGCTGGTTGGTAGACTTCGCCCGTAAGCGCGGCGAGAAGTCTATGGCTCTGCGTTTGGCCGGCGAGCTGTTGGACGCTGCTGAAGGTAAAGGTGCTGCTGTTAAGAAGCGTGAAGACGTGCACCGTATGGCTGAAGCTAACAAAGCTTTCTCGCACTACCGCTTCTAATCTTAGCTTCACTAATTTTGCGAGGGCTTTATGGCTCGTACTACTCCGATTAGCCGCTACCGTAACATCGGTATCGTTGCTCACGTGGATGCTGGTAAAACCACCACCACCGAGCGCGTACTGTTTTACACCGGCAAAAGTCACAAAATGGGCGAGGTGCATGACGGCGCCGCGACCACAGACTGGATGGTTCAGGAGCAGGAGCGTGGTATTACCATTACTTCTGCTGCTATTACCGCCTTCTGGAAGGGTTCCGAGAAGCAGTACAAAGACGAGCATCGCTTCAACGTAATCGATACACCGGGCCACGTAGACTTCACCATTGAAGTTGAACGTTCCCTGCGCGTACTCGACGGCGCTGTCGTTGTGTTCTGCGGTACCTCGGGTGTTGAGCCTCAGTCGGAAACCGTATGGCGTCAAGCCAACAAATACGGCGTTCCACGTCTTGTTTACGTAAACAAGATGGACCGTGCTGGCGCCAACTTCCTGCGCGTGATCGGTCAGATCAAACAGCGTCTGGGTCACACCCCGGTGCCAATCCAATTGGCTATCGGTTCCGAAGACAACTTCCAGGGTCAGATCGATCTGATCAACATGGAAGCGGTTTACTGGAATGACTCCGACAAAGGCATGGTGCCTGTTCGCAAGCCTATCCCTGCAGAACTGCAGGAGCTGGCTGACGAGTGGCGCAACAACATGGTCGAGGCTGCGGCCGAAGCCAGCGAAGAGTTGATGAACAAGTACCTCGAGGGTGAAGAACTCACCAACGTGGAAATCAAGGCTGCTCTGCGTCAGCGTACTATCGCTGGTGAGATCGTCCTGGCTGTTTGTGGTTCTTCCTTCAAGAACAAGGGTGTTCCCCTGGTTCTCGACGCCGTTATCGACTACCTGCCGGCTCCAACCGACATTCCTGCTATCAAGGGTACCAACCCTGATAACGAGGAAGAAGAAATGGAGCGTCACGCCGATGACAGCGAGCCGTTCTCGGCTCTGGCGTTCAAGATCGCAACCGACCCATTCGTGGGTACTTTGACCTTCGTCCGCGTTTACTCGGGCGTGTTGGCCTCCGGCGACGGCGTGATCAACTCGGTTAAAGGCAAGAAAGAGCGCGTGGGTCGTATGGTGCAAATGCACGCAAACGCCCGTGAAGAGATCAAGGAAGTACGCGCTGGTGACATCGCGGCTCTGATCGGCATGAAGGACGTCACCACGGGTGAGACTTTGTGCGACGCTGCCAAGCCAATCATCCTGGTTCGCATGGACTTCCCGGAGCCGGTTATTTCGGTTGCCGTAGAGCCTAAGACCAAGGATGACCAGGAAAAAATGGGTATCGCTCTGGGCAAGCTTGCTCAGGAAGATCCATCTTTCCGCGTCAAGACTGATGAAGAGACTGGTCAAACGATCATCTCCGGCATGGGCGAGCTGCACCTGGACATCCTGGTTGACCGGATGCGCCGTGAGTTCAACGTCGAAGCCAACATCGGTAAGCCTCAGGTTTCCTATCGTGAGCGCATCACGAAGAACTGTGAAATCGAAGGCAAGTTCGTTCGTCAGTCCGGCGGTCGTGGTCAGTTCGGTCACTGCTGGATCCGTTTTGCTCCTGCTGACGAAGGTCAGGAAGGTCTGCAATTCGTGAACGAAGTGGTAGGTGGTGTGGTTCCTAAGGAATACATCCCTGCTATCCAGAAGGGTATCGAAGAGCAGATGAAGAACGGTGTTGTTGCCGGCTATCCGCTGATCGGCCTGAAAGCAACCGTTTTTGACGGTTCTTACCACGACGTCGACTCCAACGAGATGGCGTTTAAGGTGGCTGCTTCCATGGCAACCAAGCAACTGGCCCAGAAGGGCGGTGGTGAGTTGCTTGAGCCAATCATGGCGGTAGAAGTTGTTACACCTGAAGACTATATGGGTGATGTCATGGGCGACCTTAACCGTCGTCGCGGCATGATCTTGGGTATGGAAGACACGGTTTCCGGCAAAGTGATTCGCGCCGAGGTTCCGTTGGGTGAGATGTTCGGTTACGCGACCGACGTTCGCTCCATGTCCCAGGGTCGCGCAAGCTACTCTATGGAATTCAAAAAATACAACACAGCTCCGGCGCACATCGCTGAAACTGTATCCAAAAAACAAGGCTGATTCAGTCCTTTAGGCAAGGAGTTAATTGTCGTGGCTAAAGAAAAATTTGATCGTTCCCTACCGCACGTAAACGTTGGCACCATCGGCCACGTTGACCACGGTAAAACCACTCTGACCGCTGCTCTGACTCGCGTCTGCTCCGAAGTTTTCGGTTCGGCTCGTGTTGACTTCGACAAGATCGACAGCGCACCAGAAGAAAAAGCTCGTGGTATCACCATCAACACCGCTCACGTTGAGTACAACTCGACTATTCGTCACTACGCTCACGTTGACTGCCCAGGTCACGCTGACTACGTGAAGAACATGATCACTGGTGCTGCCCAGATGGACGGCGCGATCCTGGTTTGCTCGGCCGCTGATGGTCCGATGCCACAAACCCGTGAACACATCCTGCTGTCCCGTCAGGTAGGCGTTCCGTACATCGTGGTTTTCCTGAACAAGGCTGACCTGGTAGACGACGCTGAGCTGCTGGAACTGGTTGAGATGGAAGTGCGCGATCTGCTGAGCACTTACGACTTCCCAGGTGACGACACTCCGATCATCATCGGTTCTGCTCGTATGGCTCTGGAAGGCAAAGACGACAACGAAATGGGCACCACTGCCGTTCGTAAACTGGTTGAGACTCTGGACAGCTACATCCCAGAACCAGTTCGTCTGACCGACAAGCCGTTCCTGATGCCAATCGAAGACGTATTCTCGATCTCCGGTCGCGGTACTGTTGTGACTGGTCGTATCGAGCGCGGTATCGTTCGCGTTCAAGATCCACTGGAAATCGTTGGTCTGCGTGACACTACCGTCACCACCTGCACCGGTGTTGAAATGTTCCGTAAGCTGCTCGACGAAGGTCGTGCTGGCGAGAACTGCGGTGTTCTGCTGCGTGGTACCAAGCGTGACGACGTTGAGCGTGGCCAGGTTCTGGTTAAGCCAGGTTCGGTTAAGCCTCACACCAAGTTCACCGCAGAAGTTTACGTTCTGAGCAAGGAAGAAGGCGGTCGTCACACTCCGTTCTTCAAGGGCTACCGTCCACAGTTCTACTTCCGTACTACTGACGTGACCGGTAACTGCGAACTGCCAGAAGGCGTTGAAATGGTAATGCCAGGCGATAACATTCAAATGACTGTTACCCTGATCAAAACCATCGCAATGGAAGACGGTCTGCGCTTCGCTATCCGTGAAGGCGGCCGTACCGTTGGTGCTGGCGTTGTAGCTAAAATCATCGAGTAATTATCTCTTCTGAGATAGCTCTGATGTTTTGAAAAGGCCCCCGCTCAGCGGGGGCCTTTTTTATTGGGTTGACACCTATCAGGGCCATCTATAGAATTGCGCCTCCTTTTAACGGGCGTATTGCGCTCGCTGGGAATAGCAGCCGGAGTCTGAAATCCAATGCAAAATCAGCAAATCCGTATCAGGTTGAAGGCTTTTGACCATCGCCTGATCGACCAATCCACCCAGGAAATCGTGGAAACCGCGAAACGTACTGGTGCACAAGTGCGTGGTCCAATTCCACTGCCTACCCGTAAAGAGCGGTTCACCGTTCTGGTCTCCCCGCACGTCAACAAAGACGCGCGTGACCAGTACGAGATCCGTACTCATAAGCGCGTACTGGACATCGTCCAGCCAACGGATAAAACCGTTGATGCACTTATGAAGCTCGATCTGGCGGCCGGTGTGGAAGTACAGATCAGCCTCGGCTAAGACTCGGGTCTTAGTCGTGTAACGCTCTGAAATGGGCGGCCATAGCGGGTGAAAGCCCCGTACACTCATGAGGTTTACAACATGACTATTGGTGTAGTCGGTCGTAAATGCGGTATGACCCGTATTTTCACCGAAGAAGGTGTCTCCATTCCGGTCACGGTCATTGAGATCGAGCCGAATCGCGTCACCCAGTTCAAAACTGAAGAAACCGATGGCTATCGTGCAGTGCAAGTCACTGTCGGCGAGCGTCGTGCTTCGCGTGTGACTGCTGCTCAAGCAGGCCACTTCGCTAAAGCAAACGTTGCAGCTGGTCGCACCGTTATGGAGTTCCGTCTTGAAGACGGCGACTACCAGGCTGGCGATCTGATCAACGCTGAAATCTTCGCTGCTGGTCAACTGGTTGATGTAACCGGTCAGTCCAAAGGTAAAGGCTTCCAGGGTACGATCAAGCGTTGGAATTTCCGTGGCCAAGACAACACTCACGGTAACTCCGTTTCCCACCGCGTCCCGGGCTCTATTGGCCAGTGCCAGACTCCTGGTCGTGTATTCAAGGGCAAAAAAATGTCCGGTCATATGGGCGCTGAGCGCGTGACCGTGCAGTCCCTCGAAGTAGTGCGCGTCGACGCTGAACGCAATCTGTTGTTGGTCAAGGGTGCTGTTCCTGGCGCTACTGGCGGCAACCTGGTTGTACGTCCAGCGGCCAAGGCTCGCGGTTAAGGGGAAGCTGACATGCAATTAAATGTAAATGACGCTCAAGCGATCGAAGTTTCCGAACTGACATTTGGCGGCGAATTCAACGAGACGCTGGTTCACCAAGCAGTCGTGGCCTACATGGCCGGCGGCCGTCAAGGTAGCAAGCAGCAAAAGACCCGTTCCGACGTACGTGGTGGCGGTAAGCGCCCTTGGCGTCAGAAAGGTACTGGCCGTGCTCGTGCCGGTACTATCCGTAGCCCAATCTGGCGTGGCGGCGGTACCACTTTCGCAGCTCGTCCGCAGGATCACTCGCAGAAGCTCAACAAGAAGATGTACCGCGCAGCTCTGCGCTCCATCCTTGCTGAACTCGTGCGTACTGACCGTCTGGTCGTGGTTCAGGACTTCGCTGTTGAAAGCCCGAAAACCAAAGATCTGCTGGGCAAACTGAACAACATGAGCCTGACCGACGTTTTGATCGTGTCGGAAGCTGTTGATCAGAACCTGTACCTGGCTGCTCGCAACCTGCCACACGTTGATGTACGTGACGTGCAAGGTTCCGATCCAGTTAGTCTGATCGCATACGACAAGGTGTTGATCACCGTGTCGGCCGTGAAGAAATTCGAGGAGCTGCTGGGATGAACCAGGAACGCGTATTTAAAGTTCTGCTTGGCCCGCACGTTTCCGAAAAGGCTACGGTTCTGGCTGACAAGAAAGGCCAGTTCGTTTTCAAGGTTGCAACTGACGCAACCAAGCTGGAAATCAAGAAGGCCGTCGAAAGCCTGTTCAGCGTGAAAGTAGAGCGTGTTACTACCCTGAATGTTCTGGGTAAGAGCAAGCGCACTGCTCGCGGTCTGGGCAAGCGTAATGACTGGAAGAAGGCAGTTATCTCCCTTCAGCCAGGCCAAGATCTCGATTTCAGCAGCAGTGCTGAGTAAGGAAGGGGTGCATCATGGCAATCGTTAAATGCAAACCGACTTCCCCTGGCCGCCGTTTTGTGGTCAAGGTGGTCAACCAGGAGCTGCATAAAGGCGCTCCTCACGCACCGCTGCTCGAGAAAAAATCGAAGTCTGGTGGTCGTAACAACAATGGTCGCATTACCACTCGTCACATCGGTGGTGGCCATAAGCAGCATTATCGTCTGGTCGACTTCCGTCGCAACGACAAAGATGGCATCGCTGCCACTGTCGAGCGTATCGAATACGATCCAAACCGTACTGCTCACATCGCTCTGCTGCTGTACGCAGATGGCGAGCGTCGCTATATCATCGCCCCTAAAGGCGTGAGCGCTGGCGACCAGCTGATCGCAGGTGCCCTGGCACCGATCAAGCCGGGCAACGCTCTGCAACTGCGCAACATTCCAGTTGGTAGCACCGTACACGGCATCGAATTGAAGCCAGGTAAAGGCGCACAAATCGCTCGTTCCGCTGGTGCTTCGGCTCAGCTGATCGCTCGTGAAGGTGTCTACGTGACCCTGCGTCTGCGTTCTGGTGAGATGCGTAAAGTGCTGGCTGAATGCCGCGCGACCCTGGGCGAAGTCTCGAACTCCGAGCACAGCCTGCGTTCGCTGGGTAAAGCTGGTGCCAAACGCTGGCGTGGCGTTCGCCCAACCGTTCGTGGTGTTGCCATGAACCCGGTTGACCACCCACACGGTGGTGGTGAAGGTCGTACCTCTGGTGGTCGTCATCCGGTATCGCCATGGGGCTTCCCGACTAAGGGCGCGAAGACTCGTGGTAATAAGCGTACCGACAAAATGATCGTCCGTCGTCGCAAGTAAATAGAGGGATACGACAGTGCCACGTTCTCTGAAAAAAGGTCCTTTTATTGATCTTCACCTACTGAAGAAGATCGAAGTGGCGGCGGAAAAGAACGATCGCAAACCAGTTAAGACCTGGTCGCGTCGTTCGATGATCCTGCCACAAATGGTCGGTCTGACCATCGCTGTACACAACGGTCGCTTGCACGTCCCAGTTCTCGTGAACGAAGACATGGTCGGCCACAAACTAGGCGAGTTTGCCGGTACCCGCACTTATCGTGGGCACGTGGCAGACAAGAAAGCCAAGCGTTAAGGGGTAAGGAAATGGAAGTAGCCGCTAAGTTGTCGGGCGCTCGAATCTCCGCCCAGAAAGCCCGCTTGGTCGCCGACCAGATCCGCGGGAAGAAGGTGGGCGAAGCGCTCAACCTGTTGGCTTTCAGCAGTAAGAAAGCCGCCGAGATCATGAAGAAAGTGCTGGAGTCGGCCGTAGCCAACGCCGAGCATAACGAAGGCGCAGACGTTGATGACCTGAAGGTCAGCACCGTTTTCGTCAACGAAGGGCGTTCGCTGAAGCGCATCATGCCACGTGCCAAAGGCCGTGCTGATCGCATCGTCAAGCGGTCTTGCCATATCACTGTCAAGGTTGCTGACAAGTAACGGAGTCGAAGAGATGGGTCAGAAAGTACATCCCATTGGCATTCGCCTGGGAATCGTCAAGGAGCACACCTCCGTCTGGTACGCAGACGGTCGGACTTATGCGGACTACTTGTTCGCTGATCTGAAGGTGCGTGAGTATCTCCAAGACAAACTAAAAAGCGCGTCCGTAAGCCGTATCGATATCCATCGTCCGGCGCAAACTGCACGTATCACCATCCACACCGCTCGTCCAGGTATCGTTATCGGGAAGAAAGGTGAAGATGTTGAGAAACTGCGTCAGGACCTGACCAAGCAAATGGGTGTGCCTGTGCACATCAATATCGAAGAGATCCGCAAGCCGGAGCTCGACGGTATGCTGGTTGCGCAGAGCGTAGCTCAGCAGCTGGAGCGTCGCGTAATGTTCCGTCGCGCTATGAAGCGCGCTGTACAGAACGCCATGCGCATTGGTGCCAAAGGCATCAAAATCCAAGTGAGCGGTCGTCTCGGCGGTGCTGAAATCGCACGTACTGAATGGTATCGCGAAGGTCGTGTGCCACTGCACACCCTGCGTGCCGACATCGACTATGCCAACTACGAAGCTCACACCACTTACGGTGTGATCGGTGTAAAGGTTTGGATCTTCAAAGGCGAAGTAATTGGTGGTCGCCAAGAAGAACTGAAACCACAAGCACCAGCGCCTCGTAAAAAAGCTGCTAAGTAAGGGGTACGCCAAATGTTGCAACCTAAGCGTACGAAGTTCCGCAAGCAGATGACAGGCCACAACCGTGGTCTGGCTCAGCGCGGTAGCAAAGTCAGCTTCGGCGAGTTCGCGCTGAAGTCTGTAGCTCGTGGTCGTCTCACCGCTCGTCAGATCGAGTCAGCGCGTCGTGCTCTGACCCGTCACGTAAAACGTGGCGGCAAGATCTGGATCCGTGTATTCCCGGACAAGCCGATCTCCAAAAAACCTCTCGAGGTTCGGATGGGTAAAGGTAAGGGTAACGTGGAGTACTGGGTAGCCCAGATTCAGCCAGGCAAAGTCCTGTATGAAATCGAGGGTGTTTCTGAAGAGCTGGCGCGTGAGGCTTTCGCCCTGGCTGCTGCAAAGCTGCCGCTCGCCACCTCCTTTGTTAAACGGACGGTGATGTGATGAAAGCGAATGAACTTCGTGAAAAATCCGCACAGCAGCTGAACGAGCAACTGCTCGGCCTGCTGCGCGACCAGTTCAATCTGCGTATGCAGAAAGCAACTGGCCAGTTGGGGCAGTCTCATCTGCTCTCGCAAGTTAAGCGTGACATCGCTCGCGTGAAGACTGTGCTCAACCAGCAGGCAGGTAAGTGATCATGGCTGAAGCCGAAAAGACTGTCCGTACGCTGACTGGCCGTGTTGTCAGCGACAAGATGGACAAAACCATCACCGTTCTGATCGAGCGTCGCGTTAAGCACCCGATCTACGGTAAATATGTTAAGCGTTCGACTAAGCTGCACGCGCACGACGAAACCAATCAGTGCCACATCGGCGACAAAGTCACTATTCGTGAAACTCGTCCGCTGGCCAAGACCAAGTCTTGGGCACTGGTTGATGTTCTCGAACGCGCTGTGGAAGTCTAAGGACTAGGGGTCGGAGAAATTATATGATTCAGACTCAATCCATGCTCGATGTGGCCGATAACAGCGGCGCTCGCCGTGTTATGTGCATCAAGGTGCTGGGTGGCTCCCATCGTCGTTACGCTGGTATCGGTGACATCATCAAAGTTACCGTGAAGGAAGCAATTCCTCGCGGTAAAGTGAAAAAAGGCCAAGTGATGACTGCTGTTGTAGTCCGCACTCGTCACGGCGTACGTCGTGCTGATGGCTCCATTATCCGCTTTGATGGCAACGCTGCTGTTCTTCTGAACAACAAGCAAGAGCCGATCGGCACCCGTATCTTTGGGCCAGTGACCCGTGAGCTTCGTACTGAGAAGTTCATGAAGATCGTCTCGCTCGCCCCAGAAGTGCTGTAAGGAGATCCGACATGCAAAAGATTCGTCGTGACGACGAGATCATCGTGATCGCCGGCAAAGACAAAGGTAAGCGCGGTAAGGTGCTTAAGGTTCTCGCTAATAACCGTCTGGTTATCGGTGGTCTGAACCTGGTCAAGCGTCATACCAAGCCTAACCCGATGTCGGGCGTGCAGGGCGGTATCGTCGAGAAAGAAGCTCCGCTGGACGCTTCTAACGTCGCCATCTTCAACGGCGAAACCAACAAGGCTGACCGCGTTGGTTTCAAAGTAGAAGACGGTAAGAAAATTCGTGTCTTCAAGTCGACCCAAAAAGCGGTTGATGCTTGAACACTGCTAGGTAGATTAGACCATGGCACGACTACAAGAGATTTACCGGAAGGAAATCGCCCCTAAGCTTAAGGAAGAACTTAAGCTTGGGAACGTGATGGAAGTTCCGCGCGTTACCAAAATCACCCTGAACATGGGTTTGGGCGAAGCGATCGGTGACAAAAAAGTCATCGAGCACGCTGTTGCTGACCTGGAAAAGATCACCGGCCAGAAAGTCGTTGTGACTTACGCTCGGAAATCCATCGCTGGCTTTAAAGTCCGTGAAGGTTGGCCGATCGGCGTCAAAGTGACCCTGCGCCGTGAGCGTATGTACGAATTCCTGGATCGTCTGCTGTCGATCTCCCTGCCTCGGGTTCGCGACTTCCGCGGCCTGAATGCCAAGTCCTTCGATGGTCGTGGTAACTACAGCATGGGCGTGAAAGAGCAGATCATCTTCCCGGAAATCGACTACGACAAGATCGATGCTCTCCGCGGTCTGGACATCACCCTGACCACCACTGCCAAGAACGATGATGAAGGTCGCGCCCTGTTGCGTGCTTTCAAATTCCCGTTCCGCAACTGATTGGAGTAGGACCATGGCCAAGATGAGCATGAAAAACCGCGAGCTGAAACGTCAGCTCACGGTTGCCAAGTACGCCAAGAAGCGTGCAGCACTGAAAGCAATCATCGTTGATCTGAACGCAAGTCCAGAAGCGCGTTGGGAAGCTACAGTTGCTCTGCAGAAGCAGCCACGTGATGCAAGCGCTTCGCGCATGCGTAACCGCTGCCGCCTGACTGGTCGTCCACACGGCGTTTACCGCAAGTTCGGCCTCGGCCGTAACAAACTGCGTGAAGCGGCAATGCGTGGTGACGTACCTGGTCTGGTTAAAGCCAGCTGGTAAGTACTTTCAACGTCCAGGTGGTCGATGTCGCAAGATACTGACCGCCGGTGACCTTGAATCTGGAACAAGCCCCTTTTGGGGCTTGTTTCATTTCTGGAGTGTGTCTAAAATACGCGGCTCGCCTGAGCCCGTGTGTTTTACCCGGAGATTCTCGGCGACATATGTAGCCGCAAGGCTAATTTTTTTGTATTAGGAGCGTCTAGCCCATGAGTATGCAGGACCCGTTAGCGGACATGCTAACTCGTATCCGTAATGCCCAGATGGCTGAAAAGTCCGTCGTAAGCATGCCATCTTCCAAGTTGAAGGTTGCTGTTGCCAAAGTCCTGAAAGACGAAGGCTACATTGCGGGTTATCAGATCAGCAGCGATGTAAAAGCACTGCTGTCCATCGAGCTGAAGTACTTCGAAGGCCGTTCGGTCATCGAGGAAGTGAAGCGCGTTAGCCGTCCAGGCCTGCGTCAGTACAAGTCCGCTGAAGATCTGCCGAAAGTTCGTGGCGGTCTGGGCGTGTCTATCGTCTCCACCAACAAAGGTGTGATGACGGATCGTGCTGCGCGCGCTGCCGGTGTCGGCGGCGAAGTTCTTTGCACTGTGTTCTAAGGGGGGATAAGCATGTCTCGCGTCGCTAAGAACCCCGTTAAGCTGCCAGCCGGTGTCGAAGTCAAATTCGCAGGCCAACAGCTTTCGGTGAAGGGTGCCAAGGGTACTCTTGAACTGAACATCCATTCGTCCGTTGAGATCGTTGAAGAAGCGGGTGAGCTGCGTTTTGCTGCTCGCAATGGCGATCAACAAACTCGCGCAATGGCCGGTACCACGCGTGCGTTGGTAAACAACATGGTCCAAGGCGTAAGCCAAGGCTTCGAGCGTAAGCTCCAGCTGGTCGGTGTTGGTTACAAAGCGCAAGCAAAAGGCACGGTTTTGAACCTGGCCCTTGGCTTCTCGCACCCTGTGGATTACGAACTGCCAGCGGGCATCACTGCTGAGACCCCTAGCCAGACCGATATCCTGATCAAGGGCATCGACAAGCAGCTGGTAGGTCAAGTGGCCGCTGAGATCCGCGACTTCCGTCCACCAGAGCCGTACAAAGGCAAAGGTGTGCGCTACGCGGACGAAGTCGTCCGTCGTAAAGAAGCCAAGAAGAAGTAGGGCATAGCAAATGACCGACAAAAAAGTTACTCGACTGCGTCGCGCTCGCAAAGCACGCCTGAAAATGCACGAACTCGAAGTCGTGCGTCTCTGCGTGTTCCGCTCGTCGCAGCACATCTACGCCCAGGTCATCTCGGCCGACGGCAACAAAGTCCTGGCAAGCGCCTCGACTTTGGATAAAGAACTGCGTGATGGTGCCACCGGCAACATCGACGCGGCCACAAAGGTTGGCCAGCTGGTCGCTACGCGTGCTAAGGCCGCTGGCGTCTCGCAAGTGGCTTTCGACCGCTCTGGCTTCAAGTACCACGGTCGCGTGAAAGCGCTGGCTGATGCTGCTCGTGAAGCTGGGCTGGAGTTCTAAGTTATGTCAAATAACGACCAAAAGCGCGACGAAGGCTACATTGAGAAGCTGGTTCAAGTTAACCGCGTAGCCAAAACCGTTAAAGGCGGCCGTATCTTCACTTTCACCGCGTTGACCGTGGTAGGTGATGGTAAAGGGCGTGTTGGCTTCGGCCGTGGCAAGTCACGTGAAGTGCCTGCTGCGATCCAGAAAGCAATGGAAGCTGCTCGTCGCAACATGATCCAAGTTGATCTGAACGGCACCACGCTGCAGTACGCAATGAAGTCCGCCCATGGCGCTTCGAAGGTGTACATGCAGCCTGCTTCTGAAGGTACCGGTATCATCGCTGGCGGCGCTATGCGTGCTGTCCTCGAAGTTGCTGGCGTTCAGAACGTTCTGGCCAAGTGCTACGGCTCGACTAACCCGGTTAACGTGGTTCACGCCACTTTCAAAGGTTTGAAAGCTATGCAATCTCCTGAGTCCATTGCTGCCAAGCGTGGTCTGACTGTCAAGGAGATCTTCTGATCATGGCTACCGTTAAAGTAACGCTGATCAAAAGCATGACCGGCCGCATCCCTAACCACAAACTGTGCGTTAAAGGTCTGGGTCTGCGTCGCATCGGTCACACTGTAGAAGTCCAGGATACTCCCGAGAATCGCGGGATGATCAACAAGGCTTACTACATGCTGCGTGTAGAGGGTTAATCGATGAAACTCAATGATCTGAGTCCAGCGCCGGGTTCCCGTCGCGAAAAGCATCGTCCGGGCCGTGGTATCGGTAGCGGTTTGGGTAAGACTGGTGGCCGTGGCCACAAAGGTCAAACCTCCCGCTCCGGTGGCACCATTGCTCCAGGCTTTGAAGGCGGTCAACAGCCGCTGCATCGTCGCCTGCCTAAGTTCGGTTTCGTATCCCTGAAAGCCATGGATCGCGCAGAAGTGCGTCTGTCCGAGCTGGCTAAAGTGGAAGGCGACATCGTTACTGTGCAGACCCTGAAAGATGCCAACGTGATCAACGTCAACGTACAGCGTGTGAAAATCATGCTGTCCGGTGAAGTGACTCGCGCTGTCACTATCGGCAAGGGAATCGGCGCCACCAAGGGTGCGCGTTCGGCTATCGAAGCAGCTGGCGGCAAGTTCGAGGAATAAATGGCTAAGCAAGGTGCTCTCTCAGCGCTCGGCAAAGGCGGTATGTCTGAACTTTGGGCTCGTCTGCGTTTTCTGTTCCTGGCGATTATCGTCTACCGAATAGGCGCACACATCCCGGTTCCAGGTATCAACCCGGACCGACTCGCAGACCTGTTTCGACAGAATGAGGGGACCATTCTTAGCTTGTTCAACATGTTTTCCGGCGGCGCGCTGGAGCGGATGAGCATCTTTGCACTGGGGATCATGCCGTACATCTCGGCATCGATCATCATGCAACTGATGACCGCCGTCAGTCCGCAGCTGGAGCAGTTGAAGAAGGAAGGTGAAGCTGGCCGTCGCAAGATTAGCCAGTACACCCGCTACGGCACTGTCATCCTCGCCCTGGTTCAAGCTATCGGCATGTCCGTTGGCCTGGCCGGGCAGGGTGTTGCGTTCACTGGTGACTTTGGCTTCCATTTCGTCGCGGTATCCACGTTTGTGGCTGGTGCGATGTTCATGATGTGGCTGGGTGAGCAGATTACTGAGCGTGGTGTTGGCAACGGTATCTCGATGTTGATTTTCGCAGGTATCGTCGCCGGTCTTCCGAGAGCGATTGGGCAGTCTTTCGAGTCTGCACGTCAGGGTGATATCAATATCTTTGCCTTGGTTGCCATCGGTTTGCTGGCAGTAGCGATTATCGGTTTTGTGGTGTTCATTGAGCGTGGTCAGCGTCGTATTGCTGTTCACTACGCCAAGCGTCAGCAGGGCCGTAAGGTTTTTGCTGCGCAGACCAGCCACTTGCCGCTGAAAGTGAATATGGCCGGTGTTATTCCGGCAATTTTCGCGAGCAGCATTTTGCTGTTTCCGGCTTCGTTGGGTACCTGGTTTGGTCAGTCTGAAAATATGGGCTGGCTGCAGGACCTCTCTCAGTCGATCGCTCCTGGTCAGCCGTTGAATATTCTGCTGTTTAGTGCAGGGATTATTTTCTTCTGCTTCTTCTATACGGCGTTGATGTTCAATCCGAAAGACGTAGCGGAAAACCTGAAGAAGTCCGGTGCCTTTATTCCGGGCATCCGTCCAGGTGAGCAGTCTGCGCGCTACATTGATGGCGTTCTGACTCGTTTGACCCTGTTCGGTGCTCTATATATGACGGCCGTGTGCTTGTTGCCCCAGTTCCTGGTGGTTGCAGCAAACGTTCCGTTCTACCTTGGCGGGACCTCGTTGCTGATCGTGGTCGTGGTTGTGATGGACTTCATGTCCCAAGTACAATCGCACCTCGTTTCGCACCAGTACGAATCCCTGATGAAGAAAGCCAACCTGAAGGGCTACGGCAGCGGCATGTTGCGCTGAGTACCCCATAAGGTTCGAGGAGTTGGTGATGAAAGTTCGTGCATCGGTGAAAAAGCTGTGCCGTAACTGCAAGATTATTCGCCGCGAAGGTGTTGTTCGAGTAATTTGCAGCGCGGAACCGCGTCACAAACAGCGCCAAGGCTGAGTGTGATCCGCTTGAAGCCCGGCAGCTAGTGCGCTGCCGGGTTGATTATTTGTTATTACAGCGATATTATCTCGCGCCCTATTTCTTGGCTTCCGGGGCGTAGGTAGCTGTCAATTGGAGTCCCACTGAATGGCCCGTATTGCAGGCGTTAACATTCCAGATAACAAGCACACTGTTATCTCGCTGACCTACATCTATGGTGTTGGTCGCACTACTGCGCAGAAAATTTGCGCAGTCGCTGGTGTAAATCCAGCCGCTAAGATCAAGGATCTGAGCGACGAGCAGATTGAACAGCTGCGTGGCGAAGTGGCGAAGTTCACCACTGAAGGTGACCTGCGTCGCGAAATCAACATGAAAATCAAGCGTTTGATGGACCTCGGTTGCTATCGCGGTCTGCGTCATCGTCGTGGTCTTCCAGTACGCGGTCAGCGTACCAAGACTAACGCGCGTACCCGTAAAGGTCCGCGTAAGCCGATCCGCAAGTAATCGCCCCAGCGAATCGACAGGAAAATTATCATGGCAAAACCTGCTGCTCGTCCTCGTAAAAAAGTTAAAAAGACAGTGGTTGATGGCATCGCCCACATCCATGCTTCTTTTAACAACACCATCGTGACCATCACCGACCGTCAAGGTAACGCGCTTTCTTGGGCTACCTCCGGTGGTTCGGGTTTCCGCGGTTCCCGCAAGTCCACCCCGTTTGCTGCTCAAGTAGCTGCTGAACGTGCTGGTCAAGCTGCGCTGGAATACGGCCTGAAAAACCTCGACGTTAACGTCAAAGGTCCAGGTCCAGGTCGTGAGTCTGCTGTCCGTGCTTTGAACGGCTGTGGCTATAAGATCGCCAGCATCACCGACGTGACGCCAATCCCGCACAACGGGTGCCGTCCGCCGAAGAAGCGCCGCGTGTAATCCAGGAGATTGTAAAGAATGGCTCGTTACATTGGTCCAAAATGCAAACTCGCTCGTCGCGAAGGCACCGATCTCTTTCTGAAGAGCGGCGTGCGCGCGATCGAATCGAAGTGCAACATCGAAGCAGCACCTGGTATCCACGGCCAACGCCGCGGTCGCCAGTCCGACTACGGCACCCAACTGCGTGAAAAGCAGAAGGTCCGTCGTATCTACGGCGTTCTCGAGCGTCAGTTCAGCGGCTACTACAAAGAAGCTGCTGGCAAGAAAGGTGCAACCGGTGAAAACCTGCTGCAACTGCTCGAATGCCGTCTGGACAACGTTGTATACCGTATGGGCTTTGGTTCGACTCGTGCCGAATCCCGTCAGCTGGTATCGCACAAGTCGATCAGCGTTAACGGTCAGACCGTAAACGTTCCGTCCTACCAGGTTCGTGCTGGTGACGTGGTCGCAGTTCGCGAGAAAGCAAAAAACCAACTTCGCATTGTCCAAGCTCTCGATCTGTGTGCCCAACGTGGCCGCGTAGAATGGGTAGAAGTAGACACTGAGAAGAAGTCGGGCGTTTTCAAGAACGTTCCTGCTCGCAGTGATCTGTCCGCCGACATCAACGAAAGCCTGATTGTCGAGCTCTACTCCAAGTAAGGGCTAGAAAATAGGTGCATCCATGCAGATTTCGGTAAATGAGTTCCTGACACCCCGCCACATTGATGTGCAGGTTGTCAGTCCAACCCGCGCTAAGATCACTCTCGAGCCTCTCGAGCGTGGTTTTGGCCACACCCTGGGCAACGCGCTGCGCCGCATCCTGTTGTCCTCAATGCCCGGCTGTGCAGTAGTCGAGGCCGAGATTGACGGTGTGCTCCACGAGTACAGCGCCATCGAAGGTGTACAGGAAGACGTAATTGAAATCCTGTTGAACCTTAAAGGTCTGGCTATCAAGCTGCACGGCCGTGACGAAGTTACGCTGACCTTGTCGAAGAAGGGTTCGGGGGTGGTTACCGCTGCCGATATTCAGCTGGATCATGATGTCGAGATCGTTAACCCCGATCACGTAATCGCTAACCTGGCGTCTAACGGCGCCCTGAACATGAAGCTCACCGTAGCTCGTGGTCGTGGTTATGAACCGGCCGACTCGCGTCAGAGCGATGAAGACGAAAGCCGCAGCATTGGTCGCTTGCAGCTTGACTCTTCGTTCAGCCCGGTTCGCCGCATCGCATACGTGGTGGAAAACGCCCGTGTCGAGCAGCGTACTAACCTGGACAAGCTGGTTATTGATCTGGAAACCAACGGTACTCTGGATCCTGAAGAGGCTATCCGCCGCGCTGCAACCATCCTGCAACAGCAGTTGGCTGCGTTCGTCGACCTCAAGGGTGACAGCGAACCAGTGGTAATCGAGCAGGAAGACGAGATCGATCCGATCCTGCTTCGCCCGGTTGACGATCTGGAACTGACTGTACGTTCGGCTAACTGCCTTAAGGCGGAAAACATTTACTACATCGGCGACCTGATTCAGCGTACCGAAGTAGAACTGTTGAAGACTCCGAACCTGGGCAAGAAATCCTTGACTGAAATCAAGGACGTTCTGGCCTCCCGCGGTCTGTCCCTCGGCATGCGCCTCGACAACTGGCCGCCTGCAAGTCTTAAGAAGGACGACAAGGCGACTGCCTGATCGTCGTAATCACCGAACGTGAGTTTGGTAAGGAATGAACCATGCGTCATCGTAAAAGTGGTCGTCACCTGAGCCGTACCAGCTCGCACCGCAAGGCCATGTTCCAAAACATGGCGGTGTCGCTGTTCGAGCACGAGCTGATCAAAACTACACTGCCGAAAGCTAAAGAACTGCGTCGCGTTGCTGAGCCGCTGATTACTTTGGCCAAGACAGACAGCCTGGCTAACCGCCGTCTGGCTTTCGACCGTACTCGTTCGAAAGCTATCGTTGGTAAGCTCTTCAACGACCTGGGCAAGCGTTACGCTACCCGTGAGGGTGGCTACCTGCGCATCCTCAAGTGCGGTTTCCGCGCTGGCGACAACGCGCCTATGGCGTACGTCGAGTTGGTTGATCGTGCTACTGCTGGCGAAGCTGTAAGCGCCGAGTAAGACGACAAGCTGTAACGAAGAACCGGGCCTAGTGCCCGGTTTTTTGTGCGCGTTAGAAAAGCGCGATTTGTACAAGCTTCCGTCGATTGTGCTTGGCACTATGCACGAGGGGAGTTTGGTAGTTATTTTCTATCGAGGCCTACAATTTAATGAATTTGTAGGCGTCATGATGATGATCAATACTCCCTCCAAGCCGATTAGCCGGCAGTTTCAAGTCCGACCTGAGGGAAATTGAGCATGAGCCAGAATAAAATCCTTACGACCGCCAGCGGTGCTCCCGTTGCGGACAACCAGAATTCCCGTTCCGCAGGCCCGCGTGGCCCGTTGCTCCTCGACGATTTTCACCTGATTGAGAAGCTCGCTCACTTCAACCGTGAAAACATCCCTGAGCGCCGCGTACACGCCAAAGGCTCGGGTGCCTATGGCACTTTCACGGTCACCAAAGACATTACCCAATACACCAGTGCTAAGTTGTTCGAGTCAGTCGGCAAGCAGACGCCGACTTTCCTGCGCTTTTCTACGGTAGGTGGTGAGCGCGGTTCGGCTGATACCGAGCGCGACCCACGCGGGTTCGCCCTTAAGTTCTACACCGAAGAAGGCAACTGGGACATCGTGGGTAACAACACCCCTGTGTTCTTCATTCGCGATCCATTGAAGTTTCCTGACTTCATCCATACCCAGAAGCGCTTGCCCCAAAGCAACCTGAAAAGCGCGCAAATGATGTGGGACTTCTGGTCTCACTCCCCTGAGGCGTTGCACCAGGTCACCATTCTGTTTTCCGACCGTGGCATTCCCGATGGCTACCGCCATATGCACGGTTTTGGCAGCCACACCTATAGCCTGATCAACGCCAAGGGCGAGCGTCACTGGGTCAAGTGGCACTACAAAACCAAACAGGGCATCAAGAACCTGGCGCCGGCCGAAGCTGCACGTTTGGCCGGTACTGACCCTGATTACGCCCAGCGCGATCTCTTTGGCGCGATCGAGCGCGGTGACTTCCCGAAATGGCGCGTGTGCATCCAGATCATGACCGAGGCCCAGGCCAATGCTCATTACGAGAATCCTTTCGATGTGACCAAAACCTGGTCGCAGAAGGAATTCCCTTTGATCGAAGTCGGCGAACTGGAGTTGAACCGCAACCCGCAGAACTACTTTGCTGAAGTGGAGCAAGCCGCATTCGGTCCGAGCAATATGGTTCCAGGCGTAGGCCTGTCGCCAGACCGCATGCTGCAAGGTCGTGTATTCGCCTACGCAGATGCCCACCGCTACCGCGTTGGTACCAATCACCAGCAACTGCCGGTGAACGCCCCACGTAGCCCAGTAAACAGCTACCAGCGTGATGGCTCGATGGCATTCGGCAGTAACGGTGGTGCGGCGCCTAATTACGAGCCGAACAGCTACGCCGATGCACCGAAGCAAGCGCCACAGTATGCAGAGCCTGCACTGGCACTTAATGGCGCGGCTGACCGCTACGATCACAGAGAGGACACTGATTACTACAGTCACGCAGGTGCGCTGTTCCGCCTGATGAGCGATGAGCAGAAAGCGTTGCTCACCAACAACATTGCCGGCGCAATGGGTGGCGTTTCCAGCGACGTGGTTCAGCGCCAGCTGCAACACTTCTACAAGGCTGATCCTGCTTATGGAGAAGCAATCGCAAAGGCGTTGGGTGTATCGCTTAACTGACTCTAAACGATAAGCAGAACCGCCCTCATTTGGGCGGTTTTTGCGTTAAATCCGCTACTTTTCTCGGGAAATCTTCACTTTTCTGCCGTTGGTCCCGTGACCTTCGAGTCATCATGGTTCAAACTACAGACTTTCAAGCAGGGAGATGTAGGGCGATGCAAGGTCACCCCGACGTAATCGATTACCTCAACACGTTGCTGACGGGCGAACTGGCGGCTCGTGACCAATATTTCATCCATTCGCGCATGTACGAAGACTGGGGCTTTACCGAGCTCTACGAGCGTATCAACCACGAGATGGAAGAAGAAGCACAGCACGCCGACGCACTGATGCGCCGAATCCTCATGCTCGAAGGCACGCCGCGTATGCGTCCGGATGACCTGGATGTGGGTACTACGGTCCCTGACATGCTCGCTGCCGACCTGCGCCTCGAATACAAGGTCCGTGCCGCGCTTTGCAAAGGCATCGAGCTGTGTGAACAGCACAGCGACTTTGTCACTCGGGAAATCCTGCGGGTGCAGTTGAATGATACCGAAGAAGATCACACCTACTGGCTGGAAAAGCAGCTGGGCCTGATCAAGTTGATTGGCCTGGAGAATTACCTGCAATCGCAGTTCTGATTCCCGGCAGCAAAAAGCCCCTGTCACTGCAAAGTGACAGGGGCTTTTCATTGGGCCCGAAAAAGTCAGGCCCGGTCGCGTTCCAACAGTGGTTTCAAGTAGTAACCAGTGTGTGACTGCGGCATTTCGGAAACCTGCTCCGGCGTGCCCACGGCGATAATCTGACCGCCCTTGGAACCACCTTCCGGCCCCAGGTCTACCAGCCAGTCGGCCGTCTTGATCACATCAAGGTTGTGCTCGATCACCACCACGGTATTGCCGTGGTCGCGAAGGCGGTGCAGCACGTCCAACAGTTGCTGGATATCCGCGAAGTGCAGGCCGGTGGTCGGCTCATCGAGGATATACAGGGTCTTGCCGGTGTCGCGCTTGGACAGCTCACGAGACAACTTCACCCGTTGTGCTTCACCACCAGACAGCGTCGTAGCTGACTGCCCCAGCTTGATATATGAAAGGCCTACATCCATCAGGGTCTGTAGCTTGCGCGCCAGCGCCGGAACCGCGTCAAAGAACTCACGCGCTTCCTCGATGGTCATCTCGAGGGTTTCATGGATGCTCTTGCCTTTGTATTTGATCTCCAGCGTCTCGCGGTTATAGCGCTTGCTCTTGCACACATCGCACGGTACGTAGATGTCCGGGAGGAAGTGCATCTCCACCTTGATCAAGCCATCGCCCTGGCACGCTTCACAGCGGCCGCCCTTGACGTTGAACGAGAACCGGCCCGGTCCGTAGCCCCTTGAGCGTGATTCCGGAACGCCCGCAAACAGCTCACGAATCGGTGTGAACAGTCCGGTGTAGGTCGCCGGGTTGGAGCGTGGTGTACGGCCAATCGGGCTTTGGTCGATATCGACCACCTTATCCAGGTGTTCCAGGCCCTTGATGCTGTCATGGGCCGCCGCTTCCAGGGTGGTCGCGCCATTCAGGGCGGTGGCACTCAGCGGGAACAGCGTGTTGTTGATCAGCGTCGACTTGCCCGAGCCGGAAACACCGGTCACGCAGGTCAGCAGGCCCAGTGGAATTTCCAGGTCGACATTGCGCAGGTTGTTGCCACGCGCGCCCTTGAGGTGCAGCGCCAGCTTTTTGTTGCGTGGCGTACGTTTGGCGGGTACTTCGATCTTCACGCGGCCGGACAGGTACTTGCCGGTCAGCGAGTCCGGGTGCGCCATGACTTCGGCAGGCGTGCCCTCGGCGACAATATGCCCACCATGCACACCCGCACCCGGGCCGATGTCGACCACGTAATCCGCCAGGCGAATCGCGTCTTCATCGTGCTCGACCACGATCACCGTGTTACCGATATCCCGCAGGTGTTTCAACGTACCCAGCAGGCGATCGTTGTCACGTTGATGCAAACCAATCGACGGTTCATCAAGGATGTACAGCACACCCACGAGGCCGGCACCAATCTGGCTGGCCAGGCGAATCCGTTGGGCTTCGCCGCCGGACAAGGTATCGGCGCTGCGATCCAACGACAGGTAATCCAGGCCTACGTTGACCAGGAACTGCAGCCGCTCGCGAATCTCCTTGAGGATCTTGTCGGCGATCTCCCCACGGCGACCGGTCAGTTTGAGCACGCCAAAGTATTCGCAGGCATCGCCGATCGGCAGGCTGGTCACCGCCGGCAGGGTCTTTTCGCCCACCCATACATGCCGCGCCTCACGACGCAGGCGCGTGCCGCGGCAATCCGGGCAAGGCTGGGTGCTGAGGAATTTCGCCAGCTCTTCGCGCACGCTGGCCGATTCAGTCTCGCGGTAGCGACGCTCAAGGTTCGGCACAATGCCTTCGAACGGGTGGGAGCGCTTGACGATATCGCCACGGTCGTTCAGGTACTTGAAGTCGACGTTCTGCGAGCCGCTACCATGCAGGATGACCTTCTGCTGGTCCGCCGGCAGTTGGTTGAAAGGCACTTCCAGGCTGAATTTATAGTGCGACGCCAACGACCCCAGCATCTGGAAGTAATAGACGTTGCGCCTGTCCCAGCCGCGTATGGCCCCCTCCGCCAGCGTCAGGTCACCGTTGACCAGGCGCTTGATGTCGAAGAACTGCTTCACGCCCAGGCCATCACAGGTCGGGCAGGCGCCGGCCGGGTTGTTGAAGGAAAACAGCTTGGGTTCCAGCTCGCTGATGGCGTGGCCGCAGATCGGGCAGGCAAACCGGGCGGAGAAGATGATCTCTTCGCCTGGCTCGTCGTCCATCGGCGCCACCAGCGCAATACCGTCGGCCAGTTTCAATGCGGTTTCGAAGGATTCCGCCAGGCGCTGCTGCAGGTCGGCGCGCACCTTGAAGCGGTCGACCACGACATCGATCGAATGCTTCTTCTGCTTGTCGAGCTTCGGCGCTTCGTCCAGCTCATACAGCTTGCCGTTGATCCGCGCACGCACAAAACCTTGCGCACGCAGCTCTTCGAAAACGGAAAGATGTTCGCCCTTGCGCTCACGGATCACCGGTGCCAGCAGCATCAGCTTGGCACCTTCCGGCTGGGCCAGCACCAGGTCGACCATCTGGCTGACGGTCTGGGCTTCCAGGGGAATGTCGTGGTCCGGGCAACGAGGAATACCCACGCGTGCATACAGCAGGCGCAGGTAATCGTAGATTTCGGTAATGGTGCCCACGGTGGAACGCGGGTTATGGGAGGTCGACTTCTGCTCGATGGAAATGGCCGGCGACAGGCCTTCAATGGTGTCGACGTCGGGCTTCTCCATCATCGACAGGAACTGCCGGGCATAGGCCGACAGGGATTCCACATAGCGGCGCTGGCCTTCGGCATACAGCGTGTCGAACGCCAGCGAAGATTTGCCGGACCCGGACAAGCCGGTGATGACGATCAGTTTGTCCCGGGGCAGGGTCAGGTCGATGTTCTTCAGGTTGTGGGTTCTAGCCCCACGAATCAGGATCTTGTCCAAGATGGCCTCGCACGGCGGGCGTAAATAATGCCGGAGTATACGGCGAAAGACTGGATGAATATACACTGTCAAAAGGCCGCTTGCAGCCTTAGATGAAAGCTGCGCGGCAAAGCGCCGCATATACCCTCTCAATCGATGGGACTGGTAGAATCGCCGCCGGTTCACACGAGGTTTTTCCATGCACGATCCCCACAGCGAACGCATGAGTAGCGGCGAGACCCGAGCGGCAAGCGGTCTGGCCCTGGTGTTCGCCTTCCGTATGCTGGGCATGTTTATGGTGTTGCCGGTGCTGGCGACCTATGGAATGGATCTCGCAGGCGCAACCCCCGCGTTGATCGGCCTGGCGATTGGCGCCTATGGCCTGACCCAGGCGATTTTCCAGATTCCGTTCGGGATCATTTCCGACCGCATCGGTCGCCGCCCTGTGATCTACCTGGGGCTGATCGTGTTCGCCCTCGGCAGCGTGCTCGCGGCTCAATCCGATTCCATCTGGGGCGTGATCGCCGGGCGCATCCTGCAAGGCGCGGGCGCGATTTCCGCTGCGGTCATGGCGTTGCTGTCCGACCTGACCCGCGAACAACATCGCACCAAGGCCATGGCCATGATCGGCATGACCATCGGCCTGTCGTTTGCCGTGGCCATGGTGGTGGGGCCCTTGCTGACTCGCGCGTTTGGTTTGCACGGGCTGTTCCTGGCCACAGGCGGTATGGCACTGTTCGGCATCGTGATCGTGGCCTTCATGGTGCCGCGCTCCACTGGCACGTTGCAGCACCGTGAGTCAGGCGTTGCGCGCAAGGCCCTGTTGCCGACGCTCAAGCACCCGGACCTGCTGCGCCTGGATTTAGGTATCTTCGTATTACACGCCATGCTGATGTGCAGCTTTGTCGCCTTGCCTCTGGCCTTGGTAGAAAAAGCCGGCCTGCCCAAGGAGCAGCACTGGTGGGTCTACCTTACTGCGCTGCTGATTTCGTTCTTCGCCATGATCCCCTTCATCATCTACGGCGAAAAGAAACGCAAAATGAAACGAGTTTTGCTCGGCGCCGTCGCGACGCTGATGCTCACTGAGCTATTCTTCTGGCAGTTCGGCGACAGCCTGCGGGCGCTGGTAATCGGCACGGTGGTGTTCTTCACCGCGTTCAACCTGCTGGAGGCGTCGCTGCCTTCGCTGATCAGTAAAGTTTCACCGGCCGGCGGCAAAGGGACGGCGATGGGGGTGTATTCCACCAGCCAGTTCCTGGGTTCCGCACTGGGCGGCATCATGGGTGGCTGGATGTTCCAGCATGGCGGTTTGTCGGTTGTGTTCCTTGGATGCGCAGGTCTGGCTGCCCTCTGGCTGGCCTTTGCTGTTACCATGCGCGAACCTCCCTATGTGACGAGTCTGCGCTTGCCGTTATCGCCCGAAGCGATCCGCGAAGCCGGTCTGGTCGAGCGCCTTAAGGCCGTTACTGGGGTTACCGATGCCGTGGTTGTTGCTGAAGAAGCCGCCATCTACATCAAATTGGACACCGAATTATTGGATCGCGCGACGCTCGAGCAACTGGTCAACCCAGTGCCGACAGCGCGCCCAGCCTAGGAGAACGTTATGGCCCGTGGGGTTAACAAAGTCATATTGGTCGGTACGTGCGGCCAGGATCCCGAAGTTCGCTACTTGCCTAACGGTAACGCCGTGACCAACCTGAGTCTGGCGACCAGCGAACAGTGGACCGACAAGCAGACCGGCCAGAAGGTCGAGAAAACCGAATGGCACCGTGTGTCGATGTTCGGCAAGGTCGCAGAGATCGCCGGCGAGTACCTGCGCAAAGGTTCGCAGGTCTACATCGAAGGCAAGCTGCAGACCCGCGAGTGGGAAAAAGACGGCATCAAGCGTTACACCACTGAAATCGTGGTCGACATGCAAGGCACCATGCAACTGCTGGGCGGCCGTCCACAGGGCGACCAACAGGGCCAGGGCGGCATGTCCAACTCGGCTCCGCGTCCACAGCAGTCGCGCCCGCAGCCAAGCCAGCAGCCACAGCGTGAGTCGCGTCCAGCGCCACAACAGGCCGCGCCGCAACCGGCTCCGGATTTCGACAGCTTTGATGACGATATCCCGTTCTGAGGTTTAACACCCGGAACACACAGAACCCCCGCTGGCTCAGGCCTCGGGGGTTTTTTATCACCCGTGATCAGCTTCAGTCGAGGCGGCGGTGACAACCATCTCCTTGAACCGCTGCAGCATCGCCGAACCGTCATCGATCCGCGTCGCCAAATGCAACGGCGCCACCAGGCTGCGGCACTCCGTCAATTCCCGATAAACGATGCCATCCCCGCGCAAGCGCTGCATCGACGCTGGCACGATGGACACCCCAAGTCCAGCAGCCACCAGGCTTAGGGTCGCGGTCATGCGCGGAGCTTCCTGCACCACCTGCGGGCTGAACCCTGCTTCACGGCAGGCCACCAGAATTGCGTCGTACAAACCCAGCCCCACACGCCGGCGGTAGAGCACGAAGGACTCGGTCGCCAATGCCGACAAGGGCAGGGGAGATCCCGGATCGATTGCCAGAGGATGATCCGTGGGCAACGCCAGCAACATGGGCTCCACCAGAATCGGTTTGTCTTGCAGCGACTGGGTTGCGCTGAGGGGCGAGCGGATAAATGCTGCATCGAGCTTCTCATGGATCAACGCGTCCAGCAGTTCGCCGGTCCCGGCTTCCTCCAGCACCACTGTCACGCCGACAAAGGTTTCGCGAAACCGCCGCAATACACTCGGTACAAAGGGATGCAGCGCCGCCGAACTGGTAAACCCGATCGCCAGGCGCCCACGCTCGCCCCGTGCGGCGCGGCGCACCACCTCTGCAATCCTGTCTGCCTGGGCGAGAATCTCACGTGCTTCGTCCAGCAATGCGAGCCCGGCCGTCGTGGGCCGCACGCCACGGGGCAGGCGCTCCATCAAGACCACACCCAGTTCGGCCTCAAGGCTTTGCAGCATCCGCGTCAACGGAGGTTGCTGCATGCCCAGGCGTTCGGCGGCGCGGGTGATATAGCCTTCTTCGGCGATGGCCACAAAAGCCTTGAGTTGGCGAAGTTCCAGCATAGGGATACTTTTCAGGTATGGGAGTGCATCAATCCTGGCATTTGTTCTCATGGCTCACAAGATTTAGGCTGTGGACATCCTCAAGAAGAAGGAAAGCCGTGATGACCTGGTCAGCCAAGCAGTACACGATGTTCGAACAGCAGCGCACCCGCCCTGTCCGTGACCTGGTCGCGGCCATTCCGAACCTTGAAGTGCACAATGCCGTCGATTTGGGCTGCGGTCCCGGTAACTCGACTGAGGTGCTGGCCGAGCGTTTCCCGCAAGCGCACATCACCGGTATGGACAGTTCCGATGACATGCTGGTCGACGCCCGCAAACGGCTACCGACATTGAACTTCGAACTGGCGGATATCGGTGCCTGGAACCCTGTGTGCGCCTTCGATGTGATCCTGGCCAACGCGTCCCTGCAGTGGCTGCCGGACCACGCCACGCTGTACCCGCACCTGGTCCGCCAACTGACGCCCGGCGGTACGCTGGCGGTGCAAACCCCGGACAACCTCGACGAACCCGCCCACCACCTCGCCCGCGAAGTCGCGGCAGAGGGGCCGTGGTCGGCAAAGATCGGTGCGGTCAAACACAACGAGCGCCACACGGCGAGCTACTACTACGAACTGCTGAGCAAACATTGCAGTACGGTCGATGTGTGGCGCACCACCTACCAGCACCCGTTGGCGAGCCACGCGGCAGTAGTGGAGTGGTTCAAGGCATCGGCGCTGAGGCCCTTCCTCGCGCCTTTGGCCGACAGCGAAAAAACCGCTTTCCTGCAGGAATACCAGGCGCGAATGACCCGTGCCTATCCAGCCCTGGCTGACGGCACTGTACTACTACCGTTTCCGCGCCTGTTCATCATCGCGACCCGCTGACGTCCAAAGGACAAGTGGCGGTCATGCCGCCGCTTGCGCCTTCAAATACTCATCCGCCGACACCACGCTCGCATACCCAAACGCCAGCGACGCCATGTAAGCCCCATGCACCTGCGCCGCCGGAATCACCTGCCCATTGAACTCCAGGTCCCGCGTGGCGCACGCGTCATGAACCACCGTGACCGTGTAGCCCAGGTCCGCCGCCGCCCGCACCACCGCGTCGATGCACATGTGGCTCATGCTGCCGACCACTACCAGGTCCGTGATGCTGCGCTGTTCCAACAGGGCACGCAGGTTGGTCTCGCGGAACGCATTCACGAAATGCTTGAGCACCACCGGCTCGTTGCCCTCGTTCAACACTTTGCCATGCAGGTGCGCACCCTCGGAGCCCGGCGTGAAGAACGGTGCGTCATCGGAGGTGAACTCATGGCGCACATGAATCACCGCATCGCCTGCCTGGCGAAACGCTTGCAGCACCTGCGCGGCTTTGTCCGCTGCGGCGTCCACGCCGTCAAGTGGCCACTTGCCCTGGGGGAAGTAGTCGTTCTGGATATCGATTAGGATGAGCGCTTGCTTGGCCATGTGTGTTGCCTCGTGATGGGTTGATGGGGCCAGTATCTTAGCTGGCGCCCGCACCTGGGATTGGCTGCACCGACAATAACAGGGGGAAAACTGACAATGGTCGTGGTTGAGCTGGGCGTGTTGATCTACCAGGGGGCGCAACTGGCCGCCGTGCACGGTTTGACTGATCTGTTTGGCGTGGCCAATCGCATCGCCGCCGAGCATCAATCCGCGCAGTTGCCATTGCTGCGGGTCAGCCATTGGCAGGTGGATAGCGCCGGCACACCGGTGCGTGTTTTCAGCAGCTATCCCGGTCCCGAGCAGCCGATGATGGCGGTGCTGGTGCCGCCGTCGATCGGCGAGTTTACAGAAGACCAGGCACCCCCGGCGCTGCTGGAATGGATTCGCCAGCAACATGCGGCAGGCACGGTACTGGGCGGTGTGTGCATTGGCTCGATCATGTTGGCGCGCAGCGGGTTGCTAGACGGGCGCAGCGCCACCACCCATTGGTCCTCCGCCAAATCCTTCGCCAGCCGCTACCCGGCGGTGCGCCTGGAGGCCGACAAGCCGATCGTCGATGATGGCGACCTGATCACCACCGCCGGCTTGATGGCCTGGTCCGAACTCGGCCTGCGCCTGGTCGACCGCCTGATGGGCCCAAGCATCGCAGCCGATACCGCGCGTTTCCTGGTGATCGAGCACAGTGACAGCGCCAGCCAGTGCGGCAGCAACTTCGCGCCGATTCTTGGCCACGGTGACACAGCCATCCTCAAGGTTCAGCACTGGTTGCAGGCCAGCGGTGCGGTGGATGTTTCCCTGGCGGCAATGGCCCAGGAAGCCGGTTTGGAAGAGCGGACTTTCCTGCGGCGTTTTCGCAGCGCCACCGGTTTGAAACCCACCGAATACTGCCAGCACCTGCGTGTGGGCAAGGCGCGGCAGATGCTGGAATTCACCAACGGCACCATCGACCATATCGCCTGGACCGTGGGCTACCAGGACCCCAGCGCCTTTCGCGCCACCTTCAAGAAAATCACCGGCCTTGCGCCCAGCGATTACCGCAGCCGTTTTGGCGTGTGAATCGTGCAGAACGCCGCTGCGTTAACGCGGCGTCGTGCAGAATAAAACAGGCTAACTGCCATCGGTTTTTTCGTAACGCCTTGATTTGAAAAGCATCCTCCATGGAAGAGCCTTGGCCTGATCCCTGCAACCTTCTGCGTACACACATGGCGGGATGGCCAAGGGGGACGCATGACCCCGATTCAACGCAAGAAGCTGGTCGTTGCTCACTCCACGCGTGAGGGCGCGCCGCTGCATGAGGTCGAAACCAATCGTGCCTTGGCACGCTGGCTGGCGCAGATCCTCGGGCTGAAGTTCGGTGGAAGCTATGACGCTGATCTGCACGCGGGGAGGGCGTTATACCTGCTGCCCACACAAACCCTGGTCGGTCCCGGCCAGGCGCGGGCACTGAATATCCAAGGTCCGGAGGATTTGTGGGGCGGTTATGTCGACCACGACTTCATCTGCACCAAGGCGATCAGTCATGGCTTGCTCAGCCCTGAAGCCAAAGCGCCCGAAGGGTGGTCGGGGTTGTTTGGCGAACGTGTGCGAAAAGTCGTGCTGGAGGGCTTGAGCGTCTTTGCGCTGGAAGACGCGCGACCCGCCGCTGCACGCTTGCTGTCCAGCGGCCCCATTCGCCTGAAACCCGTGCACGCCTGCGCGGGCCGAGGCCAGGAAGTTATCCACAGTCTGGATGAATTCGAAGCGGTGCTGACGCGACCGGATGCCGCACAACTCTTCAACCTAGGCGTGGTGCTGGAGCAAGACCTGCACAACGTGGTCACCCACAGTGTCGGCCAGAGTTTTATCGGCGATCACGTGTTCAGCTACTGCGGCGAGCAATACCTGACGAAAGATGGACAGGGCGAAGAGGTCTACGGCGGCTCCAACCTGTTGGTGGTGCCCGGTTACTACGACGACCTGCTGCAACTCGAATTACCCGACGACGTTCGCGAGGCCATCGAGCAAGCCCAAGTCTTCGACGCGGCCGCCGATGAAGCCTATCCCGGCTTCTACGCATCACGGCGCAATTACGACATCGCCCAGGGTCTCGACAATAACGGCCAGCGTCGCAGCGGCGTGCTCGAACAATCCTGGCGCATGGGCGGGGCCAGCAGTGCCGAAGTCGCGGCCCTGCAAAGCTTTATCAACAATCCCGGCCTGCGTGCGATCCATGTGTCCTCCGTGGAAACCTATGTGGATCGCCCCTTGCCGGCTGATGCCATCGAGGTGTATCGCGGCCCGGCGGAAAACAGCGAGTTCCTTCTCAAGTACGTGACGGTTGAAACTTATGACGGCTAGAAGCGAAAGCATTGCGATCGATATCGACGACGAACAGATGAGCGGCACCTTCCTGAGCCCCAAATCCAAAGTGCCTGGCGTGTTGTTTGTGCACGGTTGGGGTGGCAGCCAGGAGCGAGACCTTGAGCGCGCCAAAGGCATCGCCGGCTTGGGATGTGTATGCCTGACCTTCGACCTGCGCGGGCACGCTGGCACGGGTATTCCTTTGTCCCGCGTCACCCGCGAAGACAATCTGCGCGACCTGCTGGCGGCCTATGACCGGCTGCTGGCTCACCCGGCCATCGACACCTCGGCGGTGGCGGTAGTGGGCACCAGTTACGGCGGCTACCTCGCGGCGATCCTCACCTCGCTGCGCCCGGTACGCTGGCTGGCGCTGCGCGTGCCGGCGCTGTACCGCGACCAGGAATGGCTCAAGCCCAAGCGTGACCTGGATAAGGCCGACCTGATGGATTACCGCAGCACCTTGGTCCACGCCGAAACCAATCGCGCCTTGCATGCGTGTTCGGCATTTACCGGGGATGTATTGATCGTCGAATCGGAAACCGATGACCACGTGCCCCACGCGACCATCATGAGCTACCGTGCGGCGTGCCAGCAGACCCATTCCCTGACCCATCGCATCATCGATGGCGCCGACCATTCCCTCAGCGATCCGGTGTCCCAACAGGCGTACACCTCAATCCTGGTGGATTGGATCACCGAGATGGTGGTGGGCGAACGGTTGAGCATCATCCAGTCCCAGTAAGGGTTCAGGCGGGTGTTTTCTTCACCCGCAACGCCTTGGCCTTGGCCTCCACACCGAGGTACATCACCAGCGCGATCAGCAGCGGCAAGATGAAGTAAATCGCCCGATACGCGATCAATCCGGCGAGCAGACTGCCCCGCGACGCCTCATGCTGCAGCAGTGCAATAAACACCGCCTCCAGCACGCCCAGCCCGGCGGGAATATGGGTGAGCACCCCGGCAATCGCGCTGATCAGCAACACGCCCAACACCAGTGGATAGTCCAGCTTGGCCGGCAGCAGCGTGAAGATCACCGCCGCCATCAGCGACCAGTTCAACGCGCCGAGCAGCAACTGCAGGCACGCCATGCGCACTGACGGCAGGTTGATTTCCATGCCGCGAATCGTCCACGCGCGCTTCTTCGAAAACTGGCAGGCCACCAGATAGCCGAGGCTGGCCAGTACCAACAACGCGCCAATGCCCTGCAATGCCGTGGTGCTGACCTTCCACCCCGGCGGCATGGTCACCAGGCCGCTGCTGAACACCACCCCGGCAATCGCCATGTAGCCAAACCAATTGGTGGCCAGGCTCAGGCCGAGAATCTTGGCGATATTGCCGGTGCTCACGCCCAGGCGCGAATACAGGCGATAACGCATGGCGATGCCGCCCACCCACGCGCTCAGGTTGAGGTTGAAGGCGTAGCTGATGATGCCCACCGGCAGGATCTGCTTCCACACCAGGTTCTGGCGGATATAGGTGCGGCCGATCAAGTCGAAGCTGGCGTATACCAGAAAGCTGCACAACGTCAGTGCGCCCGCGATCACCAGAGTGCGCACCTTGAAGTCACCCAGGGTCTGCAGCACTTCGCTCCAGTCGATACGCCGCGCCAGCAGAGTGAACAGCACGATCAGCACCAGGAAAAAGGCGATAGTCAGCGGTTTCTTCCAGCGTTTGAACCGGGATTCAGCGGTCATTGGCCTGGCTCTCGATGGGTTTCAATCGTGGCTTGTGCGCCGGCAGCCATCCCGTCAACGCTGGGAAGTGGCGCATCACATGAAATACCAGAAAGCCCACGGTCAATCGCCACAGCCACAAGCGCGGTTTGCGGTTTTCCGGCATGGTCTGGCAATGATTGTTGGCGAGTGTTTCCAGGCGTTCGTACAAGTGCTGGTTGAAGGCTCGGTCGCGTATCAACACGTTGGCTTCCAGGTTCAGCGACAGGCTCAACGGGTCCAGGTTGCTCGACCCAACGGTGCTCCATTCGTCATCCACCAACGCGACTTTGCCGTGCAGGGGGCGCTGGCAATACTCGTGGATCACCACCCCGTCCTTGAGCAGATAGTCGTAGAGCATCCGCGCCGCCAACTTGGCCAGCAGCACATCGGGCTGGCCCTGCATGATCAATTGCACCCTCACGCCACGGCGCGCGGCGTTGCGGATTTCCCGCAGCAAGCGGTAGCCGGGGAAGAAATAGGCGTTGGCAATCACCGCACGTTTTTGCGCCTTGCTCAGTGCGTGGATGTACGCCTCTTCAATATCATCGCGATGTTGCACGTTGTCGCGGTAAATCAGCCGCACCAGGCCATCGCCCTGGTCGGTGGACCACAACGAAGGCCGCTGCTGGCGCCGCCGCCAGCCACGTCGCGCGCGGACTTGGCGACCACTTTGCGCCAGGGCAAAATGATGCAGGTCCGCCACCGCCGGGCCCACCACCCGCACTGCATAATCCTGCTTGGCTTCTGGACCGAAATCTCCCAAATGATCGGCGGAGAAATTGATCCCGCCAATAAACGCCACCTGCGCATCCACCACCACGATCTTGCGGTGCAGGCGACGAAACCAGTTGGTGCGAAAGCCTAGTGTCTTGGACGCCGGGTCAAACATCTGCACCGTCACCCCGGCGTCCGCCAGCTCACCGAGAAACGAGGGCGTCAGCTCGCCGCAACCAAAACCGTCCAGGCTTGCCACCACTTTCACTCCACGCTGCGCGGCCTCGATCAGGATGCCGTGCAGCTCATGACCCACCTTGTCTTCGAAGAGAATGAAGGTCTCCAGCAGAATCTCACGCTGCGCCGCGCGCAGGGCTTCGAACACCTTGGGAAAATACGCCTCGCCATTTTCCAGCAACTCGATCTGGTTGCCACTCTGCCAGCCATAATCCAGGTCGCGGGCCTTGGTTTCGTCCGGCGGCTGGTCGGTGGAGATATGTTCCACGGCCACGTTCATAGCTCGATCTCCACCGATAGCGGCACATGGTCGGAGAGGTGGGACCATGGCCGCGTCGTCAGCACCCTGGGGTTATGCACCTTCAGGTTGCGTACATAAATCCGGTCCAGCGGCAGCAACGGCAAACGCGCCGGGAAGGTGCGCGCGGGTTTGCCCATGGACTCGATAAACACTTCCTTCAAACCCGCCTTGCTCAGGTCGGCCTTCTGGCGCCAATCGTTGAAATCACCGGCCACCACTAACGGTGCATCGGCCGGGATTTCGCTGATGCGCTGCTCGATCAAGCGTAATTGCTGCTGGCGGTGCACTTCACGCAAACCCAGGTGGATGCAGATCGCATGGATCTCCTGGCCGGTGCCCGGCAAGCGCAGCACGCAATGCAGCAGGCCCCTGTTTTCATGGCCGCTTTGGGAGATATCGAGATTGTCGTAACGCACAATCTGGAACTTCGACAGCAATGCATTACCGTGGTCGCCATGGGGATAGACCGCGTTACGACCGTAGGCGAATTGCGGCCAGATACTGTCGGCGAGGAACTCGTACTGCGGCATGTTCGGCCAGTCACTGAAGCGCTGGGGGTGGCGCTCGTGGGTGCCGTGGATTTCCTGCAGGAACACCATGTCGGCGCCCACGCTGCGCACGGCTTCACGCAATTCGGGCAGGATGAAGCGTCGATTCAGTGCGGTGAAGCCCTTGTGGATATTGACCGTCAACACCGTGAAGCGAGTGATGGCGACGCTGGGGGTGATGGGCACCCAGTCGGGAATCGCAGCCATAGTTGCTCCTGTGAAAAAGTGGTGGGGCCTGGCCCTCGTTTATGGCTGACTGTGATTTTTGACGGAAAGTTTCCAGCGTCCTACAGACGGCATAAAGATGCCGTTGAAGGGGAACGATCAACGCGCAAACCCGTCAGTTCCTTACAGACCCTTCTGAAGGAGCTCGGTGTTTTGCTGAATCTCAAGACTGCATTACTGCTCGGCGCGCTGCTGTTTTGCGGCAGCGGTGCGCTGCAAGCGGCGGCCACCGCGCCGGAACCTGAAGCGCCGGCCAAGCCGGAGTTGCTGGTGGAAGGCGGCCTTCTCGGTGCGATCAGTTCCAGCATTGATGATGTGCAGCAAAAACTGGACCTCAACCAGAACTTCATTGACGAATGGCGCCTGCGGGCCGACCGGGCTGCCAACGAAGTCGGTCGCCTGGTCAACCAGACCGCTGAGCGTTCGCCGTGGAGCGTGGCCGGGGACTTCCTGTTGCTGTCCGGTGCGTGGATCGGCGCCTTTACGCTGCTGACGTTACTGGGGCGCGTGATAGTGAGACGACTGGGGCAACGCAGGTTTTTCGAACGGCGCAAACGCCTCCTTGCGGTGCTGGGCTATGTGGTGCCTTACACGATCCCGGCGCTGATATGCCTGCCCCTGACCTTGTATGTCAGCCATTTCCTGCCCATCTCCGTGGGGCGGGCGCTGGCGCTGTGTTTTGCCTATGCCACCAGCAGTGGCATCTTCTCCACGTCAATGCTGCTGTGTGTGATCGTCATGTTCAATGTCGGCCACAAGCGCCCGGCGGTGCAGATCATTCGCGGCTACTGCCCCAAGCCGCTGTTCCTCATCGGCTTTCTCGCCGCCCTCAGCGACGCCTTGACCAGTCCGCAGATCGCACGCCAACTGGGCGGCAATATCACCAGCAGCATTGCGGTATTCACCGGCCTGCTTGCGACAGTAATCTTTGGCGTATTAGTGGTTCGCCTGCGCCGTCCGGTCGCCCACCTGATCCGCAACCGGCCGTTGGCGCAGCGCTTGAAACATCCGGCGCTCCAGCAATCTCTGCGGGTGTTTTCCGGGTTGTGGTACTGGCCGATCCTGTTGATGGTACTGGTCTCGGCAATCAACTTGATCGGTGCCGGCGACGATAATCAGAAGGCCCTGCGTTGCGCGTTGTTCACCACGATCCTGCTGATCGGCACGGTATTCCTCAGCACCGTATTGCAACACCTGTTCAAATCCCGCAGCCAGGTGGCGATCCAGCGCAGCAGCGCCTACAAGGAACGTTTTCTCAGCCTGTTGCACGCGATCCTGCGCATTGCCATGGCCATTGCCTTTATTGAAATCCTCGGGCGGATCTGGGGCGTGTCGCTGTTCGAGTTCGCCCAGCGCAACTCGGTGGGCCGCGCGATCAGCGATTCGCTGAGCAGCATCGGCCTGATCCTGCTGATGACCTGGCTGTTCTGGGTGGTACTCGACACGGCGATCCAGGAAGCCTTGAAACCACCGGTCAACAAGCGCTCCAGTCGCCAACCGAGCACGCGGGTGAAAACCATCCTGCCGCTGCTGCGCAATGCGGTGAAGATCGTCCTGGTGGTGATCTGCGCGATCACCACCATGGCCAACCTCGGGATCAACGTCGCGCCGCTGCTGGCCGGTGCCGGGGTGGTCGGCCTGGCCATTGGTTTTGGTTCGCAACAACTGGTGCAGGATGTGATCACCGGCCTGTTCATCATTATCGAAGACACGCTGTCCATCGGCGACTGGGTGGTACTCGACTCCGGTCACGCCGGCACTGTCGAAGGCCTGACCATCCGTACCCTGCGCCTGCGCGACGGCAAGGGCTTTGTGCATTCGGTGCCGTTCGGGCAGATCAAGGCGGTCACCAACCAGTCGCGGCAATTTGCCTATGCGTTCTTTTCGGTACAGTTCACCTACGACACGGATGTGGACAAGGCGGTGGAACTGATCCGCGAGGCGGGGCAGTCGATCCGCGATGACGTGTTCCTCAAGTACAACCTGCAAGGCCCGCTGGAGGTGTTTGGCGTGGACAAGATGGACCTCAACGGCGTGGTGCTCACGGCACAGTTCCGCACGGTGTCGGGTGGGCAATATGCAGTGAGCCGCGCGTTCAACCAGCGCCTGAAAAAGCTTGTGGATAACTGTGACGAGGTGCATTTCGCGCAGACTTATCCACAGCAGGTGTTGCTGCCCAAACGTACGCCGCAGGTGGATGAGCCGGATGAAGACGTGCCCGCTTCGGTGGTGCTGACCGAGCAACCGCGAACGTAGTGACCCATGTGGTAAGCGGGCTTGGCCAACGCGGAACAAGCCTGCTCACCACAAAAGGTTCATCGTTTGATCAGTTTTTCTTGCAGCAGCGTGGTCTCGGGTGGACTCAGTTCCAGCAACATTTGTTGCGTGCCGCCGACCATTACCGCCGCCGGCAACCCATCCCGGTACACAATCCGATTACCGCTCACTGCCGGCACCTTGTTGCCGGGCAACAGTGTACCGACCAGGTTCAGCGGATCGGCCCCACACACTGCGATCAAACTCCCGTCATGGGGCCGCCGCCGTACTTCACGCAGCAACGGGATCGCCTCCGGCAGCGCAAACTGCTCACCTGCCAAACCACTGACAAACCGCCCGCCGCGAATTTCCCCGCGTGCTTCCAGCCGGTGAAACGTGCGCAGCAGCTCGCGCCAACTCGGCAGCCAATCGGCCTCACGCTCCAGCAAGCGCCAGAACACCACGCCATAGCGGCGCAGCAGGGTCATGGCGACATGCTCAAGTGCCTCGGCTGAATGGGGCCCGGCAGCCGTTGATGAACGTCGCACCAAGGCCCAGCGCCCGGCATCGTCCATGCCGCCGACAAACGCGCCGCGCCCGCGTCGGCTGCTGCGCGCCTGGCGTTTGCTGGCGGGGGTGGTCAGGGCGCGCAGGCCGGCGAAGCTGTCGGCGTTCACCAGCCCTGCGCCGACCAACTCCTGCAACGTGGTTTCCAGCTCGCTGCGCAACAGATGGGCTTCGTGGGACAGCTCATCAAAAAACAGCGCGCCGTGATCACACAGGGCCTGATGCACTTTCTGCGCCTTGGGCGACAGGGTGGTGACATCGGTAACTTCGGTCAATCCGCTCCATAACCCTACTTGGCTACGGGGCAGCAACACCACCGGCGTGCTGCGCAAGGCCATGGCGCTGGCCTTGTTGCTCAAGCGCAGCCACACCAGTTTGCCGCTGCGGCAGAGTTCGTCGAGCCATGTGGATGAATAATCCTTGAGGCGTGCGCTGAGCAGGTCGTTGTCCCAGGCGGACGTGGCGGCGGCATAGCCTTCAAACTGCCCGACGATTTGCGGCAGCATCGCGCTGCCCTGGCCACGGGTGCCGCCGGACAGGTGCTGCCAGTCGAACAGAAAACGCATGAAATCCTGTAATGCCACCGGTTCGATTTCCCGGCGCAGGCGCTTGACCGTGTAGCGATGAATGCGCGCCAGCAGGTGGCGTTCGCACCACTGCTCTTGTGTGGCCTCGGGGCTGAAATAGCCGCGTAACACGTAGCCTTCCTGTTCCAGGCGGGCCAGTGCTTGAGTGACCTGCGTGACCGACAACGCCAGGGGCGCGGCGATCTCGATCAGGCTCACCGGGCCGAACCCACCGAGGCGCGCGCGCAACACTTCCGTCACGGCATCCTCGTAGGTCCACGACTCATCGAAGCCGGGCAGCAACGGCAAGTTGCTCGGATAGATCGCCTGCAGGCAACCCAGGCGCTCAACGGCGACCCACAGGTTGGTGTGTAAGTGAGTGTACAGCTGATAGGCGCGGCCAGACTTGGCCAGGGCGTGCAGCCATTGCGCCCATTGCGGCGTGACTTCGTTGCCGGCGATACACGCCAGGCTCATCAGCGCCTCATGCATTTCATCCGGCCCGTTGGGCGCCGGCCAGGCTTCTTCGCGCACGGCGGCGATGGCATCGGCGTCCAGCGCACCGAGGTCGTCGGTGCTTTGCGGGTCGCTCCAGCGTCGTGTGAGCACGGCCTGGGTGCGGCGTTCCTCCAGCGGCGCATCGTCGAGAAAAGTGTACGGACGGGCGCTGAGAATCTCCGCCGCCATGGGCGAGGGTGCCGGCAGGTCGCGGCTGATCAGGCGCACGTCGCCGCGCTCCATGCGCCGCAGCAGGGCCAGCCAGGCGTCGCAGTCCATGGCTTCATGCAGGCAGTCGTCGAGGGTTTGTTCCACTAACGGGTGCTCGGGCACGTCGCGCTCACCGGCGAGGTTTTCCAGGCAGGCAATCTGGTCCGGGAACACGCTGGCGATCAGGTCTTCGCTTTTCATGCGCTGGATCTGCGGCGCGACCTTGCGCCCACCGGCATAACGCGGCAACGCCAAGGCCACACCGGCATTCCAGCGCCAGCGCACGCCGAACAGCGGCGCATCCAGCACGGCCTGGATCAGGATATGTTCGGCGCTTTGGCTGTTGAGGTAGCGCCACACCTCATCCAGCTCGAAGCTGTGGCTGGTGGACAGCGACAGCACGATCGCATTTTCGCTGGCCGCCGCCTGCAACTCGAAGTTGAACGTGCGGCAAAACCGCTTGCGCAGGGCCAGGCCCCAGGCACGGTTGACGCGGCTGCCGAACGGCGTGTGGATGATCAATTGGGTGCCACCGGACGCGTCGAAAAACCGCTCCATGATCAGCGTGTCCTGGGACGGCAATGCACTCAGGGCCAGGCGTGCGCGGGCGAGGTAGTCGAGGAGCTGTTCGGCGCTGGCGCGGTTCAGGCCGAGTTCGCCGGTCAGCCAGGCCTGTGCGGCTTGCAGGTCGCCGGGTGTGGCGCCGAGCAGCGTGTCCAGTTGACCTTGCAAACGCGCCACCGCCGCCGACAGCTCGTGACTGCGCCCAGGCGCTTCGCCTAGCCAGAAGGGGATGGTCGGCGGTTGGCCATGGGCGTCCTCGACCCGCACTTTGCCGGCTTCGACCCGCAAGATCCGATAGGAGGAATTGCCAAGCTGGAAGATATCCCCGGCGATGCTTTCCACCGCGAAGTCTTCGTTGACGCTGCCGATGTTCAGGCTCTGGGGTTCGAGCAACACGCTGTAGTCGGCGTTGTCGGGGATGGTGCCGCCGCTGGTCACGGCGGTCAGCTTGGCGCCGCGCCGACCACGCAAGGTGCGGGTCAGGGCGTCGCGGTGCAGGTAGGCGCTGCGCATGCCCTGGCGACCGTTGTAGCCGTCGCAGAGCATCTGCAACAGTGCCTGGTAATGACGTTCGTCGAGTTCGGCGTAGGGCGCGGCGCGATGGATCATCTCCAGCAAGCCTTGCTCCGACCATTCACGGGCGCTGACTTCGGCGATGATTTGTTGGGCCAGCACGTCCAGTGGCGCCACCGGTATGTGCAGGGTGTCAAGTTCGCCTCGACGCACGCAGTCGAGCAGGGCGGCGCATTCGATCAGATCGTCGCGGGTGGTGGCGAACAGGCGCCCTTTGGGTGTGCCGCCAACTTGGTGACCGGAGCGGCCGACCCGTTGCAGAAAACCGTTGATGGAACCCGGCGAACCGATCTGGCACACCAGGTCCACATCGCCGATATCAATCCCCAGCTCCAGGGATGCCGTGGCGATCAGCACTTGCAGCTCGCCGCCCTTGAGGCGCTGCTCGGCATCCAGGCGCATCTCCTTGGCCAGGCTGCCGTGGTGGGCAGCCACCGCAGTTTTGCCCAGGCGCTCGCTCAAGTGCCGGGCCAGGCGTTCGGCCAGGCGTCGGGTGTTGACGAACACCAGAGTGGTGCGGTGCTCGCGCGCCAGTTCGGCGAGGCGGTCGTAGACCAGCTCCCACACGTCATTGGCCATCACCGCCGAGAGCGGCACGGGCGGCACCTCGATATCCAGATCACGTGGGCGGGCGTGGCCGATATCCACAATCGCGCAGTCCCGACCAGTGCCCACCAGGAACCGCGACACCGCGTCGATGGGCTTTTGCGTGGCCGACAAACCAATGCGCATCAGCGGCCCGGCGCACAAGCCTTGCAGGCGCTCCAGGCTCAGGGCGAGATGGCTGCCACGTTTGCCGGCGGCGATGGCGTGGATTTCATCGACGATCACCGTGCGTGTGCTGGCGAGCATCTGGCGACCGGAGTCCGAGCCCAGCAGCACGTAGAGCGATTCCGGGGTGGTCACCAGGATATGCGGCGGGCGCTTGCGCATCTGGGCGCGGTCTTTTTGTGGGGTGTCGCCCGTGCGCACGGCGGTGCGGATGATCAGCGGCGGCAGACCCAGGCGCTGCAAATGCTCGGTGATCCCGGCCAGCGGGTTTTGCAGGTTGATCTGTATATCATTGGACAGCGCCTTGAGCGGCGACACGTAGACCACCAGCGTCTCATCCGGCAGCTCACCGCCGTTGACCAGGCCTCGGTGGACCAGGTCGTCCAGCACCGCCAGGAACGCGGTGAGGGTCTTGCCGGAGCCGGTGGGCGCGGCGATCAGGGTCGATTGACGCTGGCGGATCAGCGGCCAGGCCTGGGCCTGGGCGCCGGTCACCGAGGGGAACGTGCTGCGCAACCAGGCGCTGACGGCGGGGTGGAAGCCGGTCAATGCGGTATCAGTGGATTCAGGAAGGCTCATGCAATGATTGATAGCCCCAGTTCCAACAAGTTGCAATGGCACAGTTAATCCGTGACGGTTGCGCGATGAACCCGCAAAATGCAACGATTCTGACAAATACCTGAATAACCTTCGTTCCAACAGACCGGGCCTGCTCAATCTATGCGAATGCGCCTTATGTTACTGGGCGGCGGGAATGCCCTCGGGCAGGCGCTGATTCGCCTCGGTGCAGAGGAAGACATCGGTTTCCTCGCACCCAAACCGCCCCAAGACGGCTGGGATGCCGCAAGCCTCACCCAATTGCTCGACGACACCCGTCCCGACGCGTTGATCAACCTCGCCTACTACTTCGACTGGTTCCAGGCCGAAGCGGTCAGCGAGCCCCGTCTGGCTGCCCAGGAGTTCGCCATCGAGCGCCTGGCCGAGCTGTGCCAGCACCACAGCATCACCCTGTTGCAGCCATCCAGCTACCGCGTGTTCGATGGCTCCCGCGCCACCGCCTACAGCGAAAAAGACGAGCCGGTACCCCTGGGCCTGCGCGGCCAGGCGCTGTGGCGTATTGAACAGAGCGTGCGCGCCACCTGCCCGCAACATGTGTTATTGCGCTTTGGCTGGCTGCTGGATGACAGCGTCGACGGCACCCTCGGGCGCTTCCTGGCCCGGGCCGAGAAGCCGGATGAGTTGCTGATGGCGGACGACCGTCGCGGCAACCCGACACCGGTGGATGACGCGGCGCGGGTGATCATTTCGGTGCTCAAGCAACTCGATTGCGCGGCGCCGCTGTGGGGCACTTACCACTACGCCGGCCATGAGGCGACCACGCCGTTGGCGCTGGGCCAGGCGATCCTCACTGAAGCGCGCAACTACCACCCGCTGTCAATCGAATCCCCCACCGCCCAGGCCCACGCGGCCCGACCGGATGCGAGCGAAGAACCGCAACACGCGGTGCTCGCCTGCAAGAAAATCCTCCACACCTTCGGCATCAAGCCTCGGGCGTGGCGAGCGGGGTTACCGGCGTTGCTGGACCGGTTCTACCGCCATGGCTGACCCAACACAAAACCCAATGTGGGCATGAGCTAAATGTGGGAGGGGGCTTGCCCCCTCCCACATTGGTTTTTGTGTTGTTGGTCAGGTCGGTGTCAGAACTTGTAGCCGATACCCACCATGTAAACCATCGGGTCCACGTCCACATTGACCTTGGCGCGAGTGCCAGGGGCGACCGCGTTGTTTTCCACGGTGGCCTTGGTGCTGATGTCGATGTAGCGCGCCTGGGCGTTGATCATCCACTTATCGTTGATCATGTAGTCGGCGCCGATCTGCGCGGCCCAGCCCCAGGAGTTCTCAGCCTTGAAGTTGCTGAAGCCTGCGCCTTGGGCACGGCTGCCGACGTGCTCGTCGTAGATCCAGGTGTAGTTGATACCGGCGCCCACGTACGGTTGGAAGGCCGACTTGTTGTCCAGCGGGTAGTACACGACGCTCAGGGTCGGCGGCAGGTGTTTCAGGGTGCCGAGCTTGCCGTTGGCGGCGCCGAGGGCGGTGCCCTTGATCTTCACGTCATGCTCGAACGGCGTGGCGGCCAGCAGTTCGATACCCACGTGATTGGTCAGCATGTAGGCGAAGTTCAGGCCCAACTGAGTGTCGCTGCTCATGGTCGCCTTGCCGCCCAGGTTGGCGCCGGCCAATGGGCCTTGGTCAACCTTGACGTGGCCGCTGTCGGCCTTCGGGTTCACGGTGATTGCACCGGCGCGAACCAGAATGTCGCCCGCTTCGTGAGCGTGTGCGACGGGGGCAACGAGGGCGAGCGCGAAGAGGGACGCGCCGAGCAGAGACTTGTTCATGGGAGCTCCAAAGGACGTTTAAAAGTTGTACGTCCAATGGTAAAGATCGTTCCGTTCGGTCTTTTGACTCAGCTCAATGAAAGGGCGATAAGCGTTATTCGGGCAATTCGTACATGTAAATCTTCTCGGCCTCCATCTGGTAACCGGCATCGGCCAGTTCGCTGGTGGACGGTTTGACCTGCATCGCGCCCTCGATCCAGTACGGCTGATACAGCTCATCGAGCTTCACGCCGATTTCGCTTTTGACATGCACGATCTGGTTCGACGGCGGCGGTGGCACATGGATGCACGCGCCGAAATACGGCACCAGCAAGAACTCGGTGGTGCGGCCGTTTTCGCTGACCTCCAGTGGCACGATGTAGCCGGGCAAGCGAATGTGCTGGCCATCAAGCGCTGGCACCACCGGTGCGTTGGGCAGGTCCTGCTTGGCTGCGGGTGCCGATTCCAGTGCATCCGCCATGCTGGAGAGATTGTGCAGTGGTTGCATGTTCGGCACTTCTGGCGGGGCATCCGGCGGTATCAGTTCCGACCACGTCAGTTCTCTGGGCTCGGCTGCCCAGGCGGGCAGGGCAAGCAGCAGCAACAGTGCAAACAGGACGCGACGCATCAAAGCCTTCCTCATAAACGTATGGACAGGCCATCGGCCAGGGATTGCCGATAGGCGCGCCACGCGGGCACGCTGCCCATCAACAGCGCGGCGCCCAGGATACCGGCGAGCAGCGTCCATTCATATTCGCTCGGCCACGACATCGGCAGGTCCAGGCCGTAGTTGGCCTGCAGATACCCGCGCGACGCGGCGATGCACACGTAGAGCAAACCAACGCCCGCCACCACGCCGGACAGCGCCAGTGCGAAGGCTTCGAAGATCAGCAGCGTCGCGATATGCCAGGGCCGTGCGCCCACCGAACGCAAGATCGCCATTTCGCGGCGGCGCTCGTTGAGACTGGTGAGGATCGCCGTGAGCATGCCGATCAGGCCGGTAAGCACCACGAACAGCGAGATCACGAACAGCGCTTTTTCGGCGGTGCCCATCATGCTCCACAACTCTTGCAGCGCCACGCCTGGCAGGATCGCCAGCATCGGCTCGCCACGGAATTCGTTGATCTCCCGTTGCAGGGCGAAGGTGGAAATCTTGTTGTTCAGGCCGAGCATGAACGCGGTGATGGCTTGGGGCGTGAGGTCCATATTGCGCGCCTGGTCGGCGCTGATGCGGCCTTTGCCCTGGGCCGGTACGCCGTTGTGCCAGTCGATATGGATCGCTTCCATGCCGCCGAGGCTGATGTGCAAGGTGCGGTCCACCGGGGTGCCGGTGCGCTTGAGAATGCCGACCACGGTGAAGGGCTTGTCGTCGTGCTTGACCAGGCTGACCACTGCCACGCCATGGGCCAGCACCAGTTTGTCGCCAAGTTTGTAGTGCAACGCGTCGGCGACTTCGGCGCCCAGCACCACTTCGAACGGGTCGGTGGCGAAGGCACGACCGCTGGCCAGTTCGAGGTTCTGCTTGCGCCCGTACTGGTAGTGCTCGAAGTAGGACTCGTTGGTGCCCATCACGCGGTAGCCGCGATGGGAGTCGCCGAGGGAAATCGGAATCGCCCATTTCACCTGCGGGCTGGCGGCGAAGTGTTCGAAGCTGTCCCAGCGGATGTTGTTGGTGGCGTTGCCGATGCGGAATACCGAGTACAGCAACAGGTTCACCGAACCGGAACGGGCGCCGACGATCAGGTCGGTGCCGCTGATGGTACTGGCGAAACTGTTGCGCGCTTCAACGCGTACGCGCTCCACCGCGAGCAGCAAGCAGACTGAAAGCGCGATGGCGAACGCGGTGAGGAGCGCGGTAAAGCGGCGGTTAGCCAGGCTGGCCATGGCTAGACGGAACAGATACATCTCAAACCTCTGGGGGCGTGGCGGCGCGATTGAGTTCGGCCAGCGACAGGTTGCGGTCGAACAGCGAGGCCAGGCTCTGGTCATGGCTGACAAACAACAGGCTGGCGCCCGCTTCGCGGCATTCGGCGAACAGCAGTTGCAGGAAAGCTTCGCGGGCGTCGAAGTCCAGGGCCGAGGTGGGCTCGTCGGCGATCACCAACTCCGGTTGGCCGATCAGCGCCCGGGCGGCGGCGACACGTTGTTGCTGGCCGATGGACAGCGAGTCGGCGCGGCGTTCCAGCAGGTTTTTGTCTTTCAAACCCAGGTGCGCGAGCAGGGCGGCGGCGGCCTGATCCACGCTGCCGTGGCGCTGCTTGGCGCGTTGCGCCCGCAGTTTGGAGAAGTGGCAAGGCAACTCGACGTTCTCGCGCACCGACAGGAACGGCAGCAGGTTGAACTGCTGGAAGATATAGCCGGTGTGGTCGACGCGAAAACGGTCGCGAGCGCCGGCCGAGAGTTCGGTCAGCTCCTGGCCGAGCAGGCGGATGCTGCCCTGGCTGGGTTTCTGCACACCGCCGAGCAAGCCGAGCAGGGTGGTTTTGCCACTGCCGCTCGGGCCCTTGAGAAACAGGGTTTCCCCCGCTTCCAGGCGGAACGCGGGGATGTCCAGCAACTGCGGGTGGCCGGGCCAGTTGAAGCCCAGGCCGGACAGTTCGATCAATGCGTGGGTCATGTGAACTCAGAATTTCAGGGTGGCTGCGGTGGCCGTTGCTTCAACCCCTTGCTGGCCGCTCGGGCCGATCAGTTGTACCTGAATTTTCTGGGTGGCGGGGAAGGTCTTGAACACCTGGGTCAGGTCCAGGTTGCTCAGCGCAGTCGGCGTGGCGCAGGTGAACTGGTAGTGGGCGTGGATTTCGCTGTGGTCGTGATGATGCTCGTGGGCGCCGTCTTTGGCGTCATCATCATCGTCGTCATGGTCGGCTTCGGGCTTGTCGCCAAACAGCGGGCTGTTGAGTTCCTGGCTGCTGACCACACAACCGGCGGCCTTGGGCAGGTTGAACAACGCTTCGGGGTTTTCCAGTTGTTTGCGTGCGGCGGCGACCTTGGCTTTGTCGGCAGGCGTGGTGGCCTGGTGTTCAAAACCCACCAGGTTCATTGCCGGGCTGTCCAGTTCAAGCTCCAGGGCCTGGCCGTCGAGTACCGCGTTGAGGCGGCCGACGCCATGCTCGTGCGCGCCAAGGCTGCCATGTTCATGGTCGTGCTCGTCATGAGCATGGGCAACCGCCAATGGCAGCAGGGCGAACGGCAAAGCAAGCAACAGACGGCGCATGGGAAGACTCCAGAACATGAAGGTTTTGTTATGTGATCTTATAACAATAGCGTCAGAGTTTGACCGCCCGCTTGGCGTTGCGCAAGCCGCATGGGAGCATGCCCGTCAGAAAAAGTGCAGGAGTGAGGACGATGTTGCGAATTCGTGGAACCGTTGGCGACTTGCCGGTGGACTTGACCCTGGAGCTGGATGACGGCGACTGGGCCCGCCTGGGCGCGCAATTGCAGGCCACGCCCGTTGCCAGCGCGACCGCCGCGCCGGTGGCTCCGGTCAAACCCAATGACGACCTGTGGCAGGGCGCCCAGGACCTGTTGCGCAAGGCCGGCCAGCTCAGCGGTCTGGAGTTGCTCGATCAACTGGAAGGCTTGGCTGGCGACGCCTCGGCGGCCAAGCGCCTGCTGGTGCGCCTGCGTCATAGCGCCAAGGTGAAGGTCAGCAGCGGCGCGGATACGCCGCTGTACAGCTGGGTCGGCGACTAGTACAACGCGGCAAACAACTTGCGACGGTACACGCTCACCAGCGGGTGATCGTTGCCCAGCAATTCGAACACCTGCAGCAAGGTCTTGTGCGGCAGGCCTTCGCTGTAGCTGCGGTTGCGGATGAACAACTTGAGCAAACCTTCCAGTGCCGCGTCGTACTGCTGGCGCGCCAGTTGCTGGATCGTCAACTGGTAGGCCGCTTCATCGTCCTGCGGGTTTTGCGCCAGGCGGCTTTTCAGGTCGGCGGCGTCCGGCAGGTCGGCTGCCTGGCGCAGGAAGGTGATCTGCGCCTTGGCCCCGGCGAGGGCGGCCTTGTGATCGTCGCTTTTCACCGCGTCCAGCACGGTCTGGGCTTCGCCCAATTCACCGCGCTCGGCCAGGCAACGTGCGTACAGGATCAACGCGCCAGCGTTGGTGTTGTCTTCGCCCAGCAGCGCCACCAGCACTGCTTCGGCGTCGCTGATGCGACCTTCGGCAAACAGTGCTTGAGCCTGTTCCAGCGGATCGGCTGCAGCCGGCGGTGGCATCTGCACATGCGGCTCCAGCATCGCTCGCACCGCCGACTCCGGCTGCGCCCCCGCAAACCCGTCCACCGGCTGGCCATCCTTGAACAACACTACCGTCGGCAGGCTGCGAATGCCAAAACGTGCAACGATATCCTGCTCGGCCTCGCAGTCCACCTTGGCCAGCAGCAACTCCCCCTGATAACTCTCGGCAATCTGCGCCAGCAGTGGCATCAATGCTTTGCACGGCGCGCACCACTCGGCCCAGAAATCTACCAGTACGGGTTTTTCAAAAGAGTTCTGGATCACTGCCTGGTCAAAGTTGGCGGTAGTGACGTCGAAGATATACGGCGTGGGCTCACTCATGGGGCGTCTCGAATAAAGCGGGAATGGGGCAACTATAAGGGCTGGCGCCGCGAATGGTACAGGCTCACCTTGCGAAACTCCCAAGGCTCCGCCAGATCCGGCAACGTCAGCGCATCAAGGATCTCCAGCCTTTGATAATCCGGGTGCTGAAAGTCCCGCACCCGCGAATCCGCCACCAGCGCTTCGCGGCCACGGGTCAGGAACTGATCCAGCAGCGGCAGGTTCGCGCGGTCGTAGAGCACGTCGGCCACCAGGATCAGGTCGAAGCGATCGGCTTCGGCGAAGAAATCCGCCGAATAACCCAGCTCTACGCCATTGAGTTCGGCATTCGCCCGGCAGGACGCCAGCGCCAGTGGGTCCAGGTCGCAGGCCACCACTTCCAGGGCGCCTGCCTTGACGGCGGCAATCCCGGCGACACCGGAGCCGGCGCCAAAGTCCAGCACACGTTTACCGGCGACCCATTCAGGGTTCGCCGCCAGATAGCGCGCCAAGGCCAAGCCACTGGCCCAGCAAAAACTCCAGTACGGCGGTTCATGCAGGATGCGCCGGGTTTCTTCTGGGCTGAAGGCGCGGTCCATGTTGTCCGCATCCAGCAGCCATAACGACAACTCAGTACCTGGCAGCGGGCAGGGCACCAATTGCGCGTCGCCGATCAGTGCGCTGAGGGCGGCTTGCAGACCAAGCGGTGGTGTCATGGGGCCTTGACGAGTTGCAGGGGGCCGGTGGTCTGGGTGATCGCCTGGGTGATGCGCACGGCGGGCAGGTGCAGGATCAACTGGCCGGACTGGCTGGCGCGACCGCGCAATTCAACCCGGGCACCAGCCGGGAACGCTTCAGGATTGAAGCGCAGGCGGAAGGCCAGGGGCTTGCCGTTGCCGGTCAGCACGCTGCTGGCCAGCAATTGTTGCGGGCGCGAGCGGTCGTCGATCACCAACAGCGCCATCTCCACTTCGGCACCGGCCGGAATGTTGGTCAGGCTGCCGCTGATTTCACGCTGATAGGCGGGCAGGGGGCCGAGGTCTTCAATACCCGGGACTTTTTTCTCTTGCGCGGGCGTCGGTTGAGGCGTGGTCGGTTTGGGGGCTTCGCTGCTGCAGGCGACCAGGAAACTGAACAGGGTGAGCAAAACAAGTGGTCGTAACTGCATGTACGGCTCCAGAAAGGACAAAATCCGTGGCTTGAAAAATATGAAACATAATAGTCAGCCTATATACCGTAAAGGCTATGGCTTGTCTTGCCACGGGGATGCGCTACCATGGCCCTCCCTTTATTTGTTGCCTGCCTACCATGCACTGTCCCTTCTGCGGTGCCAACGACACCAAGGTCATTGACTCGCGTCTGGTCGCCGAGGGCGATCAAGTGCGTCGCCGGCGCGAATGCCTGGCCTGCGGTGAACGTTTCACCACCTTCGAAACCGCCGAACTGGTATTGCCGCGCCTGATCAAATCCGACGGCAGCCGCCAGCCTTTCGACGAAGAAAAACTGCGCGCCGGTATGCAGCGCGCCCTGGAAAAACGCCCGGTGAGTGTCGAGCGGCTGGAGGCGGCGCTGGTGCACATCAAGCACAAGCTGCGTGCGACCGGCGAGCGCGAGGTCAAGAGCCTGGTGGTAGGAGAGTTGGTGATGGGCGAGCTGCAAAAGCTCGACGAAGTCGCCTACATCCGTTTCGCCTCGGTGTATCGACGCTTCCAGGACCTCAATGAGTTCCGCGAAGAGATCGACCGCCTGGCCCGGGAGCCTGCCAAAGAATGAACCCACCGTCTGCCGAACAAGCGGTGCTCGACGCCCATTACATGGCCCGCGCCTTGGAACTCGCGCGCAAAGGCTTGTACACCACCCATCCCAACCCGCGTGTAGGTTGTGTGATCGTGCGCGATGGGCAGGTTGTCGGCGAAGGCTGGCATGAGCGCACCGGCGAACCCCATGCCGAACCCAACGCCCTGCGTGCCGCCGGTGACAAGGCCCGTGGCGCCACGGTGTACGTAACCCTCGAGCCGTGCAGCCACCATGGGCGCACACCGCCCTGCGCCGATGCCCTGGTCACGGCCGGTGTCGCCCGTGTCGTGGCCGGCATGCAGGACCCTAACCCCGAAGTGGCCGGGCGCGGCATGCAGCGTCTGGCGCAAGCCGGGATCGAGGTCTTGAGTGGCGTGCTGGAAGCCCAGGCCCGCGCGTTGAATCCGGGATTCCTCAAGCGCATGGAGCACGGCCTGCCCTTCGTGCGGGTCAAGCTGGCGATGAGCCTGGACGGCCGCACCGCCATGGCCAGCGGCGAAAGCCAATGGATCACCGGCCCTGCGGCCCGCGCCGCCGTGCAGCGCCTGCGTGCCGAGGCCAGTGTGGTGCTGACCGGCGCCGACACGGTGTTGGCCGACGGCGCCCGCCTGACCGTGCGCGCCGCCGAACTCGGCCTGGACGAAGCCACCACTGCGCTGGCCATGTCGCGCCCGCCGTTGCGCGTGCTGATCGATGGCCGTTTGCGCGTGCCGCTCAACGCACCGTTCTTCAAGGCCGGGCCGGCGCTGGTCATCACCTGCGTGACCCCGGAAAACCAGTTTCCCCGTGGCCCCGAGTGCCTGGTGGTGCCCGGCGTCGATGGCCAGGTCGACCTGCGTTCGGCGCTGGTCGCCTTGGCCGCCCGTGGCGTCAACGAAGTGTTGGTAGAGGCAGGCCCAAGCCTGGCGGGGGCCTTTGCCCAGCAAGGCCTCGTAGATGAGTACGTGATATTCGTCGCCGGCAAGTTCCTGGGCTCCGCCGCCCGACCTTTGCTGGACTGGCCGCTTGAGAAACTGGCCGATGCCCCCCAACTCAAGATCACTGAAATGCGCGCTGTAGGCGACGACTGGCGAGTCACTGCCATCCCGCTTCCACCCGCGAGCGTATAATTCTGACCGGGCGCTCAAGTGCCCGTCCCGTTTTCCAGGAGAAGGCCATGTTCACCGGCATTATCGAATCCATCGGCAGCATCCGCGCCATGACCCCCAAAGGCGGCGACGTGCGCCTGCTGGTTGAAACCGGCAAGCTGGACCTGGGCGACGTCAAGCTGGGCGACAGCATCGCCGTCAGCGGCGTGTGCCTCACCGTCATCGACCTGCCGGGCAACGGCTTTGCCGCCGATGTCAGCCGGGAAACCCTGGACTGCACCGCGATGAACGACCTCAAGGCCGGCAGCCCGGTGAACCTGGAAAAAGCCCTGACCCCGACCACCCGCCTCGGCGGTCACCTGGTCAGCGGCCACGTCGACGGCGTCGGCGAAGTGGTAGCGCGCAGCGAAAACGCGCGTGCCGTGGAATTCCGCATCCGCGCGCCCAAAGAGCTGGCCAAGTACATCGCCCACAAAGGCTCGATCACCGTCGATGGCACCAGCCTCACCGTGAACGCCGTGAACGGCGCCGAATTTGAACTGACCATCATTCCCCACACCCTCAGCGAAACCATCATGGCGTCTTACCAGCCAGGTCGCCGGGTGAACCTGGAAGTGGACTTGCTTGCCCGTTACCTGGAGCGCCTGTTGTTGGGCGAAAAGGCCGCAGAGCCTGCAACCGGGAACATCACCGAAAGTTTTCTGGCCGCTAACGGCTACCTGAAATCCTGACCAAGGGGGTGCCGCGTGGCGCTCAATAGCATCGAAGAACTGGTTGAAGACATCCGCCAAGGCAAGATGGTCATCCTGATGGATGACGAAGACCGCGAGAACGAAGGCGACATCATCATGGCCGCCGAGGCCTGCCAGGCCGAGCACATCAACTTCATGGCCAAGCACGCCCGCGGGCTGATCTGCATGCCAATGAGCCGTGAGCGCTGCGAATTGCTCAAGCTGCCGTTGATGGCGCCGCGCAATGGCTCGGGTTTTGGCACCAAGTTCACTGTATCGATCGAGGCCACTACCGGCGTCACCACCGGCATTTCCGCCGCCGACCGCGCCCGCACCGTGCAAGCCGCTGCTGCCAAGGACGCCAAGGCCGAAGACATCGTCAGCCCCGGCCACATCTTCCCGCTGATGGCCCAGCCGGGTGGCACCCTGGCCCGTGCCGGCCACACCGAAGCCGCCTGCGACCTGGCGCGCATGGCCGGTTTCGAGCCCTGCGGCGTGATCTGCGAAGTGATGAACGACGACGGCACCATGGCCCGTCGTGCTGAACTCGAAGCCTTTGCCGCCGAACACAACATCAAGGTGGGCACCATTGCCGACCTGATTCACTACCGCATGATCCACGAACGTACCGTTCAGCGGATTGCCGAGCAGCCACTGGACAGCGAACTGGGCCAATTCAATTTGGTGACCTACCGTGATTCCGTGGAAGGCGACGTGCACATGGCGTTGACCCTGGGCACCATTTGCGCCGAAGAGCCGACCCTGGTGCGTGTGCACAACATGGACCCATTGCGCGACCTGCTGATGGTCAAGCAACCGGGTCGCTGGAGCCTGCGCGCTGCCATGGCTGCCGTCTCCGAGGCCGGCAGCGGTGTTGTGCTGCTGCTCGGTCACCCGCTGGATGGCGATGTGCTGCTGGCGCATATCCGCGAAACGGCGGACCACACGCCGGTGAAAAAACCGACCACCTACAGCATCGTCGGGGCCGGTTCGCAGATCCTGCGTGACCTGGGCGTGCGCAAAATGCGCCTGATGAGCGCACCGATGAAATTTAATGCGATATCCGGTTTCGACCTGGAAGTAGTAGAATACGTGCCCTCCGAATAAAGGCCGGCGATTTTCGCCCCTTGTTCGCGGTTCAAATATCACTAAGGGACGCGTCATACACGCGTCCCGGCTCTTTAAGAGATTTGTCGAATGACCCTGAAGACCATCGAAGGTACCTTCATCGCCCCCAAAGGCCGCTATGCCCTGGTGGTTGGCCGCTTCAACAGCTTCGTGGTTGAAAGCCTGGTAAGCGGTGCCGTTGACGCCCTGGTTCGCCACGGTGTGAGCGAAAGCGACATCACCATCATCCGTGCCCCTGGCGCCTTCGAAATTCCACTGGTTGCGCAGAAAGTTGCTCAACAGGGTGAATACGCGGCGATCATCGCCCTGGGCGCGGTCATTCGTGGCGGCACGCCGCACTTCGAATACGTGGCTGGCGAATGCACCAAGGGCCTGGCCCAGGTGTCCATGGAGTTCGGCGTACCGGTTGCGTTCGGCGTGCTGACCGTGGATTCCATCGAGCAAGCCATCGAGCGTTCCGGCACCAAGGCCGGCAACAAAGGCGCTGAAGCGGCCCTGTCCGCCCTGGAAATGGTCAGCCTGCTGTCGCAGTTGGAGGCCAAGTGATTTCCGACGAGAGCGACAACTTCAACCCGCGCGAGCCACGTCCAGCCGATGCTGGCAAGCCTTCGAAGAACGAGAAGCGTCGCGCTGCTCGTCAGTTGGCGACCCAGGCGCTGTATCAGCGTCACCTGGCGGGCGCGTCGTTGAACGAGATCGAAGCACAGTTTCGCGTCGACAACGATTTCACCTTTGCCGACCTGCCGTATTTCCACGACATCCTGCACGGTGTGCACGCGCACCTGACCGAGATCGACACCGCCCTGGCGCCTTGCCTGGACCTGACCATCGAAGAGCTGGACCCGGTTGAGCTGTGCGTGATGCGCCTGTCGGCCTGGGAGCTGCTGTATCGCGTCGACGTGCCGTACCGCGTGGTGATCAACGAAGGTATCGAACTGGCGAAAGTCTACGGTTCGACCGACGGCCACAAGTTCGTCAACGGCGTGCTCGACAAGCTGGCGCCGCGCCTGCGTGAAGCCGAAGTGAAGGCGTACAAGCGCTGAATCGCGCTTGAAACCTGAATGGGCGAGTTTGAGCTGATCCGCAACTACTTCGCCGCCGCGCCTTGTGCGCAGGGCGGCGAAGGCATTGCTCTGGGGATCGGCGATGACTGCGCCTTGCTGGCGCTTCCCGCTGGGGAGCAATTGGCAATCTCCACCGATACCTTGGTCGCCGGGGTGCATTTTGCCGACCCCTGTGACCCGTTCCTGCTGGGTCAGCGCTCGTTGGCCGTGGCGGTGAGCGACCTGGCGGCCATGGGCGCCAACCCCCTCGCATTTACCCTTGCCCTGACCACACCAACCGTCGATGCCGATTGGCTGCAACGCTATGCCCAGGGGTTGAACCTCATGGCGCAAAACTGTGGCGTGGGTCTGGTAGGCGGCGATACCACCCGTGGCCCCCTGAGTTTGACGCTGACCGTGTTCGGCCGCGTGCCGGCCGGGCAAGCCTTGACCCGCAGCGGTGCACAGCCGGGTGACCTGCTGTGTGTCGGCGGCGAGCTGGGCAATGCCGCCGGCGCCTTGCCGTTGGTATTGGGCCAGCGCAGCGCCGACGCAGCCATCGCCGAGCCGTTGCTCGCTCATTACTGGTCGCCCCGACCGCAGTTGGCCCTGGGTCTGGCGCTGCGTGGCAAGGCTACGTCTGCGATGGATATTTCCGACGGGCTCCTGGCCGATTGCGGGCATATCGCGATGGCGTCAAAGGTCAGCCTGTTGATCGAACGCGAGCGGTTGCCAATGTCCCAGGCACTGTTGTCGTTTGTCGGCGATGATGACGCGCGCGTGGCAGCCCTGAGTGGGGGCGACGACTATGTACTGGTGTTCACCCTGCCACCTGTCGAACTGGCGCCGTTGCTGGCCGATGGCTGGCCGATCCATGTGATCGGCCGGGTCGAAGCGGGGCAGGGCGTCACGTTGCTCGACGGCCGCGGGCAGGACATCACCCCGGCCATCCGTGGTTATCAGCATTTTCGCGAGACACCCTGAATCGGCAAGCTGCGCTACCCTTCGTAGCGTTATCACGGATGCAAGGCCCTGTAGGAGGTCGTCACCATGGATGTGCGCCGTTGGCTGCTGATCGTGCTGTGTGTCTTCACAGCGGTGGTCCAGGCGCAGGACGTGCCCGGCAAGGTCATGCTGGCGAGTGAGGAATGGAGCGACTACACCAACAAAGACGGCACGGGCCTGGCCTGGGACGTACTGCGTCAGGTCTTCGAGCCGGCCGGCATCAACTTGCAGACCCGTTCCGTGCCCTACACGCGCTCGGTCGGCCTGGCCCAGCGCGGCGAGGTGGATGGTTGGGTCGGTTCCTACCGCAATGAAGCCGAAGGTGTGTTGTACCCCCACTGGAACTTCGATTCCGACCACATCTACGCCCTGGGGCTGGCCAGCATACCGACGCCCACCGTAGCCACGCTGGGTAACTACCGCCTGGCCTGGGTGCGCGGCTACAAGTACGAGGAGTACTTGCCCAATGTGCGCCGTTTCAACCAGGTGGAGCGTCGCGATGGCATTTTGGCAATGCTGCTACACGGCCGTGCGGACTTCTACATTGATGCGTTGGCCGAGGCCAAGTACGTGCTCAGTCAGGCGGATGATCCCTCGAAGTTCACGCTGACGCCGATTGCCGAACTGCCGTTGTACATCGGGTTTGCCGATAACGAGCGGGGCCGGGGCTTGATGGCTGTCTTTGACCAGCGCATGGCGGCCCTGGTGAAAAGCGGTGAGTTAAAGCCGATATTCGAGCGCTGGAAACAACCCTATCCGTTCTGACGTGCATAGAACCAGGTCGAAGGCCAATCGAACCTATTGATCTTTATCAGCGATAATTCAGCTTAAGCGTCTGTAGGAACCTGCTGTTACAATGGCCGCCTCTGTAAAAACTGAAATCAGGAGCACACGGTGCCCGTCGTTTTCGTCGCCGCTTCCAAGCTGCCTACCCCTTTTGCCACGTTCACCATGAACGGCTTTCTCGAAGAAGCCACCGGGCGCGAGCACGTCGTGCTCAGCCTGGGCGATATCGCCGATGGCGCACCGGTGCTTGGCCGGGTGCACTCCGAATGCCTGACCGGTGATGCGTTGTTCAGCCAGCGTTGCGACTGTGGTTCGCAACTGGAGGCCGCCATGCGCGCGATCGCCCGTGAAGGCCGTGGTGTGCTGTTGTACCTGCGCCAGGAAGGCCGTGGCATTGGCCTGATGAACAAGATCCGCGCCTACGAGTTGCAAGATGGCGGCGCCGATACCGTCGAGGCCAACGAGCGCCTGGGCTTTGCCGCCGACCAGCGTGACTACGCGATCTGCTTGCCGATGCTCGAGCACCTGGGCGTCAAATCCCTGCGCCTGATGACCAATAACCCGCGCAAGGTCAAAGCCTTGACCGAGATGGGCATCACTGTGGCCGAGCGTGTGCCGCTGCACACCGGGCACAACCCGCACAACAAACTCTACCTGGCCACCAAGGCCAGCAAGCTCGACCATATGATGGGCAACGAGCACCAGGGCGAGGTCGACCGCGCGTGACCCGAGGCCAGGTGAAACGGCGACTGTCCTTCAATTGGTGGCAGTACCTGGCCCTGGCGCTGCTCCCCCTGTTTGTGCTCAACCTGGTGTTCGGCCAGGCCGAATCCCTGCTGCCGGTGCTGGCCATGCCGTTCTTCATTGCCGGCGTGGCCTCGATGTTCCTCAGCCTGCGCTACTTCAACGGCTATAAACACGCGTTGATTGCCACCTCCAAAGCCCTCGATACCCCCGAAGAACCGGCTGCCTGGATCACCCTGGCGGCGCGTCGGCGCACGGCATTGCTGGTTGCTGCCGTACCGGCCTGGATCGGGGCGTTATCGGTCTTCGTCGGGTTGGAAGCGGTGCCACTGTTTCTGTTGGCGCTGTCGACCGTGGTGCTGTTCTACCTCTACCGCATTCCCCGTCAACTGGGATGATTCGCCACTGGCTGGCCGTGTTGCTGGTATTCAGTGCCCAGGCGCTGGCGGCCGAGCGAGTGGTGAGCCTGGCGCCGTCCCTGTCTGAAATCGTGGTCGAACTGGGCGCAGCCGATGTGCTGGTGGGCGTGCTCGACGGCGGCGAACGCCCGGCGGCCTTGGCGCAGGTGCCGTCAGTGGGGCATTACGGTCAGTTGGACATGGAGCGCCTGATCAGCCTCAAGCCCGACCTGATCCTGCTCTGGCCCGGCAGCGTCGGCCCGGCCCAGCGTGAGCAATTGCAGCGCCTGAATATCCCGGTGTACGTCGCCGAACCCCATAGTCTTGAACAGCTCACCACCCAGGTCCAGGCCATTGCCGAGCAATTGGGCCGCGCTGACGCGGGTCGAGAGTTGGCCGCGCAGTTGCGCCAACGCCTGGCCGAGCTGCGACAGCGCTATCAGCGCGCCGAGCCATTGCGCGTGTTTTACCAGGTATGGAATAAGCCGCTGTACACCGTGGGTGGCGGGCAGATCATCAGCGATGCGTTAAGGGTGTGCGGCGCGCGCAATGTATTTGATGACCTCAAGCTGCCGGCGCCGCAGGTGAGCATCGAATCAGTGTTGCAGCGTGACCCCGAGATGATTCTGGTGGGCGACCAGGCGCAGAAGGAGGCCTGGAAGGTCTGGCCGACGATGGCTGAGCGGGTGCGACGGGTGCCGGATAAAGGCCTGGAGCGGCCCAGCGGGCAGATGCTGGAAGCCGTAGCCCGATTGTGTGAGGTAATCGCGCCCCGCTAGAGGTCCGGCGTCCAGGTCACGCCAACCATCAGCGCCCGGCCTTCTTCCCGGTAGCCATATTGCTGGCCTTGGTACTGATACAGCGCCCGGCTGTAGGCCTTGTCCAGCAAGTTATCGAGCTTCATGCTCAGCGTGACTTCACGGTTCAGCGTCCAACTGGCGCGCAGCCCGAGCAATCCATAGCCAGCCAACGGTTGCTGGTTCTTCGCGTCGTCGTAGCTGCTGCTGACCGCTTGCCAACTGGCGCCGACGCCGAATTGGTCGAATTGGCGATCCAGGTCCAGGCTCACGGTGCGCCTGGCGCGACGCGCCAGCGTACGTCCGGAATCGCGGTCTCGTGGATCAATCAATGCCAGTCCCAGGCTGCCTTGCCAGCCGAACAGCTCTTGCTTGAGCGCGGCTTCGAAGCCGTTGATGCGCGCCGAACTGACGTTTTGCGGGCCGTCGCTGCCGAACACGATCGCATCCTGGATATCGGTGCGGTACAGCGAAGCTTCCAGGCGGCTGGTGTCGCTGAGTTGGCTACGCCATTGCACTTCATAGCTTTTCGAGGTTTCGGGCTTCAGGTTTGGGTTGCTGTTCTTGAAGCCGTATTCGTCCGGGTAATACAGGTCATTGAACGTCGGGGCGCGGAAGCCCTCGCTGTAGCTCAGCAGCAGGTCGTTGTCCGGGTTGACTGGCAACGTGAGCGTGCCGCTCCAGCTGTTCTGCCCGCCAAACTGCTGGTTCTGGTCACGCCGCAGGCCCAGCTCGGTGGAAAACCATTCGCCATGGAAGCGATGCTGCACAAAGGCCGCGCGGTTCCAGCGACTGTTTTCGGTGAGGGTGGTGGAGCCGTGGAAGCGGTCCTCGTACCAGTCACCGCCGAGAATCAGGCTGTTCTGCTCATTCAGTGTCAGGTCGTTCTGCCAGTTGACCGAGTCGCGGTAAGTGTTGAACACACTGAAGTCATCACTGAGGGTGTCGCGCTTGGTGTCGCGGTTCTCGCTATGGCCCAGCTCCAGGCGCGATTGCCAGCGCTCGTTGAGCGTGGCGTCGACATAGCCGCTGGCGCTGCTCAGGGTGTAGTCGGTGTAGGGCTTTTGCCCCACCGTTTGCCCGGTGGCGACGTCGTAGCGGCCAAAGCTGTTGTCGTACTCCGACTTGCCGCGGTTATCTAACAGGTTGAACCCCGCCTCCAGCGCATCGCTGAAGGAATGGCTGAGGTTCAGGCTGAGGGACTGGTTGCGGTAGGCGTCATGATCGCCATCGCTGGGGAATGAGGTGTGCGTCGAGTTGATGCCGGCGGTCTCATCCAGGCTCGCGCCTAGGTTGAAGCGCGTGTATTCATCGCCACCGGACAGGCCGAGGCTGCGCTCCCAGGTCTTGTTGCTGCCAAACCCGAGCTTCAGACGCGGTTGCAGGCCTTGCCCGGCATTGCGCCGGGTAAACACCTGGATCACCCCGCCAATCGCATCGCTGCCGTAGATTACCGAACGTGAACCGCGCAGCACTTCCACCCGTTCGATCTGATCGACGTTCAGGTATTGCAAGCCGCTGTCGCCGGAGGTGGTATTGGCAATGCGCTGGCCGTCCACCAACACCAGGCTTTGTGCGGATTTGGTGCCACGGATATAAATTCCCGGCAGGCTGCCGCGACCACCGGTAGGCGCTACCTGCACGCCGGGTACGCGGCTGATCAGGTCAGTGAGGCTGGTGGGTTGCAGGCGGTCGATGTCGTCGCGGGTGAACACGGTGTTGGCGGCGCTGCTGTCGTTGCGCGCCTGGACCTGGCGGTTGGCGCTGATGACCACGTTGGGAAGTTTCAGTGCGTCGTCGCGGGTGTCGGCGAGTAGTTCCGGGGAGGTCAGCAGTAACAGGGGCAAGGTGAGACTAAGATGTTTCATCGGCTGTCCATGGCATTTGAAGGTGCCGCAAATCAAATGTGGAAGGGGGCAAGCCCCCTCCCACATGTTGATCCGGTTTCTACAGGCCCAGCAGTGCCATGCGCTCGCGCACCGATGCCTCAATGCCGGCCTCATCCAACCCACACTCGGCCAGCATCTGCGCCGGCTTGGCGTGTTCGACATACACATCCGGCAAGCCCAGGTGCAGCACCGACTTGAGGATATTCTCCCGCGCCAGGAACTCGCTGACCGCCGCACCGGCGCCACCCATTATTGCGTTTTCTTCGACGGTCACCAGCAGCTCATGGTTGCCGGCAATCTCGTGTACCAAGGCTTCGTCCAACGGTTTGACGAAACGCATGTCGACCACGGTGGCGTCGATCTTCTCGGCGACTTTCAGCGCTTCGGCCAATTGCACGCCGAACACCAGGAAAGCGGTCTTGCTGCCTTGGCGACGCACGATGCCCTTGCCGATCTCGATAGGCTCCAGGTCCTTTTCGATCACCGCATTCGGGCCATTGCCGCGCGGGTAACGTACGGCGGCCGGGCCGTTATACAGGTGGCCGGTGCTGAGCATCTTGCGCAGTTCGTTTTCATCACTTGGCGTCATCACCAGCATGCCGGGGATGCAACGCAGGTAGGACAGGTCGAAGCTGCCGGCGTGGGTCGGGCCGTCTTCGCCCACCAGGCCGGCGCGGTCGATGGCGAACAGTACGTCGAGGTTCTGCACTGCCACGTCATGCACCAACTGGTCGTAGCCACGCTGCAGGAACGTGGAGTAGATCGCTACTACTGGCTTGGCGCCTTCGCAGGCCATGCCGGCGGCAAACGTGACCGCGTGCTGCTCGGCAATTGCCACGTCGAAGTAGCGCAGCGGGAAACGCTCGCTGAACGCCACCAGGTCGGAGCCTTCCTTCATCGCCGGGGTAATGCCCACCAAGCGCGGGTCGGCGGCGGCCATGTCGCACAGCCATTCGCCGAACACACCGGAGTACTTCGGCCCGCTGGCCTTTTTCGGCGCGGCGGCAGGAGCGTCCAGGGGTTCCAGCTTGGTGATGGCGTGATAGCCAATCGGGTCGACTTCCGCCGGGGCGAAGCCTTTGCCTTTCTTGGTGACGATATGCAGGAACTGCGGGCCCTTGAGGTCACGCATGTTGCGCAGCGTGGCGATCAGGGTCGGCAGGTCGTGACCATCGATGGGGCCGATATAATTCCAGCCCAGCTCTTCGAACAGCGTGCCGGGCACCAGCATGCCCTTGGCATACTCTTCGGTGCGCCGCGCAATTTCCCACGCGCCGGGCAGGCGCGAGAGCACCTTCTTGCTGCCTTCACGCATGCTCGCATACGTGCGGCTGGAAAGGATCTTGGCCAGGTAATTGGACAGGCCACCGACGTTGCGCGAGATCGACATATCGTTGTCGTTGAGGATCACCAGCATATTGGCGTCCACTTCCGGTGCATGGTTGAGCGCTTCGAACGCCATGCCGGCGGTCAGCGCGCCATCACCGATCACCGCGATCGCCTTGCGGTCGCTGCCTTGCAGGCGGGCGGCAATCGCCATGCCCAGCGCGGCACTGATGGAGGTGCTGGAGTGGCCGACGCCAAAGGTGTCGTACTCGCTCTCGGCGCGGCGCGGGAAGGCGGCAATGCCGTCCTTCTGGCGCAGGGTGCCCATTTGCTCGCGGCGGCCCGTGAGGATTTTATGCGGGTACGCCTGATGGCCCACGTCCCACACCAGCCGGTCGTCCGGGGTGTCGAACACGTAATGCAGGGCGATGGTCAGCTCGATGACGCCCAGGCCGGCACCAAAATGCCCACCGGTCTGGCCGACCGTGTAGAGCAATTCCAGGCGCAACTCATCTGCCAGGGTTTCCAGCTCGGCTTCACCGAGTCGACGCAGGCCGGCCGGCGTGACAGCACGGTCGAGCAGGGGCGTGGACGGGCGCTTGCGGGGAATCTCTTGAAACGTCGTGGGCATCAGGCGAATCGTTATAGGTATAGAAGAGGCGGCAGTTTACCTCAAGCATCGCAAACTGCCCACGCGGAGCGCCGAACTTGGCCGATATGCGGCCGCAAAGGCCGCCGTTATCAGTGCCGACGTTCGACGATATACCGCGCCAGGTCACGCAGTGGCTCGGCCGCCGCGTCGAAAGGTCGCAGGGCATCCAGGGCCTGGTCGCGCAGTTCCAGGGCATAGGCCTTGGCGGCTTGCAGCCCGAGCAGCGCAGGATAAGTCGGTTTGTCCCGAGCGATATCGGCGCCTTGGCGTTTGCCCAGGGTGGCCGTGTCACTTTCTACGTCGAGAATGTCGTCCTGCACCTGGAATGCCAGACCAATGGCCCGCGCGTAGGTCTTCAGCGAGGCCAACTGAGCGGCTTCGGCCCGCCCGCTGGCAAGTGCTCCCAGGTGTACGGCGGCCTCGATCAGGGCACCGGTCTTGTGGCGGTGCATGTATTCCAGCGCCTGTTGATCAAGCTTCTGGCCGACCGAGCCGAGGTCGATGGCCTGGCCGCCGACCATGCCGGCCGGGCCTGCCGCCATCGCCAGGGCGGTGACCATGCGCAAGCGGATCTCGGCATTCACGCTGCTCAATGCCGGGTCCAGCAGTGCGCTGAACGCCAGGCTTTGCAGGCCATCACCGGCGAGGATCGCGCAGGCTTCATCGAAGGCTTTGTGGGTGGTGGGCTGGCCGCGACGCAAATCGTCGTCGTCCATCGCCGGCAAATCGTCATGCACCAGGGAGTAGGCGTGGATCAACTCCACCGCACAGGCCGCGCCGTTGGCCTGTTCGGCGGCTGCGCCCAAGGCTTCGCACGCTGCATAGGCCAGCAACGGACGCACGCGCTTGCCGCCATTCATCACGCTGTAGCGCATGGCTTCATAAAGACGCTTGAGTTCGGGGCTTGGCGCAACAAACAAGGGTTCCAACGCCGCATTGACCCGGGCTTGGCTACTGGCCTGATACGCGTCGATCATTCGGGCTGTTCCGCATCGAAAGGTTCTTCGGCCAACTCCCCATCACGCTCCAGCAACACCTGCACCTTCTGCTCCGCCTGCGCCAGCGCGCTCTGGCAGTCACGGGTCAGGCCGATGCCTTGCTCAAACGCCGTCAGCGAGTCTTCCAGCGACAACTCGCCGTTCTCCAGCCGCTCGACCAGGGTTTGCAGGTCGGCGAGGGATTGTTCGAAATCGAGTGCAACTTTTTTGCGGGCCATGGCGGCTATTCCGGTAGACGGTAAACCGGCGGGACACTAGCAGACATGGGGATTCTGGGCAAATGAGCGGGGGAGGGTGTTCAGGCGGTGAGCCGAATAAGCGCCCTATTCGGCTCATCAAATGAGCCGTATACCCATTTTATTCGGCTCACCGCCGGTCAGGATCTTTGCGCCATTGACGAGCATTGTTCTTGTGATGTTTTCAACTGTGCTTCAAATGTCTGCAATCCCACGTGCATTTCCTGTAGCGCGGCAATTTTCAGGGCTAGTTCCTGCTTCTTGTCTGCGATTGCCTGGTCCGCCCGCTCCCAGGGCAATACATCGCCTACGTGACCTGCAAGAATCTCCTGCAACTCCTTGAGCTTGAACCCCAATTGCTGCGCGCACTTGATAAACATCAGCAGCTCAACGTTCTGCGCCGAATAGACCCGGTATTGGCCCTGACGCCGCGGTTCTGGCAGCAGTCCGATCGCCTCATAGTGACGAATCGCCTTGATGGTCGTGCCCGACAACTGCGCGGCTTTGCCGATGTACATGAAAACTCCTTTTTTCCGTTAAAGCGCCGGCCTGTTTCAGCCATTTATCCCGCTGCGCCGCAGTGGAGCCCAGCACCGGCCCGAACAGCAGCGTGTTTGCAGTCTTGACACCACAAAGCCCCAGCGTGGTCTTGCGCATCTGGTGAATGCCCGGCATGCGATAGAACCAACGGTAATACCATGGCGGCGTGTCCAGGGTCACCAGTAGATGTGCCGTTCGGCCGTGGAGCAGTTTGTCAGGAAAAGCCTTGCCCGCTCGGTATTTAAAGGCAAAACCGGGTAGGAAGATTCGGTCGATAAAGCCCTTCATCAACGCCGGGATGCCACCCCACCAGATCGGGAAGACAAATGTCAGGTGAGTGGCCCAGAGGATGTCGGATTGCGCGCTGAGCAGGTCGGGCTCCAGCGGCTGAATCTGGGTGTAACCGTGATGAAGGACGGGGTCGAAAGCCAGGTCGCCCAAGCGTACGACACGTACTTCATGGCCGGCGGTTTTTGCCGCCTGGATGTAGGTATCGGCCAGGGCTGAACAAAAGCTGGAGGCGGAAGGATGGCCGAGGATCACCAGGGTACGCGGGGTCATGGGGAGGTCCTGAACAGGGTGTTCCAGGGTAAAGGCTGCTGTATAGGGGAGAGTCAAGTCAGTATTCCGCAATGGCCAGCAGGACGTTTCTGTAGTTATTGAAGGGGCCTTCCTGGAACGACCTTCGCCCCTTGTGACCGTCAATGCGCCTGACTAGCCTGCCTCAAAACTCCAGAGTGACATGGCATGAGCGAACCCTGTATCGGCTTGACCGCACCACCAGCGGGCTACAGTGACTGGCTGACCGACCTGAAAGGCCGTATTCATGCGGCGCAACAGCGCGCAACACTGGCGGTGAATCGGGAATTGGTGCTGCTCTATTGGCAGATTGGCCACGACATTTTGACCCGCCAGGCGGAGCAGGGTTGGGGCAGCAAAGTCATTGATCGACTTGCCCAGGATTTGCGTGCGGCCTTTCCCCGAATGAAGGGTTTTTCGCCGCGAAATCTCAAGTACATGCGTGCTTTTGCCGAGGCGTGGCCAGATGCTGAATTTGTGCAAGAGGTGCTTGCACAATTGCCCTGGTATCACCATTTGGCATTACTGGACAAACTCCCCGGCCCCGAAACCCGCCGCTGGTACATAGCCCAGGCGATAGAGAACAACTGGTCGCGTAACTCGCTGGTGATGCACATCGAAAACCGCTTGTTGGAGCGCAGTGGCAAGGCGGTCAGCAACTTCGAGACCCACCTGCCCAAACCGCAATTCGACCTGGCGCGTGAGTCGCTGAAAGACCCTTACCGATTTGACTTCCTCAGCCTGGCCCTGGACGCGCAGGAGCGCGACATAGAAAACGCCTTGATCAAGCACGTCACCGACTTTTTGTTGGAGCTGGGCGCCGGTTTCGCCTTTGTCGGCCAGCAAGTACTGCTGGATGTCGGAGGCGATGAGTTCTTTGTCGACCTGCTGTTCTATCACGTGAAGCTACGCTGCTACGTGGTCATCGAACTGAAAGCCGGCAAGTTCAAACCCGAGCATCTGGGGAAACTGAGCTTTTATCTGGCTGCCGTCGATGCCCAGCTTAAACATCCACAAGACGGGCCCACCATCGGCCTGCTGTTGTGCAAGAGCAAGAACGAAGTCGTCGCCGAATATGCGTTGCGCGATAACAATCGGCCGATTGGTGTAGCGGAATATCAACTGGTTGAGTCGTTGCCCGCAGAGCTGCGAACCAGCCTGCCAAGCATCGAGCAGATCGAGCGGGAGCTGGCGGGTTAAAACCGACTGATAGCCTCAAAACCCCGGCGGAATGTACCCCGGCACAAATGGCACATTCAGGCACTTGCCATGCAGGATCCGGCCATCCTCAATCCTGAACAGCACGATCTTCTTCGTCTTATCCACCGTGGCTTCCAGCTTGCAATCCGAACTGTGCCCGACCTGCTGGTAATACTCGGTGTACACCATCCCGTTCCCGGTGTGATTCATTGAAGTCCCGGCGGCTTCAGTGGTCGTCCATGAAGAGGATTTGTGCCAGGTCATCACCACCTGCGTGTCGCCATTGGGCGCATTCTGCTTCTTCATCGAGTCGGGCTTGCCGAACAAATCCAACGCCTCTTGCACGTCCCGGCCTTCCCAGCGCGATTGTGCAATAAGGTGGCACCCGTTGATAAACAGCACGGCGGGCAACCAAAGCCCAGCCAGCAACAGCCTTGTCCATTTAGGCATGGTGAATCCTTCTTGTAGGTGAGTGTTGCTCAGCGCTTGTTGCCCAGCATGTCGTCGAGGTCATCGATCATCTGGCTCTTCTCCTGAGTCGGCCCCAATTGCTGGAACATGGCCTTGGTGGTCTGGATCATCTGCAGGTGGGTCATCTTGCCCATGGCGATGGTGTCCTTGCTCTTGCCCGGTTCGCAGACATACGCGAGCGTGCGGTCGAGCCAGAACTCCTTCGGCGTCTGCCACGTGTTGGAGACCTTCAAGTACGTAAGGGTGTAGGAAAATGGCGCAACCGACTGCCCGTTAAGAAAGCGCAGCTTGCGCGTGGAGCACTGCACTTCGATGTTGTACACATCGATCATGGGCTTGCCCGGTTCTTCATACACCACCGTGACGGCCACCAGTTTTGCGCCCTTGTTGTGGTTCGACGGCACCACCGAAGTGCGATCGGCCACATACATCACGTTTTTATGGGCCCGACCGCTGCCGTAGATGATCGACCAGTCGCCGATCGGTGTTTCTTCATCGGCCAATACCGACGTTGTGCTGATCAGCAAGACGGGCAGCAGTGCCAGGCAGCGCCCGATTTTGGTTAAGGTATTCAATAGCGTCCTTCCTTGAGACTCGAAATAAGCGAAGGACTTTAGTGGTGAGGCGGTGCCGTCTCAATTAGGGCGAGTGTGCTAATGGCGCATTGCTAGTTAACCAAAAAAGCCTGCGTTTCAAGGCAGGCTTAGTGTGTGCAGCGGTTGAATTAGTCCTTACGCGCCGTCAATGCCGCATACCCATTCATCAAGTTGCGATAGTTAGGGATGCGCTGGGACAACAGGTTCCCCAGGCCCTCGATATCGTTGCGCCAGTCGCGGTGCAACTCACACGCCACCGAGAACCAGTTCATCAACTGCGCACCCGCCTGGGTCATCCGGCTCCACGCCGCCTGCTGCACCGTGGTATTGAACGTGCCCGACGCATCGGTCACCACAAACACCTCAAACCCTTCCGCCAGCGCCGACAGGGTCGGGAACGCTACGCACACATCGGTGACCACGCCGGCAATGATGATCTGCTTGCGACCGGTGGCCTTGATTGCCTTGACGAAGTCTTCGTTATCCCACGCATTGATCTGACCAGGGCGGGCGATGTAGGGCGCGTCCGGGAACATCTCTTTGAGCTCCGGCACCAACGGGCCATTAGGGCCTTGCTCGAAGCTGGTGGTGAGGATGGTCGGCAGGTTGAAGAACTTGGCCAGGTCAGCCAGGGCGAGCACGTTGTTCTTGAACTCGTTGGGCGAGAAGTCCTGTACCAGGGAAATCAGGCCGGTCTGGTGGTCGACCAGCAGGACTACGGCGTCGTCTTTGTTCAAGCGGTTGTAGGTTGCAGTGCTCATGGTTGAATCCTTTTTTGTTCAGGTTGGTTGGGCGTTGCGTTCAACATGGGCACAGATTACTGGGTGGGCAGTAGGGGATAAATCGGGTGAAACCGGTAATACCGTCAACTCATAGGGGACAATGGTAGCTGCGTCGCGGGTGCTTGGGGAGCCACTGGGTACGCCGCAGAGGGCGGTGTTGTATTTGATGGAGATGGAGAAGAGGGTGGCGAATCGGACTGTAAGCCGCCCGCTTTTGGTCATTCAATTGTCCAGCAGCTTGCTGGACAATTGACTTGGGATTTTCACGGGCATTAAAAAGCCGGCTTGTGGCCGGCTTCTCGGGGACTGCCTCAGCTTGTTTTTGACAAACCTCACCAGCCTTCAAATCGCTCAGCCCACAACACGTCTGGCTGAATAGTAGGGGCATCCGCGGGAACTCCTCCGCTTCGCCAGGCAAGGTGGATAGCGTAAAGCCACCCCCTGCCGAATGTGCGGCGCATGATACCCATATTCACCTCAGTTGCCCACCTCCGGGTCCGATTTAGAGCCTTCCCAGCCCAACAGATGTTCATCCAGTGGCACAGGCGGGCGTCGGTTATTTAGGGTGGACCACCAGAATACCCACCCCACAATCTGGAAGTTCTGCTCAAAGCGTTGTTCGTAGGTGAGGTATTCGTCGGGATGCTCGCCGGCATTGTGACTGCGCATGCGCAAACCTCCGCCGGGCCTGTTGTAGAGGTATTTGATGCGCAGCATGCCGTCGTGTTCTACCGCGTAGATCTCGCCGTCGATGATTTGCGTGCGGCCTCGGTCGATGGCGAGGGTGGCGCCTTGTTGGATGATGTCGATCATGCTGTTGTCGACCATGTAGGCGCCCAAAGCGCGGTCGGGGTTTACGTTCAGGGCCTGAAGGGTGTGCAGCGAGAGGCGGATGCGCTCGTTGGAGGTGAATGAAGGGTGGAGATCGATCTCCACGTCGGTTTTTTCCGGGAGGCAGGTGGGGCCTGTGAGGTATTTGCCGCTGGCTTCGCGGGTGGTGGGCAGTCCTTTTCGTGAGCTCGGGCCATCCAGCAGGAAGTTGGCCGGTGGGTGTTTGGGGCCTTCGCCGGTGCGCAGCCAACGGCTGGAGATGCACAGCAGTTCTGCGATCTCGTTGAGTCGGCCCATGGGTACACCGCGCTTGAACCAGTTGTTCACGTGCTGGGGCGTGACACCGCGGTTCTTGGCGAAGTCGGAGGCGGAAAGATGAACTTCCTGTAGTAGCGCTTTTAAACGATCACCTGATGTATTCATAAACGCAGAGTTTACTGGCCGGAATTACAGATCAAATAAACCATGCGTTGAGTTGCGCTTGTAGGGATTTACTTAGTTGTAGCCTGATACTTCGGATTTTGATTTAAATTAAACGTTATTTATAAAACATTGAACTTTCCGTTTAATTTTTCCCACAAAAAAAGCCCCGAATAATCGGGGCTTTTTCAATTGCCGGGGCAATGAGGAGCGGGTATCAGCCTTTGTAGGCGGCAACCGACTTCAGGATCTCGGCGCGGGCGGCGTCTGCGTTGCCCCAACCGTCGATCTTCACCCATTTGCCTTTTTCGAGGTCTTTGTAGTTCTCGAAGAAGTGTTTGATCTGCTCCAGCAACAGTGGCGGCAGGTCGGTGTATTCCTTCACGTCCACGTACAGCTGGGACAGCTTGTCGTGTGGAACCGCGATCACTTTAGCGTCGCCGCCGCCGTCGTCGGTCATGTTCAGGATGCCGACTGGACGCGCACGGATAACCGAGCCTGGGGTAACCGGGTAAGGGGTTACCACCAGCACGTCGAGGGGGTCACCGTCGTCAGCCAGCGTGTTGGGGATAAAACCGTAGTTGGCCGGGTAGAACATCGGGGTGGCCATGAAACGGTCAACGAACAGGCAGTCGCTGTCTTTGTCGATTTCGTATTTGATCGGCGCGTGGTTGGCCGGAATCTCGATGGCGACGTAGATGTCGTTCGGCAGGTCTTTGCCAGCCGGAATCTTGCTGTAGCTCATTGGGCGTTGCCCCCGTTAATTGGCCATGAAACATGGCCGGATTGGCCTAAAAGTGGCGGCGATTATAGGCACATTCTGACGCCGATGCCATGCGCCAGACGTCGTACGGTCATTCGCCCGGTGGCTGATAGCGCGGGTCGCTGGCTTGCAGTTGAATGAGGCGGGCCAGGGGATCCTGGCGATAAAAGCGGCTGAGTTGGGCGTACACCTGTGGATAACTGCTGACCAGCAGATCCGGGGCGCTGAAAAAATATTCGCTGGTGACGGCAAAGAATTCAGCGGGGTTTTCGGCGGCGTAGGGGTCGATCTCGGTCTCGGCATCCGGGTTGGCATCGAGTTGGCGATTGAGATCGTCGTAGGCGCTCTGCATCACGTTGGCCCACTCCTGCACGCGCATGTCATGGTGCAGCGGCGGCAGGCCGTTGGCGTCGCCGTTGAGCATGTCGAGCTTGTGGGCCAGTTCGTGGATGACCAGGTTGTAGCCTTCCCACTGACCGCTGGCCAGCACGCCGGGCCAGGCGAGGATCACCGGACCTTGTTGCCAGGCTTCGCCGCTGTGTTCGCCGTCCCACTCGTGTTCGACGCCGCTGCTGTCGCGGTGACGCTGGGGGCTGAGGAAGTCGTCGGGGTACAGCACGATTTCGTGGAAGCCCTGGTACCAGTCGAGGTCGCCCAGGTTCATCAGCGGCAATTGCGCCTGGGCGGCGAGCAGCAGGCGTTGTTCCTGATGCAGTTCGACGCCGGGCAGGGCGGTCAGGTGTTTTTCGGCGAGGAACAGCACGCAGGCTTCGCGCAGCCACTGGTCCTGCTCGGTGCTGATGCCGTCGAGGAAGGTCAGGTGATGGCGCACCCGTTGCCAGGTGTCATCGGCAATCGGGTGTTTGGCCAGCAAGCGCCGGCGACGCCAGGCGCTGAGCGACCACATCGCAGGTTACTGCGGCTTGGCTTCGGAGGATGTGCGGCCAAACCGGCTGCGGAACACCCCAATGATCATCGGCACGAGCGACAGCAGGATGATGAACACCACCAGCAGCGACAGGTTTTTCTTGATGAACGGCACATTGCCGAAGAAATAGCCCAGGGTTACCAGGCCGCCGACCCAGAGGATGGTGCCGAATACGCTGAAGCCGAAGAAGCGCGGGTAGGGCATTTTCGCGATGCCGGCAACGAACGGCGCGAACGTGCGCAGGATCGGCAGGAAGCGCGCCAGGGTCACGGTTTTGCCGCCGTGTTTGTCGTAGAAGTCGTGGGTCTTTTGCAGGTAGTCGCGACGGAAAATCTTCGAGTTCGGGTTGCTGAACAAGCGCTCCCCGGCCGTTCGCCCGATCACATAGTTGGTGCTGTCGCCGAGGATTGCCGCCAGCATCAGCAGGCCGGCCAACAGCACCGGGTCCATGCCGCCACCCGCAGCGACTGCGCCGGCGATGAACAGCAATGAATCGCCTGGCAGGAACGGCATGACCACCAGGCCGGTTTCGCAAAAGATGACCAGGAACAGAATGGCGTAGATCCACGGACCGTAATTGGTTACCAGCAGGTCGAGGTAGACGTCGAGATGCAGGATAAGGTCGAGCGGGTTGAAATCCATGGATGGCACCTGTGTGAATGGCCCGGCTCAGCAGGCCTGTGCGGAAGCTCGGGTAATAAGGCTACAAGTGTATGCCGCATTTCTTACAACCCTGAAAGGTCCGCATTATACGGATTGAGAGGTGAAAAGCGTGTTGGTTTTGTAGCGAAGGATGTCGTGGTAGTTTCAGGCAAACATCCAGTCTGAACGTGGGAGGGGGCTTGCCCCGATGGGGTAGTGTCAGTCAACACATCTGATACTGACCCACCGCAATCGGGGGCAAGCCCCCTCCCACAGGGGATTTATGGTGTTTTTGATAGCGGTGATCAATCCTCGCTGATCGGCAGCGTGTAGTTCTTGAACTCCGTGTCTTCGCGAAACCCAATGGACTCATAGGTCTTCTGCGCCACTTCGTTGTCGCTGCTGGTCGACACGCGCAGTCGCACCGCGTGGGTCTCCTTGGCCATTTTCTTCGCCGTGCGCATCAGGTTGTCCGCCACCAATTGCCGGCGGGCGTCTTCAGCCACATAGATGTCATTGAGGATCCACACCCGCTTGAGCGACAGCGACGAAAAGCTCGGGTACAGCTGGCAAAACCCCAGCAGCTTCTTGTCATCATCATCCGCCAGGGCCAGGTAGATCACCGACTCCTTGCGCCGCAGGCGCTTCTCCAGGAAGGCCCGCGACGAATCCGGGAACGGCAACGCCCCGTAGAACTCACGGTATTTGACGAACAGCGGGGTCAACAGGTCCAGGTGTTCCAGGGTCGCTTGAGTAATCCGCATGCCAGGCCTCAACTTCCAAATGGGGGATGACCACACAAGCGGCCGTGACTCGATGCTGCCTAATGGCGTGAAAAAGCGCAATCGTGCAGCGTTCAGTCATCCGGTGAACTGAGCAGGAAATTGCCTTTCATCAGGTCCGGATCATCCGACTCAAGGGTCTGCACCTGCGCCTCGTCCTTGAGATTGACCCCCGACAGCTGCCGGCGACACGCCTCTCGCATCAAGTAAAGCAGGCGGTGGGCGGCCATGCCGTAGCTCAGGCCTTCCAGGCGCACATTGGAGATGCAGTTGCGGTAGGCGTCGGTGAGGCCGACCTTGGGGTTGTAGGTGAAATACAGGCCCAGGCTGTCCGGCGAGCTGAGGCCGGGCCGTTCGCCGATCAGAATGACGTTCATCTTGGCCCCGAGCAACTGGCCCACTTCATCCGCCACCGCCACGCGGCCCTGTTCCACCAGAATGACCGGCGACAAGGACCAACCGTCTGCGCTGCTCTGTTCTTCCAGGCGCGTCAGAAACGGCAAGGTGTGTTTATGCACCGCCAGTGCCGACAGGCCATCAGCGACCACCACCGCCAAGTCCACGCCGCCGGGGTTGGCCGATGCATGATCGCGCAGCAACTGGGCTGACTCATCGCTCAGGCGCCGCCCCAGGTCCGGGCGTTGCAGGTAAAGGTGACGGTCAGTGGCAGCACTGTGCAGCAACAGGCTGTCACGCCCGCGTTCGGCCAACTGACCGCGCAGGCCTGCATGGTCGAAGGGCAAGTGCACAGCGTCCCGTGCCTGGGCGTGGGCAAATTGGAAATCCAGCTGCGCGCTAGTGGGGATGCTGGTGCCGGTGCGGCCCAGGGCTATTCGGGCTGGCGTCAGGCGGCGCAGTTCCAGCCAAGGGTTGTCAGGCAGGTCGAGTTGCACAGGCGGCTCCTTCATCCCAATTGCGCCAAGGCTTGGCGAAACGCCGGTGGCAGGCTGTTGCCGAAGTGCACCTTGCCGTCGGCTTGCGTGAAGATGCCCATCTTCGCCAGCCACTGTTCAAACTCCGGCGCCGGCTTTAAACCCAATGTTTGGCGGGCGTACAGGGCGTCGTGGAACGAAGTGGTCTGGTAGTTGAGCATGATGTCGTCGGAGCCGGGAATGCCCATGATGAAGTTGATCCCGGCCACACCCAGCAGGGTCAGCAGGGTGTCCATGTCGTCCTGGTCGGCTTCGGCGTGGTTGGTGTAACAGATGTCGCAACCCATCGGCACGCCGAGCAGCTTGCCGCAGAAGTGGTCTTCGAGGCCGGCGCGGATGATCTGCTTGCCGTTGTACAGGTACTCGGGGCCGATAAAGCCTACGACGGTATTCACCAAAAATGGTTTGAAATGTCGCGCCACCGCGTAGGCGCGGGTTTCGCAGGTTTGCTGGTCGACGCCAAAGTGCGCGTTGGCCGACAGGGCGCTGCCCTGGCCGGTTTCGAAGTACATCAGGTTCTGGCCCAAGGTGCCGCGATTGAGGCTCAGGCCTGCTTCGTAACCTTCCTGCAGCACACTCAGGCTGATGCCGAAGCTGGCGTTGGCCGCCTCGGTGCCGGCAATCGACTGGAACACCAGGTCCAGCGGCACGCCACGGTTGATCGCCTCGATGGAGGTGGTGACGTGGGTGAGTACGCAGGCCTGGGTCGGGATCTCGTAGCGCTGGATGATCGCGTCGAGCATCTCCAGCATGGCGCAGATGGAGGCGATGCTGTCGGTAGCCGGGTTGATGCCGATCATGGCGTCACCGTTGCCGTACAACAGGCCATCGAGAATGCTCGCGGCGATGCCGGCCGGCTCATCTGTAGGATGGTTGGGCTGCAGCCGCGTGGACAAGCGCCCGCGCAGGCCCATGGTGCCGCGAAACTGCGTGACCACGCGGATCTTCTGCGCCACCAGCACCAGGTCCTGCACACGCATGATCTTCGACACGGCGGCGGCCGTTTCCGGTGTCAGCCCCGGCGCCAAGGCGCGTAGGGAATGTTCGTCGGCCGCGTCGCTGAGCAGCCAGTCGCGCAAGCCGCCGACGGTCAGGTGGCTGACCACGCTAAACGCCTGTTTATCGTGGGTGTCGATGATCAGTCGGGTGACTTCATCGCTTTCATAGGGGATCAGCACTTCTTCTAAAAAGTGTTTGAGCGGGATATTCGCCAACGCCATCTGCGCCGCCACGCGTTCACCGTCGTTCTGTGCGGCGACGCCGGCGAGAAAGTCACCGGAGCGTGCGGGGCTGGCCTTGGCCATCACGTCCTTGAGGCTGTCGAAGCGGTAGGTCTGTGCACCCACCGCGTGGGAAAAACTTGCCATACAGTGTCTCCTTGGCGACGCAGGCACGCGCCTGCGTCGAGGTTTACGGCTATCAGTGCAAGGCGGCCTCTGCGGCCTGGATCGCCGCGAATTCCTCTTCGGGCGTGCCCGCTACCAAGTGATGCCGGCTGTAGAAAGCAAAGTAAGCAATTAATACTCCATAGATGATCGCGGCGCCAATCACCACCCGTGGATCCACCAGAAAGCCCGCTACCACGGCCACGCAGGCCAGCACGAGGGCAACGCCGGAGGTGAAGACGCCGCCCGGCGTGCGGTACGGACGGTCCATTTTGGGGCGACGGATGCGCAGGGTGATGTGCGCGGCCATCATCAGCACGTAGGAAATGGTCGCGCCAAACACCGCCACCAGGATCAGCAGGTCACCCTGGCCGGTCAGCGATAGGCCAAAGCCGATGATGCCGGGGATCACCAACGCCAGCACGGGCGCCTTGCTTTTGTTGGTCTCGGACAGTTTGCGTGGCAGGTAGCCGGCACGCGACAGCGCGAAGATTTGTCGCGAATAGGCGTAGATGATCGAGAAAAAGCTGGCGATCAGGCCCGCCAGGCCTACCAGGTTGACGAAGCTGCCCATCCAGGTCGAGCCGCCATAGGACAAGGCCAGCGCCTCCACCAGCGGGTTGCCGGACTTGATCAACGCGAACGTGCCGGCGCCGCCCGGTGCTATTACCAGGATCAGCAGGGCAAAGCTGGTCAGCACCACAATGGCGCCGATCAGGCCGCGCGGCAGGTCGCGCTTGGGGTTCTTGGTTTCTTCGGCGGCCAGCGGCACGCCCTCGACGGCCAGGAAAAACCAGATGGCATAGGGGATTGCCGCCCACACACCCACATAGCCGAACGGCAGGAAGGTGCTGGCACCCTTGGCCTCGGTCACCGGGATGTCCAGCAGGTTGGCGACACTGAAGTGCGGCACCATCGCCACCAGGAACACGCCCAGGGCAATCGCAGCCACGGCGGTAATCACGAACATCAGCTTCAAGGCTTCGCCGACACCCAAGATGTGGATGCCGATAAAGATGATGTAGAACGCCAGGTAAATCATCCAGCCGCCAATGCCGAACAGCGACTCGCAATACGCGCCGATAAACACCGCGATGGCGGCGGGGGCGATGGCGTATTCGATCAGGATCGCGGTGCCGGTGAGAAACCCGCCCCAGGGACCAAAGGCGCTGCGGGCGAAGCCGTAGCCACCGCCGGCGGTGGGGATCATGGAAGACAGCTCGGCCAGGGAAAAACACATGCACAGGTACATGGTGGCCATCAGCAATGTGGCCAGGAACATCCCGCCCCAGCCACCTTGGGCCAGGCCGAAGTTCCAGCCGGCGTAGTCGCCGGAGATCACGTAGGCGACGCCAAGGCCGACCAGCAGTACCCAGCCGGCGGCGCCTTTTTTCAGTTCGCGTTGTTGGAAGTATTGGGAGTCGACTTTTTCGAAGTCGACAGAAGATCCAGTCGGTTCGCTAGGCATGGGAAAGTACCTTTCATTCTTATTGTTTTTAATTTGGCGTCTTTGTGTCGAACGCAAAATGTGGGAGGGGATAAGCCCCTCCCACATTTGATTGCATTTCAAATGTGCGAGGGGGTAATTAGAAGAAGCCCAGCGGATTAATGTCGTAACTCACCAGCAAGTTCTTGGTCTGCTGGTAGTGATCCAACATCATCTTGTGGGTTTCACGGCCAACGCCGGACTTCTTGTAACCACCGAACGCGGCATGGGCCGGGTACAGGTGGTAGCAGTTGGTCCACACGCGGCCCGCCTTGATCGCGCGGCCCATGCGGTAGGCGCGGTTGATGTCGCGGGTCCATACGCCGGCGCCCAGGCCGAATTCGGTGTCGTTGGCAATCGCCAGGGCTTCGGCTTCGTCCTTGAAAGTGGTGATGCTCACCACCGGGCCGAAGATTTCTTCCTGGAACACGCGCATTCTGTTGGTGCCTTTGAGCAGGGTCGGTTGGATGTAATAGCCGCCAGCCATGTCTCCGGTAAGCTTCTCGACTTTGCCGCCGGTCAGCAGTTGCGCGCCTTCGCCCTTGGCGATTTCCAGGTAGGACAGGATCTTGTCGAACTGCTGCTCGGACGCCTGGGCGCCGACCATCGTGTCGGTATCCAGCGGGTCGCCGCGTTTGATCGACTCGATCTTCTTCATCACCACTTTCATGAAGTCGTCGTAGATCGATTCTTCCACCAGTGCACGGGAAGGGCAGGTGCACACTTCGCCCTGGTTGAAGAACGCCAGCACCAGGCCTTCGGCGGCCTTTTCGATGAACGAAGGTTCGGCTTTCATGATGTCGGCGAAGAAGATGTTCGGCGACTTGCCGCCCAGCTCAACGGTCGACGGAATAATGTTCTCGGCCGCCGCATGCATGATGTGCGAACCCACCGGGGTGGAGCCGGTGAAGGCAATCTTGGCGATGCGCTTGCTGGTCGCCAGGGCTTCGCCGGCTTCCTTGCCGAAACCGTGCACCACGTTCAGCACGCCCGGTGGCAGCAGGTCGCCGATCACTTCCAGCAGCACGTTGATGCCCAGCGGGGTTTGCTCGGCGGGCTTGAGCACCACGCAGTTACCGGCGGCCAGCGCCGGGGCGAGTTTCCACGCGGCCATCAGCAGCGGGAAGTTCCACGGGATGATCTGGCCAACCACGCCCAGCGGTTCGTGGAAGTGGTAGGAGGCGGTGTGTTCGTTGATCTCGGCGCTGGTGCCTTCCTGGGCGCGAATGCAGCCGGCGAAGTAGCGGAAGTGGTCGGCCGCCAGCGGGATGTCGGCGTTGAGGGTTTCACGCACGGCCTTGCCGTTGTCCCAGGTTTCGGTGATGGCCAGCAGTTCGAGGTTCTGTTCGATGCGGTCGGCGATCTTCAGCAGCACCAGCGAACGGTCCTGGGCCGAGGTCTTGCCCCAGGCGTCGGCGGCGGCGTGGGCGGCGTCCAGAGCTTTGTCGATGTCTTTGGCGGTGGAGCGCGGGAATTCGGCAATTGCCTTGCCGTTGACCGGCGAAGAGTTGGTGAAATAGTTGCCATCGACCGGCTCAACGAATTCGCCACCGATGTAGTTGCCGTACTTGGCCTTGAACGAAACGATGGCGCCTTCAGTACCGGGGTGTGCGTAACGCATGGTGGGTATCTCCTGGCTTTTATGTTTATTGGGAGCGCAGCGCAACGAGCGCTTGATAAGCGTAGAGCAAAGGTTGGGCCACCGCTGTGTGAGCCAGCTAAATCAAGGGGTTGGGCATTGTTGCAAGGCGTTGCTGTGGCAGGGTTGATACAGCCTGTGTGACAGTTTGTGCCGTAAACGGTACAGCCCGTGACCGGCGGGTCGGCACGGGATTGCATTGCCTGGATGGCTGGGGGATGCTGGGGGTTCTCACGCAGGGAGAATAATAAGAAATGCACAACGATCATTTCAGTCGCCATGCCCAGCAAGTGCTCACCGTGGCCCATGGTCGCGACCCGTCCAGCGATCCCTCCATCGCCCGCTCCTGGCTGCGCTGCCTGGAGGACTATCACCTCGACCCTGCGCAAACCATTGCCCCCACCGTGCTTGAACATGGCCGCCTGCTGGAAAGCCGCGAGCGCCTGCAACAAGTGCTGCATATCGCCGGCAGTGAGATGAACAGCCTGCACCAGCAGCTCTCGGGCGCCGGCCATGCGGTGTTGCTGACCGATGCGCGGGGCGTGATCCTCAACTGTGTCACCGCGCCATCCGAACGCAAGATCTTCGAGCGCGCCGGGCTGTGGCTCGGTGCCGATTGGAGCGAAGCGTGCGAAGGCACCAATGGCATCGGCACCTGCCTGGTGGAGCGCCAATCCCTGACCATTCACCGTGATGAGCATTTTCGTGGCCGGCACACCGGGCTGACCTGTTCGGCCAGCCCGGTGTTTGATCCCCATGGCGATCTGCTGGCGGTGCTGGATGTGTCCTCGGCGCGCGAAGCGGTGTCGCGCCAGAGCCAGTTCCACACCATGGCGCTGGTCAACTTGTCGGCGAAGATGATCGAGAGTTGCTATTTCCTGCGCCACTTTGAAAATCACTGGTTGCTGCGCTTTCACCTGCAGGCTGAGTCGGTGGGGTTGTTCAGTGAAGGATTGCTGGCGTTCGATGGCGATGGGCGCATCTGCGCGGTGAACCAAAGTGCGCTGAACCTGTTGGGGCAGTTGCGTGGCGGCCTGCTGGGCCAGCCGGTGGAGGCATTTTTCGAATGCACCCTCGATCAGTTGCTCGGCCGCGCCAGCGCCAATGCCACCGCCAGTTGGCCGTTGCGTACCCGCGATGGCCGGCATTTGTTCGCGGCGCTGCGCGGTCAGGCGCGCAGTATTCCCACACCCGTTGCCAAACCAGCGGTGGTGGAACGGCCGCGCCTGCCCGGCATCTGCCTGGGCGATCCGGCCCTGCAACAGGACTTCAGCAAGGCGTTGCGGGTTTTCGAGCGCGATGTGCCGTTGCTGATCAATGGCGAAACCGGTTCCGGCAAAGAGGCCTTTGCCAAGGCCGTGCATCAGGCCAGCCAGCGGGCCGACAAGGCATTTGTGGCACTCAACTGTGCCGCCATCCCGGAAAGCCTGATCGAGAGTGAATTGTTCGGCTATCGGGGAGGCAGCTTTACCGGTGCGCGCAAAGAAGGTATGCAAGGCAAGTTGCAGCAAGCCGATGGCGGCACCCTGTTTCTCGACGAAATCGGCGATATGCCTCTGGCGCTGCAAACCCGTCTGCTAAGAGTGCTGGAGGACCGGCTGGTGGTGCCGCTCGGCGGTGAGCCCCAGGCGGTAAACGTACGAATTATCAGCGCCACCCATCGGAATTTGTTGGCGCGTGTGCAGGACGGCACCTTTCGCGAAGACTTGTACTACCGGCTCAATGGTCTGGAAATTTCCCTGCCGGCACTGCGTGATCGCGCGGACAAATCCCAGTTGCTGGATTTTCTGCTGGGCCAGGAGGCGGGTGAGCAACAGGTCGCGCTGGATCCTGCTGCACGCCGAGTGTTGTTGGCGTTCGCCTGGCCGGGCAATGTGCGACAACTGCGCATGGTGCTGCGCACGTTGATTGCGTTATGTGCGGACGGCCTCGTTCGGCTTGAAGACGTGCCCGCCCGTGTCCGTGATTCGCAGACCGCACAGGTAAACGACACCCTGCCATCGGCTGATTCATCGCTTGATGTTGCCGAACGTGGCGCGTTGCTGGCCGCCTTGGCGCAGCAACACTGGCACATGAGCCAGACCGCAGTTTTATTGGGCATCAGTCGAAATACGTTATATAGAAAGTTGCGCAAGTACGGAATCGCTCGTCAATTGCGCCAGGAGTGTTAGTTGCCGGTTGCTTATTAACTGCGGTGTGTAAGTCACGGTTATTACTCACCGTCCGAGGGATCGGCTTTGTTTGCGCGGCATTGGTTTTCTGGAACTGGTAGCTGGTTTTTCAAGACGCAGAGGATAAGGCCAATGTGCAATTTGGCCTTGCCTGTCTCAACAACTATCCGTTTCAGAAGCTATTAGGGTGAAGGTTATGCGCATAACAGGTCAGACTCCGTCAATACCTATGCAAACTGAACAACCGTCCACTGAGTTATCAAAAGAGCCCACTGCACCGACCATTAATTATCCCAGTGATGAAGCCCAAAACGGGCAAGAGGTACACAGTCGTCGCAAGAGGGACTTGTTTTTCAACCCATTCAGGCGGCGTCCGCCATCACCACCGACACGGGGATCCAGCGTTGGAGGCTCACCGCCACGCCTCAATCCCCCGCCTGCAAGCCCAGCGCCGCCGACGGGGTCTGTGGGAAGTGCCTTCAGGAGTATTTTGCCAAAGATCACTGGCCAGCCGGTGGCCAATGTGATTCCGTCCCAGAGCCATGCTGCTCCCAAGACCTTGGCCGAGGTGACGCAAAACCTGATCGTCGCGGACCGATTGCACAAGGCGGGTGTGTTTTCCACTTCCCCCCAACTCGGCACGGTGGCCCGTGATGCCTTTGTAAATGCGGGGATCAATGGGTTTGTCAGTGCGCCACTCAGTATTGCAACCTACGCAGGGTCCGCTTGGACAGGAGAGGCGATCAAAGGCCAGTACACCTCGCAGACCCCGATTCTGCCACCGGTGCACCAACCGGCCCCCAGCACTCAGGGAGCAACGTACGCGGGCAATGTTTCGACGCAGAATGCCAATGTGGACACGCGACTGGCCCTGGCCGAACTGCGTATCGAGGTCGTGGCGAATAACATCATGGCAATACGGGAGGGGACGGATGCGAAGGCCCTCAAATTGGTTGAACGTGATTCACAGTCTCCGGGTGAGCGACTGGCCGCGCTTGAGGCCTTGTACGACGTCGCCGAAAATCAACTCAAGATGATCGGTGAGGAAAACGACATGATCTTGCGACCTTACAAAGGCGCTTCCGGCGCAACGGCTGGTACCGACGGCAGCCGGCTGGACAGCCTGGATAAGCGTTTTGAGGCGGTGAACAAGTTCATCGGCAAACTCATCGTGCTCAAGGCCACCGACCTACCCGCTGAACCAATGGCTGATACGCCGACTGTCTGAGTTCCTGGGCGGCCTTCCGGGGCCGCCACCTGACAGCTAAAGAGTGCGATTTTCGCCCCCCTGCGCTAACCTGCCTCGATGTTTTACGAGGTCGACTATGCACATTCATATTCTCGGTATTTGCGGCACATTCATGGGCTCGATGGCCGTTCTGGCCAAAGAACTGGGCCACCATGTCACCGGCTCCGACGCCAACGTCTACCCGCCCATGAGCACGCAACTCGAGGCCCAGGGCATCGAGCTGACCCAAGGCTACGACCCGGCGCAATTCGACCCGGTCCCTGACCTGGTGGTTATCGGCAATGCCATGTCTCGTGGCAACCCGGCGGTCGAATACGTCCTCAATAAAGGTTTGCCTTATGTGTCCGGCCCGCAGTGGCTGGCGGATCATGTGCTGCAAGGTCGTTGGGTCTTGGCGGTCGCCGGCACCCACGGCAAGACCACCACCAGCAGCATGCTGGCCTGGGTACTGGAGCACGCGGGCATGAGCCCGGGCTTTTTGATCGGCGGTGTGCCGCAGAACTTTTCGGTGTCGGCGCGCCTGGGCGACACGCCGTTCTTCGTGATCGAGGCGGATGAATACGACAGCGCCTTCTTCGACAAGCGCTCAAAGTTCGTTCACTACCGTCCGCGCACGGCAATTCTGAACAACCTGGAATTCGATCACGCCGACATCTTCCCCGACCTGGCGGCCATCGAGCGCCAGTTCCACCACTTGGTGCGGACCATTCCAAGCGAAGGCCTGGTGATCCACCCGACCACCGAGCCTGCCTTGCAGCGCGTGATCGAGATGGGCTGCTGGACCCCGGTACAAACCACCGGCGCGGGCGGGCAATGGCAGGTCAGGTTGCTCAGCGAAGACGGTTCCCGCTTTGAAGTGCTGTTCGAGGGCGAGGCCCAAGGCATCGTCGAGTGGGACATGACCGGCCAGCATAACGTCGCCAACGCTTTGGTGACCCTGGCGGCTGCGCGGCATGTAGGCGTAGTGCCGTCCATGGGTATCGCCGCGCTGAGTGCATTCAAGAGCGTGAAACGGCGTATGGAAAAGGTCGCCGACGTGAATGGGGTTACCATCTACGACGACTTTGCCCACCACCCGACGGCGATTGCCACCACCCTGGATGGCCTGCGCAAGCGCGTTGGCGATGCGCCGATCATTGCGATTGTCGAGCCGCGCTCCAACTCCATGAAGCTTGGCGCGCACCGCGACGGCCTGCCGGAAAGCGTCAACGATGCCGACCAGGTGGTCTGGTACGCACCGGCCAATCTCGGCTGGGACCTGCCGGCGATTGCCGCCCTGTGCACGGTGCCGTCCAGCGTCTGCGACTCCATCGAAGGCATCATCGAACACGTCAAGCACCAGGCCAAGCCCGGCACTCACGTAGTGGTCATGAGCAACGGCGGCTTTGGCGGCCTGCATGGCAAGTTGGCCGAGGCGCTGAAATGAGCGGCCCGGAGCGCGTCACCCTGGCGATGACCGGTGCATCCGGCGCACCCTATGGCTTGCGTCTGCTCGATTGCCTGGTGCGTGAAGACCGCGAAGTGCATTTCCTGATCTCCAAGGCCGCGCAGTTGGTGATGGCCACCGAGACCGACGTGGCGCTGCCGCCCAAGGTGCAGACCATGCAGGCCTTCCTCACCGAATACACCGGTGCGGCGGCGGGGCAGATCAAGGTCTACGGCAAAGAGGACTGGATGTCGCCGGTGGCGTCCGGCTCGGGAGCGCCGGCGGCGATGGTGGTGGTGCCGTGTTCCACGGGCACCTTGTCGGCGATTGCCACGGGGGCCTGCAACAACCTGATCGAGCGGGCGGCGGACGTCACGCTGAAGGAGCGCCGCCAGTTGATCCTGGTGCCGCGAGAAGCGCCGTATTCGAGCATTCACCTGGAGCACATGCTCAAGTTGTCGAACATGGGCGTGACCATTCTGCCGGCCTCGCCGGGTTTCTATCACCAGCCGCAGACCATCGATGACCTGGTGGACTTTGTGGTGGCGCGCATTCTCAACCTGCTGAACATTCCCCAGGACATGCTGCCACGTTGGGGCGAGCACCATTTGAGCAGCGATGAATAAGGCGCTGCTGGTCCTGCTGGCGCTGCAACTGACGGGCTGCGCCACCGCGCGTACGTTGGACGCGGCGCAACCGGGTGCGCCGGTGGTGTATGCCGGCACGCGGTTGGATTTGTATGCAATGAATGGTGGCTGCTGCGCCAAGGACAGGTTTGGTGCCGAGGCGCCGAGTTATCCTGGGGTGGATCTGCCGGCGAGTGCGTTGCTCGATACCTTGTTGTTGCCGCTGTCGGTGTTGACGGTGTTGGGCGTTGGTTTCAACGCCACGGGCGGCCTGTAACCCTGTGGCGAGCCCGCTCGCCACAGCAAGCCCTTCAGTGGGAAGGGACCGGTTATTTGCCGAGTTTGCGCAACTCGTCCGACTCCACCACCCGCACCCCATCCTGCTCTTCCAGCGCCAGGCGCCACATGGCGCGGGCCAGTTCGCACACTTCAATGCCGTGGTATTTGCCCGGAATCAACCGCGACAGCGGCCCGGCCAATTGCTCCGCCAGGCGCGGTTGCAAGCGTTCCCCCAGCAACAACGACGGCCGCACGATGGTCAGCTGTGGCCAGTCCTGGGCCCTCAAGGCTTGTTCCATTTCCCCCTTGACGCGGTTGTAGAACACCGAGGATTTCGAGTCGGCGCCAATCGCGCTGATCACGATCAGGTGCCGCGCACCCATTTCCCGCGCACGCTTGGCGAAGGCCACGACCATATCCAGGTCAACCGCGCGAAAGGCGGCTTCGGAACCGGCTTGTTTGAGGGTGGTGCCCAGGCAGCAGAAGGCGATATCTACCCGGCCGCTCAGTTGTGGCAGGAGCACCGCCGGGTCGCCCACCGGGTTGTCCAAATGCGGGTGTTGGGCCAGCGGCTTGCGGCTGGGCGCAAGCACGCGGGTCACGGTGGGTTCGTTGAGCAGGCGGTCGAGCAGGTGTTCGCCGGTAAGGCCGGTGGCTCCGGCGAGCAAGATATGCTGAGGCGTCAGGTACATGGTGTTTCCCCCTTGTTACACGTTACAGCTTAGTTGCCTTTGGCTTCCTTGCTATTCATTGAGACGCTTTCCAGCGCCTTTCGTGCCTGCTGTTTGCGTAATAATTGCCAGTGGGCGATCACACCCTTGGGGGCCCAGATCTGCGGTTCGGAGGCTTCGAAGTTGTCCGCCTGTTCGCGTTCGGCCACATGCAGTTGCGCCAGCTTGAAGGCTTGCTGCAAGTCGTCGGTCTGGTTGAGGGCTTGGGCGAAGAGGGCGTCGCCGAAGTAGGTGAAGTCGGCTTCCTCGGAGCAGCCGAAGGACACGCGGTCGGCCCGGGACGCGGTCATGATCAGCGTGTGCTCATCCTTCAAGGCCGGGATGAAGCCGCCGGAGTAGCAGGCCGAAATCACCACGATCTTGTCGCGGTTCTTCAGCGGTGCCAGCACGGCCGCCAGCTCATCGGCTGGCAGGTCGGCCAGCTCCATACGCGGCTGGTCCAGCACCAATTCGTGTTCGTGGGTACCGTGGCTGGTCATGTAGATGAACACCAGGTCTTCCGGGCCGGTGCGCTCGGCCAGGGTTTGCACGGCGCGCCGCAGGCTTTCGCGGGTGGCCAGGGGGCGATCGGTGATGTGGTCGCGGTGATTGACCAGGCGAATCTGCCCGCGTGCGCCGAAGCGGGTGGCGAGCATATTGCTGACGTAATCGGCTTCGCGCAGGAACACGCTTTGTTTACCGTCGCCAGCCACGGCCAGGGTGTACAGCTCCACGGCGGGGGTGGAGGCGGGCACGGCGGCGAGGGCTGCATCCAGCAGGCGGCCTTGGGCCAGCACGCCGATTTCCAGGGGGTCGGGCAGCAGTTTGCCGTCGGCGTCACGCACGCGCATGCCATTGACCCAGGTACCGGCCTGCACGGTGCCGTCGGTGAGGACCAGGGTGCCTTTGCCTTGATAGTTGTCGCCGTCGAAACCGCCGATATAGAAGCTGCCATCGGTGAGGTTCAGGCGGCCTTCACCGGTAAAGCGCCAGTCGCTGAACTGGCCGACGTAGTGGCTGCCATCCACACCGATCAATTCGCCCTTGCCGCTGAGCGCGCCTTCCTTGAATTGGCCGATCCACACGTCGCCGTCGGCGTTCTCGTAGCGGCCCTTGCCGTTGAGTTGGTTCTGCTTGAACTGGCCGACATAGATGTCGCCGTCGGCGCTGTTGAAGGTGCCGTTGCCTTCCAATTGGCCATCGACGAAATGGCCGCTGAACTGGTTGCCGCTGTCGTCGTTGCGCTGGCCTTCGCCATTGGGCTTGCCGTGGGCGAACTGGCCCTGGTACTGGCTGCCGTCCGCCAGCTCCAGGCGACCAAGGCCGGAATACTGGTCGTCCTTGAATTCGCCGCGATAGGTCATCTGCCCCTCTTTGAGGGTGCCTTCGCCATTGCGTCGTCCGTTCTTGAAGCCGCCCACGTAGTGGCTGCCCGCCGTGGTCAGGCTGCCCTGGCCATCGAACAGGCCTTGCTGGAACCGGCCTTTATAGACTTCGCCGTTACTGCCATGCCATTCGCCCTGGCCGTGCCACTGGCCCTTGTCGAACTGCCCGGCGTACCAGCTGCCGTTGGGGTAGTCCACGCGGCCCTGGCCCTGCAGCAAGCCATCGACCACATCACCCCGGTAGCGGCCGCCATCAGGCAGGCGCGCATCGGGCGGCAACAGCGATTCGCCATCTCCGCAAGCGGTGAGCAACAGGGCAAGGGCGAGGGGAGCGAGTGGGCGCATAGCGGGATCCGGATAATTGAGCGCCGAGTATGCCGCAGCTGCGAGTTTCATACATAAATTTACATACGCTGTGGTGAGGTTTATTTCCCCACCACAGGCACGGCCTTATACAAAGCAGAGTGACAACGACTCGGCAATGTAAGCCGGTTTTTCCTGGCCTTCGATTTCCAGGGTGCAGGTTGCCTTGAGCAACCACTGGCCGGGCTTTTTCTCGGACACGTCGGTGAGGGTGACCGCCAGGCGCACGTTGGAGTTGACCTTCACCGGCTGGATGAAACGCACGCTGTCCAAACCATAATTGACTGCCATCTTCAGGCCTTCGGGCATGATCAGGATGTCTTCGATCAGCTTGGGAATCAGCGACAACGACAGGAAGCCGTGGGCGATGGTGCTGCCGAATGGCGTTTGCGCGGCCTTGACCGGGTCGACGTGGATGAACTGATGATCGCCCGTGGCCTCGGCGAACAGGTTGATGCGTGCCTGGTCGATGGTGAGCCATTCGGAACGTCCCAGTTCCTTGCCGACATAGTCTTTGAGCTGCGCTACGGGTACATGGGGCATTGCGTCTCTCCTTGGTTCATCGGTGCTGTTTTTATCGATTACAGAGAACCAATGTAGATCATCATGGCCAATCGGCTCGGTCAACCCACCATGCTTTTGGCGAATGCCGGTGCATAGGGCGGGCATGCTTATAATGCGGGCGAGTTTCGAGGGGGAAGAACGGATGCTGTTACGGGGCCTGACCTGGCTGGTGCTGTTTCAATTGATCGGCACCGCGATCAATCATTTGCTGTTGCCGGTACTGCCGGGGCCGATCATCGGGCTGCTGCTGATGCTGGGCTTCCTGGTCTGGCGTGGCGAAGTCGGCGAGCCATTGAGCCTGGCCGCCAGCAGCCTGTTGCGCTACTTGCCGTTGCTGCTGGTGCCGCCGGCGGTAGGCGTGATGGTGTATGCCAAGGACATCGCCGCGGACTTCTGGGCCATTGTCGGTGCGCTGGTGTTGTCACTGGTGATTGCCATGGGCTTTGTCGGCGTGTTGATGCAGCAGATGGTCAAGCGCAAGGAGAAGGATCAATGACTGTCGACTGGCAGGGCGCCTGGACGGCGGTGATCCATCACCCGCTGTTCGGCATCGGAATCACCCTGGGTGCCTATCAACTGGTACTGGCCGGTTTCGAGAAAACCCGCTGGATCTTCCTGCAGCCTGTACTGGTTTCCATGCTGCTGGTGATCGGCGTACTGATCAGCTGTGGCCTGAGCTACGCCGAGTACCGCAAGAGCACCGAGATCATGGGCATCCTGCTGGGCCCGGCGACGGTGGCCCTGGCGGTGCCGCTCTATTTGAACCTGCGGCGCATTCGCCAATTGTTCTGGCCGATTTTTACTACGCTGGTGATAGGCGGGGTGTTGGCCACCGGCCTGTGTGTACTGCTGGGCTGGTGGTTTGGCGCCGAACACAGGATGTTGATGACCATGGCGCCCAAGTCGGTGACCTCGCCGATCGCCATGCTGGTGGCCGAGCAGATTGGCGGTGTGGCGGCATTGGCGGCGGTGTTTGTGCTGATCACCGGGGTGATCGGCGCGATGATCGGCCCGGCATACCTGTCGCGCCTGGGCGTGCACAGCCCTGAGGCGCGGGGCATGGCCCTGGGCATGACCGCCCACGCGGTCGGCACCTCAGTGGCGTTGCAGGAAAGCGAAGAGTGCGGCGCCTTTGCGGCGCTGGCCATGAGTCTGATGGGCGTGGCCACGGCAGTGTTCCTGCCGCTGGCTGTGTCGGTGATCGTTTAAACCGGGTTTAAGGAAACCTTTATGAGTCTGGCGCTGTTCCCACTCAATACCGTGCTGTTCCCAGGCTGCACCCTCGACCTGCAATTGTTCGAGGCGCGCTATCTGGACATGGTCGCCCGCTGCATGAAAAAGGGCGAAAGCTTCGGCGTGGTGTGCATCCTCGACGGCAAGGAAGTGGGTCTGGCCCCGGACGGCTACGCGCTGATCGGCTGTGAAGCGCTGATCCGCGACTTCAAGCAGCAGGACAATGGCCTGCTGGGGATTCGTGTCGAAGGCGGTCGCCGGTTCCGGGTGCGTGACGCGGGCGTGCAGAAAGACCAGCTGCTGGTGGCTGATGTGCAGTGGCTCGAAGAACTGCCGGATCAACCGCTGGAAGAAGAGGACGCCGACCTGCTGGCATTGCTCCAGGCGTTGGCCGAGCATCCGATGGTGGCCTCGCTGGACATGGACGCCCACGCCGACGGGCAGCAAGCCTTGGGCAATCAACTGGCGTATCTGCTGCCATTCACCGAGGCCGACAAGATCGACCTGCTGCAACTCGACGACCCGCAGCAGCGCCTGGATGCGATCCAGATGCTGCTCGATGAGTTGCAGGGTGAGTTGTTCACTTAATAGGCATAACGCAGCAGGGCGTGGGGCGTGCCGGTGAGGGCGATAAAGCTGAGCACCGCCACCAATGCTGGCAGCAACAGCCACCAGGCTTTTTGCGGCATCGCCGGCAGCGGGCTGCGGTACTGGCTGACCCCCAGGCTGAACGCACATACCGTCATCGCCAGCAGCGTGCCGGCCAGGATGTCTGTGGGCCAATGCGCGCCCAGGTAGACCCGCGACAATGCGATAAAGGCGGCGGGAATGCAGCCCAGCAGCATCCAGGTCAGGCGTAGTCGGATGGGTTGCCCGCGCCCGGCCAGGACCGCGAGGGCCAGGAAAAACGCAAACGCGCCGGATGCATGGCCGCTGGGCATACTGAAACTGGTCAGTGGGTCTGTGAGGATTTCCGGGCGGCCACGGGCGAAAAACAACTTGGTTCCGGTGTTGATCACCGCCGCACCGGCGAGGGTCGCGCCGACAAACACCGCATGGCGCCATTGCCGAGCCACTAGCAGCAAGCCGGTAAACACGGCGCTGGCGACGAACATCTTCTTGAATTCGCCCAGTTGGGTGATGCGCACCATCACTTCGTCCAGCCAGGGGCTGCGGTGCTCCTGTACCAGGGCGCTCAGGCCCTGGTCAAAGTCATTGAGGTGGGGGTAGCCGATAAACAAGGCGATCAACATCGTCAGGCTGGCGCAACCGATCCAAAGGGTGGCGCGACGATGGCCGCGCAGGCTGCTGTTCAAGCTCAGGCCCACCACCACCGCGATACAGGCTGCTACCACTCCCGCTTCAGGCCAGAAACCCTCCGGCAATGGCAGGCGGAACGCGGCGCCGGTCGCCCAGCCTGGCAGCAGGTACGCCACCGACCAGCCCGCCGCCGCCACGAGGCTGACAATCGCAAAACGCGGGAAGGGCATGTCGCACATCCCGGCCACCATCGGCAGCATGGGCCGCAGCGGGCCGATGAAGCGCCCGACCAGCAGGCTGGCAATGCCGTACTTGTGGAAGTAGGTTTCGGCGCCGTTCATCCATTCCGGGTGATGACGCAAGCCGGGCAAGCGCCGGATGTTCTGGTGGAAATGTCGCCCCAAGTAGTAGGAAACCCCGTCACCCAACAATCCGCCGAGGAAGCCCAGCAGCAGGGTCTCGCTCAGTGACAGCGCGCCGCTGCCGGCGAGGGCGGCAATGGCAAACAACAATACCGTGCCCGGCACGATCAGCCCGGCGATGGCCAGGCACTCCACGCAGGCGACAATAAACACCGCGACCGCCAGCCATTCGGGGTTCAGGGTCAACCAGCCGGTAATGCTATCGAGCCATTGGCCCATACAATCCACTCCATGCTCAAATCAAAAAATAATCGCGGCCTTCGACCTGGCCCCTGCGCAGCGGGTTCCGCGTGCAATAAGGCGCGTAGCCAGCATCGACGAAGCGGTACATCAGGTGTTCATCACGCCCGCTGGGGATCCCCAGGCGGGTGGTCTGGATGATCTGGGTCGGGGTCTGCCCCACATCCTCGACGTAGAGCCGTTCCTGATCGAAGCGCTTGGCATCCCACATCGGCACCTTCAGGCCCAAGGCCTTACACAGCAGGGTCTGGCCGGCGCACAGTTTTTGCGAGGCGCGGGGGCTGCCGTCGGGGTTCGGGTTGTTCAACAACATCTGTGCCAGGCTGGCCGGGCCTGATACGTCATCGACCCATGGATAGGCCGATTTGATCAACACGGCATTGCCTGGTCCATGGGCGCTGAAGTTCAGCGAATCGCCACCCCGGGCGTAGTACATGTAGATATGCCCGCCATCCAGAAACAAAGCCTTACGCTTTTCTGTGTAGCCCAATGAGGCGTGACTGCCTTTTTCCGCCACGTAATAGGCTTCGGTTTCAATAATCCGTGCTGAAAGCCAGGTTTCACCGACGCGATGGCGGATGACTTTGCCGAGCAATTCCTGCGCAAGCAGTTGCGCGTCACGGTCGAAGAAGCAGTGGGGCAGGGCGCTGGCGGGGAGTTGCGGCGATGAACTGGGCATGGCGGTCAGGGTAAATACGGCTAAATGTGACGGAATCATAACAACTCCCACCTTAATTACCGCTGAACCCAGGTTTTTACAGTTCATTTCGACCATCCGCCCCTCACCGCTGTCAGTCGGGCGGCGTCACAGCTATAATCTGCCGCTTTCCTCCCTGCCAAGACTCCCTGACCATGACTGAGTCCGTTCTTGACTACATGACCCGCCTGGGTCGCGCTGCCCGTCAGGCCTCGCGGTTGATCGCCCGTGCGAGCACTGCGCAGAAGAACCGCGCCCTGCTGGCCGCCGCCGATGCCCTGGATGCTTCGCGCTCCGAGCTCAGCGCCGCCAACGAGCAAGACCTGGCCAACGGCCGCGCCAATGGCCTGGAGCCGGCCCTGCTGGACCGCCTGGCACTGACCCCGGCACGTATCGACGACATGATCGAAGGCCTGCGTCAGGTGGCCAAGCTGCCTGACCCCATCGGTGAAATCCGCGACATGCGTTACCTGCCGTCCGGCATTCAGGTCGGCAAGATGCGCGTGCCCCTGGGCGTGATCGGTATCATTTACGAGTCGCGTCCGAACGTGACCATCGACGCCGCGAGCCTGTGCCTGAAGTCTGGCAACGCCACCATCCTGCGCGGCGGTTCCGAGGCGATCAATTCCAACCGTGCCATCGCGGCCTGCATCCAGCAGGGCCTGGCCGTGGCCGAGCTACCCGCCGAAGTGGTGCAAGTGGTGGAAACCACCGACCGCGCCGCCGTGGGTGCGCTGATCACCATGCCGGAATTCGTCGACGTGATCGTGCCGCGTGGCGGCAAGAGCCTGATCGAGCGCGTCAGCCGCGATGCCAAGGTGCCAGTGATCAAGCACCTGGACGGCGTGTGCCACGTGTACATCGACATCGCCGCCGACATCGACAAGGCGATCCGCATCGCCGACAACGCCAAGACCCACCGCTACGCCCCGTGCAACACCATGGAAACCCTGCTGGTGCACGTCGGCATTGCCGAGCGCGTGCTACCGCCGCTGGATGCCATCTACCGCGACAAGGGCGTCGAGCTGCGCGGTTGCGAGCGCACCCGTGCGCTGCTGGGCGCGGACGTGATCGAGGCGACCGAGCTGGACTGGTACACCGAATACACCGCGCCGATCCTGTCGATCAAGATCGTCGATGACCTCGACGAAGCCATCGAACACATCAACACCTACGGCTCGAAGCACACCGACGCTATTGTTTCCGAGCATTTCAGCGATGCGCGGCGCTTCCTCAACGAAGTGGATTCCGCCTCGGTGATGATCAACGCTTCGACACGCTTTGCCGACGGCTTCGAATACGGCCTGGGCGCAGAGATCGGCATTTCCACCGACAAGCTCCACGCCCGTGGCCCGGTCGGGCTGGAAGGCCTGACCAGCGAGAAGTACGTGGTGTTCGGCGACGGTCATGTGCGCACTTGATGGGTAAACGCATCGGGCTGCTCGGCGGTACCTTCGACCCCGTGCACATCGGCCATTTGCGCAGTGCCCTGGAAGTTGCGGATGCCCTCGCGCTGGACGAGCTGCGCGTGATGCCCAATGCGCGGCCGCCCCATCGCGATACGCCGCAGGTATCGCCGCAGCAGCGCCTGGAAATGGTGCGCCTGGCGGTGGAAGGCATAACGCCGCTGGTGGTGGACGACCGCGAGCTCAAGCGCGATAAACCGTCCTACACTGTTGACACCCTGGAGCTGACGCGCGCCGAGTTGGCCGCGGATGACCAGTTGTTTTTGCTTCTGGGCTGGGACGCTTTTTGCGGCCTGCCCTCTTGGCATCGCTGGGAGGAACTCCTCCAGCATTGCCACATCCTGGTTCTGCAACGCCCGGATGCCGACAGCGAACCGCCGGATGCCTTGCGCAACCTGCTGGCCGCGCGGTCGGTAAGTGACCCCTTGGCCCTGACCGGGCCGAACGGGAATATTGCATTCGTCTGGCAGACCCCGCTTGCGGTGTCCGCCACCCAGATCCGTCAACTGCTGGCCAGCGGGAAGTCGGTACGTTTCCTGGTGCCTGACGCGGTCCTGGCCTACATCGATGCGCACGGGCTTTACCGTGCGTCGAACTGAAAAGGCGCGCTTGAACGCACGAAAAATCGTACGGCAGGCGCCCGAACATACGAGCAAAACGAGTTTTATATGACGAACAAAGACGTAAGCAAAGTTAAGCGCAAAGGCACTTTCAAAAGCGCGCCGTTGCCGGTTGAAGCCCACGTAGGCCCGGAACTGGCCGGCGAAGAGCTGGTAAAGGTTGCCGTGGCTGCCCTGGAGGACGTCAAGGCCCAGGATATCCAGGTGCTGGACGTGCGCGACAAGCAGAGCATCACCGACTTCATGATCATCGCCACCGGTACCTCGAACCGCCAGATCGGCGCGATGCTCGACAAGGTCCGCGAAGCCGTCAAAGCCCAAGGCGTGAAGCCGCTGGGTGAAGAAGGCAAGGGCGACAGCGACTGGGTGCTGCTGGACATGGACGATGTGATCGTTCACATGATGACCTCCAACGCCCGCCAGTTCTACGACCTGGAACGTCTGTGGAAAGGCGCCGAGCAGAGCCGTGCCGCCGATGGCAAGCACCACAGCCCGGAAGTGGGCCACGCGCACTTCGACAAGCTGAACAAAGACCAGGAATAAGGAACGGCTGTGCGCCTGCGTCTGATTGCTGTCGGTTCACGCATGCCCAAGTGGGTGGAAGAAGGCTGGCACGAGTATGCCAAGCGTCTGCCCGCCGAGCTGTCGCTGGAACTGGTAGAGATACCGCTCAATACCCGGGGCAAGAATGCCGACGTGGCGCGCTTTATCCGTCAGGAAGGCGAAGCCATGCTGGCCAAGGTCGGCCCCAACGAGCGCATCGTCACCCTCGAAGTGCACGGCAAGCCCTGGAGCACCGAGCAACTGGCGGTGGAACTGGATCGCTGGCGCCTGGACTCGCGTACGGTCAACTTCATGGTCGGCGGCCCCGAAGGGCTGGCGCCGGAAGTCTGTGCGCGGGCGGACCAGCGCTGGTCGCTGTCGGCGCTGACGCTGCCGCACCCGTTGGTAAGGATCCTGATCGGTGAACAGCTGTATCGCGCCTGGACAGTCCTGTCCGGGCACCCTTACCACAAATAATCTGCGCCCCTCCCGATGACCCAACCGATCCGCATCAAGGACCACGAGAAAGACGCACGTCTCGTACGCGCACGCGTGGTGTTTGGCGCGATCATGGTGGTGGCGTTGTTGGGCGTGCTGATCGCCCGTCTGTATTTCCTGCAGGTGATCCAGTACGACTATCACTCCACGCTGTCGGAAAACAACCGGGTGCATGTGCAGCCGATCCCGCCGACCCGTGGGCTGATTTTCGACCGTAATGGCGTGGTGGTGGCGGACAACCGGCCCAGCTTCAGCCTGAGCATGACCCGCGAGCGCTCTGGCGACTGGCAGCAGATCCTTGATGTGATCGTCGAGGTGCTGCAACTGACGCCGGAAGACCGGGTGATCTTCGAGAAACGCATGAAGCAGGGGCGCCGGCCTTTCGAGCCGGTGCCGATCCTGTTCGAGCTGACCGAAGAGCAGATCGCGCGGATCGCGGTGAACCAGTTCCGCCTGCCGGGTGTGGAAGTGGTGGCGCAGTTGGTGCGGCATTACCCGCAGGGGCCGCACTTTGCTCACTCCGTCGGCTATATGGGGCGGATCAACGAGAAAGAGCTGAAAACCCTCGATCCGGTGAATTACAGCGGCACCCACCATATCGGCAAGACCGGCATCGAGCGTTTTTATGAGCCCGAGCTGCACGGCCAGGTGGGTTACGAGGAAGTCGAGACCAACGCCCGTGGCCGCGTGCTACGGGTGCTCAAGCGCACCGACCCGGTACCGGGCAAGGACATCGTGCTGAGCCTGGACATCAAGTTGCAGGAAGCGGCTGAGATGGCCCTGGGCGGGCGTCGCGGCGCAGTGGTTGCCCTGGACCCGGCTACCGGTGAAGTCCTGGCGATGGTCAGCCAGCCGAGTTTCGACCCCAACCTGTTTGTGACCGGGATCAGCTTCAAGGCCTACGCCGAGTTGCGCGATTCCATTGATCGTCCGCTGTTCAATCGCGTGCTGCGCGGCCTGTACCCGCCGGGTTCGACCATCAAGCCGGCGGTGGCGATTGCCGGCCTGGACGCGGGTGTGGTTACCGCTTCCAGCCGCGTGTTCGACCCGGGCTACTACATGCTGCCCAACTACGATCACAAATACCGTAACTGGAACCGCACCGGCGACGGCTTTGTCGACCTGGACACCGCAATCATGCGCTCCAACGACACCTATTTTTACGACCTGGCCCATAAGCTCGGGATCGATCGCCTCTCTGCCTACATGGGCAAGTTCGGTCTCGGCCAGAAAGTCTCCCTGGACATGTTCGAAGAGTCCCCCGGCCTGATGCCGTCGCGGGAGTGGAAGCGCGCAACCCGCCGCCAGGCGTGGTTCCCGGGCGAAACTCTGATCCTCGGTATCGGCCAGGGCTACATGCAGGCCACGCCGCTGCAACTGGCCCAGGCCACGGCGTTGGTCGCCAACAAAGGCATCTGGAACCGTCCGCACCTGGCCAAGACCATCGAGGGCGAGAAGCCCCTGGATGAAAACCCGATCCCGAACATCGTGCTGCGCGATCCGTCCGACTGGACCAAGGTCAACCATGGCATGCAGCAAGTGATGCACGGTGCACGCGGCACCGCACGCAAGGCGGCCATTGGTGCGCAGTACCGCATTGCCGGCAAGAGCGGTACTGCCCAGGTGGTGGCGATCAAGCAGGGCGAAAAATACGACCGCTCCAAGGTTCAGGAACGCCACCGCGACCACGCCTTGTTTGTCGGCTTTGCCCCGGCGGACGACCCGAAAATCGTGGTCGCGGTGATGGTCGAGAACGGCGAGTCCGGCTCCGGCGTCGCGGCGCCCGTGGTGCGCCAGGTGATGGACGCCTGGCTGCTGGCCGACGACGGCAGGCTCAAGCCCGAATATGGCGGCCCCCCTTCAAGCACCGAGGTTACGGCCCGTGAAGAGTAATTTTGACCGCATCCTCTCCAGTGAGGATGTGATGCGTCGCCGTGCGACGTTGCTGCAACGCATGCACATTGATGGCCCGCTGCTGATCCTGCTGCTGACCCTGGCGGCCGGCAGCCTGTTCGTGCTGTATTCGGCCAGCGGCAAGAACTGGGACCTGCTGATCAAGCAGGCGTCGTCGTTCGGCCTGGGCTTGTTGTCGATGGTGGTGATCGCCCAGCTCGAGCCGCGTTTCATGGCGCGCTGGGTGCCGTTGGGCTACGTCGCCGGGGTGTTGTTGCTGGTGGTGGTCGACGTGATGGGCCACAACGCCATGGGTGCGACCCGCTGGATCAACATCCCGGGGGTGATTCGCTTCCAGCCGTCGGAATTCATGAAGATCCTGATGCCCGCGACCATTGCCTGGTACCTGTCCAAGCGCACCTTGCCGCCGCAGCTCAAACATGTGGGCATCAGCCTGATCCTGATTGGCGTGCCGTTCGCCCTGATCGTGCGCCAACCCGACCTCGGCACCTCGCTGCTGATCCTGGCGGGTGGCGCGTTCGTGCTGTTCATGGGCGGCTTGCGCTGGCGCTGGATCCTCAGCGTGCTTGCCGCTGCCGTGCCGGTGGCCGTGGCCATGTGGTTCTTCTTTATGCACGACTACCAGAAGCAGCGGATCCTCACGTTCCTCGACCCGGAAAGCGATCCGCTGGGTACCGGCTGGAACATCATCCAGTCGAAGGCCGCCATCGGCTCCGGCGGGGTATTTGGTAAGGGTTGGTTACTGGGCACCCAGTCGCACCTGGACTTTTTGCCCGAGAGCCACACCGACTTCATTATTGCGGTGATGGGCGAAGAGTTCGGCCTGGTGGGCATTTGCGCGCTGTTGCTGATCTATCTGCTGTTGATTGGTCGCGGCCTGGTGATCACCGCGCAGGCGCAGACGCTGTTCGGCAAATTGCTCGCCGGCGCCCTGACCATGACTTTTTTTGTTTACGTTTTCGTCAACATCGGTATGGTCAGTGGCCTGTTGCCGGTGGTTGGGGTGCCGTTGCCATTCATTAGCTACGGCGGAACTTCGCTGGTGACATTGCTGTCAGCGTTTGGGGTTTTGATGTCGATTCATACGCATCGCAAATGGATCGCACAGGTTTGAATAAGGTGAAGATGTCAATGCAAGTAATGCGCGGCTGGGCGACTCGGCACGCGTCCTGGATGGGCCTGATTGGGCTGCTGGGCGCAACGCAGGAGGCGCAGGCCGGTGACTATGATGGTTCACCCCAGGTCGCCGAATTTGTCGGTGAGATGACCCGCGACTATGGTTTCGCCGGTGAACAGCTGATGGGCGTGTTCCGCGAAGCCCAGAAAAAGCAGGCGATCCTCGACGCCATCTCGCGCCCCGCCGAACGTGTGAAGCAGTGGAAGGAATATCGCCCGATGTTCCTCACCGACGCCCGCGTGGCCCGTGGTGTGGACTTCTGGCGCCAGCACGAGGCCGTGCTGGCCCGCGCCGAGCAGGAGTACGGCGTGCCGGCCCAGGTCATCGTTGCGATCATTGGCATTGAAACCTTCTACGGGCGCAATACCGGCAGCTATCGGGTGATCGACGCCTTGTCGACCCTGGGCTTCGATTATCCGCCCCGCGCCGAGTTCTTCCGCAAGGAACTGCGCGAATTCCTGCTGCTGGCCCGCGAAGAGCAGGTCGACCCGCTGAGCCTCAAGGGTTCCTATGCCGGTGCGATGGGCTTGCCGCAGTTCATGCCGAGCAGCTTCCGCGCCTATGCAGTGGACTTCGACGGCGACGGGCATATCAATATCTGGAGCAACCCCGACGACGCCGTCGGCAGCGTGGCCAGCTACTTCAAGCGCCATGGCTGGGTCGCCGGCGAGCCGGTGGTGATCCGCGCCGATGTCAGTGGGGACCGCGTCGATGAAGGTCTGACTCAGGGCATCGAGCCGGCCAAGACGGTCGGGGAGTTGCGGGCGCTGGGCTGGTCGAGTCAGAATGCGCTGCCTGACGATATGCCGGTCACGGCATTCCGCCTTGAGGGCGAAAACGGCCCGGAATACTGGATGGGCCTGAAGAATTTCTACGCAATCACGCGTTATAACCGCAGTGTGATGTACGCCATGGCCGTGCATCAGCTGTCAGACATGCTGGTCCAAGCACGGGGCACTAAGTAATGCGGGCATCGCCGTTCAATCAACCGCTCAAGCTGGTGGCGTTCGTCGCGTTGTCCCTGCTGGTCGTCAGTTGCTCCACCAGCCGCGGTCCGGCGCAGAAATCCGGGGGCACCGCAGTTCGTTCCCAGCCGGGCCTGGACATCAACCGTGCGCACAAAGACGGCGCGCCGTGGTGGGATGTCGATGTGTCGAAGATCCCGGACGCCACGCCCACCCTGCACACCGGTGCCTACAAGGCCAACCCGTACACCGTGCTGGGCAAGACCTATTTCCCGTTGCAGGACTCCAAGACCTACGTGCAATCGGGCACGGCGTCCTGGTACGGCACCAAGTTCCATGGCCAGAACACTGCCAACGGCGAAGTGTATGACCTGTATGGCATGAGTGCGGCGCACAAGACCCTGCCGCTGCCGAGCTATGTGCGGGTGACCAACCTGGACAACAACCGCACGGTGATCCTGCGCGTCAACGACCGTGGCCCGTTTTACTCGGACCGTATCATCGACCTGTCCTACGCCGCCGCCAAGAAACTCGGCTACGCCGAAACCGGCACTGCGCGGGTCAAGGTCGAAGGCATCGACCCGGCGCAGTACTGGGCCCAGCGCGGCAAGCCGGCGCCGTTGATGCTCAACGAGCCGCAGACACCACAACCGCAAATCACCGCATCGGCCGGCAAGGTCGAGCAGTGGACACCGCCGCCACAGCAGCACGCCCCGGACACCGTGGCTGTGCCGCAGGCTGCCCAGGGCGCGTCGCTGGCTGGCGGCCAATACTTGCAGGTGGGCGCTTTCGCCAACCCGGATGCGGCAGAACTGTTAAGGTCCAAGCTCAGCAGCATGGTCAGCGCGCCGGTCTTCATCAGTTCCATCGTGCGTAACCAGCAGACATTGCACCGTGTGCGCATGGGCCCGATCGGCTCGCCGAGCGAAGTGGCGCAAGTGCAGAACAGCGTGCGCCTGGCCAACCTGGGGCAACCCAGCGTGGTCACCGCTGAATAAACAGAATTGATGGTTCTGGCCCGTGCGCGGGGCAGGGCTGTGGTTGTTGGCTCGTTGAACAATAAAAACCCGGGGGCAAGGGGTGAGCGGGCAACCGAACACGTGACAGTCTGGTAGCGGGCTGTCTGAATAAGTTTTGCCCGCGAGGGCAAGTTTCCATAAGCAATTTCGAGAGACGGATGAACATCACCACCTTAGCCAAACGCACGTGCCTGCTTCTTTCGCTGATCATCACCCCGGCCGCCTGGGCGGTTGAAATGGTGCCGGCTTCCCCGCAACTGGCTGCCAAGGCCTGGGTCCTCATGGATGCCGCCAGCGGCAACGTGCTGGTCGAGAACAACGGTGACCAGCGCCTGCCACCGGCCAGCCTGACCAAACTGATGACCGCCTACATCGCGACCCTGGAAATCCGTCGCGGCCAGATCGGCGAGAACGACCCGGTTACCGTCAGTGAAAACGCCTGGCGTACCGGCGGTTCGCGGATGTTCATCAAGGTGGGTTCGCAGGTGACTGTGAGCGACCTGCTGCACGGCATCATCATCCAGTCCGGTAACGACGCCAGCGTCGCCCTGGCCGAGCACATCGCCGGCAGCGAAGACGCGTTCGCCGACATGATGAACAAAACCGTGGCCGACCTGGGCATGACCAACAGCCACTTCATGAACCCGACCGGCCTGCCGAACCCGGAGCACTACTCGTCGGCGCACGACATGGCGATCCTGGCGCGCGCGATCATTCGTGTCGACCCGGTGCACTACGCGATCTACTCCCAGAAGGAGTTCTTCTGGAACAACATCAAGCAGCCTAACCGCAACCTGCTGCTGTGGCGCGACAAGACCGTCGACGGTCTGAAAACCGGCCACACCGAAGAAGCCGGCTACTGCATGGTGTCGTCCGCTGTGCGCGACGGCCAACGCCTGATCGCCGTAGTCTTCGGCACCAACAGCGAGCAGGCCCGTGCGGCCGAGACGCAGAAACTGCTGACCTACGGTTTCCGTTTCTTCGAAACCCAGACCTTCTACCAGAAGGGTACTGAGCTGGCGACCGCGCCGGTGTGGAAGGGCGCTACCTCCCAAGTCAAGGCCGGCCTGGCTGAAGACCTGACCCTGACCATGCCTAAAGGCCAGCTGAAGAAGCTGGCTGCCAGCATGACCATGAACCCGCAACTGGTTGCGCCCATCGCCAAGGGCGACGTGATCGGTAAAGTCGAAGTGAAGCTGGACGACAAGGTGGTGCACAGCGCCGACCTGATCGCCCTGGACGCCGTCGACGAAGGTGGTATCTTCCGCCGCGTGTGGGATAGCATCCGTCTATTCTTCTACAGCCTGTTCAACTGATTGTGTGCACCTGCAAAGCCCCGTGTTGATCCGACGCGGGGCTTTGCCCGTCGCCACGGCTTACGCTTACGAGGCCGTTACGCCATGACCGATAAAGAAGCAGAAGTAAAGGCGCCCAAGATCGAATTCCCAGTGACGGATTATCCCGTCAAGGTGATCAGCGATACCGGCGTGGGCCGTAAGGACACGATTCTCGCGATCGTTCGCAAATACGCGACGATCAATGACAACCGCGTGGACGAGCGTCAAAGCTCCACCGGCAAATACACCACGATCCAGTTGCACATCGTTGCGACGGATCAGGACCAGCTCTACAACATCAACAGCGAACTGCGGGCCACCGGCTTCGTGCACATGGTGCTGTGATGTCACAGGTCCTGGGCTTTCGCGAGCTCGGCCGGATGGACTACGAGCCCGTCTGGCACGCCATGCAGCGCTTCACTAACGAGCGCGGCACGTCGGCCCCCGATGAGATCTGGCTGGTGGAACACCCGCCCGTGTTCACCCAGGGCCAGGCCGGCAAGGCCGAACATCTGCTGCTGCCGGGGGAAATTCCGGTGGTGCAGGTCGACCGAGGTGGCCAAGTGACTTACCATGGGCCCGGCCAACTCGTGGCTTATTTGCTGCTGGATGTGCGCAAGCTGGGGTTTGGCGTGCGCGACCTGGTCAGCCGCATGGAGGCTTGCCTGATCGAGCTGCTGGCCAGTTACGGAGTGACTGCTGCGGCCAAGCCGGATGCGCCGGGTGTGTACGTTGATGGCGCGAAGATCGCCTCCCTGGGGCTGCGGATTCGCCACGGCTGTTCCTTTCATGGCCTGGCCCTGAACGTGGACATGGACCTGGCACCGTTCCGGCGGATCAACCCGTGTGGTTATGCCGGGTTGGCGATGACGCAACTGAGCGACCACGCCACACCGATTAAATTTGCCGAGGTAAGTGCCCGGCTGCGTGCGCAGCTCGTCAAACACCTCGACTATGCTGAGCAGACGACCCTTACGGGCGGAATCGACTGATTATGACTACTGATGCAGTGCAAACCATGATCCCGACGGTGGACGTTACCGAACGCCCAGCCCCGGTCCCGCGTGCCAAGGTAGAAGCCGGCGTCAAGCTGCGCGGCGCCGAGAAGGTTGCACGCATCCCGGTGAAGATCATTCCGACCACCGAACTGCCGAAGAAACCCGACTGGATCCGCGTGCGCATCCCGGTTTCGCCGGAAGTCGACCGTATCAAGGCGCTGCTGCGCAAACACAAGCTGCACAGCGTCTGCGAAGAGGCCTCCTGCCCGAACCTGGGCGAGTGCTTCTCCGGCGGCACCGCCACCTTCATGATCATGGGTGACATCTGCACCCGTCGTTGCCCGTTCTGCGACGTTGGCCACGGCCGTCCGAAGCCACTGGACGTCAACGAGCCGGAAAGCCTGGCCATCGCCATCGCCGACCTGCGCCTCAAGTACGTGGTGATCACCTCGGTAGACCGCGACGACCTGCGTGACGGCGGTGCCCAGCACTTTGCCGACTGCATCCGCGAAATCCGCAAGCTGTCGCCGAACGTGATGCTCGAAACCCTGGTGCCGGACTACCGCGGTCGCATGGACGTGGCGCTGGAAATCACCGCAGCCGAGCCGCCGGATGTGTTCAACCACAACCTGGAAACCGTGCCACGCCTGTACAAGGCCGCGCGTCCGGGTTCGGACTACCAGTGGTCGCTGACCCTGCTGCAGAAATTCAAGCAGATGATGCCGCACATCCCGACCAAGTCCGGCTTGATGCTGGGCCTGGGCGAGACCGACGAAGAAGTCATCGAAGTCATGAAGCGCATGCGCGAACACGACATCGACATGCTGACCCTCGGCCAGTACCTCCAACCGTCCCGCAGCCACTTGCCGGTGCAGCGTTTCGTGCACCCGGACACCTTCGCCTGGTTCGCCGAGGAAGGCTATAAGATGGGCTTCAAGAACGTGGCGTCTGGCCCGCTGGTGCGTTCTTCGTACCATGCGGACGAGCAGGCCAAGCTGGTCAAGGCAAGCCTGGTTTCCTGATAGCGCTGTGAGCGGCACCGCAGGTTAATGTGGGAGGGGGCTTGCCCCCGATAGCGGACTGTCAGTCAGCACTTCTGATACTGATACACCGCCATCGGGGACAAGCCCCCTCCCACAGTTGTTTCGCGTTAGCCAAGGAGAGTCGTGGATGACCGCTGCAGTACCTGCCCTCCGTAGCGAAGGCACCATCGCCCTGATCGCCCCCGCCGGCCCCGCCACCCTGGACGTTGAAAGAGCCGGCCAATGGATGCGCACCCGCGGCTACGACCTGCGCATCTTCCCGGGTGTCTATGAACGTGACGGCTACCTCGCCGGCAGCGATAAAACCCGCCTCAACGACCTGCACAGAGCTTTCGCCGACCCTGAAATCGACGCCATCTTCTGCCTGCGTGGCGGCTACGGCACGCCGCGCCTGCTCGATAGCCTGGACTTCGACCTGCTACGCGCCAATGCCAAACCCTTCGTGGGTTACAGCGACATCACCGCGCTGCACCTGGCAATCAGCCGTTACGCCGGCTTCGTGACCTTCCATGGGCCGATGCTCAACGCCGATCTCTTGGGCGACAAGCAACCACCTACCGAGTCTTCATTGTTCAGCATGCTGCGCGGCCAGTTGGGCGCTGGTAGCGAGTTGATGCACCCCGTGGCGTACCCGCTGACCACAATCGAGCCTGGCATTGCCTGTGGACGCTTGCTGGGTGGCAATCTGTCGATGATCGCGGCAGTCATGGGCACACCCTTTGAGATCGACGCAGATGGCATCATCCTGTTGATCGAGGACGTCAACGAGCCGATCTACCGTATCGACCGCCTGCTGACGCACCTGCGCCTGGCGGGCAAGCTGGAGCAGGTCGCCGGCGTGCTGGTAGGGGACGTGGCGGGTGTAGATCAGGGTGCGCTGGAGCGCTTGCTCAAGCAGACCATCGAGCCATTGCGCATCCCGGTGTTGTCCGGTTGGCGCAGTGGGCATTGCGACCCGAACCTGACGTTGCCGATGGGCGCATTGGTGCGGTTGGATGCGGGGGAGCAGCGGGTGGTGTTGGAGCAGGATGTAGTGCTCAAAGCCTGAGTTTTTGTGGCCTGTCAGGCGTCATCGGGGCAAGCCCCCTCCCACAATGGAGTGCTGTTGGAATGTGGGAGGGGGCTTGCCCCCGATAGCCATAGCCGCCATAGGCAGATCTATCGATTCTGCAACGACTCCAGCAGCTTCACCGTCGGATACCCATCCGCCGGCCAGCCCAAGGCCTGCTGCGCCGCACGAATCGCCTTGCGCGTATTGGCGCCGATAATCCCATCCGGGTTGCCCGCGTCATAGCCGTTGGCACTCAAGGCCGTCTGCAAGTCGATGCGCTGCGAGCGGCTCAATGGCAGCTCATCCTTCGGCCAATCGCCACGAATCACTCCACCGCCACCAAAGCGTTCCGACAACAAGCCAACCGCCAGTGCATAGGACGAAGAGTTGTTGTACTTGAGGATCGCACGGAAGTTATCCAGCACCAGGAACGCCGGGCCACGGTAGCCGGCCGGCAACAGCAGCGCAGCTGAGAGTTGGTCGACGTTGGGCGGCATGCTTGCGCCTGGCGGCAGTTGGATACCCAGTTTCAGCCATTCTGCGACCGTCTTGCGGATGCCGCCATCGGCCAGGGCGTAATCGAAGTTCGCCGGCAGTTGTTTCACTTCGAAACCCCACGGTTGGCCTTTCTGCCAGCCGGAGCTCTGCAGGTAGTGTGCGGTGGAGGCGAGGGCGTCTGACGGGCTGTTCCAGATATCGCGGCGACCGTCGCCATCGAAGTCGACGGCGTGGGTGTTGTAGGTGGTCGGGATAAATTGGGTCTGGCCCATGGCGCCGGCCCAGGAGCCTTTCATCTGGTCGGCCTGGATATCGCCGTGCTGGATGATCTGCAGCGCCGCCAGCAATTGCGCCTGGGCAAATGCCGGGCGGCGGCCTTCGTAGGCCAGGGTCGCCAGCGAGCGGATCACCGAGTTGTTGCCCTGGAACTGGCCGAAGTTACTTTCCATACCCCATACCGACACCAGCGCCTGGCGGTCGACGCCATAACGTTGTTCGATGCTTTGCAGGATGTCGGCGTACTTGACCAGCAACGCCTGGCCGTTGCGCACGCGCACGGGCGACAGGGCACCGTCGAGGTATTCCCACACCGGGCGGGAAAACTCCGGCTGGCTGCGGTCGGCGCGGATCACCGCCATGTCGGGGGTAACGTTGGCGAATGCGTTGTCGAACACGGCGGCGGTGATGCCGGCCTGCAGGGCTTGCACGCGGAAGGCCGCCTGCCATTCGGCGAAGGTCTGGGTCGGCTGGATATCAAGATTATCCACAGCCAGCGGGGCCACGACAGCGGGCGCAACCACAGGGGCGGTCTGGAGCTTGGGCAGCGGTTGAGCGTCGGCGGCGGTGGGTTTCTCCGCACAGGCGACGAGCAGGATGAGGCTGGAGGCAGCGATCAGTTGGCGAAAGTGCCAACGACGGGAAAGACTAGAGGGCATGCACAGGTCCAGGGATTGCAAATCAGGTGCAGACCTTATCATGCCAGAGGGCTGCTTGCCTTCAGGCAGCCAGAAAGTAAGAAGCCTCCCAGCTTTTAGACTGGAAGGCTTCGCGGCGGTAGCTGCCTTTGCCCTTGCCGGCGCGTTCCTGACGGCTACGGAACAGTGGCTGGGCGATGATGGATTTGGCCTTGTTGGGGCCATGCTTGGATGGCTTTTTGCTCATGGTCGTTACTCTCGTTGGGTGGTTGAAGCGGTGCAAATCATCTGCCGATGTTGCGCCGCTGTAAAGCCCTTCGAGAGGTAGGACTATTCTGCCGGCAATGTCAGGCGCTGGCCGGCCATCAACAATGATAAACGGCTCAGGCTCATCCACGGCGAACCCGCCGCCTGGCCCTTGATCTGCGCGTCGATGCGTTGCGCTTCCAGCAGCAATTGCGCCCAGCGTTGCGCCGAGTGCCGCTGCAGTGCTTTGCTCATCAAGGGTTTGCGCTTGTCCCACACCGGTGGCTTGGCCTGGCTGAAGCATTTGTCCAGCGGCGTACCCTGGCTATATTGCAGGGCAATATTGGCCAGCACCCGCAGTTCCCGGGCCAGGGCCCAGAGAATCACCGGCGGTTCCACACCTTCGCCGCGCAGGCCTTCGAGCATGCGCAGGGCGTGGGCGGGCTCACCGTTGAGGATCGCATCCACCAGCCCGAACACATCAAAGCGTGCACTGTCAGCCACGGCGCCCTGGACGGTCTCGACGGTAATCTGCCCGTCTTCGGCCATCAGCTTGAGCTTTTCGATCTCCTGGGCAGCGGCCAGCAAATTGCCTTCAACCCGGGCGGCGATCAACTCCACTGCGTCCTGGGTCGCCGACAGTCCCGACTGCGACAGCCGCTGGCGAATCCATTGCGGCAACTGGCTGCTGTCCACCGGCCAGATCTGGATGAACTGGGTCTGCGCCCCTTCCACCAGAGCCTTGCCCCACTTGGTTTTCTGCGCGCTGCCATCAAGCTTGGGCAGGCTGATCAACAGCACGGTGTCTTCGGCGGGGCGCGAGCAGTATTCCATCAGGGCGGCCGCGCCTTTGTCGCCAGGCTTGCCCGAAGGCAGGCGCAGTTCCAGCAGGCGCTTCTCGGCAAACAGCGACATGCTCGCACCGGCCTGCAGCAGCGTGCCCCAGTCGAAGCTGGCGTCGGCGCTGAAGACCTGGCGTTCGTCGAAACCTTGCTGGCGTGCCGCCGTGCGAATGGCATCGGCGGCTTCCTGACACAGCAGCGGATCATCACCGCTGACAATGTAGACAGGCGCAAGGCCACCTTGCAGGTGTTTGGCGAGTTGGGCGGGTGAGAGTTTCATAGGCGGGGTAAACGGGGCGCTTGGGGCGCCCCGTCCGGCTTACTCGACAGGGACTTCAACAGGCGACTGTTTCGGTGTGTTGTCTTCGTACTCTTTGGCAGCTTTCAGCGCGTCGGCCTCGGCCTTGGCCTTGTTGTCAGCCTGTTGCTGCAGGGTCTCCAGTTGTTCCGGAGTCAGCATCGACAGGCGCAGCACAATGCGCTGTACCAGTTCGCGACGCATTTCCTTGCGCACCTGCTGGATTTCGGAGTCCGAACCCACCAGGTTGTTGCCATCGTGGCTGACCACTTTCTGCACCTGGATCTTGTCACCCATCAGCGGCAGATGATCGCGGCCCTGGATTTCGAAGTTGAGCGCAGTGCTCAGTTCGATGTCGGACGCACGCCCGGCGCTGGCGTAGCTCAGGTTACGCTGGGTTTCTCTTTCATCCACCAGGAACAGTTTGTACGTCGCGCCGGTGTAGACGTGCACGCCGCTGTTTTCCAGCACCTGACGCAATTGCGTCACCGTATCGCCGTAGGCGTTGCGGGCGCTGACGTCGAGTTCCTTGATCGTCAGGTCATTGGTGGCAGTACCGCGCAGCTGGAAGCCGCATGCGCTCAGCAGCACGGCAAGGCCCATCACCAGCAAATTGCGTTTGATCATTTTGTTGCTCCCCTTGAAACCATGTGGGCCTTATCGAGGCCCTGAAGGCTTTGTTCGACGCAGGGCCCAAGCCCTGCGCCCGATCCGATTAGCTCGCGACGATATTGACCAGTTTGCCAGGCACCACGATCACTTTGCGAATCGTCAGGCCTTCGGTAAAGCGCAGCACGTTTTCGTTGACGCGGGCAGCCGCTTCAACGTCTTCGCGGCTGGCGGTGGCTGGCATGTCGATCTGACCACGCAGTTTACCGTTGACCTGGATCACCAGTTGCAGCGTGTCCTGTACCAGGGCGCTGTCATCCTGCACCGGCCAGCGCGCATCGATGACGGCGTCGCTGTGGCCCAGGCGGTTCCACAGGTCGTGGCTGATGTGCGGCGTGATCGGCGCCAGCAGCAGGGTGACCGTTTCCAGGCCTTCCTGTACCAGTGCACGATCCTGCTCAGTCACTTGTGGGGCTTTTTCCAGCACGTTCATCAGCGTCATCACCTGGGCGATAGCGGTGTTGAACTTGTGGTTCTGGCCCACATCCTGGCTGGCTTGCTTGATGGCCAGGTGGGTGCTGCGGCGAATGAGTTTCTGCTCGTCGCTCAAGGCGGCCACGTCCAGTTTGCCCGGCAGGCCCTGGCTGATGTGAGCGTGCGCCAGGCGCCAGACGCGCTTGAGGAAACGGTGCGAGCCTTCGACGCCGGAGTCGGACCATTCGGCGCTCATGTCAGGCGGCGAGGCGAACATCATGAACAGGCGGCAGGTGTCCGCGCCGAACTGATCGATCATCGACTGCGGGTCAACGCCATTGTTCTTGGACTTGGCCATCTTCTCGGTGCCGCCGATTTCCACCGGCAGGCCGTCGGCGATCAGCTTGGCGCTGACGACCTTGGCTTTGCTGTCGCGCTCAAGCTCGACGTCGGCCGGGTTGAACCAGGTATAAGCGCCGTTGGCTTCGCGGCGATAGTAAGTCTCGGCGACCACCATGCCTTGTGTCAGCAGGTTCTTGAACGGTTCATCGGAACTCACCAGGCCTTCGTCACGCATCAGCTTGTGGAAGAAGCGCGCGTACAACAGGTGAAGGATGGCGTGTTCGATACCGCCGATATACTGGTCAACCGGCAACCAGTGGTCGGCCGCGGATTTCTCTACCAGGCCGCCTTCATAGTGCGGCGAGGCGTAGCGGGCGTAGTACCACGAGGACTCCACGAAGGTGTCCATGGTGTCGGTTTCACGTTTGGCAGGCGCGCCGCATTTCGGGCAACTGCACTCGTAGAATTCGGGCATGCGCGCCAATGGCGAACCGGCGCCGTCCGGCACCACGTCTTCAGGCAGGACGACCGGCAGTTGGTCTTCCGGTACTGGCACGTCGCCACAGCTTTCGCAGTGGATGATCGGGATCGGGCAGCCCCAGTAGCGCTGGCGGCTGATGCCCCAGTCGCGCAGGCGGAACTGGGTGCGCGAGGCACCGAGGTTTTTCTTGATCAGGGCGACTTCAATGGCGTCGAAGGCGCCCTGGAAGTCCAGGCCATCAAACTCGCCGGAATTGATCAGCTCACCGTGCTCGCCGTAGGCGTCCTGCCACGGGGCCGGGTTGGTGTCGCCCGAGCTGGTACGCACCACGGACTTGATCGGCAGGCTGTACTTGGTGGCGAATTCGAAATCGCGCTCGTCGTGAGCCGGCACAGCCATGACAGCGCCATCGCCGTAGTGCATCAGCACGTAGTTGGCCACCCACACCGGCAGCTTTTCACCGGTAAGTGGGTGCTCGACGAACAGGCCGGTCGGCAGGCCTTTTTTCTCCTGGGTGGCGACGTCGGCCTCGGCCACGCTACCGCCTTTGCATTCGGCGATGAACGCCTGCAACTCAGGGTTGTTCTGTGCAGCCTGGGTGGCCAGCGGGTGTTCGGCGGCCACGGCGACGTAGGTCGCGCCCATCAGGGTGTCCGGGCGGGTGGTGAAGACTTTCAGTGCGCCCGCTTCGCCGATCGAGTCGACGTTGTACGGGAACTGCACTTCCATGCCCTTGGATTTGCCGATCCAGTTGCGTTGCATGGTCTTGACCTGCTCCGGCCAGCCCGGCAGGTCGTCGAGGCTCGACAACAGTTCATCCGCGTAGGCGGTGATCTTGAAGTAGTACATCGGGATTTCGCGCTTTTCGATCAGCGCGCCGGAGCGCCAGCCGCGACCGTCGATCACTTGCTCGTTGGCAAGGACGGTCTGGTCGATCGGGTCCCAGTTCACGGTGCCGCTTTTTTTGTAGATCACACCTTTTTCGAACAGGCGCGTGAACAGCCATTGTTCCCAGCGGTAGTAATCCGGCTTGCAGGTGGTGACTTCGCGGGACCAGTCCACCGCCAGGCCCAGGCTGCGCAGCTGGGTCTTCATGTAGGCGATGTTTTCGTAGGTCCACTTGGCGGGGGCCACATTGTTTTTCATCGCGGCGTTTTCCGCCGGCATGCCGAAGGCGTCCCAACCCATGGGTTGCAGGACGTTCTTGCCTTGCATGCGCTGGTAACGGGAAATCACGTCGCCGATGGTGTAGTTACGCACGTGCCCCATGTGTAGTTTGCCGCTGGGGTAAGGGAACATCGATAGGCAGTAGTAAGTCTCCTTGCCTGGCTGTTCACTGACTTCAAAGGACTTGTGCTCGTCCCAGAAGGTTTGGGCGGCATTTTCTATTTCACGGGGCTGATATTGTTCGTGCATGGCTACTTTTGAACTGAATAGGGGTGGCCTAATCCTCTTCGGTGCAACATTCAGGTTGATCGACACCAAAAAGCGGCGCGTCCGTGCCCAAACCCTGCGGGAAGTGGAGTTACAGGAAGCGCCGTAGCATACATGACCCCACTCTATCGAGGGAAACCCTGATTGCTCTGGCAGGGCCGTCTGTCGCGGCGCCGGGCAGGCGCAGCCACGGGGGCTACGCTGTTTATTGGGGAGCAAGTCTTTCTTCAATGAGGTGAGGGGATGGTTGAATCGCAGCGAATCGTAACGAAACCGGAAATCTACGAAGGACTGATCGACCGATTGGGTCGTGCATTGGATGCAGCGAGGACAGCGGGCCGATTGCGTGATGAACGGCCTGTGGAGTTGGAACTGCGCGGTTTGACCCGCGCGGAGCTGGAACTGATCAAGGCTTTTCTGGAACGGAATGGGCGCGGTGCGCCTCCTCTGGTGGCAACCCCGCCACCCAAGGAGCCCACGCACTCTGCCAAGGTGGTGTGGCTCAAGGACTTGTCGGTCGGTCGCGGCCCGGAAAAACGCCGTTTCGTACGCTACAAGTAGTTCACTCCCCCAGAGCAACACCTTCGCGTCATGTCACGGTAAAGATTGTCGCTAAACCCCGTTACACCTTAGGCTTCGGGCATCTTTGGAGATGCCCGATGCCTATTCGTTACTTCATCAAACAACTGCTCCTGCCGCCCGGCATTCTTTTGCTGTTGCTGGCCCTTGCCTGGTGGTTTCGGCGCAGCCGGCCACGCTTGGCGGGTTGCTGCTTTGCGCTGGGGTTTGGCGGTATGTGGCTGATCAGCCTGCCGGTGATGGTGGAGTGGGGCGCGCGAGCCCTGGAGACCGAGCCGCCGTTGGCGCGGGAAGACTGGTCGACGCTGGCGCAGCGCGCCGATGCGATCGTGGTGTTGGGCTCCGGGCGGGAGCGCGGGGACCCGGCCTGGGGCACCGATCAGCCGACGGGTACCGGCCTGGAGCGCCAGCGCTATGCCGCACGATTGGCCAAGGCCTCCGGGCTGCCGGTGCTGACTACCGGCGGCCTGCATTACGGCACACCGCCCAGCGAGGCGGAACTGATGGCGGTATCGATGCAGGATGACTTCGGCGTGACAGTGCGCTGGAAGGAAGAACGCAGCCGAACCACCTGGGAAAACGCGCAGATGAGCGCGGAAATTCTCTTGCCCGAAGGCATCAAGCGCGTGGTGGTGGTGACCCAGGCCTGGCACATGCCGCGTTCGGTGTGGAGCTTCGAGAAGGCCGGTTTCACCGTGGTGCCTGCGCCGGTGGGCTTCCTGGGCGTGGATAACGCCCGGCCACTGGGTGGCTGGATGCCCGAGTTCGTATCAGTGTGGCGCAGCGGGCAGTTGATCAACGAAGCGGTGGGGCAGCTGGGTTATCGGTTGTTCTATCGATAACACGGCAGATCAACATCTGGGAGGGGGGCAAGCCCCCTTCCACATTGGTTATGGGTTGTCTGTCAGACGGTTTTGGACATGCGGCCCGCCAGCAGCGCCCAACCGAACAGCCCCAGGCACAGGATAATCAACGGCCACGAACGCCATTGCAGGTACGGCGTGAGGTTGTGCATCGGCACCACTTCGCCGTAGAGAATGCCGCGTTCGAATTGCGGGATCTGCGCCGTGATCTGTCCAAACGGGTTGATCAGGCCGGTCACGCCATTGTTGGTGGCGCGGATCATCCAGCGCCCGGCTTCCAGCGCGCGCATCTGCGCCATTTGCAGGTGCTGCAACGGGCCGATGGAGCGGCCGAACCAGGTGTCGTTGCTGATGGTCAGCAGCAGATCGCTCTGGGCCGACAGGCCGGCGGCGAATTCCGGGTACACCACTTCGTAGCAAATGAACGGCGCAATCTGATAACCCTTGGCCTGCAGCATCGCCTGGTCAGAGGGACCGCGGGCGAAGTCCGACATCGGTAGATCAAAAAAGGCAATCAGGCCACGCAACATGTCCTGCAGCGGCACGTATTCACCGAACGGCACCAGCTTCTGCTTGAGGTAGGTACCGTCGCCTTCGCCGACCACGGTGATGCCATTGAAGTAGCGCTTCTGGTGGTGCACTTCCTGGCGAATCGGTACCCCGGTGATCAGCGCGGTGTGCCGGTCGGCGGCGAACTTGCCCATCATGCCCAGGTAGCCTTCGACAGACTCCTTGAGCACCGGCACCGCCGTTTCCGGCCATACCAGCAAGTCGACACGCTTGGAGCTGAAGCTCATGTCGCGATACAGCGCCAGCTGCGCGTTGAGCTGCTCCGGGTCCCACTTCATGCTCTGTTCGACGTTGCCCTGGATGGCGGCCACGCTCAGCGGCGCGCCGGACGGACTGGTCCAGGCGTGATGCTTGAGTGCCAGGCCGATCGCCCAGGGTGCTACCAGCAATACCAGGCCGGCACCGATAAAGGCGTTGCGCTTGCCGGCCAGCAGGCGCGGCAGGTTGCACAGCAGCGCGGCGGTGAGTGCCAGGGCAAAGGAGATCAGCCACATCCCGCCCAGCGGCGCGAGGCCGGTGAGCGGGCCATCGAGTTGGCTGTACCCGGAATACAACCATGGGAAACCGGTGAGGAACCAGCCGCGAAATGCTTCCTGGCCCACCCACAACGCCGCGAAGGTCAGGGCATCGGCCAGCGGCGCTTCGTTGCGACGCAACCAGCGCGCCCACAGCCAGGCGGGCAGGGCGAAGAACCAGGCGATGGCAGCGGTGAACAGCAGCATCAGGAACCCCGCCAGCAACACCGAAGCGCCGCCGAAGTGGTGGATGCTGTAGTAGATCCAGCTGGTGCCGGCGCCGAACAGGCCGAAGCCGAAACACCAGCCACGGCCCAGGGCCTGGCGTGGGCTCAGTTCCCGCAGCCCGACATAGAACAGGCCGACCGCCACCAGCGCAAAAGGCCACAGGTCGAACGGCGCCAGCGCCAGGGTGGTGATGGCGCCGGCCACCACGGCCAGCAAATTACCGGGCCAGCCGGGGCGGGTTAGGCGCTGCATGTCATTCCTTAGCGGGCAATTGGTGTCAGGCGGATCAGGTGGATGCGACGGCTGTCGGCATTCAGGATGCGGAAGCGATACGCGCCGATCTCGGTGGTTTCGTTACGCTTGGGCAGGTGCCCGAACGCACTCATCACCAGGCCGCCAACGGTGTCGAACTCATCGTCGGAGAATTCGCTGTCGAAGAACTCGTTGAAGTTCTCGATCGGCGTCAGCGCCTTGATCAGGAAGTCACCGCTGGGCAGTGGCTTGATGTAGCTGTCTTCTTCCACGTCGTGTTCGTCTTCGATATCGCCGACGATCTGTTCCAGCACGTCTTCAATCGTCACCAGGCCAGCGACGCCGCCGTATTCGTCGATCACAATGGCCATGTGATTGTGGTTGGCGCGGAATTCGCGCAGCAACACGTTCAGGCGCTTGGATTCAGGCACGAAGGTGGCCGGACGCAGCAAGTCCTTGATATTGAAGCTGTCGCCGTTCTCCTTGAGGATCAGCGGCAGCAGGTCCTTGGCCAGCAGGACGCCCATGACATCGTCATGGCTTTCACCGATCACCGGGTAGCGCGAGTGCGCCGAGTCGATCACGGCCGGGAGGAACTCCCGTGGGGTCTGGGTCGCCTTGATGCTGATCATCTGCGAGCGCGGGACCATGATGTCCCGTACTTGCAGGTCAGCCACCTGGATGGCGCCCTCGACAATGGCCAGCGCTTCGCTGTCCAGCAACTTGTTCTGATGGGCCTCGCGCAGCAGCTCCAACAGCTCCTGGCGGTTTTTCGGCTCGTGGGCAAAAGCCTGGGTCAGTTTACCCAGCCATGACTTCTGCCCGTTGCTCGATCGGTCTTCGCTCATAGCGATTACTCTGAATCCTTTATTGTTACAGTTGAGTGTTTTTAAGCTTCGTCGTCGGCATATGGGTCCGGATGACCCAATTCTGCAAGCAACGTTTGTTCCAGTGTTTCCATTTCCTCGGCTTCCTCATCGTCTATATGGTCGTAACCCAAGAGATGCAAGCAGCCGTGGATGACTAGATGGGCCCAGTGGGCTTCAAGTTCCTTGCCTTGTTCCTTTGCCTCGCGCTCCACCACGGCGACACAGATGACCAGATCGCCCAGCAACGGGATATCCAGCAGCTCATCCGGCACATCGGCGGGGAAGGACAGCACGTTGGTCGCGTAATCCTTCTGGCGCCAGGTGTGATTCAGTTCGCGGCCCTCGGGCTCGTCCACCAGGCGAATGGTCAGTTCCGAGTCGGCGGTGCGCTGGCGCAGGGCCAGGGCGCACCACTGACGGAACTGGGCTTCGCTGGGGGCGGGCGCTTCGGTGGCCAGCTGCAGGTCTAGCTCAAGCATCGCGGCGAATGTCCTTGGCCGGTGCATCGTCGCGATGGTCGAAGCGCTCGTAGGCTTCGACGATGCGCTGCACCAGCGGGTGACGAACCACATCCTTGGGCATGAAGTGCGTGAAGCTGATGCCCGGCACGTCCTTGAGCACCTCGATCACCTGGGCCAGGCCCGACTTGGTGCCTTTGGGCAGGTCGACCTGGGTGACATCACCGGTGATCACGGCGGTGGAGCCGAAACCGATGCGGGTGAGGAACATCTTCATCTGCTCGACCGTGGTGTTCTGGCTTTCGTCGAGGATGATGAAGCTGTTGTTCAAGGTACGACCACGCATGTAGGCCAGCGGGGCGATCTCGATCACCTGGCGTTCGATCAGCTTGGCCACGTATTCGAAGCCGAGCATCTCGTACAGTGCGTCGTAGAGCGGGCGCAGGTACGGGTCGATCTTCTGGGCGAGGTCGCCGGGCAGGAAGCCGAGCTTCTCGCCAGCCTCGACCGCCGGGCGTACCAGCAGGATGCGGCGCACTTGCTCGCGCTCCAGCGCATCGATCGCACAGGCCACGGCCAGGTAAGTCTTGCCGGTACCGGCGGGGCCGATGCCGAAGTTGATGTCGTTGCCGAGGATTTCCTTGACGTACTTCTGCTGATTCAAGCCGCGCGGGCGAATCATGCCTTTTTTGGTACGCAGGGCCACGCTGGCTTCGGCCACGGGGTTATTGGCCAGGTCTTCGACGGCCGATTCCTGCAGGTACAGGTGCACGGTTTCCGGCGACAGCTCGCTACCCTTGGTTTCACGGTAGAGGCGGCGCAGCAGGTTTTCTGCGGACGTGGTGTGTTGGGGTTCACCAATGAGCTCGAACTGATTGCCGCGATTGCGGATCTCGATGCTCAGGCGTTGTTCGATCAGGCGCAGGTGCTCGTCGAACTGTCCGCACAGATTGGCGAAACGGCGAGCCTCAAAGGGCTCGAGGAGAAAACGATGGGGTTCTGCTATGGGTGCGTTCAAGGTTGTTTTTAGCCGCCCTTTGGCTGTTGAGGTGAAAGAGAGAATAACGCCAGCTGCCCGTGCGCGAAAGCACTTACGTCATCGGAATGTTGCGCGGTCAGAATGTGGGAGGGCGCTTGCCCCCGATAGCGCCGGTTCAGATAAAACATCTGTATCTGACACGCCGTCAGCGGGGGCAAGCCCCCTCCCACCTAATCAGGCAATTATTGCCGCAATGACCCGCGCAACGAATGCGGCTGCGCCGCATCGATGTGCACATCGGCAAACTGGCCGATCAGGGTCGGATTATCGCAACGGAAGTTTACGATTCGGTTGTTCTCGGTACGCCCCTGCAATTCGCCCGGGTCTTTTTTCGAATAGTCGGTGACCAGGATGCGCTGGACAGACCCGACCATTTGTCGGCTGATCTCGAAACCCTGCTGGTTCAAGCGGTGTTGCAGCGCATTGAGGCGCTCTTTTTTCAGCGCTTCCGGGGTGTCGTCCGCCAGATCGGCCGCCGGGGTGCCGGGGCGTTGGCTGTAGACGAACGAATAGGAGAAGTCGAAACCGACGTCTTCGATCAGCTTCATGGTCTGCTCGAAGTCTTTCTCGGTCTCGCCGGGGAAGCCGACGATAAAGTCCGAACTGATGCAGATGCCCGGCACCGCTGCGCGCAATTTGCGCAGTTTGGATTTGTATTCCAGGGCGGTGTGGTTGCGCTTCATGGCCGCCAGGATGCGGTCCGAGCCCGATTGCACCGGCAAGTGCAGGTGCTTGACCAGTTCCGGCACTTCAGCGTGGGCCTGGATCAGGCTGTCGGAGAACTCCAGCGGGTGTGAGGTGGTGTAGCGGATGCGCTCGATACCGTCCACGGCAGCCACCACGCGGATCAGCTCCGCCAGGTCGGCCAGGCGGCCATCCTCGGTCAGGCCGCGGTAGCCATTGACGTTCTGGCCCAGCAGGGTCACTTCGCGCACGCCGTTTTCGGCCAGGTGGATGATTTCCGACAGCACATCGTCAAATGGCCGGCTGACTTCTTCACCGCGGGTGTAGGGCACCACGCAGAAGGTGCAGTACTTGCTGCAGCCTTCCATCACTGACACGTAGGCGCTTGGCCCATCGATACGGGGTTCGGGCAAGTGGTCGAATTTTTCGATCTCCGGGAACGACACATCAACCTGCGGCAGCTTGGTAACGCGCGCGGCGTCGATCATTTCCGGCAGGCGGTGCAGGGTCTGCGGGCCGAAGACCACGTCGACATAAGGTGCGCGGTCGCGGATCGCGGCGCCTTCCTGGCTGGCCACGCAACCGCCGACGGCGATCACCATGTCCGGGTTGGCCAGCTTCAATTCGCGCCAGCGGCCCAGCTGCGAGTACACACGGTCCTGGGCCCGCTCGCGGATCGAGCAGGTATTGAGCAGGATCACGTCGGCATCTTCGGCGCGGGCGGTGACTTCCAGGGCCTGGTGTTCGCCCAGCAGATCGACCATGCGCGAGCTGTCGTACTCGTTCATCTGGCAACCGTGGGTTTCGATGTAAAGCTTCTTGGCCATGGGAATCGTCAACTGGTGGTAAAGAACCGCGCATTATAGGGGGCATGCCCATTGGTTCCTAGCGTTGTGCATCGGGTGCCATGCTATAGTTCGCGCCCTCTTTTATATCCCCGATGTGTTGTTCGCCCACCATGACCAAACGTGAAGCTCCAATCTACAAGGTGATTTTCCTCAACCAGGGCCAGGTGTTCGAAATGTACGCCAAGCAGATCTATCAAAGTGATCTGTGGGGTTTCCTGGAGGTGGAAGAGTTCGTCTTTGGCGAGCGCACCCAGTTGGTCGTCGACCCGGGCGAAGAGAAGCTCAAGGCGCAGTTCGAAGGCGTGGTGCGCAGCTTTGTGCCGATGCATTCGATTGTGCGAATCGATGAAGTCGAGCGCCTGGGCACGCCGAAGATCAGCGAGGCGCGGGGCACCAGCAATGTGATGCCATTTCCGATGCCAATGCCGGAGAAGTAAGGCGGCTGTCAGGGCAGCGGTGAGAAGGGCGAACGCCCATCGGCGCTCTGCAGTTCCAGAAGGTAGTTGCGGAAAATCTGGCCCAGCACCTGGGTCGCCACTTCCAGTTCATCGCGCTGCATGTGCTCGGCGACTTCGTCGGCGGTGTCCAGCGCGTCTTCAGCGCCGTTGACCGCGGCCATTTTCAGCACGATGTAGGCCTGGACGTTGTTGGCCGGCACGCCTTCGCCCTTGAAGAACATGTTGCCCAACTGGAATTGCGCTTGGGCATGGCCCTGCAACGACGCTTTCTCGAAGTAGCTCAAGGCCTTGTTGAGGTCGCGGGCAGGGTTCTTGCTGTCGTGGAAGTACTCGCCCAACTCGTATTGCGCCTGCGCATCCCCGCCGTCGGCCTGCTTCTGGCACGCGCTCAGGGCTTCGGCCTGGCTGTCTGGCTGGGTATTGAGGGTGCAACGACCCATCGCTGGGATTAACAACGAGTTGCCGCCTGCTTGTGCATGTGCCAGCAGCGGCTGAAGGAGCAACAGGCAGCCCAGAACCAGGGTGCGGCCGGTGCGTTTCATGGGAATCGACTTACCTCTGACGGGGCACGCGGACCCTCGGGGGATCCAATAAGCGCGCATTATGAAATAAGCAGGCCTCTGCTTACAAAGTCTTTACTCGTTTTTCTGCTGCTTGGCCAAGTTATCTGCCGGATTGCAGGTGAATTCTCGGAAAAACTCGGAAATATCTGTAAGCAAAGTAGCAAATCAGACACCGTTTGCGGGGTGCCTGATGGTTGCGGCCTATTACTTCAGTGCGGCGAAGGCGCGTTCGGCGGCGTCGAGGGTCAGTTTCAGCTCGGCTTCGCCGTGGGCGATCGAGGTGAAGCCGGCTTCGAAAGCGCTCGGTGCCAGGTATACGCCGCCTTCCAGCATCAGGTGGAAGAAGCGTTTGAACAGATCGGCATCGCTGCCCATTACGTCGTCAAAAGTGACGATATCGTCGGCACCGCTGAAGTACAGGCCGAACATACCGCCCGCCTGGGTGGTGACAAACGGAATGCCGGCGGCATCGGCGCGCTGTTGCAGGCCGTCGAGCAGGCGCGTGGTGTAGTCGGTCAGCTCGGCGTGGAAGCCCGGGCGGCTGATCAGGCGCAGGGTGGTCAGGCCGGCGGCCATGGCCAGTGGGTTACCCGACAAGGTGCCCGCCTGGTACACCGGGCCCAGCGGCGCGATGTGCTGCATGATCTCGCGCTTGCCGCCGAAGCAGCCCACCGGCATGCCGCCGCCGATGATCTTGCCGAAGGTGCTCAGGTCCGGCGTGACGCCGTAGTGCGCCTGGGCGCCGCCGAGGGCGACGCGGAAACCGGTCATCACTTCGTCGAAAATCAGCACCACGCCGTGTTTGTCGCACTGTTCGCGCAGGCCTTCGAGAAAGCCCGGCGCGGGCGGCACGCAGTTCATATTGCCGGCCACCGGCTCGACGATGATGCAGGCCACGTCCTGGCCCACTTCATTGAGCATCTGCTCGACGGCGGCGATGTCGTTGAACGGCAGGGTCAGGGTGTGCTTGGCAAACGCGGCTGGCACGCCCGCCGAGCTAGGGACACCTTGGGTCAGCGCGCCAGAACCGGCCTTGACCAACAGGCTGTCGGAATGGCCGTGATAGCAGCCTTCGAACTTGATGATGCTGTCGCGGCCGGTGAAACCACGGGCCAGGCGGATCGCGCTCATGGTGGCTTCGGTGCCGGAGCTGACCATACGCACCATTTCCATCGACGGCACGATCGAGCAGACCAGGTCCGCCATCTCGGTTTCCATGGCGGTCGGCGCGCCGTAGGACAGGCCGTGTTCCAGTTGCTTGCGCACCGCGTCCAGCACGTCCGGGTGGCTGTGGCCGAGGATCATCGGGCCCCAGGAGCCGACGTAGTCCACGTAGCGCTTGTCATCTTCGTCGGTGACGTAGGCGCCTTCGGCATGCTTGAAGAACAGCGGCGTGCCGCCCACGCTCTTGAACGCACGCACGGGGGAGTTCACACCGCCGGGGATGTGTTTCTGGGCATTGGCAAACAGCGTTTCGGAACGGGACATGATCGGGCTCTCTAAACTGAAATTTTAAGAAGGTCGTTGAACGCACGGGCGCGGCGCGTGACTTCCTGGGGGCTATCGGCGCCAAACAGGCCGTGCACCACCGCCAGCAGGTCGGCACCGTGGGCCACCAGGGGTTCGGCGTTCTCCAGGGTGATGCCGCCGATCACGCAGATCGGCAGCTGCAGGCGCGCACGGGCCTGGGCCAGCATTTCGACGGTGGCGGCCGGGGCGCCGGGCTTGGTACTGGAATTGAAGAAGCGACCGAAGGCGACGTAGCTCGCACCTTCCTTGGCAGCCTGCTCGGCCAGTTCGATCTGGCTGTGGCAGGTGGAACCGATGATGGCCTTGGAGCCGAGCAGGGCACGGGCCGGGGTCAGCGGGCCGTCGGTCTGGCCCAGGTGCACGCCGACGCCGAGGCGCGCGGCCAGTTCGGCGTCGTCGTTGATAATGAGTTGGGTTTTGTAGCGCGAGCACAGCTCCCGCAGCTTTTCTGCTTCACGCAGGCGCCGGGCTTCGTCGCTGCTTTTGTCGCGGTATTGCAGCAGAGTCACGCCACCGTCCAGCGCCGCTTCGACGTAGGCGAGGAATTTGCCGGCCAACAGTTGGCTGTCGGTAATGGCGTAAAGGCCACGTAGTTTCATCAGGCAGGCCTCGTGCTGTTAAGAGCAGAAATCCAGCGGCAGACGGCGCGGCACGAACTGGCCCTGGCCGAGTTGTTCAGCGTCACGCAGGGTGCGCCAAGTGTAGTTGAGGGCCGATTGCACGGCGCTCACCAGGCCTTCGCCCTGGGCGATCCGGCCCGACAGGGCACTGGCCAGCGTGCAGCCCGAACCGTGATAGCTGCCAGGCAGGCGCTGGCAGGTAAAGGTCTGGCGCGTGCCGTCGCGGCTGTAGAGGCGGTTGTGTACTTCGTGCTCGTCGCCATGCCCGCCGGTGATCAGCAAATGCCTGATATACGGCAGCAGCTTCTCGGCGCATTCGTCTGCCGAGCCTTCCGGCAGCTCGGCGAGGATGCGCGCTTCGGGCAGGTTCGGCGTGGCGATCAGCGACAACGGCAACAGCCGCTCGCGCATCGCATAACCGACCTCGTCCTTGCCCAGGCTACCGCCGCCACCGGCGCGCAGTACCGGGTCGCACACCACCGGCAGGTGCGGATGCGCCTGCAGCAGTTCGACCACGGTGTCGACCATCGCGGTGGAACCGAGCATGCCGAGCTTGACCGCCGCCACTTCGGAGTCGCCGAGCACGGCATTGGCCTGGGCCAGTACCCATTCGCGGTCGAGCACGCGGAAGTCGCTGACGTTGACCGTGTTCTGCACGGTCAGCGCGGTGACGGCCGGAGCCGCGTGGCAACCCTGGGCGAGCAGGGCTTCGATATCTGCCTGCAAGCCGGCGCCACCACTGGGGTCATGGCCGGAGAGACAGAGGACAACGGGGCGAGAGCTGTAGATATTCATGGTGCGCGAGCTTACCACCAAACGCTTTTGGCGGGGCTGTTGCGCGAAAGAGGATTTTCACCGCGGGTGGAAGGTTTCAGCAACCCAGGTGAGTGCATGAACATTGCTGAAAGCACCGTTCTAGAGCCTTTCAAAAAATTATTTCAATGGTGTCTAATAGCCTTTAGTGGCTATGCTAGAGTGGATCCAAACTACTAACTGTATTGCCGGTGTACGTCTTCTCAAAAGGAATGGGGGGCTTTTTGACATAACCGGGCAGGCCACGCTGGGGCTCTATGCGCTATTTGCTGATTTTATTGTTGTGCGGGCTGCCGCTGCTCGCCAGCGCCATCGAGTTCAACCAGGACACGCGCAGCCTGCCGCTGGGTCGAGCCTTGCAAGTGCTCGAAGACCCGACCGATGCCCTCACGATCGCCGATGTCAGCGCACCCTCTGCCGTCACGCAGTTCAAGCCCCACGATAAAGACACGCTCAACGCCGGTTACTCACGTTCGGTGTTCTGGCTCAAGGTCAATCTGCACTACCTGCCTCAGAATCCTGAAGCCCAACGCACCTGGTTGCTGGAGCTGGCCTACCCGCCGCTCGACCATCTGGACCTGTACCTGCCCGACAGCACAGGCACCTATCGCCTCGCCGGGCGCACAGGGGATGCGCTGCCGTTTGCCGCCCGTGAGATTCGCCAGAACAACTACCTGTTCAAGCTCGACTTCACGCCGGGCGAAGCGAAAACCGTCTACCTGCGCCTGCAAAGCGAAGGCTCGATCCAGGCGCCCTTGACGCTGTGGTCCAGCACCGCCTACCTGGAACAACAGCCGCTGCGCCTGTATGTGTTGGGCCTGATCTACGGCGTGTTGCTGGGCATGCTGGTGTACAACCTGTTCATCTATCTCAGCGTGCGCGACACCAGCTACCTCTATTACATCCTGTATATCGCTTCATTCGGCATGTACCAGCTGTCGGTCAACGGCGCGGCAGTGGAGTACTTCTGGCCGGACAACCCCTGGTGGGCGAATGCCGCGACGCCGTTCCTGATTGGCTCGGCAGCGTTGTTCGGCAGCCTGTTTGCGCGCAGCTTTCTGCACACGGCCCAGCACAGCCGCTGGATCAACCGTCTGTTGCTGGGGCTGGTGGCGTGTGGCGGTGTGGTGATGCTGCTGTCGTTGATGACCAGCTACGCCCTGGCGCTGCGCCTGGCCACCGGCTTGGCGCTGGTGTTTACCGTGACCATCTTTGTCGCGGCCATCAAGGCCTGGTATTGCGGGCAGCGGGTGGCGCGCTATTTCATCATTGCCTGGTCGGCGTTCCTGCTCGGCGGGGTGGTCAATACCCTGATGGTGCTGGGCTACCTGCCGAATGTGTTCCTGACCATGTACGCCAGCCAGATCGGTTCGGCGATCGAAGTAGCGTTGTTGTCCCTGGCCCTGGCCGACCGCATCAACGCAATGCGTGAGCAACAGGCGCAGATCCTGTTCGATGCCAGCCAGAAGCTCGAAGTGCTCAACCAGCAATTGGCCCGCAGCAACCGCCTCAAGGATGAATTCCTCGCCACCCTGACTCACGAACTGCGCACCCCGATGAACGGCGTGATCGGCTCCCTCGAACTCATGCAAACCGTGCCGCTGGATGCGGACCTGGCGCAGTACCAGCAAACCGCCGCCGGCTCGGCGCGGGACATGATGCGCATGGTCAACGGCATCCTTACCCTCACCGAGTTGCAGGCCGGGCGCCTGGTTGCGCGGCCCGAGGTGTTCAGCCTGCGCGGTACGCTCGACACCTTGCGCCAGCAGTTCAGCGCCAGCGCCCAGAGCAAGGGCCTGGCGTTTTCCATCGATGTGGCGGACGAGCTGCCGGACCGCGTGCTGGGCGATGCCGACAAACTGCTGCAGTGCCTCGATTGCCTGCTGGATAACGCCTTCAAGTTCACCCACGAAGGTTCGGTGCGCCTGCGGGTGGTCGGTGTGCCCCACAGCGATGGTCGCCTTCGCCTGAGTTTTATCGTCACCGACACCGGGATCGGCTTTGCTTTCCTTGATGAAGCCACCCTGTACCAGCGCTTTTTCCAGCTGGATGGCTCCACCACTCGCGAGTACGGCGGCCTGGGCATCGGCCTGGCCATCTGCCGGCAACTGGTCGAACTGCTGGGCGGGCGCCTCACCCATCATTCCGAGCCGCGCAAAGGCAGCCGCTTTCAGCTGGAAGTGGAGGTCAGCCCGGTCCCGTCCGAGTCAAAGCCTGGACCGGACAAACAACGTGCGCCCCAGGAATGCTCGGTGCTGCTGGTGGATGACAACAGCGTCGGCCAGTTGGCGGTGCGCGGTATGTTGCTCAAGCTCGGTTACCGGGTGAAAACCGTGGACAGCGGCCCGAGCGCGTTGGCGGCGTTGCAGGCAGCGGATTTCGATGCAGTGCTGTTGGATGTTCCAGAAGGCGGTTTCTCGTTGTGCTGTCAGATTCGTGCGTTGCCTGGCTGCGGCGAATTACCGGTGATCGCCTTGAGCTCGTCACCGAATGTGTCGGAGCGCGAGGGCTGCCATGGCATCGGGATTTCCGAGCGCCTGGCCAAGCCTGTACGTTTCGAGGCGTTGCAGGTGGTATTGGAGCGTCGGTTGTTGTGTCCGTTAGAGGGCAAAAGCGCCGGACAATCGGCGGGTATGTCACTTTTTTAAGCGGTATGACGGTGCTTAACTGAAATGCAGGCCTCAACTGAACGTGGCCTTTTTTCTTGGAGGCCCGTCATGAACCTGCATCAATTTGCCGAAACCCACGACGTCACCAACCAGCCGCCGTCCCTGGACGGCACCAACCTGTACCGTATCGATCTGCCCCTGCAGGAATGGTCGCGCCGCTTTGGCGCCGGCTGGGCGCAGGCGCGTATCGATGCCTACGGTGTGTTGGCGGGCGGGCCGTTGATGGAAGCCGGGTTCCTGGCCAACCAGAACAAGCCGGTGTTCAACAGCCATGACCGTTATGGTCGTCGCATCGACCTCGTGGAATTTCACCCGGCTTATCACGAGCTGATGCGCACCGCCGTCGAACACGGCCTGCCGTCACTGCCCTGGGCCCATCCGCAGTCCGGCGCCCACGTGGCCCGCGCCGCCATGACCTACCTGCACAGCCAGGCCGAAGCGGGCACCGGCTGTCCGCAGACCATGACCTTCGCCTGTGTGCCGACGCTGCGTTTGCAGCCTGACCTGGCCGATATCTGGCTGCCGAAAGTCCTCAGCACCCAATACGATTCGCGCAACGTTGGCATCGCCCACAAGGCCGGTGCCACCATCGGCATGGCCATGACCGAGAAGCAGGGCGGCACCGATGTGCGTGCCAACACCACCCGGGCATATCCGGTGGGCGCCGGCGGGCCAGGGCAGGCTTATGAACTGGTGGGCCACAAGTGGTTCTGTTCGGCACCGATGTGTGATGCGTTCTTGACCCTGGCGCAAACCGACAAGGGCCTCACCTGTTTCCTGCTGCCCCGGCACCGACCGGATGACACACGCAACGAGTTCTACATCCAGCGCCTGAAAAACAAACTCGGCAACTGCTCCAACGCTTCCAGCGAAGTGGAATTCCGTGGCGCCCTGGCCTGGATGATCGGCGAAGAAGGCCGTGGCGTGCCGACCATCATCGAGATGGTCGCCATGACTCGCTTCGATTGCATGGTCGGCTCCAGCGCCCTGATGCGCCAGGCGCTGACCCAGGCCAGCCATCATTGTGCCCATCGTTCGGTCGGCGGCCGCGTACTCAGCGAGCAGCCGTTGATGCAGAACGTGCTGGCGGACCTGGCGCTGGAAAGCGAATCCGCACTGGCCCTGAGCCTGCGCATGGGCCGTGCGCTGGATCATCTGGACGATGAACAGGAAGCCAAGTTCGCCCGGCTGGTGACGGCGGTGGGCAAGTATTGGATCTGCAAACGTGCGCCAGCGATGATCAACGAGGCCGCTGAGTGCATGGGCGGCGCGGGGTATGTCGAAGACAGCATTCTGCCGCGCCTGTACCGCGAGGCACCGGTGAACTCGACGTGGGAAGGGTCCGGCAATGTGCAGTGCCTGGACGTGCTGCGGGCGTTGTCGAAAGAGCCGGGCGTGCTGGAGGCACTGTTTGTCGAACTGGGCGATGGGCACGGCGACCGGCAGCTGGCGCGGCATATCGAGCAGTTGAAGTCGGCATTCATGGACACCCAGGACATCCAGTACCGTGCGCGGCAACTCACCGAAGACATCGCCGTGGCATTGCAGGCCAAGTTGTTGCTGGAGGCGGGGAATGCGGCGGTGAGTGATGGGTTTATTGCCAGTCGGTTGGGTGGCTCGTCTGGCCGTGTGTATGGAACCTTGCCACGCGGCGTAGATGTGGAGGCTCTCATCGCCCGCTCCACCCCCAATCTATCGGACTAAAATGCGGTAAACATGTGGGAGGGGGCTTGCCCCCGATAGCGGTGTGTCAGCGATAGATGTGTTGGCTGACAGTCAGCTATCGGAGGCAAGCCCCCTCCCACATGTTTACCGCATTCCAACTCTGGTGTTTCGGTGAGGCCGGGATACAGGCAAGATAAAGGCCTGCAAGTCAGAACACAGGATGCTTACCGTGACCGAAGCTTTTGTTGTCGTTCAAACCGCTGAAGAAGCCGTGGACCGGCTGGCGGCCCTGCATGAGCGTGCCACTGGCGCGCTCAATCAAGCTCTCAAGCAATACCTCAAAGACCGCGTCGAGCCCGATGCCGAACAACGTGCGCTGTTTCGCTACCCGGAACTGCGCCTGACCTACCACTGCCACGGTGAAGTCCCACAGACCACCCGGGCGTATGCCAAGGTCCAGTTGCCGGGAACCTACAGCGTCACCGTCACCCATCCTGCGGCGTTCCGTAAGTACCTGCTGGAGCAACTGGTGCCGTTGATGCACGACTTCACCGTGACCGTGGAAGTCGGCGTGAGCCAGCAGAACATTCCGTACCCGTACGTGGTGGAGCAGGGCGACGAGCTGGCCGGTTCCGGCGTGACCGCCGCGACCCTGGCCCGTGTATTCCCCAGCACCGACCTGTCGGCAGCCACCGATGGCATCGCCGACGGCTTGTACGACTGGGAAAACACCGACCCACTGCCCCTGGCACTGTTCGATGCGGCCCGCGTGGACTTCTCCCTGCGCCGCCTGGTGCACTACACCGGCAGCGACTGGCGCCATGTGCAGCCGTGGATCCTGCTGACCAACTACCACCGGTATGTCGACCAGTTCATCCTGCATGGCCTGGAGCAACTGCGCAGCGACCCGCGCTTTATCCGCATGGTGCTGCCGGGCAACGTGGTGATCGACAAGAGCATGGATCACGGTGAGGCGTCGGCAATTGCCGCCGGTGTGGTGTGGCACCGTTACCAGATGCCGGCCTATCACCTGCAGGCCACTGATGGCCATGGCGTGACCCTGGTGAACATCGGCGTCGGCCCGTCCAACGCCAAGAACATCACCGACCACCTGGCCGTGCTGCGTCCGCATTGCTGGCTGATGATCGGCCACTGCGGCGGCCTGCGCCAATCCCAGACCATCGGCGACTACGTACTGGCGCACGCCTACATGCGCCGCGACGGTATTCTCGACCGCGTGGTGCCGCCGAACATCCCGATCCCGGCGCTGGCTGAAGTGCAGCTTGCGTTGCAGCAAGCGGCGGCTAACGTTACCGGCGAAAAAGGCGAAGAGCTGAAAAAACGCCTGCGTACCGGCACCGTGTTGACCTACGACGACCGTAACTGGGAACTGCGCTGGGCCCAGGAACGCCCACTGATCAACCTGTCCCGCGCCGTGGCCGTGGACATGGAGAGCGGCACCATCGCCGCGCAAGGCTATCGTTTGCGGGTGCCGTACGGCACCTTGTTGTGTGTATCGGACAAACCGCTGCACAGCGAAATCAAGCTGCCGGGTTCGGCCAACGCGTTCTATGAGCGTGCGGTCAGCCAGCACTTGAAGATCGGCATCGAGGCGGTGGACCTGTTGCGCACCGAACTCAACTCGCTGCACTCGCGCAAACTGCGCAGCTTCGACGAGCCGCCGTTCCGCTAAGCGGTTGGGATGGTCATTTAACGGTCAGGCCACTAGCATTGTCGGTCCTGACCGTCAGATGTTCCTTTGCCATGTCCCGTCCCACCCGTCCCGATTCGCGCCGCCCTGGCGTGAAACCCCCGTATTCCGCTGCGCGGCGTGTCGCCAAGGCGCCTCCGGCCGAACCGAAGTTGATCCTGTTCAATAAACCGTTCGATGTGCTGACCCAGTTCAGCGACGAAGGCGGCCGCGCGACGCTCAAGGATTTCATCGATATTCCCGGCATTTACCCGGCGGGCCGTTTGGACCGTGACAGCGAAGGCCTGCTGCTGCTGACCAATGACGGCCAGTTGCAGGCACGGATTGCCGATCCCAAACACAAGCTGGCGAAAACCTACTGGGTGCAGGTGGAAGGCGAACCCACCGAAGAACAGTTGCAACGCCTGCGCAAAGGCGTCGAACTGAACGACGGCATGACCTTGCCCGCCGAGGCTCGGCAGTTGGATGAGCCCGAGCTGTGGCCGCGCAACCCGCCCGTGCGCTTTCGCAAAAGCGTCCCGACGCACTGGCTGGAACTGGTCATTCGTGAGGGGCGCAACCGACAGGTACGGCGCATGACCGCTGCTGTCGGTTTGCCTACTTTGCGCCTGGTGCGCGTGCGGATTGGCGATTGGTCGATCGACGGCCTGGACCAAGGCCAGTGGAAGGAAGTGCCGGCGCGCTTATAACGCGCCGGACTCGATCAGGCCGATCACCACGCTCTTGATGATGAACGCGGCCACGCCCAGGCCCAGCACGAAGAACAGAATGAACGAGCCAAAGCGCCCGGCCTTGGATTTCTTCGCCAGGTCCCAGACGATAAAGCCCATGAAAATGATCAGGATCGTGACCAGGCCGGTCATCATCCATTCTTCGAAGAGGGCGGGGTCGATGTTGTTCATGGGGGATTTTTCCGACAGGGCAGGCGGGCAGTATACGGCAGCGTTACCGACGCAACATTGACCTGGATCGAAGTGCAATCCAAATGTGGGAGGGGGCTTGCCCCCGATAGCGGTGGGTCAGTTGATAAATAACTGACTGACACTCAGCCATCGGGGGCAAGCCCCCTCCCACATTTGACCTTCACCGATCTTAAGTGCGCAGGTGGGTCAGGGGCAGTTCGGTGCTGTTCAATACCTGATTGAGCACAAAGCTGGAGCGCACGCTGGTCACCCCTTCGATGCGGGTCAAGTGCCCGAGCAGCAATTTCTGGTAGTGGTCCATGTCCGGCACCACCACCTTCAACTGATAGTCCGCATCCATCCCCGTCACCAAACTGCACTCCAGCACCTGGGGCAGGGTGCGGATCGCCGCCTCGAAATTCTCGAAACGCTCGGGGGTATGGCGGTCCATGCCGATCAGCACGTAGGCGGTCAGGCTCAGGCCGAGCATCTTTCGGTCGAGCAACGCGACCTGGCGGGCGATGTAGCCGTCATCCTCCAGTTGCTTGACCCGGCGTGAGCAGGGCGACGGCGACAGGCCGATGCGTTCGGCCAACTCCTGGTTGGAGATCCTCGCGTCGCGCTGCAATTCCGCCAAAATACTCAGGTCGTATCGGTCAAGCTTGCTCATTGGGTTGGCCTTTGTCGTAACTATTGCGGCGAATTATCCATGAAGGGTTAAAAATTGCGCAAGCACTGTTTATTGACGCAATCTTCGCAATCATCTGTCGGCCATCTACGGGTATCTTTATCAACAGAATCACCGCCTGGACAACAGTCCACAGCAGCCCGCCCAATCAGGCTCGCTGCGGCCGCTACCCCAGCAGGGTTGAGCCGGCCTCCAGGCTGCACACTGTCCACAAGACGGCGTGAGGTGAGCCAACGTCAAAAGCGTTGAGCCAGGACGAAGTTCTCAAGGGGTGGCCGACGGGTCGCCCCTTTTCTTTTGCCTGCTGATAACCTGTGCGAGAACCGGGCCTGGCTTTTCCAGTCTCATGGACAGGCCCTAATCCGCAGTGAGGAATAGCATGAAGCGCATCTGGCGTATGGCAGGTGTAGGTTTGCTGGTGGTCACCGTTGGCGCCCAGGCAGTGGCCGACGAACGTGACAACGGGCCGCGTGGTGAAGGCGGTGGTCAGCATGAAAGAGGGCCGGAGGGCGGACGGCCAGGGGGCAATGAACAGCCGCGCCCGCAGAGCAACCCGCCACGGCCGGAAAACAATCAGCCACGCCCGCAGAATCAGCACTTTGATCGCGGCGGCCAGAACGGTGGCGGCCAATGGCAGGGACGTCCCCAGGGCAATGAGCAGGGGCGGCCGGTGCAACCCCCACCGCCACAACCGTCGAACAACCTGCCGATCCAGGGCCGCCCCGACACCGTACGCCAAACCCAGGAGCCCCGTCAGGGCTACTACCGCGACATCCCGCGCCGCAATGACGGCAATCAACACTGGGAAGCCGGCGGGCCCGGCTCGCGTCCCGGCGACAACCGCTGGCCAGGGCGCCCCGACGGTCATGGCAATGGCTGGGGCCCCGGCCCGCAACATCGCCCAGGCTATGTGATCGACCGTTTCCCCGACCGCAACTACCGTGTGCCTTACCGTGGCCAGGATTATTTCTACTCCGGCGGCTATTGGTATCGCCCGCAAGGCCCGCGTTATGTGGTGGTGACGCCACCGTACGGCATCCGTGTGCATTACCTGCCGGACTACGCGCGTGAAGTGTGGGTGGGCGGCGCGCTGTTCTTCCTCGCTGCGGGTGCCTATTACACCTACGAAAGCAGCTCCCAGCAGTACGTGGTCGTGCAACCACCGACGCAGGTGCCGCCGCCGCCCGCGCCGCAAGGCAATGGCTATGACGTGGTGGCGTACCCCGTCAACGGCCAATCGCCGGCCCAGGTGCAGCAGGACGGTTATGACTGCTATCGCTGGGCGGTGCAGCAAAGCGGTTTCGACCCGCAGCAAGTGACCTACGCCCCCGACCCGGCAGTGGTGCAAACCTATCGCCAGGCCCAGGGCAACTGCCTGAGCAGTCGCGGCTATCAGGTGCAGTACTAGGGTTTATTGCCCGTGACCACTTCCCGTGGGTCGGCGTGCACCAGCACTTCGGCGCGCGGGTAGGCTTTGTGAATGGCATCGGCGGCCTGGTCGCTGATGCCGTGGGCCACTGACAGCGTCAATTCCCCCGGCAATTCCAAGTGCAACTGTACGAACCAGTGGCTGCCGGAAATCCGCGTGCGCAAATCATGGGCGCCCAACACTCCGGGCACACCACGGGCCAGTTCCAGCATGTGCTGGCTGACCTCCGGCGGCAGCTCCTCGTCCATCAGTACCGCAAAACTTTCCCGGGCGATCTGGATCGCGCTCCACAAGATATAGGCGGCAATGCCCAGGCCGAACCAGGCGTCCACCTGATGGTAGCCAAACCCTGCCAGCACCAGCGCCACCAGGATGCTGCCGTTGAGCAGCAGGTCCGAGCGATAGTGCAGTGAGTCGGCGCGCACGGCGTTGGAGCCGGTTTCGCGGATCACCCGGTGTTGCAGCATCAACAAGGCCACGGTCAGGACCAGGGAAAACACAATCACGCCAATGCTCAGCCACGGTGCGCCGACCGGCTCCGGGTGTTGCAGGCGCTGGTAGGCCTGGAACGCGATCAACACCGCACTGACGCCGATGAATAGCGCCTGGGCCATGCCGGACAGCGACTCAGCCTTGCCATGCCCATAGCGGTGATCGTCATCGGCCGGGCGCAAGGCGTAGTGCACCGCGAGCAAATTCAACAGCGAGGTCACGCCGTCCAACAGCGAATCGGTCAAGCCGGCGAGCATGCTCACCGAGCCGCTGAGCCACCAGGCGATGGCCTTGGTGATAATCAGCGCACAGGCCACGCCCACCGAAGCGCGGGTGGCCAGGCGCAAGAGCCTGGCGTGTTCGGGACTGCTGGTCATGGACGGTCCTTATGCGGCGGGTTGCAGGCCCAGGGACGCGAGTTGCTGCACACTCCCTTTGAACTGGATCATGCGCGGGTCGTCCAGCGGCAGGCTGCGGCCGGTTTCCTTCTGGATGATGCTTTGCAGCTTGGCATTGTCGACCTTGCCGTCGGCGCCAATGGCGTCGTGGAGTTTGGCCGGGTCGACCTGGGCAGTCTTGCCCGGTTCGAAATAGATGGCGCCGGTGGCGAAGTCCACGCCGAACGCGATCAGGCCGGGGATCACATAGAACAGCAGGCCCACGGCGTCGAGCACGGCAATGGTCGGGTCGATCTTGCCGTCGATCTGGCCACGGCGGTCGGGGTAGAAAATCGACCCGCAGGCGGTGAGTTGGCTCAGCAGGGTGACGGCGAGGACACCGCCGATGACACGGGAAGCGATACGCATGGGGACTCTCCTGAACACGGTGGATACGCGACTATATAGCAACGGCCTTACAGCAATGGCCTTGAGACCATCGTCGGCATTCGGCAGTTCGCCGTTATACTCGCCGCTCTGCTTTGGAGCCAGTATGAATTCGTTGCCGATCGATGAAGTTTTACCCGCGCTGCGTGACGCCTTGGCGAATCGACATGAAGCCGTGTTGGAAGCACCGCCCGGCGCCGGTAAAACCACCCGTGTGCCTTTGGCGTTGTTGAACGAGCCCTGGCTGGCCGGGCAGACCATCCTCATGCTCGAACCCCGCCGCCTGGCCGCCCGTGCCGCCGCCGAACGCCTGGCCAGCGAGCTGGGTGAAAAGGTCGGCGAAACGGTCGGCTATCGCATCCGCCTGGACAGCAAAGTCGGCCCTGACACCCGTATCGAAGTGGTCACCGAAGGCATCCTCACCCGCCGTCTGCAGGACGACCCGGCGCTGGACGGTGTGGGCCTGTTGATCTTCGACGAGTTCCACGAGCGCAGCCTCGACGCCGACCTGGCGCTGGCCCTGAGCCTCAACGGCCGCGAACTGTTTCGCGATGAGCAACCGCTGAAGATCCTGCTGATGTCCGCCACTCTGGAAGGCGAGCGTCTGGCCAGCCTGCTGGATGACGCACCGATCCTGCGCAGTGAAGGCCGCATGTTCCCGGTGCAGATGCGCTGGGGCCGCCCTTATCAGCCCGGTGAATTCATCGAACCGCGGGTGGTGCAAACCATCCTCGAAGCCCTGCACGACGAAACCGGCAGCGTGCTGGTCTTCCTGCCAGGGCAGGCAGAAATTCGTCGGGTCCACCAGCAACTGGTCGACGTCCTCGGCGGGCGCCCCGATGTGCTGTTGTGTCCGCTGCATGGCGAGTTGGACCTCAACGCTCAACGCGCCGCCATCGACCCGGCGCCCGCCGGTAAACGCAAAGTCGTGCTGGCGACCAACATTGCCGAGACCAGCCTCACCATCAACGGCGTGCGCGTGGTGATCGATGCCGGGCTGGCACGCGTACCGCGTTTCGACCCGGGCAGCGGCATGACTCGCCTCGACACCCAGCGCATCTCCCGCGCCAGCGCCACCCAGCGCGCCGGTCGGGCAGGGCGCCTTGAGCCGGGCGTGTGTTATCGCCTGTGGTCCGAAGACCAGCATGAAGGCCTGGCCGCCTACGGCAGTGCGGAAATCCTCGCCGCCGACCTGGCCGGCCTGGCCCTGCAGCTGGCGCGCTGGGGCGTTACACCCAATCAATTGGTGTGGCTGGATGTGCCGCCGACCGCCGCGTATGCCCAGGCCCAGGATTTGCTGGTGCGCCTCGGTGCATTGAATGACGACGTACTCACCGCCCACGGCCAGAAAATGGCCGAACTGCCGGCCCACCCGCGTATCGCCCATCTGCTGTTGCGCGGGCAGGACCTGGGGCTGGCAAGCACCGCGTGCGATGTCGCCGCGCTGTTGGGCGAGCGCGATATCTTGCGCGGCGGCGGTGCGGACTTGCACAGTCGCCTGGCGCTGCTGTCCGGTGAAGAGCGCTCGCGCGGTACGCAAGGCGGCGTGCAACGGGCCAGGCAGTTGGCCCGGCAATACCGCGGCTATTTAAGAGCGCAGGCGACTCAAGCAGTGGCCGACCCCGATCATCCGCGCTGGCTCGGCGCCTTGCTGGCACTGGCCTACCCGGACCGCGTCGCCCAGCAACGTCGCCCAGGCGGTGCCGAGTACCGCCTGGCCAACGGCCGCGCGGCGCTGTTCGCCGAGGCCGATAGCCTGATGAAACAACCCTGGCTGGTCATCGCCGACCTGGGCAGCCGCCAGGGCCAGCGTGAAGAGCGCATCTACCTGGCGGCGGATTTTGACCCGGCGCTGTTCGACACGGTGCTTGCCGAACAAGTGCGCAACGTCGATCAACTCGACTGGGATGAGCGCGAAGGCGTGCTGCGCGCCGAGCGCCAACGCAAAGTTGGTGAGTTAGTGCTCAGCCGCGAACCCCTCACCGGCCTCGATGAGTCCGCGCGCAGTCAGGCACTGGTCAACCTGGTGCGTCGCAAAGGCCTGGAACTGCTGCCGTGGACGCCGGAACTGCGCCAATGGCAGGCCCGCGTCATGCTGCTGCGCCACCTTGACGCCGGCAAAACCAGTGAATGGCCGGATATCAGCGACAGTGCCTTGCTCGCCAGCCTCGAACACTGGCTGATGCCCTACCTGGGCAAAGTGTCGCGCCTGAGTCATTTCGCCAACCTGGATATCTCCAGTTTCCTGCACAACCTGCTGCCGTGGCCGCTGCCCCAGCGTCTCGATGAACTGGCGCCGCAGCATGTGAAAGTGCCGTCGGGCTCGTCGGTGCGGCTGGACTACAGCGAACAGCCACCGATCCTCGCGGTGCGCTTGCAGGAGTTGTTCGGGCTGGCCGACACCCCGCGCATTGCCGGTGGGCGCCAGGTGGTGAAGCTGCACCTGCTGTCCCCAGCGCGACGGCCGGTGCAGGTCACCCAGGATCTGGCGAACTTCTGGCGCAGCACCTACGCCGAGGTGAAGAAGGATCTGAAGGGGCGCTACCCCAAGCATTACTGGCCGGATGATCCGTTGGTGGCCGAGGCAACGGCGCGGATCAAGCCCCGCAAGTCGTAACACCACAGGCTCCAAATGTGGGAGGGGGCTTGCCCCCGATAGCGGTCTGTCAGCTAGAGAGGTATTGGCTGGCACACTGTAATCGGGGGCAAGCCCCCTCCCACATGGGTTTGTGTTGTTGGTTATGGCGCGGGGGGTAGCAGGAACCGGGCGATCACCGGCAGGTGGTTGGAAATGCGCAAGGTATCTTCCTGCCGCACTTTCGCTTCGACCCGCTTGATCTGCGGGCTGTAGAACAGGTAATCCAGTGTTCGGTCCGGCCCTTCCACACTGGGGTCGTTGGGGAAGTGCGTCAGCCACTTCTCACGGTCGATGCCGCTGGATTGGCTGTTGCTCGGGACCATCGGGTATTTGTCCCACAGCAGATGCAGCTCGCTGTCCGGCGAATACTGCCCGCGCTTGCCGGCGTCCAGGCGCAGGAATTGGCCCAGGGGCAGCAGGTTGAAATCCCCGCCGATCAGCCAGGGCGTGCCGCGCCCTTCGAATTTATCCAGCAGCTTGACCGTGGTCTGTACTTGTTCCAATACCGCGCTGCGCCCTGGGGCGTCACCGTCCAGGCGCGTGTTGAGCACCGCCAGTTGGCCGCCGTCGCTCAGGGGCAGGTAAGTCAGCAGCAAGGCCGGCTTGGGCTGGAACTGGCGGCTGAGGATGTTGGCCTCGGACGCGGGCAATTGCAGGCGTTCGGCGTGTTCGATCTGATAGCGGCTGAGTGTCGCGAGCTTGCGGCCGACGCTGCCGAAGATATGCCAATCGGGCACGAAGTCGGCTTTCCAGTCGAAGGCCTGGGCACTGCATGGGTACAGGTCGACCAGGCGTTCTTGCAGCAGGGCCAGTTGGTCCTGATAGTGGGAAGGCTTGGCGTTTTCGTCGAGCTCCTGCAAGAGCAGGATGTCGGGTTGTTCGTCGCGGATTACCCGCGCCACTTCGTCAAGGCTGGCGGCCATGTCTTCCACGGTAGGCCGATCATCCGGGCCGCTGCCATCGGCCGTGTCGTACCAGAACACGTAGTTCTTGCCGGCCAGGTATTGCACGTTCCAGGTCATGACCTTGAGCGCCTGCCCCGGCAGCAGCGTGGGCGCACGGGGCGCAACGCAACTCACCGGCAGGGTTTCCTTGGGCTCGGGACGCCAGGTCAGGCTGTAGACCATGGCTGCAAACAGCCCCGCGATGATCAGCAGGCTCAGCAAGGTGATGCGCAATAAACGGGTCATCGGCTCGGCTTATAGCGTTTCAGAAGTGGCACGGAGCATATCACCGCGCGTCGGCATCGCCACCGATCAGCATGAATAAACGGAACAGTACCACGCTGGTAAACAGCTGCAGGAAGCTGTGGGCGCTGTCCAGTAACAGGCCCAGCAGCGGCGCGGGCTCGGGGTAGGCCGCTACGCTGGCGCCCTTGAGCAGCCACAACGGCGTCATCACACACAGCAGGCACACCAGGATCCGCCAGAAATGCCCACGGCTCAGGCGGAAACTTTCCTTCATCGCCTCCAGCGCTGGCATGCCGCGCAGCACCAGCAGGTACTCGGCAAACGCCAGCACCACCATCAGCCACAGGCCCGGCAGGAAATACAGCGACAGCCCCAGCAGGATCAGCAGCGTGCTCATGGCCGTCAGCAGGGCAAAGCGCGGCCACAGGGTCAGGGCCATGGCCCAGACATCCTTGGTGCGCGGCGACTCGCCACGGGTGCGGGCATCCAGAAAAAGTATCAAGGCCCCGGTGTACAGCGGGTACACCAGCAACCCCACCACCACGCTGTAGCCGGGGAATGCATCCTCGCCCACCACGTGATTCAGCACCTGTTGCAGCAGGGCTTCGAAAATCACCAACGGCAAGCACAACTGGACGATGGCGCCCAAGTTGCGTTGGGTGAAACGGAAAGAGTCGCGCAGCACGTCTAACGGATTCATCAAGTTCATCGCAGGCCTGAAAGCAAGGGCAACACTTTAACCGATCATCACCGGCGGTGAGCAAACGTAAACCTTGAGTAAAGACCATTGAAACAACTCGTAACACCCCCATAACTAGAGCGGCGCCTGATGACAGGCACACCACGATTTCTACCGGCAATCTAACGAGGTCGCCATGAACAGCGAAGAGCAAACCCTGATCGATGGACTGTTTTCACGGTTGCAACAAGCCGAAACGGACTCAGCCCCCCGCGACGCCCAGGCCGAAGCGCGGATCAAGGAGCACATGACGCGCCAACCGGCGGCCGGGTACTACATGACCCAGTCGATCCTGGTGCAGGAACATGCGCTCAAGAGCCTCGACGCGCAGAACAAGCAGCAGGCGCAGCAGATCCAGCAATTGCAGGATGAACTGCAGAGGGCCAAATCCGCGCAGCCTGCTCCGGCGAGCAGCGGCGGTTTCCTGTCGAGCATCTTTGGCGGCGGTGGTTCCCGTGATCAGCAGCCGGCTCAAAGTGCACCGCCTTCTTCTGGTGGCGGCTGGCGCGAACCGGCGCGGCCTGGGTTCAGCCAACCTGCCCCGCAGCAGAATTATCAACAGCCTGCTCCAGCCGCTCCGGTGGGCAGCGGCTTCCTTGGCGGCGCGATGAAAACCGCAGCCGGCGTGGCCGGTGGTGTATTGCTGGCCGAAGGCATCAGCAGCCTGTTCAACCACAATTCGCAACAGCCGCAAGTCGTGGAAGAAATCATTCGTGAGGAGCCAGCGCCTGCCAGTGACAACGGCAACTGGGGCAATGATGACCAGAAGTACGCCGGCAACGACAGCTGGGGCAGCAACAATTCGGACAGCTTTGCCGACAGCGATTATTCCGACGATTCTTCCTCCTTCGGCGACGACGATTCCTTCGTCTGACCTACCTTGGCCCGGGGCGCTGCGTCGCCCCGGTCTGATTTTTCCCGGCAACCCTCTCGCGGCTGGCATACTTGCACCCTTTCCGGGCCCTGGCGCCTGGCTGTCATGAGGAAGTGCGGTGAAGAAAATTGCAGTGTTCGCCGATGTGCAAAACCTCTACTACACCGTCCGCCAGGCCTATGGTTGCCACTTCAACTACGCCGCGCTGTGGGCTGACATCAGCGCGCGCGGGCAGATCGTCGAGGCGTACGCCTATGCCATCGACCGTGGCGACAGCAAGCAGCAGCAATTCCAGCAGATCCTGCGCAACCTGGGCTTCACGGTAAAACTCAAGCCCTACATCCAGCGCAGCGACGGCTCGGCCAAGGGCGACTGGGACGTGGGCATCACCCTCGACATCATGGACGCCGCCGACCACGTCGATGAAATTGTGCTGGCCTCCGGCGACGGTGATTTCGACATGCTGCTCGACCGGGTTATCCACAAGCATGGCGTCGAGGCCGTCGCCTATGGCGTACCGGGGCTGACGGCCAATTCATTGATACGCGCCGCCAGCCGCTACGTGCCGATCGAAGGCGCTTTGTTGCTTAAATAGATCTTCAGATGGAGTTGGAACAGGTTTGGAACGTATAGCGGTCATCGACTTTGAAACCACCGGCATCACCCCGAGCAGCCGTTGCCGTGCCACGGAAATCGCGGTGGTCATCCTTGAGCGTGGCCAGATCGTGGACCGCTACCAGAGCCTGATGAAAACCGGCGTGCACGTGCCGGCGTTCATCGAACAACTCACCGGCATCAGCAACGCCATGCTGCGCAGCGCGCCGCCGGCGGAGCGGGTGATGAACGAGGTCAATGAGTTCGTCGGGACTACGCCGCTGATGGCGCACAACGCTGCGTTCGACCAGAAGTTCTGGGATTACGAATTGGGCTTGATCCGCCGCACGCGTTTGCAGAAGTTTGCGTGTTCTCTGTTACTGGCGCGACGCCTGATGCCGTCGGCGCCAAACCATAAGCTCGGCACGTTGAACGTCTTCGCTCAACTGCCCCACACCGGCCAGGCTCACCGGGCGCTGGCGGATGCGGAGATGGCGGCCAACCTCACGGCGCACCTGGCTCAGGAGCTGCGCCGTACCCACGGCCTGCGCGAACTGTCCCACGACCTGCTGTGCACCTTGCAGAAAGTGCCGGCGGCGAAGATCAATGAACACTTGAAGAAACATCGCGGGTTCTGACCTCGCCACACGCTCCAGAACACTGGGCTCTGAATGTGAAACTCAACATGTGGGAGGGGGCTTGCCCCCGATAGCGGTCTGACAGCTACAGATGTATTGGCTGACACACTGCCATCGGGGCAAGCCCCCTCCCACATGGGTTCTGCGGTGTTTAGCGAGGCTGCACACAGGCCAACGCCCGATCCACTACACCCTTGGCCATCTCTACTAAATGCATCACGGCCCGCTGTTGCGCCTTCATCGCTTCACTCGACGCGTGCGCCGTCTCCACCGCGCAATGCAGCAAATCCGCCGCATGGGCCAGGGCCTCTTCGAAACTCAGGTTGTCGTTCGGGGTGAAGGTGGGCGCATCCGGGGCGGACGCTTTGAGGTAGTAGTCGATGGCGCGGCGGTTGAGCAGGGCGTCTTCGCTGAGGAAGCATGGTGGGTCGGGGATTACTTTGACCATGGTGAACCCTCCTTGCTGGTAAGAAGTCGACACCCTTCGCTTGCACGCGAATGAGGGTGGCAACTGTACGTAGGTGTGCAAGACCGGGGCAAGGAGCTAAACCCGGCAGACCCGAAGGTCTCCCACGCACAGCCGCCATAACGGGCGAACGCCAAGCATCAAGCTGGGCATTAAGCTGTAGGTTTATTTGTGGATTCTGCTTGCCGTCGGACTTGCACGTCCGGTCACCGAACATTCGATGACTGAGCGAGACTAGCTACCTGATCCGACGGAAACAAGGCCGTCGGATTCTCTCGGAAACGTCCTTCAAATGAAAGAGATGGGTCTTGCTGGCCATTGAAAACCTGGCTTTTGAAGGCGGGTTTCTGAATGGTCAGTAGGCAGAATCCTAGCGCTGCCTAGGACCCTTCTGTTTTTCCGCTTCATCCGCCTACCACCTCTTTTTGCGACCTGCCATCCCGCCTGCCATTTACGTACCGGGATTACAGGCATGCGGGAAAGCGATCTTCATACAGCGATCATGAGAAGTCACCTCGAACTCGGGTTAAATCTTATTGATCTAGGCTCAACCTCTAGCCTGGCGTTTCATTTGGGTAACTCGATGACAAGCTGTCCTGCGGTCATGGCACTGCCGAACTCCCCAGGTATTAGCAGCGGCGGCAGTTATCACCTGCTTAAACCCATTCATGCCGATTCGACGGGTCCAAACACCACGGCTGAGGACCTCTGGAAATGCACTCAGGAGCACTATGGGTTGACGGCAGCAACATTTGTCACCGCGTCGGCAGGCATACCAATCAGCAAAATAGCCGTGGGTACTTGGGTTCAAGCAAAACGACAAACCTGGCTAGCCTCATTGGCATGCGCTTTTTCCCTCGCACGCTAATCAGGCAGCCCACAATGGCTAGGATGGCCAAGGCAACGTTTGGCACAGTCCGGGTATTTGGCATTATCGGGCGAGGTATTCCCTTCGTTGCTGCAGGACTGGCCGTCTTTGATTTAATCAGTATTGGTAAGTGTGCCTATGAGGCAAGAAATGGACGGTAATCTGACCAGGACCGAGATCAGCGAAAAGGTGATTCAACTGTTCGTCGACATCATTGGCTTCATCGACCGAAGCCAGGTGACGGAACAAACGGATTTCATCCGCGACTTCAAGATCATTGATGACGACCTGACCTGCTTCGTCATGCAGATCAAGTGGCAATTCAATCTGCAAGCCACTCAGGCAGATTGGGATCACATCACCACGATCAAGCAGATTGTCGATTTGATTGTTGAGCGCTCAAATCTGCTTTGATGCAACTGACGTCATCGCAGGCAAGCCAGCTCCTGCCGTTGGAATGCATTCCAACTGTGGGAGCTGGCTTGCCTGCGATGGCGGCGGTTCAGCCACCATTTTTCCCATTGCCCTCCAACTGCCCCAACGGCACCCGTCGCTCTATCGCACTCGACAAAATAATCGAGGTCTTGCTGAACCCGAACTTCGCCACGCGGTTGATCAAGCTCTCCAACTCCGGCATCGACCCGACTGCCGCCTGCATGATCACGCACGGGTCGCCGGTCACCCGATGGCATTCTGTCAGCTCGGGAATTTCCGCCAGCGCGTCGTACACCTTCTGACTGCCATGATTGGTCAACCGCAGTTCAATCACGCACTGGATCGGCAACCCCACCTTGGATAAATCCACCTTGGCCTGATACCCGGTGATCACCCCGCTGGCCTCCAATTTGGCCACGCGTTCGGCGACGGCAGGGGCGGAGAGGTTTACCGTGCGGGCCAGTTGCGCGTAGGACGCGCGGCCGTCTTCGAGCAGGGCGCTGAGGAGCATGCGGTCGTATTTGTCCATGATAAGGCTCCGGTTGCACGTGACTTTCGAAAGCACGGTTTATAGCCTTCACAACCGTGCTTTGAAAAGTGTATTGGCGTTTTAAACAGGTTTTGTAACTTATGTTTAACGACCTGTCTTTTTAGAATAAGCCTCCCATCTCCTGCCATAGAGCTGCCCAATGCCTGGCCCACGTCGCTTTCCCTTACCGTTGATCGCCGCTTTTTTTGCGCTGTATGTGATTTGGGGGTCCACCTATCTGGTGATTCGCATCGGCGTTGAGTACTGGCCGCCGTTGTTGCTGGCGGGGATTCGGTTTTGCACGGCGGGGGCGTTGATGTATGGCTTCCTGCGCTGGCGTGGGGTGCCGGCGCCGACGTGGCCGCAGTGGAAAGCAGCCGGGATGATTGGTCTTTTGCTGCTCACCGTGGGCAACGGCGGTGTCAGCGTGGCGGAACACATGGGGGTGTCGTCCGGCGTGGCGGCGCTGGCCGTGGCGACGGTGCCGTTGTTCACCTTGCTGTGTGGATATTTCTGGGGCGCGCGCAACACTCGCTTGGAGTGGGCGGGGGTGATTCTGGGGATCATCGGCATCGCCATGCTCAATATGGGCAGCACGTTGCAGTCGAGCCCGATGGGTGCTGTGTTGCTGTTGGTGGCGGCGGCTTCCTGGGCGTTTGGTTCGGTGTGGAGCCGGCAATTGCCGTTGCCCCAGGGCGCGATGGCCAGTGCTGCGGAGATGCTGGTCGCCGGTGTGGCGCTGTTGTTCGTCAGCGCGCTATCCGGTGAACGCCTGCAGGCCGCGCCGCCGCTGGAAGGCTGGTTGGCCCTGGCCTATCTGACGGTATTCGGCTCGATCATCGCCTTCAATGCCTACATGTACCTGCTCAAGCACGTACGCCCGGCGGCGGCGACCAGCTATGCCTACGTCAACCCGGCGGTGGCGGTATTGCTGGGGATTGTGTTCGTGGGCGAGACCATCGGCCTGGAAGAAGCCCTGGCCATGCTGGTAATCATTAGCGCCGTCCTGCTGATCAGCCTGCCCCAGTGGCGCAAGCCCAAGCCGGAAATAAGGTAAACTGCGGCGCATTGCGACCTTGCGCTGAATTTTTCCTACGGTAAACACATGACTTTCGCCACCCTTGGCCTGATCGAACCCTTGCTGCGCGCCCTTGAGACGCTTGGCTACCAGACCCCGACGCCGGTGCAGGCGCAAGCCATTCCGGCAGTGCTGGCCGGTCGCGACCTGATGGCCGCGGCCCAGACCGGTACCGGCAAGACCGCCGGTTTCGCCCTGCCGCTCCTGCAACTGTTGACGATGGAAGGGCCGAAAGTCGCCGCCAACTCGGCGCGTGCGCTGATCCTGTGCCCGACCCGCGAGCTGGCCGAGCAGGTGCACGCCAGCGTCGCCGAGTACGCCCAACACCTGCCACTCACCACCTACGCGGTGTACGGCGGCGTGAGCATCAACCCGCAGATGATGAAGCTGCGCAAGGGCGTCGACATTCTGGTGGCCACGCCCGGTCGCCTGATCGACCTGTTCCGCCAGAACGCGCTGAAGCTCAACCAACTGCAAACCCTGGTGCTCGACGAAGCCGACCGCATGCTCGACCTGGGCTTCTCGGAAGAGCTGGCGAACATCTACCGCATGCTGCCGAAAAAGCGCCAGACCCTGCTGTTCTCCGCGACCTTCTCCGATGACATCCGCCTGCTGGCCGGGCAGATGCTCAACGACCCGCTGAGCATCGAAGTCAGCCCGCGCAACGTTGCTGCCAACACCGTGAAGCAGTGGATCGTGCCGGTGGACAAGAAGCGCAAGCCGGAGCTGTTTGTGCACCTGATGCGCAAAGGCCGCTGGAAGCAGGTGCTGGTGTTCGCCAAGACCCGTAACGGCGTGGATGCGCTGGTGGATAAGTTGCAGGGCCTGGGCATCAATGCCGACGGCATCCATGGCGACAAGCCTCAAGCGACCCGCCAACGTGCGCTGGACCGTTTCAAATCCAGTGAAGTGCAGATCCTGGTAGCCACTGATGTGGCTGCCCGTGGCCTGGACATCGAAGACTTGCCGCTGGTGGTCAACTTCGACTTGCCGATCGTGGCTGAAGACTACATCCACCGAATCGGCCGTACCGGGCGTGCGGGCAATACCGGTGAGGCGATTTCCCTGGTGTGTGCCGATGAAGTGAACATGCTGTCGGCCATCGAGATGCTCACGCGTCAGACCCTGACCCGCAAGATGGAGCCGGACTTCGAACCGGAGCACCGCGTGCCGGACACCGACGCCAGCGGGCAGGTGGTGAAGAAGCCGAAGAAACCGAAGAAGCCTAAAACGTCCGGTGGTGGCGGTAAGCGCAACCTGGGCAAGTGGGTGGACAGCGGTGAAGTGACGCCGGCGGAGCCTTCGATCAAGCCGGTGCGCAAGGTGCCCGTTTTTAATACCGGGCCGCGCAAGAAGAAGTAAGTGTTTCAGCGCGGCTGATGGCCTCATCGGGGGCAAGCCCCCTCCCACACTTTGATTTGTGAATACAGTCAAATGTGGGAGGGGGCTTGCCCCCGATGGCGGCTTTGAATTCACCGCAATATCAGCGATTGAGCCACTCCAACATCCCCCGCCCAGCCCCCCGGCCGCTGGCAAAACACCCCGTCAGCAAATACCCCCCGGTCGGCGCCTCCCAATCCAGCATTTCCCCCGCACAAAACACTCCCGGCAACTGCTTGAGCATCAAGCGCTCATCCAGCGCCTCAAATGGCACGCCGCCTGCGGTGCTGATGGCCTCATCCATCGGCCGTGTCTTCACCAACGTCAATGGCAGCGCCTTGATCGCCACCGCCAACTTCGCCGGATCGTTGAAGTGCTCAGCCGGCGCCAACTCGCGCAGCAGTGCCGCTTTGACCCCCTCCAACCCCAACTGACTGTGCAGGTGTTTGCTCATCGAGCGCGAACCACGCGGCTTGGCCAGGGCAGCCAGGACCTTGTCCAGCGGCTTGCTCGGCAACAGGTCGATATGCACGGTGGCCGCACCGTCGCGGTTGATCGCTTCGCGAATCGGCGCTGACAGCGCGTAGATCAAGCTGCCTTCGATGCCGGTAGCGGTGATCACGCATTCGCCCAGCCGAGGCTTGTCGTCCCCCAGCCCGATGGCGACGTTTTTCAACGGCGCGCCAGCGAATTTGCTGACCATCAATTCGCTCCAGGCCGACACCTCGAAACCGCAGTTGCTCGGTTGCAGCGGGGCGTAAGGCACGCCTTTGTCCTCCAGCAACCTGAGCCAGGCGCCGTCAGATCCCAACCGTGACCAACTGCCGCCGCCCAGCGCCAGCAGCACGGCATCGCTGCGGACCGTTTTTTCGCCTTCGGGGCTGTGGATAAGTAAGTCGCCCTCGGCATTCCAGCCTACCCAACGATGCCGGGTGTGGATAACCACGCCCTGGTCGCGCAGACGCTTGAGCCAGGCGCGCAGCAGCGGGGCAGCTTTCATATCTGTAGGAAACACTCTGCCCGAGCTGCCGACAAAGGTCTCGATCCCCAAGCCATGAATCCACTCGCACAACGCCTCGGCCCCAAAACTACGCAGCAGTGGCGCCATGTGCGGCGCACGTTCGGCATAGCGCGACAGAAACGCCGGGTACGCCTCGGAGTGGGTGATGTTCATGCCGCCCACGCCGGCCAGCAGGAACTTGCGCCCCACGGATGGCATGCCGTCGTACAGGTCCACCCGTACGCCTGCCTGGCTCAGGACTTCGGCGGCCGTCAATCCGGCAGGGCCGCCGCCGATGATGATGACGTGTGGGGGAGGGGTATCGGGCATGGGCTGCGCTCGCATAAATTAGCCGAGCATTCTACCCGACGAGAGTGAAAACGCCTGATCAAAAAACGTACAGCTTCCTACAGGCCTTATGATTAGTAGCTCTCACACGCTTACACTCAAGTTATCCACAGGTGGTTCCACAGGCATTGTGGGTAACGCCCACAGTTCAGTGACAACCTGATGACGTCCATACCCGTTGCGCACTGTGGTGCAGAATGCCGTGGCGGCGGGCCAGGGCCGGGCGGTCCTTGCTGTAGCCGCCGCCGATCACGCCCATCACCGGGATGTCGCGGCCCAGGCAATGGCGCATCACGCTTTCGTCGCGGGCGGCGACGCCTTGGTCTGTCAGCTTGAGGTAACCGAGGGCGTCGTCCTTGTGCACATCGACGCCGGCGTCGTACAGCACCAGGTCCGGCTGGTAGAGCGGCAGCAGGTAGTTGAGCGCGTCGTCCACCACCTTGAGGTAATCGGCGTCGCCCATGCCCATCGGCAGAGGGATGTCCCAGTCGCTCTGGGCCTTGCGCGCGGGGAAGTTCTTTTCGCAGTGCAGCGACACGGTGATGGCGTCTGGCGTGTCGTGGAGGATGCGTGCCGTGCCATCGCCCTGGTGCACGTCGCAATCGAAGATCAGCACGCGGTTGACCCGGCCGCTGGCCAGCAGGTAATGGCTGATCACCGCCAGGTCATTGAAGATGCAGAAGCCCGCCGGGTAATCGTAGTGCGCGTGGTGGGTGCCGCCGGCCAAGTGGCAGGCCAGGCCGTGTTCCAGTGCTTGCTCCGCTGCCAGGATGGAGCCACCGACCGCGCGCACGGTGCGCCGGGCCAGGGCTTCGTTCCAGGGCAGGCCGAGGCGACGTTGGTCCTCGCGGGACAACTCGCCGCCCATGTAGCGTTCGATATACCCAGCGTCATGGGCCAGGGCCAGAATCTCTGGCGGGCACAGCTGCGGGCGCAGCAGTTGGCTGTCCTCGGTCAGTCCGGTGGACACCAGGTGGTCGCGCAGCAGGCGGAACTTGTCCATGGGGAACCGGTGGTCCGCCGGGAACTCGGGGCTGTAGTCATCGTGGTAGATCAATGGCAGAGGCATGGGATTTTCTGACGGGAACCTGCGAGGCATCTTACCCGCGTTGTACACTCACGCACATGGCAAGGGAGGGGACCCATGGAGCCGATACTCGAATTGGAAAGCGCACGCCTTTTGTTGCGTCAATGGCGCGACAGCGACCTGCCGGACTTTGCGCGCATGTGCGCCGACCCGCAGGTGATGCGTTATTTCCCGGCCACACTGAGCCACCTGGAAAGCGCCGCGTTGATCGGCCGGATTCGCGGCCACTTCGCCGAATACGGCTTTGGCCTGTGGGCGTTGCAACGCAAGGACACAGGGGAATTCATCGGTCTCACCGGGTTGCTGAATGTCAGCTTCGATGCCGACTTTACCCCGGCGGTGGAAATCGGCTGGCGCCTGGCTCGCGAACACTGGGGCCTGGGCTATGCCAGCGAGGCCGCCTGGACCGCATTGCGCTGTGGTTTTGATCGTCTGAACCTGGACGAGATTGTCGCCTTCACCACCGAATCCAATCTGCCATCACAAAAAGTCATGCAGGCCATCGGTATGCATTACGATCCCCAGGCAGATTTTGAACACCCCAAGGTCGCAGCTGATGACCCGCTGCGCCATCATGTTTTGTACCGCATCACCCGCGCCCAATGGTTGGACACGCTGCACGGATAGGCAGCCCGGAATGCCCGATAGATTTTAGGAGTTGCTCTATGAGCCAAGTATTGGAAGATCTGGTGGACCTGCTGACCCTGGAGCCGATCGAGGAAAACCTCTTTCGCGGCCGCAGCCAGGACCTGGGTTTTCGCCAACTGTTCGGCGGCCAGGTGCTCGGCCAGTCGCTGTCGGCGGCCAGCCAGACCGTAGAAGAAGCGCGGCACGTGCATTCCCTGCACGGTTATTTCCTGCGCCCTGGCGACGCGAAGTTGCCGGTGGTGTACTCGGTGGACCGCGTGCGCGACGGCGGCAGTTTCAGCACGCGCCGGGTGACGGCGATCCAGAAGGGCCACCCGATCTTCACCTGCACCACCTCGTTCCAGTACGACGAACAAGGCTTCGATCACCAGACCACCATGCCCGTGGTGGTCGGCCCGGAAAACCTGCCGTCGGAGCTGGAACTGACCCAGCAACGCGCGCACCTGATCCCCGAGCACATGCGCGACAAGCTGCTGTGCCCCAAGCCGATCGAAGTGCGCCCGGTCACCGAGAAAGACCCGTTCAACCCGCAACCGTCCGACCCGGTCAAGTACGTGTGGTTCCGCGCCGACGGCGCCCTGGCCGATGCACCGGCGCTGCACAAATACCTGCTGGCCTACGCCTCGGACTTCGGCCTGCTGACCACTTCGCTGCTGCCCCACGGCAAGACCGTGTGGCAGAAAGACATGCAGGTCGCCAGCCTCGATCACGCGCTGTGGTTCCACGCCGACCTGCGTGCCGATGACTGGTTGCTCTACGCCATGGACAGCCCGTGGGCCGGCAATTCCCGGGGGTTCTCCCGAGGCAGCGTGTACAACCGCGCCGGGCAACTGGTGGCCTCGGTCACCCAGGAAGGCCTGATTCGCCATCGCAAGGATTGGGCATGAGCCTGACAGAGGTTAAACATTGGGTGTTCGACATGGACGGCACCCTGACGGTGGCCGTGCATGATTTCGCGGCCATTCGCGTGGCCCTGGAGATTCCACCCGAAGACGACATCCTCACGCACCTGGCGGCGTTGCCGAAGGAGGTTGCGGCGGCCAAGCATGCCTGGTTGCTGGAGCACGAGCGTGAGCTGGCGTTGGAGTCGGTGGCCGCCGAAGGCGCGGTAGAACTGGTGCGCGAACTGGCCGGGCGTGGCTATCGCCTGGGCATCCTGACGCGCAATGCGCGGGAGCTGGCGCATATCACCCTGGACGCGATTGGCCTGGCGGACTGTTTTGCCATGGAGGACGTGCTGGGGCGTGACGATGCGCAACCGAAGCCGGATCCGGACGGCCTGCTGAAACTCGCGGCGGCGTGGGATGTGGCGCCAAGCGAGATGGTGATGGTCGGTGATTACCGCTTTGACCTGGACTGCGGCCGGGCGGCGGGGACGCGAACGGTGTTGGTGAATCTGCCGGAGAACCCGTGGCCGGAGTTGGCGGATTGGCATGCTGAGGATTGTGCAGCGCTGCGCCAAATGCTCCAGCCCAGACAATAAAGACCCACTGTGGGGAGGGGGCAATCCCCCTCCCACATCTTATTGCGTGAACAGCACTTTCTGGCCTTCCGGCGACGTAAACATCCCGTCTCCGTCATGCCCCACCCCCGGCACTTCCACCAACTTATGACTCAGCTGTGGATGCCGCTGCTTGAGGTAGTCAAAGTAGTTGTGCCCACGAATCAGGCGGTACGCGCCCTGGGTCTCGGCGGCGCAGCTTTTGTCCAGCGCCGGGTGGTTCGGGTCGGTGTCCTGCTGGCCCAGCAGGTAGGTGATATTGCGTGACACGTAAGCCTGCTCGAGCTGTTGGGCGCTCTGGCCATTGGCGTAGTCGGGCAGGTCTTGCAGGCCGTACTTCCAGTCGTTGAAGCCTGGGCAACGGGCGGTATCGAACTTCACCGGGCGTTGGGGGGTGAAGTAGGCGTAGGACGAAGGGTTGGCCACCACGTAACGCAGGCTGATGCCTTCGGTTTGCAGCAGCGGATGGTCGTGCCCGGTGAGGGCGAAGCGCTGCACCACCTGGCCGCCACCGGAGTGGCCGGCCACGACGATTTCCTTCAGCGCCGGGAACAGCGTGCGGTTGCCCAGGTGCTTGATGATCTGGTCGAGGGCGCCGTAGGAGCTGATGTGTCCCGGACCGGTGGAGGGCTCGCCGGCCATCCAGTCATTGCCGTTCCAGCGCAGTACCTGATTGTCCAGGTGGTTGCGCTTGACGTCGGACGCATTCAGAAACTGCGGCGCAATCACCAGTGTGTTGGCGCTCTGGCCTGCGTGCTCGGCGGCGTCTTCGGCGCTTTGCAGGTAGGTTTGCGCATTGCGCAGGCGGCCGTGCACGATGATCAATGCGCGGGTGACCTGGGGCAGTGGCTGGCGCCAATCCTGGCTCAAACCGAGGCTGAGATCGCCGGCCTCCAGGTGGAAACGATGGGGGCTGACGTCCTTGACGCCGTGTTCGGCGGCCCAGGTTGAACACGTGACTAACAAGCCCAGCAGCAATCCCAAGCGTTTATTCATTCAAAGACTCTTGGCGGTAAACGTGTCGCATTGAGTGATCTGGCCCTGGGCGAAGCCGGTCTTGAACCAGCGAACCCGCTGTGCCGAGGTGCCGTGGGTAAACGAGTCCGGCACAACACGCCCCTGACCCTGTTGCTGCAAGCGGTCATCGCCAATGGCGTTGGCCGCATTCAGTGCTTCTTCGATATCGCCGGGTTCCAGCCAGTTGAGGCGCTTTTGCGCACGGTTGGCCCACACCCCGGCGAAGCAGTCGGCCTGTAGTTCCTGGCGCACCAGCAGGCCGCCATCACCTTGCATCTGCCGACCCTGCTGGCGTGCGGCCTGGATTTTCGACGAGATGCCCAGCAAGGTCTGCACGTGGTGCCCGACTTCGTGGGCGATCACGTAGGCCTGGGCGAAATCACCGGCGGCCTGGAAGCGCTGCGACATTTCCCGGAAGAAATCCAGGTCCAGGTACACCTGCTGGTCAGCCGGGCAATAGAACGGGCCGCTGGCCGAGGTGGCTCCCCCGCAGGCGGAATTGACCCGGCCACGGAACAGAATCAGTTTCGGATTCTTGTAGGCCAGGCCGTTTTCCTGGAACACCTGGCCCCAGGTGTCTTCGGTATCGCCCAGCACGGCGCGGACAAAGTCTGCTTGCTCGTCGTTGGCCGGCGGCGCCTGACGTGTCTGCGTACTCACCGAGGGTGCCTGTTCCATCTGGCCGGTCAGTTGGCCGAGGATCTGCAACGGGTCCTGGCCGGTCAACCAGCCGATGCCGACAATCAGCACGATGGCCGTGAGGCTCAGGCCCTTGCCGCCCCCAAAGCGCATACCGCCCCCACCACCGCCGCTGTCATCGCGGGCGTCGACCACGTTGTCGCTGCGTCGGCCTTTTTTCCATAGCATGGGGCAATCCTCTCGGTGAACGGTCCTACATTAATTGGGGAAGAGTATGGCCGTTAATCGCGGCAATAGCCTTCGCCGGTATCGACAATCAGGCAATCCTTTTTATCCGCCAACCATTTCAAACCGGTGGCTTCGCCGTCGCCGGCGCTCAATTGCTGGGGGCCGTCCGGGCGGGTAAAGGCGATGCCGTCTTCGTTGGCTTCACCTTTGAAGGTGCCGGAGTCGTCGTCATCAAGGCCATATTTCATGGTCAGAATGTAGTGACCACGGCCAATACTGTCGTCCTTGGCGATGGTGAGGTAGAGGCCTTCTACGCCGATCCACTTGCCGAGCCATTTGTCGGTGGGCGGCGTTGCCGGCACCAGGGTGGCCTGCACGGACGCCGGTGCCGGCTTGGGGGCTGGCTGCTCTTGCTGGTTGCACGCGGTGAGCAGGGCAAGGGCAGACAGGACAAAGAGGATTTTTTTCATAGCAGCAAGGCCTTGATTAAAAAGTGTGCAACACGGCGGTCAACGTGCAGCGTTGGACTCGAATCCCGTGATTTAGTGCGCTGTTCGCACGGTGTTTGGTTATGCTCTAGGGGCAGACGCAGGCCCGGCTGCTAGATTACCGGGTTGAGTGCCACGCGTTCAGCTCGCCACGCAAGAGAATTCCATGACTGTCAGCACCCCCCTTTCCGGCGTCAACCACCCCTTCAAAGGCATTTTGCTGATTGTACTGGCGACGTTCCTGTTCTCCAGCCATGACGCCTTGTCCAAATACCTGGCCGGGTTCTACCCGATCGTGATGGTGGTGTGGGCGCGTTACCTGGTGCACACCCTGTTGATGGCCGGCATCTTCCTGCCGCAATCGGGCTTGCGCGTGCTGCGCAGCAAACGGCCGGGGATGCAGGTGGTGCGGGCGCTGTGCCTGTTGGGCACCAGCCTGTTTTTCACCTCGGCGCTGCACTTCATCCCCCTGGCGGAAGCCACGGCGGTGAACTTCCTTGCACCGATCCTGGTAACGGCGCTCTCGGTGCCGCTGCTCGGCGAACATGTGACGCGTGGCCAGTGGCTGGCGGTGATCTGCGGGTTTGTCGGGGTGCTGGTCATCATCCACCCGGGCGGCGAACTGTTCACCCCGGCGGTCTTGTTGCCCCTGTGTTCGGCGCTGTTCTTCTGCTTCTACCAACTGCTCACGCGCATTCTCAGCCAATACGACACGCCCACCACCAGCAACTTCTTCGCCGGCCTGTGCAATACCTTGGTGATGAGTGCGATGGTGCCGTTCTTCTGGCAAGTGCCGACGCTGTGGCACGGCGTGTTGATGCTGGCCCTGGGCACCTGCGGGATGACCGCGCACTTGATGTTGACCCAGGCGTTCCGCTTCGCGGCGCCGGCCTTGCTGGCGCCGTTTGGCTATTGCCAGATCGTGTTTGCGGGGTTGTTGGGCTGGCTGGTGTTCAACCACACCCCGGACCTGACCACGGTGGTCGGTATCGGGGTGATCTGCATGAGCGGGCTGGCCGCTGCCTGGCAGCAGCGGCGCCGGTAGCTGAGACGGTAGATCAAACGTCCACGGTAGGGATCTTGCGCGGTGCCATGAAGTACATCCAGGTCAGCGCAATGAAGTACATCGCCGGGATCAGGGTGAACAATACGGTGTAGTTGTTGTTCGTGACCGTGAGGATGTGGCCGACGATCTGGGTCATGAACATGCCGCCGATGGCCGCGCACATGCCACCAAAACCGAACACCGTGCTCATCATGTGCTTGGGTGTGTAGTCCATCACCAGGCTCCAGATGTTGGCGGTCCAGGCCTGGTGTGCGCCAATCGCCAGGGAGATGGCAAACACCGCGACCCACAGCTGGCTGGAACCGGCGGCCATGATCACGCCGACGATGCAGCAGGCAAACAGCAGCATCGACAGCAGCCGCGCCTTGATCGAGTTCATGCCTCGGCCGATCAGGAACGACGACAGAATCCCACCCCCCACGCTGCCGAAGTCGGCGGTCAGGTAGATGATGATCAGCGGGATACCCATCTGGGTCACGTTGATGCCCAGGTTGTATTGCTGGTTCAGGAACGGCGGCAGCCAGTACAGGTAGAACCAGAACACCGGCGCGGTCATCGAGTAGGCGAGGGCGAAGGCCCAGGTGCCACGCATGCGCAGGATGCGGCTGAAGGGCACGCGGGGTTGTTCCGGTTCGACTTCCTGTTGCACGTAGTCCAGTTCGGATTGTTTGACGGTGGGGTGGTCTTCCGGGTTGAAGTACTTCAAGCCCCAGAACAGCAGCCAGATTCCGCCGAGCGCCGACATGCACAGGAACGCCGCCTGCCAGCCCCACACGTGCAGGATCAACGGCAGCAGCATCGGCGTCATCATCGCACCCACGTTGGTGCCGGCGTTGAAGATACCGGTGGCCACTGCCCGTTCACCGGCCGGGAACCACAGGCGCGTGGTCTTGACGCAGGCCGGGTAGTTGGCGGCCTCGGTCAGCCCGAGAATGAAACGACAGACCATGAAGCCCACCGCCGAGGTGGCCAGGCCATGGGCGCCGGTGGCCAGGCTCCACAACAGGACCGCGCAGAAGAACACGCGTTTCACACCGACCCGGTCGATCAAGCGGCCCTGCAGCACAAAGCCGATGGCATAGCCGACCTGGAACCAGAAGTTGATGTTGGCGTAGTCCATCGCCGTCCAGCTCATCTCCTTGGCGAGGATAGGCTGCATCACGCCCAATGCGGCGCGGTCGATGTAGTTGAGGGTGGTGGCGAAGAACACCAGGGCCAACATGCCCCAGCGCGTTTTACCCACGGCCAGGGCGCCGCGGATCTTGTCGCCGATGCCGGCGTGCGGTGTGCCCGGGCGGTCGGCCAGGACGGAGTTTTGCAGAGGCATGAGGTCGTACCCGTTTTTTGAAATTTTTATGGTGTGTTCTGGGTCTTGTTACTGAATCGATGGTGCGCAGCGGCTAAAAAATCGTCAATTCGCCAAAACGGCTTTGTGTTCGATAATCGCACCAAAAACTAACCGGTTCGTACATTTTAATTGCTGTGAACAGTTTAGCGGCCAATAATTTGCCGTAAACAAGACGCGCCTAAATGCCGGGAGTCGCCCATGCAACGCTCCATTGCCACCGTTTCCTTGAGCGGAACCCTGCCGGAGAAACTCGAAGCCATCGCGGCCGCCGGGTTCGACGGCGTAGAAATCTTCGAAAACGATCTGTTGTATTACGATGGCAGCCCCCGGGAAGTCAGGCAAATGTGTGCCGACCTTGGCATTGCCATCACCTTGTTCCAGCCGTTTCGCGATTTTGAAGGCTGCCGTCGAGACCGCCTTGCACGCAATCTGGAGCGCGCCGAGCGCAAATTCGACTTGATGCAGGAACTGGGCACCGACCTGGTGCTGGTGTGCAGCAATGCCTCCGCCGATTGCGTGGGCGACGAGCGCATTCTGCTCGATGACCTCGGCCTGCTCGCCGAACACGCCGGCCGTCGTGGCTTGCGCATTGGCTATGAAGCGCTGGCCTGGGGCAAGCATGTAAATACCTGGCAACAGGTGTGGGACCTGGTGCGTCAGGTCGATCACCCGAGCCTTGGTGTATTGCTCGACAGCTTTCATACCCTGTCCCTCAAGGGCGACCCGAGCGCCATCGCCGAGATCCCCGGCGACAAGATCTTCTTCGTACAAATGGCCGACGCGCCGATCCTGGCCATGGACGTGCTGGAGTGGAGTCGGCACTTCCGCTGCTTCCCCGGCCAAGGCGAATTCGACCTGGCTGGGTTCCTCGGGCCGATCATCAAGAGCGGCTACACCGGGCCGCTGTCCCTGGAAATTTTCAACGACGGCTTCCGCGCCGCGCCCACCCGTGCGAACGCGGCGGATGGCCTGCGCTCCCTGCTGTACCTCGAAGAGAAAACTCGCGAACGCCTGAAACAGGAAGCGCCGGCGCAACCGGTCGAGATTCTGTTTGATACCCCGCCTGCCAGCGAATACGACGGCATCGAGTTCCTTGAATTTGCCGTGGACGAGAGCCTTGGCGCCAAGCTCACCCACTGGCTGGAACGCCTGGGTTTCGTCAAGGCCGGGCAGCATCGCTCCAAGAGCGTGAGCCTGTTGCGCCAGGGCGATATCAACCTGATCCTCAACTGCGAACCCTATTCGTTTGCCCACAACTTTTTCGAGGCCCATGGGCCGTCGCTGTGTGCCACCGCGATTCGGGTCAAGGACAGCGCCAAGGCCCTGGAGCGGGCGGTGGCGTACAAAGGCCAGCCGTATCGCGGCCTGGTCGGGCCGAATGAGCTGGAGCTGGCGGCGGTACGTGCGCCGGATGGCAGCCTGATTTACCTGGTGGATCAGAGTGAAGGCGGGCTGTACGACACCGACTTCAACCTGCAGCCCGGCGTGTCATCCAGCGGCGGCTTGCTGCGTATCGACCATATGGCCATGGCCCTGCCAGCCGACAGCCTCGACAGCTGGGTGCTGTTCTACAAGAGCCTGCTGGATTTCGAAGCCGATGACGAAGTGGTACTGCCCGACCCTTACGGCCTGGTGAAAAGCCGCGCGCTGCGCAGCCGTTGCAGCTCGATCCGTCTGCCGCTGAACATCTCCGAGAACCGCAACACGGCGATTTCCCACGCGCTGTCGAGCTATCGCGGCTCGGGTGTGCACCATATTGCCTTCGACTGCGCGGATATCTTTGCCGAAGTGCGCCGCGCCAAGGAGGCCGGTGTGCCGCTGCTGGATATCCCGCTCAACTACTACGACGACCTGGCGGCGCGTTTCGATTTCGACGATGAGTTCCTCAGTGAGCTGGCGTACTACAACGTGCTGTACGACCGCGATGCCCAGGGCGGCGAGTTGTTTCACGTCTACACCGAACCCTTCGAAGGGCGGTTTTTCTTCGAGATCATCCAGCGCAAGAATGGTTATGCCGGCTACGGCGCAGCCAACGTGGCGGTGCGCCTGGCCGCCATGGCCAAATCGCGCAGCGGTGCGGTGCGCCAGGCGCGTTTATAACGGCGGTGCGGTGCTTTCTTTCGGGGAGCGTCGCGGCCCATAATCACGGCCTGCATAACACTGGCCGTGAGCGCACCATGACCACCGAGGCACCTCGCAAGAGTCGTAAGAACAATCCGGAAAAGACCCGCGAAAACATACTCCAGGAAGCCATCGTCGAGTTTGTCCAGCAGGGCCTTTCCGGCGCTCGCGTGGACGCGATCGCCGAGCGTATCCACACCTCCAAGCGCATGATCTATTACTACTTCGGCAGCAAGGAGCAGTTGTACGTCGAGGTGCTGGAGAAACTCTACGGCGACATCCGCAACACCGAGACCCGCATGAACCTCACGGCCCTGGAGCCGCGTGAAGCGATCCGGCGGCTGGTGGAGTTCACCTTTGATCACCATGACCAGAATGTGGATTTTGTGCGCATTGTCAGCATCGAAAATATCCACAATGCCGAGTACGTGAAGCGTACAGACACCATCAAGGCGATGAACAGCAAGATCCTTGAAGGGTTGGGGGAGACCTTGCGCCGTGGCGCCGAGCTGGGCTTGTTCCGGGAAGGGCTGGAACCGTTGGACGTGCACCTGCTGATCAACTCGTTCAGCTTTTACCGGGTGTCCAACCGCCATACCTTCAGTGAGATTTTTCAGATCGACCTGTCGGATGAGGCGGTTAAACAGCGGCATCGGGACATGATTTGTGATTCGGTGATGCGTTACCTCCAGGCCTGAAGTCTCAGGTTGGAATGCATTTAAAATGTGGGAGGGGGCTTGCCCCCGATGACAGTGGGTCAGCTACAGATAAGCTGGCTGATCCACCGCTATCGGGGGCAAGCCCCCTCCCACATTTGGATTTTTATTCCAACTCAGTCAGGTATTCATGCACTGGAAGTGCGCCAGCATGCGCTGCGCATCCGGCACTTCCCCACAGAACAGCTCAAACGCCTTCACCGCCTGAAACACCGCCATGTTGCCGCCATCCAGGGTGCGACAGCCCAATGCGCGGGCATCGCGCAGCAGTTCGGTTTCCAGCGGGAAATACACGATTTCCGCCACCCACAGGTCTGCTCTTAGCAAAGCGGCGGGCACCGGTGTGCCGGGCAGCTTGGCCATGCCCATCGGCGTGGTGTTCACCAGCCCATCGGCCTCGGCCACGGCGTTTTCTAAGTGGTTGCCCACTTGGGCGCGCCCTGGGCCGAAACGTAGCGTGAGGTTCTCCACCAGGTCGCGGGCACGGGCGGGGTCCACGTCGAAAATACTCAACTGTTGCACTCCCTCGGCCAGCAGCGCATGGGCCACTGCGGCACCTGCACCGCCGGCGCCCATCTGCACCACGCGTTGGCGGGCGACATCACTCAAGTTGCGCCGGAACCCTTCGGCAAATCCCAGGCAATCGGTGTTGTGGCCGATGCGCTTGCCGTCCTTGAACACCACCGTGTTGACCGCGCCAATGCCATGGGCCTCGTCGGACAGTTCATCGAGCAGCGGTAGGATAGCCTGCTTGCACGGGTAGGTAATGTTCAGCCCGGTAAAGCCCATGAGCTCGGCGGCGCGCAGCAGATCGGGCAAGGCGTCGATGCCCAACTGCCGGGGCTCAAGGTCGATCAGGCGGTACAAGTAGCGCAAACCTTGGGCATCGCCTTCCTGTTCATGCAGCGCGGGCGTGCGGGAAGCCTGGATGCCAGCGCCGATCAGGCCGGCGAGGATGCGTGTTTTCATCGGGCCGATCCTTTGAGCAACTGGCTGAAGTGTTCCAGCGCCAGGTGGTAGCCGTGGCTGCCGAACCCCGCGAGCACGGCCTTGGCGATGGGTGACACAAAGGAGTGATGACGGAACGCTTCGCGGGCATGCACGTTGGAGAGATGCACTTCGATCACCGGCACTTCACTGGCCACCAGCGCATCACGGATCGCCACCGAGGTGTGGGTCCAGGCCGCCGGGTTGATCACGATCCCGGCGCAGCGGGCGCGGGCGCCGTGGATCCAGTCGAGCAGTTCGCCTTCATGATTGGTCTGGCGGAATTCGATTTTCAGGCCCAGCTGTTCAGCGCTGCGGCCGCACAAGGCAGCCACATCGGCCAGGGTTTCATGGCCGTAGGTAGCGGGCTCGCGGGTGCCGAGCAGGTTGAGATTGGGACCGTTGAGCACCAGCACGATAGGCGGCATGGGGTGTTCTCCACAATTCTTGTTAGTTGTGCAGATAAAATGTACTGAATGGTTAATTTGGTCAATTGATGGCGGCGTATGTGTTCGATTATCGAACCGTTAATCAGGCCGTTCATAAAGGCGGATCAGATTAGATATCAATTGAAAATCATTCTCGACAACGCTTAAGATGCCCGCCTGTTTCCTTAACATTCCAGGGAGTCGGTTTGTCGGACGTGGATCTCAAAGGCCTGTTTCTCAAGCATGCCGATGCCTTGCGCGGGTATCTGGCGCGCAAGGTACGGGACCCGCAGTTGGCCGCAGACCTGGTGCAGGAGAGCTTCCTGCGCCTGGCGGAAAAGCCGGCGGGCGAGCGCATCGACAACTCCCAGGGCTATCTCTATCGAACGGCAAGCAATCTGCTGATCGACCATATTCGCCAGGAAGCGCGGCGCAAGACTGACTCCGTGCCCCATGAGGCGCTGGCCGAGATTGAAGATGACGTGGCCGGGTTGGAGGTTCAGGCAATGGCGCAGCAACAGCGACAGGCATTGAAGCAGGCACTGGCGGAGTTGCCGGAGCGCACCCAGCAGATTTTCCGCCTCAACCGCATCGAAGGCATGACCCACGCCCAGGTCGCCCGGCACCTGGACATCTCTGACAGCTGTGTCCAAAAGCACCTGGCCAAAGCGTTGGCCTACGTGATGCAACGCTTGCAGGAAGGCGAGAGGGCGCCATCCGACGAATGAATTACCGAAAAACGCCCGTTCACTCGTCACAGCGTTATATAACGAAAAATTCGAGATTCACACGTGAATAGCCAGGGTCCGCAGCAGCACAGCATTACCGAGGCGGCCGCCGAGTGGGCGGTGCGCCTGCACGCCGGTGCCCTGACCGAACAGGAGCAGGCCGAGTTGCGGCATTGGATCGCCTGCGACAGCCGCCACGAAGCGGCATTGCGTTTTGCCGAACAGACCTGGGCGGCACTGGGCGAGGTGTACAAGGAACCCCCGGTGAACCGCCAGCGCCCGTCGACGGCGACGCAGCCTGTGCGCGGGACCAGGCGGCGCCGGCCATGGCAACGTGCGGCGGCCGTCGCGCTGGTCGTGGTGGTAGCCGGTGTCGGCTGGGTGCGTGGTCCGGACTTGTTGCTGCACATGCAGGCCGACTACATCACCGAGAAAGGCGAAGTGCGCACCGTGCACCTGGCCGATGGCAGCAAGGTCGAGCTGGATTCCGCCAGTGCCATCCGCCTGGATTACGACAGTGTGCAACGCCGCATCAGCCTGCTGCAGGGCTCGGCGATCTTTGATGTGGCACCGAAGGTGGGCGAGGAAACCCGACCGTTCGTGGTGCAGAGCGCTGGCGGGCAGACCCGGGCGCTGGGCACGATGTTTGTGGTGGAGCGCGAGGGCGACAGCCAGGCGTGGACCGGGGTGTTGGAACACAGTGTCGAGGTCACGCTGCAAGCCATCCCGAAAAAAGGCCCGGCCGACAAAGTGGTCAAACAAGGCCAGGCCGTACGCTACAGCACTCAGGAAGGCATCGTGCCTTTGGATCAACTCGACGTCGCGCGCGCCACCAGTTGGCGACGCGGTGTGTTGATCTTTGATCGCCAGCCGTTGGCCAATGTCATCGAACAACTCAACCGCTACCGTCCCGGGCGCGTGGTGTTGACTGACTCGGCCCTCGGCGAGCGTGAAGTCAGCGGCGTGTTCCGCCTCGACATGCTCGACACCGCCCTTGCCACGCTGACCCAGGAACTGCAGGTGCAACGCCTGGACCTGGCTGGCCTCAGCCTGATCTATTGATGACCCGGTGGGGGCCTGCTCCCACCGCCTGAAATCCCCCTTCCTGAAAAACTTTCAAAAAACCTTACTGACTTCCTGCGCGTCGCACGTCTTGCTAGGTGAGAAGCATTCGCATAAACAAGAAAGCGCTCAGCGCAGGGAACAACAGAAATGTCAGCACTCAACAAGGGGCGTATCACCGCAAGCCGGTTTGCCCTGGTCATCCACCTGGGCCTGTTCGCCGCTGTGGCTCCGGTATTCGCTGCTCAGTCTCAGGCGAATGCTGCACACCCTGCGGTGCTGATGCTGGATATCCCCGCGCAGTCCCTGGGCAGTGCTGTGCTGGCATTCGCCGACCAGGCCGGCCTGCAAGTGCTGTTCGACAGCCAGCGCCTGGCCGGTTTGCAGAGTACGGCCGTGAAAGGGCAATACAGCGTGCAGGAAGGTTTGGCGCGTCTGTTGGGGAATGCGCCGGTGGAGTATCGCTTCAATGGCGAACGCCAAGTCACCCTGACCCGCGTCGAGCAGAGCGGCGCCGCGTTGGCACTGGCGACCACCACGATCACCGGCCTGCACCCCAACGACTGGGTGTATTCATCGCCACGGTCGGTGAGTGTGGTCGGGCGTGAGCAACTGGATCGCAACCCACCACGGCATGCCGCCGAGATGCTCGAAGAGGCGCCGGGCGTCTACTCGGCGGTCAGCCAGCAAGACCCCGGTTTGTCGGTGAATATTCGCGGCATCCAGGACTATGGCCGGGTCAACATGTCGGTGGACGGCATGCGTCAGAACTACCAGCAAAGTGGCCACCAGCAACGCAATGGCACGCTGTATGTCGACCCGGAATTGCTGTCGGAGGTGGTGATCGAAAAGGGCGCCACGTCCACGATGGGCGGCGCCGGGGTGATCGGTGGTGTGGCCAATTTTCGCACCGTGGAAGCCGCCGACCTGCTCAAGGGCGGCAAGGAAATCGGTGGGCGCATCCGCTTGACCACCGGGCTGGGTGGGCGCAGCAACGGCACGCATTTTATCGGCAGTTCGGCGTTTGCCGTGGGCACCGATGTGTGGGACATGTTGGTGGCTGCCAGTGAACGTCATCTCGGCGACTACAAACCCGGCACACGGGGCAGCATCGGCGAGTTGCGCACCGGCAGTTCTTTCCTGCCGGCCAGTGAAGACCGGATCAAAAACTCCACCGTCGAGTACACCGGCTCGGTGATGCGTTCACGCCTGCTCAAGCTGGGTCTGAACCTGCCGGTGGATCAGCGTCTGCAATTGAGCTACCTGACCACCGAGGTCGACTACGACGACGTCAACATGATGACCGCCGAAAAGGCCCAGCTCTGGGAGAAGCTCGGCAGCAGCAATGTCACGGCGCAGAACTTCGCACTGGACTACAGCTACACGCCGGACAACCCGCTGATCGATTTCAAGGCCAAGCTCTACTACGTCGACACCCGCAATGACCAGACCACACTGACCCGTGGCAGCAGCAAGGGCTACGACGTTACCTACCAGACCAACACCTATGGTTTGCAGGCGCAGAACATCTCGACCTTCGCCTTGAGCGAGCTGTCGGTGATCAAGGCCAACTACGGCCTGGAGTTTTTCTACGACAAGGTCCGGCCGGATTCCAATCAAATGGTGGCCGCCGATTCGGCGGTGACGGCCTCGGCGGCGGAAAGCATCACGCCTAAAGGTGACCGGGCGATGGGCAGCCTGTTCGCGCGCCTGGACTACGACTACGACAACTGGCTGAACCTCAATGCCGGGTTGCGTTACGACCGCTATCGGCTGCGCGGCGAGACCGGCCTGAACACCCGTACCTTCATCATCGGCACCACGCGACAAATCGGCTTGCCCATGACTTATGACGTGGATCGGGAAGAGGGGCACTTCTCGCCGACCTTCGGCCTGTCAGTCAAGCCCGGCGTGGATTGGCTGCAACTGTTCGCCACGTACGGCAAGGGCTGGCGCCCTCCGGCCGTCACCGAAACACTGGTCAGCGGCCGGCCCCACGGCGGCGGTTCGGAGTCGATTTTCCCCAACCCGTACTTGAAGCCCGAGACGTCCACGTCCTGGGAGGTCGGCTTCAACGTGCTCAAGGAAGACCTGCTGTTCGCCGAGGACCGCGTGGGCATGAAGGTGTCCTACTTCAACACCCGCGTGGATGACTTTTCCTATATGGCCCTGGGGGTGCAGCCGCCCGGTTATGGCATCGCCAATATCGGCAATGCGGCGTATGTGAACAACCTGGAAACCACCCGTTTTCGCGGCCTCGAGTACCAGCTGGATTACGACGCCGGGTTCGCCTACGGCCAGTTCAACTACACGCGCATGCTCGGCAGTAATACGTTCTGCAGCAAGACCGCGTGGCTGGGTGGTGTCACCAAGATCCAGAAGGGGCCGGGCAGCCGAGCGCCGGTAGACGCGATGGTGCCGGACGACGTGGCCAATGCGGGTCAGAGCTGCAGCGCGATCCTGGGTTCCTCCGAACACATGCCGATGGACCGCGGCACCGCGACGCTGGGCGCACGCTTGTTCGAGCGCAAGTTGGATGTGGGGGTTCGTGCGCGCTACAGCGGCGGTTACTACGTCAAAGGTGGCGCCGGCGTGACCACCTCGCAAACCGGCGTCTACCCGGCCGACTGGAAGCCCTACACCGTCTATGACCTCTACAGCAGCTACCGCGCTACCGAGCAGTTGACCCTGCGCCTGGCCATGGAAAACGTCACCGACCGCGCCTACCTGGTGCCGCTGGGCGACGTACTGGCCTTCACCCTCGGGCGTGGGCGCACCTTGCAGGGCACCGTTGAATATCAGTTCTGACCGATTTTGCCCAGTGACGGGCAAAACCACAGCAGGCACTGGCTTGCTGCGGAGATACCACCCCATGACTTGGAGTTTTGCATGAGCATTTCTATTTCATACAGCACCGCCTACGCCGCGAACACCGTTGCCGAGTACCTGAGCGACTGGTCGGCTTACTTTGGTGACCTGAACCACCGTGAAGGGTCGGTCAAAGAGGGTTCGAATACCGGTGGTTTCAATCCTGGCCCGTTCGACGGCACCCAATATGGCGTGTCGAGCACCGTCAGCAATGCCGCGGTGGTGGCCAACGGCGACCTGCATTACACCTTGTTCAACCCGCCGTCGCACACCTTGTGGGGTTCGATCGACTCGCTGGACCTGGGCACCATTCTGACGGGCGGCGCGGCCGGCGGTAGCTACGCCCTCGCCGAGCAGGAAGTCAGCTTCGCCAACCTGGGCCTGTCGAGCCTGCAGTCCGAAGGCCGCGACGGCCAGGTGCACAAAATCGTCTACGGCCTGATGAGCGGCGACAGCTCGGCACTGGCGTCGGCGATCGACTCCCTGCTCAAGGACATCGACCCAAGCCTGTCGATCAACTCGACGTTCGACCAACTGGCCGCTGCCGGTGTGGCGCATGTGGACTCGGCTGCTGTCGCCGCCTCCGACGTGGCGCTGGTGGGCGTACAAGACGTGCCTCAGGACTTCGCCCTGGCCGCTTAAGCAAAAAAGCGAATGGAAGATCGCTCTCCCATTCGCCGCATGACACACCGCCGTCGCCCAAGCCTTCTATCTCTTCAGCGACGGCGGTGCCGAATTCTGCGCAGCGTCGTACAGCCTGTCAACGCGACGGCGCTGCCCGCTCAACCCTTTGAGAATCCCCAGATGCGCCACGCCGGCAACGAAACCCTGGCTGCCCTCACGGCCTATAAAAGTGGCTTCTTCAACATCGGCCTGTTCTCGGCGGTGATCAACCTGCTGATGCTCGCCCCGGCGCTGTACATGCTGCAGGTGTACGACCGGGTGCTGGCTTCGGGCAACCAGATGACCCTGCTCATGCTGACGCTGATGATCCTTGGCCTGTTCGGCCTGATGGGCGCGTTGGAGTGGGTGCGCAGCCAGGTGGTGATCCGTCTCGGCACGCAGATGGACATGCGCTTGAACCAGCGGGTGTACGACGCCGCGTATGAAGCGCAACTCAAGGGCGGCACCCAGGCGGCCGGCCAGGCGTTGCATGACCTGACCACGCTGCGTCAGTTCGCCACCGGCCAGGCGTTGTTCGCGTTTTTCGATGCGCCTTGGTTTCCGGTGTACCTGTTGGTGATCTTCCTGCTCCACCCCTGGCTCGGGCTGTTGGCGCTGGTCGGCGCAGTGCTGTTGATCGTGCTGGCGTGGGTCAACCACCACGTCAGCCAGGCGCCGATGGCGCTGGCCAGCCAACTGTCGATCAGCGCCAGCCAGCAGGCCACGGCTAACCTGCGCAATGCCGACACCATCGAAGCCATGGGCATGCTCGCCACCTTGCGCACGCTTTGGTTCGGCCAGCACCAGGCGTTCCTGGCGCAGCAGAACCTGGCCAGTGAAAAGACCGCGACGGTCACCGCCTGGTCCAAGGGCGTGCGCCTGGCATTGCAGTCGCTGGTGCTGGGCCTGGGCGCGTTGCTCGCGGTGCAGGGCGACATCACGCCGGGGATGATGATCGCCGGTTCGATCCTCATGGGCCGCGTGCTCAGCCCCATCGACCAGTTGATCGGCGTGTGGAAGCAGTGGGGCTCGGCGCGCCTGGCGTTTGATCGCCTGTCACAGATGCTGGAGGCCAACCCGGCCCGGCCCGAACGCATGAGCCTGCCGGTGCCCAAGGGCCAACTGAGCGTCGAGCAAATCAGCGCCTGCGCCCCCGGCAGCCGTCGACCGGCGCTGGCCAACCTGGGTTTCAGCCTGGCGGCGGGCGAGGTACTGGGGGTGATCGGGCCGTCAGGCTGCGGCAAATCCACCCTGGCCCGGATCCTGGTAGGCGCCTGGGAACCCTTGGCCGGCAAGGTGCGGCTGGACGGTGCCGACCTGGCCTTGTGGGACAAACAGCAACTGGGCCCGCACATTGGCTACCTGCCGCAGGACATCCAGCTGTTCGCTGGCAGCATCGCGCAAAACATCGCGCGGTTTGCCGAGGTCGACGCGGACAAGGTCCTTGCCGCCGCACAAATGGCCGGCGTGCATGAGCTGATCCTGCAACTGCCGCAAGGCTACGACACGCCGTTGGGCGAAGGCGGCGCCGGGCTGTCCGGTGGCCAGAAACAGCGGGTCGGCCTGGCGCGTGCGCTGTACGGCCTGCCTGCGCTGATCGTGCTGGACGAGCCCAACGCCAACCTCGACGAAGTGGGCGAACAGGCCCTGCTCCAGGCCATCGGCCAGCTCAAGCAACAGCGTCGCACGGTGATCCTGATCACCCACAAGCCCAACGTACTGACCCTGACGGACCAGTTGCTGATCCTCAAGGACGGCCAGTTGCAGGCCTTCGGGCCGACGGCCCGCGTGTTGGAGGCACGGCAGAAACCGGCAGCGAGCAAGCCAGTGTCGACCCTGAACATGAGTTACCGCCTTGGTGAAGGGAAACAGGCATGAGCCAGAGCAAACCCGTGCTGATCAGTGACGCGCCGAACAATGTGCTGGCGCTGGATGATAAAAAATATTCGCGCCTGGGTTGGCTGCTGGTGCTCGGCGGTTTTGCCGGGTTTCTCGGCTGGGCAGCGTTGGCGCCGTTGGACAAGGGTGTTGCGGTGCCGGGCAAGGTCATGGTCTCGGGCCATCGCAAGACGGTGCAGCACCCGGCCGGGGGGATCGTGGAGCGCATCGAGGTGCGCGACGGTGATGTGGTCAGCGCCGGCCAGGTCCTGCTGCGCTTGAAAGAAACGCCTTTGCGCGGGCAGATGCAGTCCCTGCGCAGCCAGTACCTGGCATCCCTGGCCAGTGAGGCGCGCTTGAGTGCCGAAAGCGAAGGGCTGGCGGCGATCAGCTTCGGCCCCGAGCTGCTCAACGATCCCGAGGCGGCGGGCACGCTGAGCCTGCAACGGCAACTGTTCCAGAGCCGGGCCCAGGCACTGGCCACCGAGCAACAAGGCCTGCGCGAAACCATCGCCGGCGCCGAGGCGCAGTTGCGTGGCACGCGGGATTCGCAAGCGAGCAAAGTCCGGCAGCGGGCGGCGTTGAATGAGCAACTGCAAGGCCTGCGCGAGTTGGCGCGTGACGGTTACATCCCGCGCAACCGCCTGCTCGACAGCGAGCGGCTGTACTCCCAGATCGACGGCGCCATCGCCGAAGACGACGGGCGCATCGGCCAATTGCAGCGCCAGGTGATGGAGCTGCGCCTGCGCATCCGCCAGCTTGGCGAAGACGTCCAGAAAGACCTGCGCGGCCAATTGGCCGAGACCCGCACCCGCAGCGACGACCTGCGCAATCGCCTGGCCTCGGCCGAGTTCGAACTGGCCAACAGCCTGGTGCGAGCGCCGGCGTCGGGCGTGGTGGTGGGGTTGGACGTGTACACCGAAGGTGGCGTGATCAAGCCCGGCCAGGCGTTGATGGACGTCGTGCCCCAGGGCGAGCCCTTGCTGGTGGAGGCGCGGGTGCCGGTGCAGATGGTCGACAAAGTGCATCCGGGCTTGCCGGTGGAGTTGATGTTCTCGGCGTTCAACCAATCCACCACGCCACGGGTGGCCGGTGAGGTGACCCTGGTTTCGGCGGACCGCCAGGTCGATGAGCGCACCGACGAGCCGTATTACACGCTGCGTGCCCAGGTCAGCGCGGCGGGCATGCAGCAACTGGACGGCGTGCAGATCCGCCCGGGCATGCCGGTGGAAACCTTCGTCAAGACCGGGGAGCGCTCGATGCTCAACTACCTGTTCAAACCGTTGATGGATCGCACCCACATGGCGCTGGTGGAAGAATGAAGGCGCTGCTGTTTATCTTGTGTTTGGGGTGTACCTCGGCGCACGCCTTGGGTTTGCTGGATGCCTACGACCTGGCCCTGCGCAATGACCCGACCTTTCAGGCCGCGATCCAGGCGCGTGAAGCCGGTGAAGAAAACCGCGTGATCGGCCGCGCGGCGCTGTTGCCGAACCTATCGTGGAGCTACAACAACTCGCGCAACGAATCCGAAGTGACGGCGGGTGATGTCACCAGTGACCGTGACTACCGCAGTTACGCGTCGACCCTGACCTTGCAACAACCGCTGCTGGATTACGAGGCCTACGCGCGCTTTCGCCAGGGCACCGCCCAGGCGTTGATGGCCGATGAACGCTTTCGCGGCAAGAGCCAGGAGCTGGCGGTGCGGGTGCTCAACGCCTACAGCCAGGCTTTATTGGCCCAGGAGCGAATCGAGCTGAGCCGCGCACAGAAACGTGCGTATGCCGAACGCCTGCAACTCAATGACCGCCTGCTCAAAGGCGGCGAAGGCACGCGCACCGATGTGCTGGAAACCCAGGCGCGCCTGAGTCTGGCCCAGGCCGAAGAAATCGAATCGCAAGACGCCCAGGACAGTGCCCTGCGCGAGCTGGAAGCCATCGTCGGCCAACCGTTGCAGATCGAAGAACTGGCGCCACTGACGCGCCAATTCGAGATCCCGCCGCTGGAACCCAACCGTTTCGAAACCTGGCGCGAACTGGCCATGGCCAACAACCCGGAACTCCAATCCCAGCACCACGCCCTGGACGTGGCCGCCTATGAAGTGGAGCGCAAACGCGCCGGGCACCTGCCCAAGGTCAGCCTGTACGCCACTAGCCGCCAGACCCACTCCGACTCGGAAAGCAGCTACAACCAGAAGTACGACACCAACACCGTTGGCATCCAGGTCAGCCTGCCGCTGTTTGCCGGTGGCGGCGTATCGGCCTCCACGCGGCAGGCGGCGAACCAGCTGTCTCAAGCCCAGTACGAGCTGGACGCGCAAACCTCGGCCACGCTGGTGGAGTTGCGCAAACAGTTCAACCTCAATACCAGCGGCGCGGCCAAAGTGCGTGCTTATGAAATGGCCGTCAGCTCTGCCACGGCTTTAGTCGCTGCGACGAAAAAAAGTGTGGCCGGCGGTGAACGGGTCAACCTCGACGTACTCGACGCCGAGCAGCAACTGTTCACTGCCCGCCGCGACCTGGCGAATGCGCGGCATGCGTATCTGCTGGCGAGGATTCAGTTGAAGTATTACGCGGGGTTGCTGAGCGAGCAGGACTTGCGGGCCTTGGCGGGGTATTTCCAGCCCTCGGCATGAATGGTTACAACCCGGCATTCGCCGGGTTTTTTGTGCTTACTAATCTGTGAATCAGCTTCGGGAAATGGGGCCGGTTGTCGGGTGACAGGGGAAAATTGTTACCTGGCGGAAAATAACCTAACGGATGGGTTACGATGCGAGTAGGCAATTACAAAGGATATGTGATTTCGGTGTTTATCAGGGATGAGCATTGCCCGCCCCATGTGCATGTGCGGGGGAAGGAATGGGATGCGCGTTTTCGTTTCAGCTTTCTGGACGGGGACGTGGAGTTGTGGGACGTAGAGCCTGAGCGGCGGCGGCCACCCATGGCGGTTTTGAAAGAAATACGCTGGGCGATCATGCAGCGGCATTACTTGGCGCGTGCACCTAGGCTCTGATGGGAATACCCGCAAACGGTCTGCCTCGAGAATCATTCCTGGGATTGGGAGGCCGGTGAGTGGGTGCCAGGGTTGGTTATTCGACGTGGAGTCCACGTCATCGCAAGTGCTCGGCACGATGTCGTAGCGCAGAGGACAATTTTGAATCTGGTACGAGCACCAGACTGCGTGGGGATTGATCTATGAAAATCGTAAAAAGCCAAAGTTGTACCCTATAAACCGCTCACTGAGGCCGACGTCGAAAAGGCGATAGCCCGAGGGCGCAAGACACGGCACCTTTATGCCCGTGCCAGCGCTGTGCGTTATGAAGACAACTGCATTTCCATCGGCTTCAGCGACGGTAGTCGCGTTGTACTGCCGGTAGCGGGTCTGCCCGAGTTCGCAGGGTTTTCCCTGGAGGACTTTGAGCAACTGGAAGTCGGCTTTGGCGGAAAGGCGCTGTGCTGTGAGGCCCAAGACCTGGATGTTTCGATCACGGGCCTGATTGCCACCAGCAAACCCCTGATGGACCTGGCGATCAGCCTGGTTGCTTCGCGCAACGGTCGCAAAAGCAGCGCCGCCAAAGCCGCCGCCGCCCGCGCCAATGGCAAGAAGGGCGGGCGGCCGCGCAAGAAGGAACCGGAGGACGTCGAGTTACCGCCGAGTCAATAACACCCCGGATTCCATATGGTGCGTCCACGGAAACTGGTCAAACATCGCGCATTTCGTAATCTTATGCGTGTCATGCAGTTGCGCGATGTTCGCCGCCAACGTCTCCGGGTTGCAGGAGATGTACAGGATGTTGTCGAAACGTCGGGTCAGTTCGCAGGTGTCCGGGTCCATGCCGGCGCGCGGTGGGTCGACGAACACGCTGCCGAATTCGTAGCTTTTCAGGTCGATGCCGTGCAGGCGGCGGAACGGGCGCACTTCGTTGAGGGCTTCGGTGAGTTCTTCGGCAGAGAGACGCACCAGCGTGACGTTACCCACCGCGTTTTCATCGAGGTTGCTCAGGGCCGCATTCACCGAGGTCTTGCTGATTTCGGTAGCCAGCACGTTGCGCACGCGCGTCGCCAGGGGCAGGGTGAAGTTGCCGTTGCCGCAGTACAGCTCCAGCAAATCATCCGGGCGATCGCCCAGGGCGTCGTAGGCCCAGTTGAGCATCTTCTGGTTCACCGTGCCGTTGGGCTGGGTGAAGGCACCTTCGGGCTGGCGGTAGCTGAAGGTACGGCCGCCGACTTCGAGCTTTTCCACCACGTAGTCATGGCCGATCACATCGCGCTTGCCCTTGGAGCGGCCGATGATGCTGACATTCAAGTCGGCAGCCAGCTGGTTGGCGGCGGTGTGCCAGTCCTCGTCCAGCGGGCGGTGATAGCACAGGGTGATCATCGCGTCGCCGGCCAGGGTGGTGAGGAACTCCACCTGGAACAGCTTGTGGCTCAGGGCGGTACTGGCTTGCCAGGCGGCCTTGAGCTGCGGCATCAACTGGTTGATGCGCTGGCTGGCGATGGGGAACGCTTCGATCAGGATCGGCGTGCGCTTGTCGTCCTGGGAGAACATCGCGTAGTGGCGTTCACCGCCTTCGCGCCACAGGCGGAACTCCGCGCGCAGGCGGAAGTGCTGCATCGGCGAGTCGAAGACCTGCGGCTCGGGCGCGTCGAACGGTGCCAACAGGTCACGCAAGCGCGTGACCTTGTCTTGCAGTTGAGCGGTGTAGCGTGCGGCGTCAAAAGTCATGCGTTGAACCAGCCCAGCTTGATCACGAACAGAATCGACAGAATCACCAGCGCCGGGTTCAGCTCACGGTAGCGGCCCGAAAGCAGCTTGATGGCGGTCCAGGCGATGAAACCGAAGGCGATGCCGTTGGCGATGGAGTAGGTGAAAGGCATTGCCAGGGCGGTGATCACCACCGGCGCTGCTACGGTAATGTCGTCCCAGTCGATTTCGGCCAGGCCCTGGGTCATCAGCACCGCCACGAACAGCAGGGCCGGCGCGGTGGCGAAGGCTGGGACGCTGGCGGCCAGTGGCGAGAAGAACAACGCCAGCAGGAACAGGATCGCGACCACGATGGCGGTCAAGCCGGTGCGGCCGCCGGCGCTCACGCCCGCCGCCGACTCGATGTAGCTGGTGGTGGTCGAGGTGCCGAGCAGGGAACCGGCCATGGCGGCGGTGCTGTCGGCGATCAGCGCACGGCCCATTTTTGGCATGTGGCCATCCTTGCCCATCAGGCCGGCACGCTTTGCCACGCCGATCAGGGTGCCGGAGTTATCGAACAGGTCGACGAACAGGAAGGCGAAGATCACGCTGACCAGGCCGATATCCAGCGCGCCCTTGATATCCAGCTGCAGGAAGGTCGGGGCCAGGGACGGTGGCATCGACGTGACGCCGCCAAAAGGCGTGACGCCCAGCAGGATGGACACGAGGGTCACCGCCAGGATGCCGATCAGCACCGCGCCGCGCACGGCCAGGGCTTCCAGTGCCACGATCAGCACGAAGCCGAGGGTGGCGAGAATCGGTGCCGGTTGTTTCAAGTCGCCCAGGCCCACCATGGTGGCCGGGTTGCTGACCACGATGCCGGCGTTGTGCAGGGCGATCAAAGCCAGGAACAGGCCGATACCGGCGGCAATCGCCGAGCGCAGGGGCAGGGGGATGGCGTTGATGATCCACTCACGGATACGGAAGATCGACAACAGGAAGAACAACACCGCCGAAATGAACACCGCACCCAGCGCCACCTGCCAGGTGTGGCCCATGTGCAGCACCACGGTGTAGGTAAAGAAGGCGTTGAGGCCCATGCCCGGCGCGAGGGCGATCGGGTAGTTGGCGATCAGGCCCATCACGGTCGAGCCGATGGCGGCCGCCAGGCAGGTCGCGACGAACACCGCGCCCTTGTCCATGCCGGTCTCGCCGAGGATGCTCGGGTTCACGAACAGGATGTAGGCCATGGCCAGGAATGTCGTGATGCCCGCGAGGATCTCGGTGCGCACGTTGGTGTTGTGTGCCTTGAGTTGAAACAGCTTTTCCAGCATGCCTGCTCCCTGTGACGCTCTGTGGCGTCGTGATTTGTTGACCTCTAAGTCAAAGCACAAACTGCGCCAAGCGCCTTTGGTTTCAGAGAGGATCGGAAAAAGCGGCGCATCATACCAGCAGCCGAGGCCTTGAGGCATACTGCGCCGACGTTTAAACCAAGGTCATCTGCAACATGAAAAACGCCAGCCCGTGGAGTCTAGCCCTGATCCCCTGTATCAGCCTGTTGCTCGGCGCAGCACCGGCCTGGGGCGCGACTGCACCGCCGTTGAGCGAAGTGCGCGTGTTCAAGGTTGAATCGGCGGCGTGCACGGAAACCATCCCCGAGCGCGCACAAAGCACGCAGATGTGCACGCACCGTGGGCCCACCAAGGTGTCAGTCATGGAAGTCGGCCTGGGAAACAACCCCATGGGCCGCTTTGATGGCGCAGAGCTCAATGGGCAGCGCACGGCGGTCTGCCAGGTCGGCAACATCAGCGAAGCCTGCAACGGGGCCGGCACACTGATGGGCTACATCTATGTATTTGACCTGAACGTGGAGGCCCAGGGCTGGTTCCAATACAGCAATTCCTCGATCAACCCCCCGCAGAACACCCTGACGACGCTGCTCAATATCCGCTGATCAATCACCTTGAACGCTCATTACCCCGGGAAGTCGTACCCCTGAGACGGCGATTTCCCTGAACGCCGCGGATGTCCACCAACCCGTGAGGTGTTTATGAGCGCAACCCCCAATGGCGCGGCGGCCCAACCGTTCGTCAGCCACTCGATACGCCTGAGCCTCAACGGCCAGGACCGCCAACTGGATGTGTTGCCGTGGACCACACTGCTCGACCTTCTGCGCGAGCAACTTGACCTTGTCGGTAGCAAAAAAGGCTGCGACCACGGCCAATGCGGCGCCTGCACGGTATTGCGCGACGGCAAGCGGATCAATGCCTGCCTGACCCTGGCGGTGATGTGCGACGGCGCCGAGCTTACCACTATCGAAGGCCTGGCCGACGGCGACCAACTGCACCCGATGCAGCAGGCGTTTATCAAGCACGACGCCTTCCAGTGCGGCTACTGCACCCCCGGCCAGATCTGTTCCGCCGTGGGCCTGGCCAATGAAGGCCGTGCCCACGACACCGCGCAGATTCAGGAGCTGATGAGCGGCAACCTTTGCCGTTGTGGCGCCTACAGCAATATCCGCGCTGCCATCGAGGAAGTCCTGGAGGGCAAACCATGAACCCCTTCCATTACAGCAGGCCGACCGGCGTACAGGAGGCCGTGCACCTCAGCAGCGCCGCATCGCGCTTTATCGCCGGCGGCACCAACCTGCTGGACCTGATGAAAGAAAACATCAGCCGCCCCGAACACCTCATCGACATCACCGGCCTGCCGCTGCATGACATTCAGCAAACGTCCAGTGGCGGACTGTTGATCGGCGCCCTGGTGAGCAATGCCGACCTGGCCTGGCACCCGTTGATCGAACAGCGTTACCCGTTGCTCTCCCAAGCCATCCTCGCCGGTGCCTCGCCGCAGCTGCGCAATATGGCCAGTACCGGCGGCAACCTGTTGCAGCGCACCCGCTGCTACTACTTCTATGACGCCACGGTACCGTGCAACAAGCGCGAGCCCGGCAGTGGCTGCCCGGCGCGCACCGGCTTGAACCGCATCCATGCGATCCTCGGTGCCAGTGAGCAGTGTGTCGCTACCCATCCTTCGGACATGTGTGTCGCCCTGGCGGCATTGGCGGCGCGGGTGCATGTCGAGGGCCGTGGCGGTGCGCGGATCATCGAGTTCGCCGACTTCCACCGCCTGCCCGGTGATACGCCGCAACGGGACAACCTGCTGGCCGACGATGAGCTGATCACCGCCGTCGAACTGCCTGCCGACAACCTGGCAAGCCATAGCAACTACCTGAAGATTCGCGACCGCGCCTCTTACGCCTTCGCCTTGGTGTCTGTCGCTGCAGCCCTTGAGCTGGACGGCGACCGCATCATTGATGCGCGCCTGGCGCTCGGCGGCGTGGCCCACAAACCCTGGCGCGACCGCGCGGTGGAAGCCGGGCTGATCGGCCAGGTTGTCAGCCGCGAAACCTTCAGCCAAGCCGCCGACGCCCTGTTGCAAGACGCGGAACCCTTGGAACACAACGGCTTCAAGATCAAGTTGGCGCGCCGGGGCATCATTCGTGCCCTGAGTGACGCCGCTGTTGCAGGAGAACGCCCATGACTGCCATCGGCAAACCCTTGGACCGGGTCGACGGTCTGCTCAAGGTTACCGGCCAGGCGCGTTACGCCGGTGAGTTTCCCGAGGAGGGCCTGCTGCATGGCAGCGTGGTGTCCAGCACCGTCGCCAAGGGCCGCGTGCTGCGTATCGACGCTTCCAGGGCGTTGGCGCTGCCGGGGGTGGTGGCGGTAATTGATCACCTCAACCGGCCAAGAATCGCCAGCTACGACGACGCTTTCCAGGACGACGACGCGGCCGACGGCTCGCCGTTCCGCCCGCTGTACAACGACCGTGTGCTGTACAGCGGCCAACCCCTGGCCTTGGTGATCGCCGACAACCTTGAATTGGCGCGGCATGCCGGCTCCCTGGTGGAGATCGAGTACGCAACCGAAGCCTTCGAAACCGACCTGCTGGCCATGCAGGAACAGGCCTATGCCTCGCCGCAAACCCCGCCCAAGCCGCGCGGCAACTTCCAGGCCGAGTGGAGCGGCGCCGCCGTCAGCCTGGACCTGCACTACAGCACGCCCGTCGAACATCACAACCCGATGGAGCCCCACGCCAGCACCGTGCTGTATCAGCCGGACGGCACCCTGCATATCCATGACAAGACCCAGGGCCCGCAGAACTGCCAGGCCTATGTGCAAAAAGTCTTCGGCCTGGATAAAAGCCAGGTGCGCATCTTTGCCGCGTTCGTCGGCGGTGCGTTTGGCTCCGGTTTGCGCCCGCAGTACCAATTGCCGCTGGCGGTGATGGCGTCCCTGGCGCTCAAACGCTCGGTGCGCGTTACCCTGACTCGCCAACAGATGTTTACCTTCGGCTACCGCCCGCGCACCCTGCAGCGTTTGCAAATGGGCGCGGCCGCCGACGGTCGTTTGCTCGCGCTGGGCCACACCGCTATCGGCCAGACCTCGCGCTTCGAGGATTTCAGCGAACATGTGGTGGAGTGGAGCGGCATGCTCTATCACTGCGACAACGTGCAACTGACCTACAACCTGGTGCCCCTGGACGTGTTCACGCCCCTGGACATGCGCGCACCTGGCGCAGCGCTCGGGGTGATCGGCCTGGAGTGCGCCATGGATGAACTGGCCTGCGCCTTGGGAATCGACCCGGTGCAACTGCGGCTGATCAACTACGCCGAGCGCAACCAGAACGAAGACAAACCCTGGTCAAGCAAGGCCCTGCGCGAATGCTACAGCGAAGGTGCCGAGCGTTTCGGCTGGAGCCAGCGTAACCCGGAACCGCGCAGCATGCGCGACGGTCGCCAGTTGATCGGCTGGGGCATGGCCGGCGGGGTGTGGGAAGCCATGCAGATGAAGGCCAGCGCCAAGGCGCGGATCGACGCGCAGGGCAAGTTGACGGTCAGCAGCGCCACCACCGATATCGGCACCGGCACTTACACGGTGATGACCCAGATTGCCGCGCAGGCCAGTGGCGTGGCGGTCGAGGACGTGGTCTTTGTGTTGGGCGATTCCTCATTGCCTACCGCGCCACTGCAGGGCGGCTCGTTTACCGTGTCTTCGGTGGGCACGGCGGTGCAGCAGGCCTGCGAAGCGTTGACCGGCAAACTGCTGGCTATTGCTCGGCAGACTTACCCGGTCTTCACGCAGGCCGAATCCGTACGCTTTGAAGACGGCCAGTTGCACACCGGTGACGTGAGTGTGTCGTTGGCGCAATTGGTCAAGGACAGTGGCGAAGACGCGCTGGAGGTGCAGGTCGACAGCGAACCCGGCAAAAAACGCGAGGGCTACAGCACCGCCACCCATTCGGCCGTCTTCGTCGAGGTGCAGGTGGATGAGGACCTGGGCACCATCAAGGTCAGCCGCGTGGTCAGTGCGATTGCCGCCGGGCGCGTGGTCAACCCCAAGATGGCCCGCAGCCAGATTCTCGGCGGGGTGGTGTGGGGCATCGGTATGGCGCTGCATGAGGAAACCCAGACGGATCATCAGTTGGGGCGCTTCATGAACCACAGCCTGGCCGAGTACCACATCCCGGTGAACGCGGACATCGGCGAGATAGACGTGGTGTTTGTCGAGGAGCATGACGAGATCGTCAACGCCCTCGGGTCCAAGGGCGTGGGGGAGATCGGCATCGTCGGCGTCGCGGCGGCGGTGGCCAATGCGATTTATCACGCTACCGGCAAACGGGTGCGGGAATTTCCCATCACCCTCGATAAGGTGCTCTGACACGCTCTAGCCAGCACTGGTTATCCAAGTGTGGGAGGGGGCTTGCCCCCTCCCACATGGGTTATACGCTGGTTTTTTGAATGGGCTCTTCCACGGGTACATGCATGCGATCTCGATTCGCCAGGGTCGGGAACAGCTTGATCCACACGCCTGTTACCACCAGGGTACCGAGCCCGCCCATGACCACGGCGGGCACGGTGCCGAACCAGTGGGCCGTGATCCCGGATTCGAATTCGCCCAACTGGTTCGACGCTCCGATAAACAGGCCATTGACCGCACTGACCCGACCGCGCATTTCATCCGGGGTTTCCAGCTGCACGAAGGACGCACGGATGACCATGCTGATCATGTCCGCCGCCCCCAGCACCACCAGCACCGCCAGGGAAAACCAGAAGGAGGTGGACAGGCCGAAGGCGATGGTCGCCACGCCGAACACACCGACAGCGGTGAACATCACGCGGCCCACATGGCGCTCCACCGAGAACCGCGCCAGCCACAGCGACATCAGCAACGCCCCCACCGCCGGCGCCGAGCGCAGCAGGCCCAGGCCCCAGGCGCCGGTCAGCAGGATGTCCTTGGCGAACACCGGCAACAGCGCGGTCGCACCGCCCAGCAGCACCGCAAACAGGTCGAGGGAAATGGCGCCGAGAATGTCCGGGCGGCTGCGGATAAACCGAATGCCGGCCAGCAGCGAATCCAGGGTGGCCTTGCCTTTATTCAACGGGGTCTGGCGGGCGGGCAGGTTGAGGGTCAGCACGCAGGCAATGAGGTACAGCACCACGGTAGGGCCATACACCCACACGCTGCCGAACGCGTAGAGCAAACCGCCGAGCGCCGGCGCGACAATGGTCGCCAGTTGCTGGGCTGACTGCGACGAGGCCACGGCGCGTGGGAACAGCGCGCTGGGCACGATGCTTGGCAGCAGTGCCTGAGTGGTGGGCATTTCGAACGAGCGCGCGGCACCCAGCAGGAAGGCGAGGATAAAGATCATCTCGCGGGTCACGTTGCCGGTCAGGCCGCCGATGGCCAGGCTCAGGGCAATCAGCGCCTGCACGGTCTGGCAGATGGCGGCCACCTTGCGTCGCTCATAGCGGTCGGCCACATGCCCGGTGTGCAGCATGAACAGTACGCGCGGTACGAACTCCACGAGGCCGACCAGCCCCAGGTCCAGCACATTGCCGGTCAGTTGGTAGAGGTTCCAGCCGATGGCCACGGTGAGCATCTGGAAGCCGCTGGCGGTGAAGATGCGCGCCAGCCAGAACGCGATGAAAGGGCGGTGGTGACGCAACAGCAACGCGGGTTCACTAGGCATCGGGGAATTCAGATCAGAGCCAAAGGAAGCGCCGAGATTATCATTAAGTTGTAACAGATAGTTGCAACAACTGAGCTGAGGCAGTCTGTCACGCGGCAAAAGACCACACAGTTCATTCCTGAAAATGGGACTACTCTTTCAGCAATGCTTGATCCAGATCAATGCCCGCCCGGGCATCGGCCTGGCGGCCTCCGGGCCAGATTCCCTACGCGGTTGGCTAAAAAAAGAAACGAATCGAAATTCGCCAGACTCCATATCCGTGGGGGCAGTGGGTGCAGGCTCCCGCCAGCAGCCGGTATTACCTGACAGAGGAAGACTTATGTTCGGTTTGGAGGCGCTCGATCTCGCCCGAATTCAATTTGCGTTCACCATCTCGTTCCACATCCTGTTCCCGGCGATCACCATCGGCCTGGCCAGTTACCTCGCGGTGCTGGAAGGCTTGTGGCTCAAGACCCACAACGACACCTACCGTGACCTCTACCACTTCTGGTCGAAGATCTTTGCCGTCAACTTCGGCATGGGCGTGGTATCCGGCCTGGTCATGGCCTACCAGTTCGGCACCAACTGGAGCCGCTTCTCGGACTTTGCCGGCGCCGTCACCGGCCCGCTGCTTACGTACGAAGTGCTCACGGCGTTCTTCCTCGAGGCGGGTTTCCTCGGCGTGATGCTGTTCGGCTGGAACAAGGTCGGGCGCAACCTGCACTTCTTCTCCACCGTGATGGTGGCCGTGGGGACGTTGATTTCTACGTTCTGGATCCTTTCGTCCAACAGCTGGATGCAGACGCCCCAGGGGTTTGAAATCATCGATGGCCGCGTGATCCCGACCGACTGGTTCGCCGTGGTCTTCAACCCGTCGTTCCCCTATCGCCTGGCGCACATGGCCACGGCGGCCTTTGTGGCCACGGCGTTCTTCGTCGGCTCCTCGGCAGCCTGGCACTTGCTGCGCGGCAAGGACAACCCGGCGATCCGCAAGATGCTCTCCATGGCAATGTGGATGGCCCTGATCGTTGCGCCCATCCAGGCGGTGATCGGTGATTTCCATGGCCTCAATACCTTGAAGCACCAACCGGCGAAAATCGCCGCGATTGAAGGCCACTGGGAAAACATCGGCAACGAACCAACGCCATTGATCCTGTTTGGCTGGCCCGACATGAAGGCCGAGAAAACCAAGTACGCGGTGGAGATCCCTTACCTGGGCAGCCTGATCCTCACTCACTCTCTGGATAAGCAAGTGCCGGCCCTCAAGGAGTTTCCACCGGAGGACCGCCCCAACTCGACCATCGTGTTCTGGTCGTTCCGGGTCATGGTCGGCTTGGGCTTCCTGATGATCTTCACCGGCCTGTTCAGCCTCTGGCTACGCCGGGGCGACAAGATGTACACGTCCAAACCGTTCCTGTACCTGGCGTTGTGGATGGGGCCGTCCGGCCTGATCGCCATACTTGCGGGTTGGTTCACCACCGAGATCGGCCGCCAGCCGTGGGTGGTCTACGGGCTGATGCGCACGGCGGACGCGTCCTCCGGGCATAGCCTGGCGCAGATGACCATCACCCTGGTGTTGTTCGTGGTGGTGTACTTCGCGCTGTTTGGCGCAGGCCTGGGCTACATGATGCGCCTGGTGCGCAAAGGGCCTCAGACCCACGAAGGCAGCGAGCCCACCCATGGTGGCCCGGGCCAGAAACGTACACCGGCCCGTCCGTTGTCCGCCGCCGATGATGGCAGCGACGACGATCACGCGCACATCCAGCACAAGGGGCATTGAGATGGGTATTGATCTTCCGCTGATCTGGGCCGTGATCATTATCTTCGGCATCATGATGTACGTGGTCATGGACGGCTTCGACCTGGGTATCGGCATCCTGTTTCCGTTTATCCCGGGCAAGACGGACCGTGACGTGATGATGAACACCGTGGCCCCGGTGTGGGACGGCAACGAAACCTGGCTGGTACTGGGCGGCGCAGCGTTGTTCGGTGCGTTCCCGCTGGCCTATTCGGTGGTGTTGTCGGCGCTGTACCTGCCGCTGATCCTGATGCTGATCGGGCTGATCTTCCGCGGTGTGGCCTTCGAGTTCCGCTTCAAGGCCAAGGACCACAAGCGTCATCTATGGGACAAGGCCTTTATCGGCGGTTCACTGGCGGCCACGTTCTTCCAGGGCGTGGCGCTGGGCGCATTCATCGATGGCATCCCGGTGGTGAATCGCCAGTTTGCCGGCGGTTCGCTGGACTGGCTCACGCCGTTCACGATGTTCTGCGGCGTGGCGCTGATCGTGGCCTACGCGTTGCTCGGCTGCACCTGGTTGATCATGAAGACCGAAGGCCCGCTTCAGGAAAAAATGCACAACCTGGCGCGACCGTTGGCCTTCGTGGTGCTGGCGGTGATCGGCATCGTGAGTATCTGGACGCCGCTGACGCACCCGGAAATCGCCTCGCGCTGGTTCACCCTGCCGAACCTGTTCTGGTTCCTGCCGGTGCCGATCCTGGTGCTGGTGACCCTGTACGGGTTGTTCCGTGCCGTGGCGCGTAATGCGCACTACACGCCGTTCCTGCTGACGCTGGTGCTGATCTTCCTGGGCTACAGCGGCTTGGGTATCAGCCTGTGGCCCAACATCATTCCGCCATCGGTGTCGATCTGGGACGCTGCCGCGCCGCCCCAGAGCCAGGGCTTCATGCTGGTGGGTACGCTATTCATTATCCCGTTCATCCTGGGCTATACCTTCTGGAGCTACTACGTGTTCCGCGGCAAGGTCACCCACGAAGACGGTTACCACTAGGAGGGGCGTTCCATGTCCGGCAAACCTTCGTTGCACGAGATTGAACAGGCCGAGAAGCAGCCGTTGTGGCGGCGCCTGGGGTGGCTGGCGATGATCTGGACGGGCAGTGTGCTGGCCCTGTTCGTCGTGGCGAGCCTGATGCGCATGTTTATGAGTGCGGCTGGCCTGACCACCCACTGACATCCCGATCCGGGCTTTGCGGCCCGGCTTTCCAGCCCTGCTTTTCGCCAGAGAAGCAGGGTTTTTTTATTTGCGCGCCTTGAGGATCACGAATTTTGGCGTGGTGGCGACTTGCTCGACACCCCGGAACAGGCGCGCCAGCTTGGTGTGATAACCGAGGTGGCGGTTGCCGACGATATAAAGGGCGCCGCCCACCACCAGGGCTTCCCGTGCCTGTTGGAACATGCGCCAGGCGAGGAAATCGCCGACCACCTGCTGCTGGTGGAACGGTGGATTGCACAGCACCACGTCCAGGGATTGCGGCTCTTGCCCTGCCAGGCCGTCGGCGGCACGCACGACCACATCACGCTCACCGAGGGCCGCTTGCCAGTTTTCGGCCGCCGATTGCACCGCCATGTAGGACTCGTCCACCAAGGTGTAATGCGCTTCGGGGTTTTGCAGGGCGCTGGCAATCGCCAGTACGCCGTTGCCGCAACCCAGGTCTGCCACGCGGGCGTTGCCCAGGTTTTTCGGCAGGTGGGGCAGGAAGGCGCGAGTGCCGATGTCCAGGCTTTCGCGGCAGAACACGTTGGCATGGTTCAGCAGTTCGATAGCCGGTGCGTCCAGGGTGTAGCGGGTGGGGTAGGGCGACACGGCAGCGGGGCGATCTTCAACGGTGGCGATCAGCAATCGCGCCTTTTTTACCGCGAGCGATGCGTGCATCGGGCCAATGTAACGCTCCAGCAACTCGCCCGCCGCCCGTGGCAAATGCTTGATCATCGCCCCGGCGATCACCTCGGCACCCGGGGCCAGCTGGCCTTGCAAGCGAATCAGTTGTTCTTCCAGCAATGCCAGGGTTTTGGGTACGCGGATCAGCACCCGGTCGAACGGCCCGGTGGGGATGTGGCTGGCCGGGATGAACGCAACGGCGTCAAACGCCTTGCCGTTGCGCACCAGGTTTTTTTCCAGGCCTTGCGCCGCCAGGAACGAATCGCCACTGGAGGTCAGTTGCACCTTGCCTTGAAGGCTGGCGGCAAGGGCGCCGAAGCTGTCGTTGAGCACCAGCACCCGGGTTTGCGCGCCCGGCTGCTGTTCGGCCAAGTGGCTGAGCAGGTACTCGTCGGCGGCATCGAAGGCTTGCAGCGGATCGTTGTGTTGCTCTGGCTGGCGGATCAGATCGAGCTGGGCAAAGGGGCTTTCGAGCAGGGGCATGGCGGGGGAGACTCTGGGTAAACGATGGGTGTTCGACAGCGGTTGCCGAACCGTCTGAGTGAACCACGGGCGACTCCCCGGAAGGGGCTGCTCAGCACTCAGAATGCGCGGTAAATGTTACGTTTTTTTCAAGCGGATTACATGGCGTGTTTTAAATGATCCCGGCCCGAGCGGCGCGAAGCACGGCGGCGATTTTGTTGTTGACGCCCAGTTTCTTGAGGCAACTGCTGATATGAAAGCCTACCGTACGCTCGGACAAACAAAGGATGGTGGCGATATCTGCTGCGGTCTTGCCCATGCCAGACCACATAAGGACTTCCGTTTCCCGCTCAGTCAATTTGCTGGTTGGGGGGATACTGGGTTTTTCGTCAAACTTCTGCGCCAGCACGGCATGCATGGCGTGGCAGAGCCATAGCGCCATTCCTGCTTTTTCATACAATTCTTCCGGGCTGATGTCACCCTTGCCACGGCTCAACGTCAGCATGCTGAAGACCCCCCGGAAATCATGCACGCTGATGGTCAACGCCTTGTGTACCTCCAAGGTTGCGGCCAAAGACCAAAGGCTGGGCACGTCTTTGAATGTTTCCTCCTTCCAGACAAGGGGTAACACGCCCTCCCTACAATGTTTCACTACAGGGTCTACATCGGAGTAGTGCGCTTGGTTGTACAGATTTTTCCATTCAATTGGATAGTTTGTAAGCTCTACGGGTTTGATTTGACCCTTGGTGAGTTGAGAACTCATCTTGAAGGAACAGTATTGGAAGCCGAGTTCGTAGGCCTTGTTGATGGTCATTTCAAATACGCTGGTGACCTCGTCCTCACCTTCGAGCGAGTGGAGTCGTGTATTTCGCCAGTTAAGCATGGGTAAATCTCCATGGGATCTCCGTGACTTGGGGTACGTCCTTTATCCCCAACGTTGCACGAAAATCAGTGTAGGACACGTACTACATGGCGAGAGGAAAATTTCGTTCTTGCGCTGTAAGGTTTAAGAATTTTTTCACTGGAAGGTAGTTAGCCAAGCAATTGGCAAGTTTGAAACTCGCGATTTATTAGGGGGTTGAAGCCCCTGTAACAACCCACTAACAGCGGCTATATGAGGTAGTTTTTAAAACTAATAGCGAATTGATCGAAGGTGAAATTAATTTGCCATCATTGAGTACTGGTGTGATGCCACTCCCTATCGTGGGTGTTTCCGCGCACGACTTTGAGCGACACTAGGGCACCTGTAGAACGGAGCCCCCCATGACGGCCAGTGCTGAGAAATTTACCCGCCAGATCTTGCTCGACGTGCAATCGCTGACCCCCAGCCTGTTTACCCTGCGCACCACCCGCGACCCGGGCTTTCGTTTTACTGCGGGCCAGTTTGTACGCCTGGGTGTCACCAAGGCGGATGGCAGCACGGTATGGCGTGCGTATTCCTTGGTGTCCTCGCCGTTTGATGAGCACCTGGATTTTTTCTCGATTGTCGTCCCGGACGGTGAGTTCACCAGCGAGCTGAGCCGTCTGCGAGTCGGCGATACCTTGATGGTGGAGCGCCAGGCCACGGGGTTCCTGACCTTGAACCGCTTCGTCGACGGTCGGGATTTGTGGATGCTTGGCACCGGCACCGGGGTGGCGCCGTTTTTGTCGATCCTGCAAGACTTCGAGGTTTGGGAGAAATTCGAGCGCATCATCCTGGTATACAGCGCACGGGAAGCCAAAGAGCTGGCTTACCAAGAGCTGATCAACGAGTTGGGCGAACGCGAATACCTGACCGAATACGCACACAAACTGACCTACATCCCCATTGTTACCCGCGAACAACACCCCGGCGCATTGAATGGACGCATCACCACGCTGATCGAAAATGGCGAACTGGAACGCGCGGCCGGCGTCGGACTGACCCCGGAGCATTCCCGCGTGTTGATTTGCGGCAACCCGCAGATGGTCGATGACACGCGCCAACTGCTCAAGCTGCGCGATATGAACCTGAGCTTGAGCCGGCGACCCGGCCAGGTGGCGGTGGAGAACTACTGGTAATAAAAAAGGCGCCTCAAACAGGCGCCTTTTCATGCCGGCTCGATTAGAGCGGCTTGTCGTTCTGTGCCTTGAGCAGATCGCGGATCTCACCCAGCAGCACTTCTTCCTTGGTCGGCGTCGGCGGCAGGCTTGGCGCCACGGCCTCTTCACGTTTGAGGCGATTGATCGCCTTCACGCCCATGAAGATCGCAAACGCGATGATCACAAAGTCGATGACGCTCTGGATGAACTTGCCGTATGCCAGGACCACCGCAGGCACATCGCCTTGGGCAGCCTTTAGTGTTATCGCCAGGTCACCGAAGTCCACGCCACCGATCAACAGACCAATGGGCGGCATCACCACGTCGCCTACAAACGAGGAAACAATTTTGCCGAAGGCTGCGCCGATGATAATACCGACGGCCATGTCGACCACATTACCTTTGACCGCGAAGGCCTTGAACTCACTGATCACGCCCATAGGTTATTCCTTGTTACAGATGAGAAGGGTGGTACCCAGTGTAAGTCAGTCGTAGAGGGCTTGCCTGAAACAACCGCTCACACTGTTAGCTTTTATCGACACATTAAAACGCAATTAGTTTGCAAAGTGCCATCAATCGCGCGCGAAATACCCGCCAAATCAGCGACTTACCAGATTATTTTATCAATCGGGTTGTTATGGCTTTTCTATTTATCTTCTGACTCGCGGGTCACTAGCCTCTGGCAAGCACAACTGAATGTGCACTAAAAAAACCAGAGGAAACCTCGATGAACAATCCAATGAGCCGCGGGCCTGTTACCGCGCGATCCGCGCTGGTACTGGTGACCGCCAGCCTGCTTTCCCTGTCTGTACACGCCGCCAACCTGACCCGCGACAACGGTGCCGCCGTCGGTGACAACCAGAACTCGCAAACCGCCGGCGCCAATGGCCCGGTGCTACTCCAGGATGTGCAGCTTATTCAGAAATTGCAGCGCTTCGACCGCGAACGCATCCCCGAGCGCGTCGTACACGCCCGTGGTACCGGTGCCCACGGCACCTTTACCGTCACTGACAGCCTCAGCGACCTGACCAAGGCCAAGGTGTTTGCCGCCGGCGAGGCCACCCCGGTGTTCGTGCGCTTCTCCGCCGTGGTCCACGGCAACCACTCCCCGGAAACCCTGCGTGACCCACGCGGTTTCGCCACCAAGTTCTATACCGCCGAAGGCAATTGGGATTTGGTGGGCAACAACTTCCCGACGTTCTTCATCCGTGATGCCATCAAGTTCCCTGACATGGTCCACGCGTTCAAGCCAGACCCACGTACCAACCTGGATGACGATTCGCGGCGCTTCGACTTCTTCTCCCACGTGCCTGAAGCCACCCGTACGCTGACCGAGCTGTACTCCGACTCCGGCACCCCGGCCAGTTATCGGGAGATGGACGGCAACGGTGTGCACGCCTACAAGCTGATCAACGCCAAGGGTGAAGTGCACTACGTCAAGTTCCACTGGAAAAGCCTGCAAGGCATCAAGAACCTCGATCCCAAGCAGGTCACCGAAGTGCAGGGCCGCGACTACAGCCACATGACCAATGACCTGGTCACCCACATCAACAAGGGCGACTTCCCCAAGTGGGACCTGTACGTGCAGGTGCTCAAGCCTGAAGACCTGGCCAAGTTCGATTTCGACCCGCTGGACGCCACCAAGATCTGGCCGAACGTGCCTGAGCGCAAAGTCGGGCAAATGGTGTTGAACCGCAACCCGGCCAACGTGTTCCAGGAAACCGAGCAGGTAGCCATGGCCCCGGCCAACCTGGTGCCGGGCATCGAGCCGTCGGAAGATCGCCTGCTGCAAGGCCGGGTGTTTTCCTACGCCGACACCCAGATGTATCGCCTGGGCGCCAATGCCCTGCAACTGCCGATCAACGCGCCACGGGTGACCGTCAACAACGGCAACCAGGACGGCGCGATGAACTTCGGCAAGACCACCACCGGTGTGAACTACCAGCCAAGTCGCCTGTTGCCACGGGAAGAACCGCAAACCGCGCGCTACAGCCAGTCGGCGCTGTCAGGCAGCACCCAGCAGGCGAAGATCCAGCGTGAGCAGAACTTCAAGCAAGCGGGTGACTTGTACCGCTCCTACAGCAAGAAAGAGCGTCAGGACTTGATCGAAAACTTCGGCGGCTCGCTGGCCACCACTGATGACGAGAGCAAGCACATCATCCTGTCGTTCCTCTACAAAGCCGACCCGGAGTACGGCACCGGTGTGGCCAAGGTGGCCAAGGGTGACCTGGCGCGCGTGAAGGCGCTGGCGGAAAAACTGACTGACTGATCCGTTGGTTACGGTCGACGCCCCCATACGGGCGTCGACCCCTGGCAGGAGAACAACCATGCGAATTTCTATCGGCTTGCTGATGACCATGCTGGCCTTTGTCGCCCAGGCCGAGACTCCCGACCCGGTGGCGCTCAAGGCCCAATTGCAGGACTACTATTTCGACGCCGCCCGCCGTGGCGACCTCGACATGCTCAATACCTTTATCGACTCCGGCTACAGCCTCAACACCCAGGACGACAAGGGCTACACCGCGCTGATCCTCGCTGCCTACCACGGCCAGGGGCCTTTCGTGGAGCGCCTGCTCAACGCCGGTGCCGACGCCTGCGTGCAGGACAAACGCGGCAACACCGCGCTGATGGGCGCGATCTTCAAGGGCGAGTTGAAAATCGCCCAGCGCCTGCTGGCCACCGACTGCAACCCCGACCAGCGCAACGGTGCCGGACAGACCGCGGCCATGTACGCCGGGCTGTTCAAGCGTGTCGAGCTGCTGGATGAACTCAAGGCCAAAGGTGCCGATCTCAATGCCGAAGACCCGGTCGGTAACACCGCTTCACGCTTGGCCAGTGGTGAAATCCGGACCCCGGCGTCGCGCTGAGCTATCATCGCGGTTTTTCGGTTGGAGGTTCTCAAATGGCAAAGGCCAAGCGCATGTACGGCTGCACGGAGTGCGGCGCGACCTTTCCCAAGTGGGCCGGCCAGTGCTCCGAGTGCGGTGCGTGGAACACCCTGACTGAAACCATGATCGAGAGTGGCGGTGCGGCGGCCCCCACCGGTCGCGCCGGCTGGACCGGGCAGCAGGCGCAGATCAAGACCCTGGCTGAAGTCAGCGTCGAAGAGATCCCGCGTTTTTCCACGGCATCCGGCGAATTGGACCGCGTGCTGGGCGGCGGCCTGGTGGACGGCTCGGTGGTGCTGATCGGCGGCGACCCGGGCATCGGCAAGTCGACGATTTTGCTGCAAACCCTGTGCAGCATCGCCAGCCGCATGTCGGCGCTGTACGTCACCGGCGAAGAATCCCAGCAACAAGTGGCCATGCGCGCCCGCCGCCTGGGGTTGCCCCAGGATCAGCTGCGGGTCATGACCGAGACCTGCATCGAAAGCATCATTGCCACGGCCCGTATCGAAAAGCCCAAGGTCATGGTGATCGACTCGATCCAGACCATTTTCACCGAGCAGTTGCAATCGGCGCCGGGCGGCGTGTCCCAGGTGCGCGAGAGTGCGGCGCTGCTGGTGCGGTATGCCAAGCAGAGCGGCACGGCGATCTTCCTGGTCGGCCACGTCACCAAGGAAGGCGCGCTGGCCGGGCCTCGGGTGCTCGAGCATATGGTCGACACGGTGCTGTATTTCGAGGGCGAGTCCGATGGTCGCCTGCGCTTGCTGCGGGCGGTGAAGAACCGCTTCGGGGCGGTGAACGAGTTGGGTGTATTCGCCATGACCGACCGGGGGCTGAAAGAAGTCTCCAACCCATCAGCGATTTTCCTGACGCGTGCCCAGGAAGAAGTCCCAGGCAGTGTGGTGATGGCAACGTGGGAAGGCACCCGGCCGATGCTGGTGGAAGTGCAGGCGTTGGTGGATGACAGCCACCTGGCCAACCCGCGCCGCGTGACCCTGGGCCTGGACCAGAACCGCCTGGCGATGCTGTTGGCGGTCCTGCACCGCCACGGTGGCATCCCGACCCATGACCAGGACGTGTTCCTCAACGTGGTCGGCGGGGTCAAGGTGCTGGAGACCGCCTCCGACCTGGCGTTGATGGCGGCAGTCATGTCCAGCCTGCGTAACCGGCCATTGCCCCATGACCTGCTGGTGTTTGGTGAAGTCGGTTTGTCCGGTGAAGTTCGCCCGGTGCCCAGCGGCCAGGAGCGCTTGAAGGAAGCGGCCAAGCATGGTTTCAAGCGCGCCATCGTGCCCAAGGGCAACGCACCGAAGGAATCGCCGCCCGGGATACAGATTATTGGGGTGACCCGCCTGGAGCAGGCATTGGATGCACTTTTCGAGTAAACAGGGATGGGCGCAATGCAACGAACGACTCGCTGGGGCGTGCTCGCCCTGTTCATGACCTTGGCCGGTCTGCCTGTCCTGGCGTGGGCCGACTTGCCGGCGGGATATCGCCTGGCGCAAAAGCTGGTCACGGAAGAAGGCAGCGTGCTGCAGGTGCTGGAAGACCAGCGCATCAGCGCTCAATTGCACAAGGACAGTTGGGGCAACGGGTTGGACGAAGACTCGTTCGACGAGCCCGGTGCCCTGGTTGAAAACCCGTTGCTCGACGCCCAGGTGCGTCTGGTGTCGGCCGCCGGCGAGGTGATCGCGCGCAAGGACCTCGGCTACCCGCTGGCCAAGGTCAAGAAAGCCCCGCTCAAGGGACAGCCCGCGCCTGTGTATTTTTTGATCATTGATCAGACCGCGCCCATGGGCAGCTACAGTGGCCCGGCCACGCAACTGTTGCTGCCTGCCAAACAGCAACTGGAACCGGTGAGCTACCAGGACACCGACGGCAAACTCAAACCACTGACCCTGGCCAGCACCGGTAAGGCGGCCTGGAAGGTTTCGACGCCCGTCGACGGTAGTGCGGATGAGCTGTTGCAAATCTCGTGCTTTATGGACGGCGACGGTGACGATGACGATGATTTTGCCACGCGTTACCAGACCTACCGTTGGGTGGATGGCCAGTGGCAGGCGGCATCGACGCAGAAAGCCGGTTACTGGGACACGGAAAGCGACTTCCCGGCGCGTACGGCATTTCCCTGAGCCGTCATACTTCCAGCAAGGCGGCCAACTCCCGGTGCAGCTCGTCCTCGTCACCCAGGTTCAACTCGATCAACCGCCGCAAGTGGCTGATCGAATCCAGTTCGATGTGCTGACACACAAACCCCAGTTGCCTATGATCCTCATGGGTCAGTCGCACTTGCATCTTTATATGCGCTTTGGGATCCAGGCGTATATCGACGTCGAACGGCAGCGCCTTGTTGCCCTTCCAGTCTTCCGGTCGTTGCACCAGCAGGCCTTTTAGCGACAGATCCACCAATTGCACTGGCCATTCGCGGCCGTTTTGCCGAATTTCGGTCTTGGCATCAAAGGCGATGCGGCGGAAACGACGGCGGTCAGACGGTTGCTCGGTCATGGTGAAGCCCTCCGGGGATAGGGGGATTGTAGCCGTGCGCCACTATTGGCTCGGTTTTTCTGCTTTTTTTGTCCGCAGAAGGCTCTAGACCAACGTAGGGGGGTGGCCTTTAAGTCCAGTAGCGCTAAACTCCGGATGGCTGTCCTTTCTGTCCACCCTGGCTGGAATATAAAAATGAAAAATAATAATAGCCTGCTACGCCACCTACCCTGGCTGGTGCTGGCAATCGTAGGAGCGTGCGCCCTGGGCGTAGTGGCCTTGCGCCGCGGCGAGGCGATCAACGCCTTGTGGATTGTGGTCGCTGCTGTGGCCATCTACCTGGTTGCGTACCGTTACTACAGTCTGTTCATCGCTAACAATGTGATGCAACTCGACCCACGGCGGGCCACCCCCGCAGTGCTCAACAACGACGGTCTGGACTATGTGCCGACCAACAAACACATCCTTTTTGGTCACCACTTTGCGGCGATTGCCGGTGCAGGCCCGCTGGTCGGCCCGGTATTGGCGGCGCAAATGGGTTACCTGCCCGGCACGCTCTGGCTGATTGCCGGCGTGGTGCTGGCCGGTGCGGTGCAGGACTTCATGGTCCTGTTCCTGTCCACCCGTCGCAACGGCCGTTCCCTGGGCGACATGGTTCGCGAAGAGATGGGCCGCATCCCGGGGACCATCGCGCTGTTCGGCTGCTTCCTGATCATGATCATCATCCTCGCGGTGCTGGCGCTGATCGTGGTCAAGGCCCTGGCCGAGAGCCCATGGGGCATTTTCACGGTGATGGCGACCATCCCGATCGCGATGTTCATGGGCATCTACATGCGCTACATCCGCCCGGGCCGCATCGGTGAAATCTCGATCATCGGCGTGCTGTTGCTGCTGGGTTCTATCTGGCTGGGCGGGCAGATTGCCGCTGATCCGGTTTGGGCCAAGGCGTTCACCTTCACCGGTATCCAGATCACCTGGATGCTGATCGGCTACGGTTTCGTCGCCGCCGTTCTGCCGGTGTGGCTGATCCTGGCTCCGCGTGACTACCTTTCCACCTTCCTCAAAATCGGCACCATCATCGCCCTGGCGATCGGCATCCTGGTCACCATGCCAGAACTGAAAATGCCGGCCTTGACCCAGTTCATCGACGGTACCGGCCCGGTGTGGAAGGGCGGCCTCTTCCCGTTCCTGTTCATCACCATCGCCTGTGGCGCGGTCTCGGGTTTCCACGCGCTGATCTCCTCGGGCACCACGCCCAAGCTGCTGGATAACGAAACCAACGCCCGCTACATCGGTTACGGCGGCATGCTGATGGAGTCGTTCGTGGCCATCATGGCGATGGTCGCCGCTTCGGTGATCGAACCTGGCGTGTACTTCGCCATGAACAGCCCGGCCGCTGTGGTCGGTGGTGATGTGGTGGCCGTGGCGCAAACCGTCAGCAGTTGGGGCTTTGCGATCACGCCTGAGGCGCTGCAAGCCGTGGCCCATGATATCGGCGAAACCACCATTCTGGCCCGTGCCGGTGGTGCGCCGACATTGGCGGTGGGTATCGCACAGATCCTGCACAGCGTACTGCCGGGTGAAAACACCATGGCATTCTGGTACCACTTTGCGATCCTGTTCGAAGCCCTGTTCATCCTCACGGCGGTGGATGCGGGCACCCGTGCCGGCCGCTTCATGCTGCAGGACCTGCTGGGTTCCTTCGTGCCGGCGCTGAAACGCACCGAGTCGTGGACCGCCAACCTCATTGCAACCGCCGGTTGCGTGGCGATGTGGGGTTACCTGCTGTACCAGGGCGTGATCGACCCACTGGGCGGTATCAACACCTTGTGGCCACTGTTCGGTATCTCCAACCAGATGCTGGCAGGTATCGCGCTGATGCTGGCAACCGTTGTGCTGATCAAAATGAAACGCCAACGCTACATCTGGGTGACCATGCTGCCGGCTGTCTGGCTGCTGATCTGCACCACCACGGCGGGCTTCATCAAGCTGTTCGACGCGAACCCTGCGATTGGCTTCCTGTCGCTGGCCAAGAAGTACAGCGATGCATTGGCCAACGGCCAGATCCTCGCCCCGGCGAAGAGCATCGACCAGATGCAGCACGTGATCTACAACGCCTACACCAACGCAACGCTGACGGCGCTGTTCCTGTTCGTGGTGTTCAGCATCCTGTTCTATGCGCTCAAGGTCGGCGTCGCCGCCTGGGGCAACAAAGAACGTACGGATAAAGAAGCCCCGTTCCAGGCTGTACCGGACGCGTAATCGAGGGTTGCAACCATGTTCAATGACATCAGTCGCCTCGGTAAATACCTCGGTCAGGCCGCGCGCCTGATGGTCGGCATGCCCGACTACGACACCTACGTCGAGCATATGCAAACCAAACACCCGGAGAAGCCGGTGATGGACTACAAGGCGTTCTTCCGGGAGCGCCAGGAAGCCCGTTACGGCGGCAAGGGTGGGCCCAAGTGCTGTTGAGTTAACGCAATATCCCTGTGGGAGGGGGCTTGCCCCCGATAGCGGTGTGTCAGTGACAGGTAAGTGCCTGACACGCTGCTATCGGGGGCGAGCCCCCTCCCACATTTGTTTCTGTGTTTCTTCAAGGAGAATTTCTTTTGTCCTCTCCCATTCCAGTCACGGTCCTCAGCGGCTTCCTCGGCGCCGGCAAGACCACCTTGCTGCGCCACCTGCTCAAAGCCGAGCACGGCCTGAAAATCGCCGTGATCGAAAACGAATTCAGTGACGCCGGTATCGACACCCAGCTGTTGGGCGCAGAACCGGTGCAAGTCATGACCCTGTCCAACGGCTGCGTGTGCTGCACCATCCACACCGACCTGACCAAGGCCCTGTACCTGCTGCTCGAGCGCCTGGACAGCGGCGAGATCGCCTTCGACCGCCTGGTGATCGAGTGCACCGGCCTGGCCGACCCGGCACCTGTGGCCCAGACCTTTTTCATCGACGAGGAACTGCGCGAGCGCTATATCCTCGACGGCATCATCACCCTGGTGGACGCGGCCCACGCCGAACACCACCTGACCCAGACCATTGCCCAGGCCCAGATCGGCTTTGCCGACCGCCTGTTGGTGAGCAAACGCGACCTGGTGGATGACGCTACCTTCGATGCGCTCAGTGAGCGCCTGACCCGCATCAATCGTCGTGCGCCGATCCGGGTGGTGGATCATGGCAAGATCGACCTGGCCGAGTTGCTCGATGTGCGCGGCTTCAACCTCAATGCCGGCATGAGCTTGCGTCCGGTGAGCAAGGCGCCGTCCATCGATCGTATCTCCAGCCTGGTATTGCGCACCGACCAGCCGCTGGATATCGACCGACTCAGTGAGTTCATGAACGAACTGCTGGAAGACCACGGCAAGCAACTGCTGCGCTACAAAGGCGTGCTGAACATTGCCGGGGAAGACCGGCGCATGGTGTTCCAGGGCGTGCTCAAGCTCTACGGTTTCGATTGGGATACCGAATGGGCCGAAGGCGAGGTGCGAGAGAGTGTGATCGTGTTCATTGCCGATGAGTTGCCCGAAGACAAGATTCGCGAAGGTTTCCGGCGCGTCTATCAGGAATAAAAAAGCCCGGCTCAAGAGCCGGGCTTTTTAGTCAAGCAACTGCAATCAAGCGCCGTACACCGGCAGCTTCTTGCAGATGGCCTTGACCTTCTCACGTACCGCGTCGATCACGGCTTCGTTGTTCAGGTCGGCCAGGATGTCGCAGATCCAGCCGGCCAGTTCCTTGCACTCTGCTTCCTTGAAGCCGCGAGTGGTCACAGCCGGGGTGCCGAAGCGCAGGCCGGAGGTGACGAACGGCGAACGTGGATCGTTCGGCACGGAGTTCTTGTTCACGGTGATGAAGGCTTTGCCCAAGGCCGCGTCAGCATCCTTACCGGAGATGTTCTGCTTGATCAGCGACAGCAGGAACAGGTGGTTTTCAGTACCGCCAGACACTACGTCAAAGCCGCGCTCGATGAACACGCTGGCCATGGCCTGGGCGTTCTTTACCACTTGTTGCTGGTAGGTCTTGAACTCAGGCTGCAGCGCTTCCTTGAAGCAGATCGCTTTAGCGGCGATCACGTGCTCCAGCGGGCCACCCTGGGCGCCTGGGAATACGGCGGAGTTCAGCTTCTTCTCGATGTCGGCGTTGGCACGAGCCAGGATCAGGCCGCCACGTGGACCGCGCAGGGTCTTGTGGGTGGTGGTGGTCACGACGTCAGCGAAAGGTACTGGGTTCGGGTAGACGCCAGCGGCGACCAGACCGGCCACGTGGGCCATGTCGACGAACAGGTACGCGCCGACCTTGTCAGCGATGGCGCGGAAGCGTGGGAAGTCCAGGATCTGCGAGTAGGCAGAGAAACCGGCCACGATCATTTTTGGCTTGTGTTCAACCGCCAGGCGCTCGACTTCGTCGTAGTCGATCAGGCCGTTGGCATCGATACCGTATTGAACGGCGTTGTACAGCTTGCCGGAGGAGGAAACGCTGGCGCCGTGGGTCAGGTGACCGCCGTGGGCCAGGCTCATGCCCAGGATGGTGTCGCCGCCTTGCAGCAGGGCCAGGTACACGGCGCTGTTGGCTTGGGAACCGGCGTGCGGCTGGACGTTGGCGTAGTCGGCGCCGAACAGTTCCTTGGCACGGTCAATGGCCAGTTGCTCAACCACGTCGACGTACTCGCAACCACCGTAGTAGCGCTTGCCCGGGTAGCCTTCGGCGTACTTGTTGGTCAGAACCGAACCTTGAGCCTCCATCACCGCAGGGCTGGTGTAGTTTTCCGAAGCGATCAGCTCAATGTGCTCTTCCTGGCGCACGGCTTCTTGCTCCATGGCGGCGAAGAGATCGGCGTCGTACTTGGCAATAGTCAAATCACGGCTGAACATGGCGGTCCTCAAGGATCGGGGGCAGAAAAGGAGGGCATTCTAACCCAATGGGTTTTAGATGGCATATGAAAGGACATCATGTCGCGGACAAGTGGGGCTCATCTGGGGATAGGCGGTGGCTGTGAGTGCCTTATCGGGGGGCAAGCCCCTTCCACAGTTGAATGTGTTCGCAGATCAGAATGTGGGAGGGGGCTTGCCCCCGATGAGGCCAGTGGCCTCACCGCAGAATTTCAGTCGAACATGAACAGCGCATCATTGCTGAACTGCGCTTCGAACCGATTCGCCGGCATCGGCCGCCCGAACAGGTAGCCCTGCACCTCATCGCAGCCATGCTCACGCAGGAAATCCAGCTGTTCATGGGTTTCCACCCCCTCGGCGATCACCGCCAGGTTCAGGCTGTGGGCCATGGCGATAATGGCGCGGGCGATCTGGGCGTCCTGTTCGCCGGAAGGCAGGCCGTCGACGAAGGTGCGGTCGATCTTCAACACGTCGATGGGGAACTGCTTGAGGTAGTTGAGCGACGAGTAACCGGTGCCAAAGTCGTCGACCGCAATGCTCAGGCCCAGGTTCTTCAGGCTGTCGAGGATCTGCATGGCCTCGTTGACCTCACGCATCAGGATGCTTTCGGTCAGCTCCAGCTCCAGGCACGCCGGCGGCAGGCCGGTGTCCTTGAGGATGGTGGCGATGCGCGTACCCAACTGGCCGTCGGAGAATTGTCGCGCCGAGATATTCACCGAGACTTTCGGCACCCGCACCTTGTTCTGGTGCCAGGTCTTGAGCTGGCGACAGGCTTCGCTTATCACCCAGTCGCCCACGTCCACCACCAGGCCCAACTCTTCCAGCACCGGGATGAAGTCTCCCGGCGGCACCAGCCCGCGTCGAGGGTGGCGCCAGCGCAGCAGGGCTTCGGCGCCGGTCAGGCGTTTACCGTCGCCGCTGAACTGCGGCTGGTAATAGAGCACGAATTCGTTCTGGTCCAGGGCGTGGCGCAGGTCGCTTTCCAGCTCCAGGCGTTCCAGGGCGCTGGCGTTCATGTCGGCCTGGTAGAACTGGAAGTTGTTCTTGCCGCGTTCCTTGGCGTGATACATCGCCGTGTCGGCGTTTTTCATCAACTGGCTCAGTTCGTTACCGTCCTGCGGGCTCAGGGCGATACCGATACTGGCGGTCACGAAGAACTCACGACCTTCCAGTACGAAAGGTTTCACCAGGCTGGCGAGGATCTGCTCGGCCACATGAATCGCACGGTTGAGTGCCATGTCACGGTTGACCCGTGGCTGCAGGAGCAAGGTGAACTCATCACCGCCCATGCGCGCCACAGTGTCGTCTTCGGCGACGCAGCCCAGCAGGCGGGTGGCCATTTCCTTGAGCATGCGGTCGCCGGCGGCGTGGCCCAGGGAGTCGTTGATCGGCTTGAAGCGGTCGAGATCGAGGAACATCAGCACCACCCACGACTTCTGCCGTTCGGCGGACTGCAGCGCGGTGTGCAGGCGGTCCTGGAACAGTGTGCGGTTGGGCAGGTGGGTCAGGGCGTCGTAGTAGGCCAGGCGGTGGATGCGCTGCTCGCTGGCCTTGCGCTCGCTGATGTCACTGAAGAAGCATACATAGCTGGCCAGGTCGCCTTCATCGTCGAACACCGCAGTAATGCCGACCCACGCCGGGTAATGCTCGCCATTGCGGCGCTTGAGCCACACTTCACCTTCCCAGGTGCTGTGCTGGTGCAACTGCTTGAGCACATAGCGCAGGTGGGCTTCCTGTTGTTCGTCGACGGTGAGCATGTTCGGCAACTGGTCGAGTACATCGCTGACCGCATAGCCGCTGACCCGGCTGAACGCCTCGTTGGCCTGGACGATATAGCCGGCGGGGTCAGTGATCAGGATCGCCGAGGTGGAGTGCTCGAATACCGTGGCCGCCATGCGCAGGTCTTTCTCGGCGCGGCGTTGCTGGCTGATGTCGCGGCCCACCCCAAGGATGCCCTCGAAAGCGCCGTGTTCGTCCCACACCAGCACCAGGCGCAGTTCGATCGGCACCTTGCGACCGTCGGCGCGCAGGCAGTCGAACAGGAAGAGCTGGGTCTGGATCTCATCACGCAGCCTGTTCAGTGCATCAGGATCGCCCAGCGCGCGGCTGACCTGTTCCATCAGGCTGTAAATGCCGGTCAGTTGCTGCGGGTTGGCGATGATCGACTGCCAGCCGTTCTTGAACACCCAGTCCACGTCATAGCCGAGCACGGCGTTGACCGACGGGCTGACGTAGTTGAGGGCCAACTGACTGTCGGTGGAACAGATCACGTCGCTGATGCTTTCGGCCAGCATGCGGTAGCGTTGTTCGCTGTCACGCAGGGATTCGCTGGCTTCGATCTGGTCGGTGATGTCCTTGGCCACGCCGATGATGCGGGTGATCTGCGCGGTCTTGTCCCGCGCCAGGGCTTGTTCGCGGATATCGAAGCGCCGCCATTCATTATTGCGGTGACGGAAGCGCAACTGGCATTGCAGTTGGGTGGTATAGCCGACCTGGCGCTGTTGCTGGCGCAAGTCGTGGTAATGCTCGGCGTCTTCGGGGTGCAGCAGGATTTCCCAGAAGTACTCGCCCATTTGCTGCAATTCGGCCTTGTTATAGCCGAGGGTGTGGCCCAGATGGTGGTTGCTGAAAATCATGCGCTGGCTGATTACATCCTGCACATACAGGTGGTCGGGCACGGTGCGCACCACGTCCGACCAGAAACTCTCGCGTTCCACCAGCGACAGTTCGATCAGCTTGCGGCTGGTGATATCGCTGATGCTGAGGATCACCGCCTTGAAATCGTCCTGCTGCTCGGGCAGGCGCATCACCAGCCACAGGTATTGCTCGTTGCCGGCCACGTCCTTGAGCTGGATTTCCAGCTCCAACTGGCTTTGTCGGGTCAGCACGGCTTCGAGTATCTGGTAACCGATGGACGTGGCGTTGCGTGGGCAGTCATCGATCAGGCGTTCCCAGGCCTGCTCGCAGGAACCTACGTTCAACAGGCTGACCGCCACCTGGTTGACCTCGGTGACGCGCAGTTCCTTGAGCAGTTGCTGGCGCTCGCTGGGGTTGTGCTGCAGCCAGGCGTGCAGCTGCTCGCGGGTCTCCAGCCGCGTCTTGTCGAAGAACGCGTTCAGCCCCGACAGGTCCAGCACGCACAGGGCCACGCCGGTGCCTTCGAAAATATCCTGGTAGCGCCGCCGCCCCTCATGCACCTGGCGCTGACGGCGGCGCATGTTCAGCAGCACGATCACCGGGATCAACGAGAACGCCAGGCCCAGCAGGCATTTGCCGATGAAGGCCGGCAGCAGTTGCTCCAGCACCGCGCTGCGGTCGAACAGCCCGCGCAGTTGCCAGTCGCTTTTGCTCAACGGCGTGATCAGCACGCTTTTATTCAGTTCGTCCGGGGTCAATGCAGACGCCCACTGCGCGGGCATGCCGCTGTCGCGGCTGACCACGCGATGGTTGATGCGGTTCTCGATGGCCCACATCGGGCGCTGGCCCTGGCCGTCCTGGCGGGTGAGGTTGGTCAGGTAGTTGGGGGCCAGGCGCAGCGCCCAATACATCCGTGAGCCGCCACTGGGCTGATGCAACAGCAGATAGATGAGGGTGCCGTCGTTGCTGTTGCTCAGGTAATAAGACTGGCCGTGGCTGCGTTGCACCAGTTCTTCGAGCCAGGCGCTGTCCTGGCTGTCGCTGGCACTGTCGCTGATCATCGCGCCGCTGGGGGCAAGCAGGGCGATGCTGCGCAGTTCCGGCAGCGAACGTTGCAAGGTCCGCATCAAGGCCTGTTGCTGTTCGCTGTCACGCGGTGGCTCGACCATCGGCAGCAGGTTCAGGGCAATCTTTGCGCTGAGGGCCATGTTCAGGCTGATCTGTTCAGCCAGGTCGGCGCTGTAGTCGATGGTGTATTGCTGCTGGTTCTTCTGGTTTTGCTGCAACTGGTCCAGCAGTTGCCAGAACAATAACGCGAGCAGCATAAGGACAAGCGTCGCCAATGCGCCCTTGAGGGTGCCGTGCAGGGGCGCTCCCGGCGCTATATGAGCGGCGCGCAGGGGAGTTGGCGGCGTGACTTTGGACAAGCTGTGATCCTGCGGTTTGGCTGGACTGGCGCGCGACGTGCACTATAAGCCGGACGCCCGGAGGGCGGCTAGCATGCCTTGACTTGTGGCAAAGTGCCAGCCCTTGCCTGGCTGGACTGACCAAGCGCATTCAGGTAGCTTTGCCGGTTACGCGGGGGCGTTCCAGCCCCAGATATTCAGGCTTTATACCGCACGCTGGCATTGATGATAGTCAACGGCCCGCGCCGCGCATGGCCTGGCACGGGCTTCGCCCGCTTAATTCATCAGTCACTGACGCTAGGTTCACCATGGCTCAATACGTCTTCACCATGCATCGGCTGGGCAAAGTTGTCCCCCCGAAGCGGGAAATCCTGAAAAACATTTCGTTGTCCTTTTTCCCCGGCGCCAAGATCGGCGTACTCGGCCTCAACGGTTCGGGTAAATCCACGCTGCTGAAAATCATGGCCGGCGTCGACACCGAGTTCGAAGGCGAAGCCCGCCCGATGCCAGACCTGAACATCGGCTACCTGCCGCAAGAGCCGATCCTGGATCCGACCAAGACCGTGCGTGAAGTGGTCGAAGAAGCCGTCAGCGTGATCAAGGACGCCCAGGCGCGCCTGGACGAGGTCTACGCTGCCTACGCCGAACCGGACGCCGACTTCGACAAGCTCGCTGCCGAACAGGCCAAGCTCGAAGCCATCCTGCAGGCCGGCGACGGTCATAACCTGGAGCGCCAGCTGGAAGTCGCCGCCGACGCGCTGCGCCTGCCGGCATGGGACGCCAAGGTCGAACACCTGTCCGGTGGCGAGAAGCGCCGCGTGGCCCTGTGCCGCCTGCTGCTGTCGGCCCCCGACATGCTGCTGCTCGACGAACCGACCAACCACCTGGACGCCGATTCCGTCGCCTGGCTGGAACACTTCCTCCACGATTTCCCAGGCACCGTGGTTGCGATCACGCACGACCGCTACTTCCTGGACAACGTCGCCGGCTGGATCCTTGAGCTCGACCGTGGCGCCGGTATCCCTTACGAGGGCAACTACTCCGGTTGGCTGGAAGCCAAGTCCGACCGTCTGGCCGCCGAATCCAAGCAGCAATCGGCCCATGAAAAAGCCATGAAGGAAGAACTGGAGTGGGTGCGCAAAGGCGCCAAGGCCCGCCAGTCCAAGTCCAAGGCGCGTCTGCAACGCTTTGAAGAAATGCAATCGCAGGAATTCCAGAAGCGCTCGGAAACCAACGAGATCTACATCCCGGCCGGTCCGCGCCTGGGTGACAAGGTCATCGAGTTCAAGAACGTTACGAAAGGCTATGGCGACCGCGTACTGATCGACAACCTGTCGTTCTCCATGCCAAAAGGCGCGATCGTCGGCGTAATCGGCGGTAACGGTGCGGGTAAATCCACGCTGTTCCGCATGCTGATGGGCAAGGAAACCCCGGATTCGGGCACCATCGAAGTCGGCGAAACCGTGCAACTGGCCTGCGTGGACCAGAGCCGTGAAGACCTCGACGGCAGCAAGACCGTGTTCCAGCAGATTTCCGACGGCTCCGACCAGATCCGCATCGGCAACTATGAAATCCCGTCGCGTACCTATGTAGGCCGTTTCAACTTCAAGGGCGGCGACCAACAGAAGTTCGTCAAGGACCTGTCCGGTGGTGAGCGCGGTCGCTTGCACCTGGCCCTGACCCTGAAGGAGGGCGGCAACGTCCTGCTGCTCGACGAACCGTCCAACGACCTCGACGTTGAAACCCTGCGTTCCCTGGAAGAAGCCCTGCTGGACTTCCCGGGTGCTGCCATTGTGATCTCTCACGATCGGTGGTTCCTTGACCGCGTCGCGACGCACATCCTGGCGTACGAAGACGACTCGCAAGCGGTGTTCTTCGAAGGTAACTACACCGAGTACGAAGCGGACCGTAAAAAACGCTTGGGCGAAGCTGCTGCCCAGCCGCACCGTGTGCGTCACAAAAAACTGGCCTGATCCGGGCTGGTGGTTTGAAAGAGCGGAGCCTTCGGGCTCCGTTTTTTTTGCCTGGAATTTGATGGTGCGTGCGGTTTGATTTGAATCCCTGAAAGGGTGCATAAAAGCCCCTGAAACTGGATACATTTATATAAAACGCACCATTTAAATTCACAAAGGCGACATTTTGCCCTGTCGCAGTGCGGAATGAATTGATAAAGTCCGGCTCAATCTCCGTTAACAACTAAAAATTTGCCGAGACTTTTCATGATCGAATCCGTCGAATCCTTCCTTGCCCGCCTCAAGAAACGCGACCCGGACCAGCCGGAATTCCACCAGGCCGTAGAAGAAGTCCTACGCAGCCTGTGGCCGTTTCTTGAAGCCAACTCCCACTACCTGACCTCGGGCATCCTGGAGCGCATCTGCGAGCCGGAACGCGCGATTACCTTCCGGGTGTCGTGGGTGGATGATCATGGCAAGGTCCAGGTCAATCGCGGTTTCCGTATCCAGATGAACAGCGCCATCGGCCCTTACAAAGGCGGCTTGCGCTTCCACCCGTCGGTCAACCTGGGCGTGCTGAAATTCCTCGCCTTCGAGCAGACCTTCAAGAATTCCCTGACGTCGCTGCCCATGGGCGGCGGCAAAGGCGGCTCGGACTTTGATCCAAAAGGTAAGAGCGACGCCGAAGTCATGCGCTTCTGCCAGGCTTTCATGAGCGAGTTGTATCGCCATATCGGCGCGGATGTGGACGTGCCGGCCGGTGATATCGGCGTAGGTGCCCGTGAGATCGGCTTCCTGTTCGGCCAGTACAAGCGCCTGAGCAACCAGTTCACCTCGGTGCTGACCGGCAAGGGCATGACCTATGGCGGCAGCCTGATTCGCCCGGAAGCCACCGGTTTTGGCTGCGTGTACTTCGCCGAAGAAATGCTCAAGCGCAACAACCAGCGGGTTGAAGGCAAGCGCGTGGCGGTGTCCGGTTCCGGCAACGTGGCGCAATACGCGGCGCGCAAGGTCATGGACCTGGGTGGCAAAGTGATTTCCCTGTCCGATTCCGAAGGCACTCTGTACGCCGAAAGCGGTTTGACCGAGGAGCAATGGTCGGCCCTGCTGGAGCTGAAAAACGTGCAGCGCGGGCGCATCAGCGAACTGGCTTCGCGTTATGGCCTGGAATTCCGCGCCGGTAAAACCCCCTGGGAACTGGCTTGCGATATTGCACTGCCCTGCGCTACCCAGAACGAACTCGATGCCGAGGCCGCCCGCACTCTACTGCGCAACGGCTGCATCTGCGTGGCCGAAGGCGCCAACATGCCGACCACCCTGGAGGCTGTGGATATCTTTATCGAGGCCGGCATTCTGTTCGCCCCGGGCAAGGCGTCCAATGCCGGTGGTGTGGCGGTGAGTGGCCTGGAAATGTCACAGAACGCCATGCGCCTGCTGTGGACCGCCGGTGAGGTGGACAGCAAGCTGCACAACATCATGCAGTCGATCCACCATGCCTGCGTGCACTACGGCGAAGAAAACGGCCGCATCAACTACGTCAAAGGCGCGAACATCGCAGGTTTTGTCAAAGTTGCCGACGCGATGCTGGCCCAAGGCATCGTCTAGGCCTCGGGCTCGACCCGCAGCACTTCGATCAACTGATCGCCGACGGGGCGTTGCCACAACACCTCGTCGCCGACCTGGGCGCCCAGCAAGGCGCGGCCCAGGGGCGAACCCCAGTTGATCAAGCCTGCGCCGGCATCGGCCTGGTCTTCACCGACCAATTGGATGCGTTGCTGTTCGTCCAGCTCATTGGCGAAGGTCACCCAACTGCCGATCTGCACCTTGTCGGTGGACGTTGCGGGTGCCACCACTTGGGCGCTTTGCACCCTTTGGTTGAAGTAACGCAAATCCCGCTCAAGATCCGCCTGGCGCTGTTTATCGTCTTTGGCGGATTCCAGGCCATATTCGTGCTGCAACTGCGCAACCTTGGCCTGCAACTGCGCCAGCCCTTGCGCGGTGAGGCGGTTGGGTTGCTCGCTGACCTGGCGCTCCACCGGCTGGTCGGCCTGGGCGGCGGCGTTGTCCTCGTTTACAAAAGCTCGGCTCATGACGTTCTTCCTCAATGGAGTTTGGGCCATGATCGCCGCGCATTAGTTTCGATGGATGTCTGAAAGCGACCTACTGCGAACGATAGGCCCTGGCGGCGTCGCGGTCCTTTTCGTGTTGCCAGGCGCGTTCGCGGTCATCCCAGTGATTGTCCTTGTAGTCGCGCAGCTCTTCGTTCTCGCGCATGGCCTTGCACTGGCGAAAGCCATCTTCCCAGCCCTCGGCGTATTCACGGACCTTGAGATAACGCGGCACGTTCTTGCGAAATTCCCCGCTGATCACCCCGGCCGCCTGGCGACCGCTGCTGCACCCGTCATCGAAACCATCGGCAAACGCCGGTGGGTAACCCTTGGCCAACAACTCTTGATGGGTCGACTGGCAACCCGCCAACACCACCACTGCACACAGCATTACCGCACACCGCCACATGGCGTACTCCCTGGCCGTTTCACGGCTGATAGGGGAAGTCTAGTCAGGGGTTTGTTGGCGCGGTGTGAAAGGGAGGTAAGAAAGGTGTTGGGTTAAAGGGCCATCACCGTAACCCTCGGCGAAACGAAAATTGCGTCTGTGGCGAGCGGGCTTGCCCCGCGTTGGGCTGCGCAGCAGCCCCAATAAAGAGCTGCGCGGTATGCCCGGTACTCCTTAGTTGAATGTTTGGGGGCTGCTGCGCAGCCCAACGCGGGGCAAGCCCGCTCGCCACAAAGTGATCTCGGTGCGACCTTTTAGTCGTGATAAACCACTGTTTTTTTCAGTTGAATGGACTCAGTGACATCAGGGCAGAGCTGTGTATTTGAGTCTATGAGAAACAAATGTGGGAGGGGGCAAGCCCCCTCCCACAGGTTGATCTCGGCCAGGCTTTAGTCAGTAGTGATACCACTTCACTTCAAGCATCACTTCATTCACCGGCGTCGACAGGTGGCTGTACTCGCGCTGTGCACTCAGGCGTAGCCCCAGGTTGCGCGACAATTCCCACTGTTGATTCAGGCTGATACTGCGGCGCACTTCGCCATTGGTGAAGAAGTCACCCTTGGCTTCCAGGCTCAGGTTGCCCAGCGGGTTCTTCCACAGCACGCCGGTGTTGAACCCGGCCGCCGGGGAGATGGCTTCGCTGAAGTCGTTGTTGTGCTCCACGCGCACGGTGCCGAGGGCGAAGCCGAGCATGTCGTCACTCAACTGCCAGGTGCCGCCGGCGCCGCCGTTGACGTGGGCGACCAGGGTTTCGTCGTCGTGTTTGCCGGGCACGCGTTCAAGGCCGCCAGTGACTTGCCAGGACCACGGCTGCAACAGGGCGTTGCGTGGGGTCAGGGAGCGGATGGTGGCCAGGTCCAGTTGCTGCAGCTGCCAGTGGTTGCCTTCGTACTGGCGCAGTTTCATTTGCAGGATTTCGATCTGTGCGCCGAGGGGGAAACCTTCGGCGTTGTCGTTGAGGTCGTGGTAGGCCATGCGCAGGCCGTATTCGCCGAAGGCCTTGTCGCCCCGGGTGCCGATGCCGGCTTGCCAGGTGCGCGATTCGTGGCCGTTTTCCGGCAGGCCGGGCGGTGTGATTTTGAGGTCGGGCGCCGGGTTCTGGTTGATCGCGCGCAGCAGTTCGAAGCTGCGTTGGGAGCGGACGGTGTCGCGTTCCAGGCCGTTGGCGCGGTAGCGGCCGAGGCGGTAGGCTGCGTCGATGATCAGGGCCTGGCGGTCGCGGGGCAGGGCTTTGAAGGCCGGCTCCTGCAATTGCTGCTGGTCATCGCTGACCTTCAACACCCATTGCTGTTCGTCGCTGTCCAGCGGCTTGGCGCGCTCCAACAGCTCGCGTTCGCGGGACGGGCGGTAGTCGATCCTTTCCACCAGGCCCGCATCTTTCACGGCCTTGACCGTGTCGGTCGGGATGGCGGTCAGTGGAAACTGTTCGGTCAGGCGCAGGCCGGGGCGGGCCACTTGCAGCAGTTCGAGCAGGCGATAGGAGCAGTTTTCGTCGAAAAAGAAGTAATCGAACTGGATCTGCTTGAGCTCCCACACGTGCTCGACCATGCGCTCGGTCTCCACCTGGGTGAGGTTGAGGCGGTATTCCCACAGGTCGCGGTTCTCAAGGCTACGGTATTCGGAGAGTTTTTCCTGGTAGGGCACCAGGGCGAACAGGCCGGGATAACCACCCATCAGGCCTTTCCAGGCATAGAGGATGCTGTTGTCGGAGCCTTCGATATAGGCACCGAAGTTGATCGCGTAGCTGAGCAGGGCGGTGTTGTTGCTTTGCACGTCGGCCTGGTCGATGCGCAGCAGGGTGTGGCCGAACATCGACGACGGGCTGTTGAGGTAGGCCGCCGGGAAGATCATCACCGCACTGTGAGGGGCGACGTCCTTGAACCATTGCTTGAATTCCGTGCAGTCCACGGCGGGCAGGTCAGTGAGGTGCAACTGAGCCTTGAGCCAGCGGGTACGTGCGGGGTAAACGCATTGGGCGTGTTTTTCACCCAGGCTGGCCGGCGCGTAGAGCGCGTCAACGGTGGCCTTGAGTTCGGCGTCCGGGTGGTGGGCGCCATCGGCTGCGAGGAAGAATTTCTTGTCGCTGACATAACTGCGCCAGCCACTGATTTTGCCGGCTTCATAATGGCCGAGGGACAGCCAGAACGGATCGTTGGCCAATTGCTGCAAACGTTGATCATCAAGATGCGGTGCCGCGTACAGCGGGGCGCAGGCGAAGAGTGCCGTCCAGGCAAAGCGTTTGAGCATAGGGGCAACTTAAGTCGGAAATAAGAGAGACCCAAAGGGGAGGCGGGCCCAAAAATAAAACCCGCGCCTTAAGCAGGCGCGGGCTGGACGAGCTTAAGCCTGGGTAGCGTATTTCGCCAGACGGGCATCGCTTTTCAGTACAGCAATGGTGTTGTTGTGCACGTCGTCAGCGGTCACGTCAGCCTTGCTGAAGATCTGCTGGAAGTGCTCGTGGGTCACGGCCGCGAAGTGTTCGCGATCTTCCGGGGCCACGCCCAGTACCACGGCGTAGGTGGTCAGCGCTTCGCCATTACCCTTGGCCATGTCTTCGGACAGCTCGTTCATCATGCCATTCATGGCAATCCACGATTTGCCGCCGTAAGTCAGGGCGCTGTTGGTGCTGCAACCGTTGGTGCCCGAGGTCATGCCGAACGTGGCGTTACCCGAAGTACCGTTGGTGGTGGAAGCCAGGAAGTGAGCTGGAGTGCCGCGCTGGCCTTCGAACAACATGTTGCCCCAACCGCAGTTCGGGCCACCTGGTGCTTCTGCCATTGCATTGAGGGAGACGACGGTGAAGAGAGTACCGAGAAGGATCCGTTTCATAGCTTTGTTCTCTTTGTGTGCAAACCAATGGACAAGGGTTCAGGCGCATCGCGGCGCCCTAGGGGCCAGTTATTAGTCCAACCCGCGCAGTTTGGAGTTTAGGCATGTTCCAAGGGTTCCGTGCATTTTTCTAAAACATTCGATGATGCCCCGATATTTTTACAGGGCGCGTCCCGTGTCTATGCTTTCCCACAGGCGCGCCTTGCCAGAGCGCGTAACCGGGAGCCAGAATGCCGTCATCTGCCCCGCCTGATGTAAGGAAGCCCGATGCCTGATCCTGTTGCTGCCAGCTTGCGTCTAGCGCCCGAAGCGCTGACTCGCCCTTTCTCCGCTGAACAGTTCAGCTTCTCGACCACCAATGATTTGGAGCCCTTTCGCGGTGTGCTTGGCCAGGAACGTGCGGTTGAAGCGTTGCAGTTCGGTGTGGCCATGCCACGCCCCGGTTACAACGTGTTTGTCATGGGCGAGCCCGGGACCGGTCGCTTTTCGTTCGTCAAACGCTACCTGAAGGCCGAAGGCAAGCGCCTGCAGACCCCGTCGGACTGGGTCTATGTAAATAATTTCGATGAGCCTCGCGAGCCGCGTGCCCTTGAATTACCGGGCGGCGGTGCGGCGGCGTTCATCAACGACATCAACGGTCTGGTCGACAACCTTGTCGCCACCTTCCCGGCAGTCTTTGAGCACCCGACTTATCAACAGCGCAAGAGCGCGATCGACCGCGCCTTCAACCAGCGCTACGACAAGGCCCTGGACGTGATCGAACGCCTGGCCCTGGAAAAGGACGTGGCGCTGTACCGCGACAGCTCCAACATTGCCTTCACGCCGATGCTCGACGGCAAGGCGCTGGACGAGGCCGAGTTCTCGCAGCTGCCGGAAGCCGACCGCGAGCGCTTCCACACGGATATTTCCGAGCTGGAAGAGCGCCTCAACGAAGAGCTGGCCAGCCTGCCGCAGTGGAAGCGTGAGTCGAACAACCAACTGCGCCAGTTCAACGAAGAAACCATCACCCTGGCCCTGCAGCCTCTGCTTGCGCCATTGTCGGAAAAGTACGCGGAAAACGCAGGCGTCTGCGGCTACCTGCAAGCCATGCAGGTGTACTTGCTCAAGACCGTGGTCGAGCAATTGGTGGACGATGCCAAGACCGACGCCCAGGCGCGCAAGCTGCTTGAAGAGCAGTACTGCCCAAGCCTGGTGGTGGGCCATCCGGTCAACGGTGGCGCGCCGGTGGTGTTTGAGCCGCACCCGACCTACGACAACCTGTTCGGCCGCATCGAGTACAGCACCGACCAGGGCGCGCTCTACACCACCTATCGCCAGTTGCGCCCGGGCGCCTTGCACCGTGCCAACGGCGGCTTCCTGATTCTCGAAGCCGAAAAAATGCTCGGCGAGCCGTTCGTGTGGGACGCCCTCAAGCGCTCCCTGCAATCGCGCAAGCTGAAGATGGAATCGCCGCTGGGCGAACTGGGCCGCCTGGCCACCGTGACCCTCAACCCGCAGATGATCCCGTTGCAGGTCAAGGTGATCATCATTGGTTCGCGCCAGTTGTACTACGCGTTGCAGGACGCTGATCCGGACTTCCAGGAGATGTTCCGCGTACTGGTGGACTTCGACGAAGACATCCCGATGGTCGACGAAAGCCTGGAGCAGTTCGCCCAATTGCTGAAAACCCGCACGTCGGAAGAAGGCATGGCACCGCTGACCTCGGACGCGGTGGCGCGGTTGGCCACCTACAGTGCCCGGCTGGCGGAGCACCAGGGGCGCTTGTCGGCGCGTATCGGGGATTTGTTCCAGCTGGTCAGCGAGGCGGATTTCATTCGCCATCTGGCAGGCGACGAGATGACCGATGCCGGGCATATCGAACGCGCACTCAAGGCCAAGGCCACGCGTACCGGGCGGGTGTCGGCGCGGATTCTTGACGACATGCTCGCCGGGGTGATCCTGATCGACACCGCCGGTGCGGCGGTGGGCAAGTGCAACGGGCTGACGGTGCTGGAGGTGGGCGATTCGGCATTCGGTGTGCCGGCGCGGATTTCCGCCACGGTGTACCCGGGCGGCAGCGGTATTGTCGACATCGAGCGTGAGGTCAACCTCGGCCAGCCGATCCACTCCAAGGGCGTGATGATCCTCACCGGTTACCTGGGCAGCCGTTACGCCCAGGAATTCCCGCTGGCGATCTCGGCGAGTATCGCGCTGGAGCAGTCCTACGGTTATGTGGACGGCGACAGTGCCTCCCTGGGCGAAGCGTGCACCTTGATCTCGGCCTTGTCGAAAACCCCGCTCAAGCAGTGCTTCGCCATCACCGGCTCCATCAACCAGTTTGGTGAAGTGCAGGCGGTGGGCGGGGTCAACGAGAAGATCGAAGGGTTCTTCCGCCTCTGCGAAGCGCGTGGCCTGACCGGTGAACAGGGCGCGATCATTCCCCAGGCCAACGTCGCTACGCTGATGCTGGATGAGAAGGTGCTGCAGGCCGTGCGTGCCGGGCAGTTCCATATCTATGCGGTGCGCCAGGCGGACGAGGCGTTGAGCCTGTTGGTGGGCGAGGATGCCGGTGAGCCGGATGCCGAAGGGCAGTTTCCGGAAGGCACGGTGAATGCGCGGGTGGTAGAGCGGTTGCGCGCGATTGCCGAGATGATCAGCGAGGATGACCTGAAGGAAGCGGAAAAGGAGTTGGCGCAGGAAGCGTTGGCGGAAGCCAAGCCCATCTGATGGCGACGTGAATTGTGGCGAGCGGGCTCGCCACAACTAGCACCATAGCCACAACAATCCCATCACCACATGACGGGTAAAACCGTCATGAATTTGGCGCGACTGTAAGACCAACGCCCGTTGGTCCCTACAACCTTGGTTTGTCGTGGTTTTCTTCTATTCTGTGCTCAAGGGATATCCACAGGAGTCGCGGGATAGAAACAGCCTCGCCCCAGGCGCAGGTTGAACACCGATCTACCGAGGGTCGCCGCCATGCCGCGCAACCTTTGCCTTACCCGCCAGTGCTTTGGCCTGGTCACCCGTATCGAATGTTCCATTCGCCCTCTTGCGGGGGATAACGGGATGTGGACCTTGTTGTTTGCCGCCGGAATGACCGGTGAACAGCCGTCCACCATCAAGTCTCAAGGCCCGTTCCCCGGGCCCTTCGTCGCGGAAAACATGCTGGAGTCCATCGTCGACAGCCTGACCCAGCACGGCTACGAGAAGGCGGGTGACCCGCAGATCTGGTGCCTGCACATGCAGGCCCATCTGCGACAGCTCAATGGTGACACCCAGCACTGACCTCTATTTGCTCTCGGGTTTGTCCAACTTGACCTCGAAGCCATATTGCACGGTGCTCAGGTCGGTGCGCTGGTAGCTTTCCAGGGTGGTCGGCCGGCCGTAGAAGTAGTGCACGTCAAACAGCGCCGTGCCGTATTCCTCGGCGCGGTGGCTGACGCCGAGGATTTCCTTGAGGTAGTTGCCGCTGGCGTCCTTGGCGTAAAAGCGCCAGCTGTCGGCGGGGAAGGCCTTCTGGTCGACGATCAGCGCGTTGTCCTTGAGCGACAGCCCCTTGGGCAGCTTGGCCACGTCGATCTCGGCTTTGTCGATGGTCGCCAGGAACAGCGGAATCGAGCCCACCACATACGCCGGGTTTTCCGGGAACAGGTTCAGGTCGTAGGTGAGGGTGCCGCGTGCCGGGTTCAGTTCAAACGCCTCGGCCGGCAGTTCGATCGGCTCGCCGCGTTCGCCTTTTTCGTCGGCGGTGAAGAAGGTCACCGGTGATTCGCTGCTGTTGCGCTCGCTGCCCACCAGGTCGTCATTGAAGGTGAAGGGGTGGTCGAACACGATGTGCGCAGCGCTGGCGTCTTCAACCGACTGGCTGATGGTGACGCTGTTTTTCAGCTGGTCCTCGGTCATGCCCGCGTCTTTGAGCCAGCTGGCGGCGCCGTCGTCATACACGGTGACCGGCATCGGCAGGGCCTGGACGGTGTTCTGCAGGCTGTTCTTGTCGAAGCGCATCACGGGCAGGTCGAGGTCTTTGCGCGTGCGCGTGGCGGTGGAAAAATCCAGTACGTTGACCTGCAGGTTGTCGATCACGCCATTGAAATACACCTTGGCGTAATGGCTGCTCTGTTTGTGTTCGAAAGCTTTTTGTTCCTCGGTGAGCTGTTTTTCGAACGCCTCCGACCAGGCTTTCTGCTTTTGCATCTCGGCCAGTTGTTTTTCGTAGAACGCCACCTGGGCGCTGCTTTCGTTGATCGAGCCCGACCGGGTGAGGAACTGCCCGGTGCTGTCCCGCGCCTGCACCAGCAGCGGGTTGGGCGATTCGTCACCGACTTCAGGCGCCAGCGGTTGGCTGTTGGTCAGCTCGATCTCGGCGTAGTTTTTTTCCAGGAGCAACAGGTTGAGGGTGATGTTGCCCTCGGTGCGCTTGCGGCCTACGTCTTTTTTCGACAGATCAAAGGTCAACACCTTGCCCGGCGCGACCACTTCCACCGTACCCTTGAGGCTGACGGGCTGTGGCTGGCTCTTGTTTTCCGTCTCGATGCCGTCGATGAACGGGTAGGTCACCGTCAGGTCGTCGGGGTTGGTCAGGTTGGAGCTGCTGGGGCTCAGCTGGATGCCCGGATCGGTTTCCGACCATTCCGGCTGGAAGGGGATGACCTTGTTGTTGCTCAGGGTCACCGACTGCCATTCCAGGCCGTGGGGGAAGGGGAACTGGTCAGGCATGTTGAAGTTGAACGGGAACACCGGCTGCAAGTCGGTCAGGTAGTCGGAATGGGAGCTCTTGCGCAGCACGAACAGGCCATTGATGTAGGTGTCCACCAACGCCTGGGGCGTGGGGTAGTGCTTGAGCAGGGCCAGGGAGTCTTCGCCGTACTCGGCTTCGATGGGCTTGCTGGCGAGTTTGACCCGCGCCCGCTCCAGTAACAGCAGCGAACCGCCCAGGTCGGCGACGGCGTCACGCAGCTTGGGGTCCTGGATGCTGTCCAGGGAGTGTTCGAACTTTGCGGTTTTCTCTTCGAGGGTGGTCTGCTTCTGCTCGTCACTGGGGGAGCAGCCGCCAGCCAGCAGCAATGCCGCGCACAGGCCGATACTGGCCAAAGGGGATCGCACATCCATCATCTGAGTTTTTCCTGTCCGACGTCATCGAGCCGAGTTGTTATTGGGCTCGACACTAGCAGAAAAATTCTCTTACAGATGCCGCACAGGTCAGTTTTCTCGTGGTTACAGCTGTCTTGTAGCGGCTGGTATACTCGCCGCCATTTCTAGCCAAGCTGTGTGAGATCCAATGGAACGCTTTATCGAAAATACTATGTACGCCTCACGCTGGCTGCTGGCGCCTATCTATCTGGGGCTTTCCCTGGGCCTGCTGATCCTGGCGCTGAAGTTCTTCCAGGAAATCATCCACGTCCTGCCCAATGTGTTTTCCATGCTGGAAGCTGATGTGATCCTGCTGCTGCTGTCGTTGATCGACATGGCCCTGGTCGGCGGCTTGCTGGTGATGGTGATGATTTCCGGCTACGAGAACTTCGTCTCGCAGCTGGATATCGATGAAAACAAAGAGAAACTCAACTGGCTGGGCACCATGGACTCTTCGTCGCTGAAGATGAAAGTGGCGGCGTCCATCGTGGCGATTTCGTCCATCCACTTGCTGCGCATCTTCATGGACGCCAAGAACGTCGATCCGCAGCACCTGATGTGGTACGTGATCATCCACATGACCTTCGTGGTCTCGGCGTTTGCCATGGGTTACCTGGACAAGGTCACCAAACACTGATGCCCCGCGCCGGCCTTACTGCTCCACGAAGTAGTAAGGCTGGCGGTTGATCGACATCTGCTTGATCACCTTCACCGGGGTGGCCAGGTCGTTGGTATGGTCCAGCAACGCAATGTTGCCGGGCTTGGCGCCTAGGTAGTTGTGCAGCTCGGCCTCGGTCTTCAGGATCGGCAAGTAGGCCTGCAGATAGAACACGCTGGCCCCGGCGATACGCTCGTTGGGCTGGAACAGCACCACCTCCCTGCTTTCATCTTTAAACGCCTGAACCTGGCTGATCACCGGGACGAACGACTGGCGCACATCGGCCTTGGGCGCAAACCAGAACGCTGCAATCAGATAGCAGCCCACGGCCAGGGTGAACACGCCGCCCACGAGGGTTCTGTGATGTGTGTAGAGCGCAGGTTTGCGGGTTTTCAGCCACGCCAGCAGCACCCGTGCATATTCCGCGGCCAGTACGGCGGCGGCCGGGGCCAGTGCCATCAGGTACACCGTGCGTTTGCTCGAGGCCAGGGTCAACAGGGTGAACTGCGCCACCAGCCAGACGCTGAAGAACAGGTGGTAGCGGTTGCGCACCAGGCTTTTGCGGAAATGCCACAGGCCCAGGTACACCAGGATATTCCACGGCAGGAACGCCTCGGGCAGCTTGGCGATGTAGTAGTAGAACGGCTCGTAATGGCCTGCCTCGACAAACGAACCGCTGAAACGGCCGACGCTGTTGGTCAGCAGCACTTCGGCCACCGCTTGCATGCCGCCACGCTGGAACAGGAAGCCCAGCCAGATCACCAATGGCACCAGCGCCAGCAAGGTGAACAGCGCGGGCTTGAGCCAGTCGCCAAGGCGCAGGCGCTTGTCCATGAGGCTGGTGCTGACCAGATATACAAAAATCACAATGCCCGGCATCGCCAGGCCCAGCACGCCTTTGCTGAGGGTGGCAATCACCATCCCTGCGGTAAACAGTGCCCATGCGCCTGTGCTTGACCCTTCACGATCGGGCCGCACGGCCTGGTAAAACCCCAGCAGTGCGGCGGTCACGCCGAGGGTGAGCAGCGAATCCTCACCCACACCGCGCGCATTGCTCCAGTAACTGGCCATGGTCGCCAGGATCAGCGCGGCGCTGAAGGCCAGCGTCTGCGGCCGACCGAACTTGCGCAGCATGGTGTAAAGCAGCATTACGCTGAACAACCCAGCAAACGCCGAAGCCAGGCGCACCGCCCAAGTGGTGCCGCCAAACAGGCGAATCGCCCCGGCATCGATCCACAGGCTCAAGGGTGGTTTTTCCAGGAACGGTTCACGAAACAACTGGGGCACCACCCAGTTATTGTCCAGGTGCATGGCCATGGCGATCCCGGCCACGCGGGCTTCGGTGGAGCCTTGCAGCTCGTGGTTACCCAGGGCAAAGAAGAACAACAGACCAGCAAGCAGGAACAGCAGGGGAGCGGGACGCGTCATGGAGTGTGGCTACCAGGGCAGGAGGACCGTCCGGGGGAACGGTCATTGCAATGGGCTAGTATCCGTCGGCGTTTCTGAATATTTCGTGAACGAATGTGGGTTTTTTGTAATGTCGCTCACGGCGCCTTCAGGCTGGGCAGTGCGGCTCTACCTTCCGGGCTCAGCACCGGCTCCAGTTGCTCCCAGGTAAAACTCAGTTCGTTATCGCAGCCATCACCCTGGGCGGGCGTCGACAGTTGCAGGCCCTGGGTGTTGAAGCTCAAGTCGAACGAAGAATAACTGGTCACGGCCGGGCACCCTTCGTCCGTGGTGGTCTGCCTGGCCAGCCAGCTGCTGAAAGCGGCCGGCAACTTGACCTGGCCCGAGTAGGGCGTGTCCCATTGCTCATGGCCGCCCAACCACGTCCAGGGGTCGACCTTTTCACCGGTTTGCAGATTCCAACTGTGCAGGCCCCAACTGATGCCCCCGCGCCCGTAGCCCGCCGACCAGCGATAGAACCGCACGGTGATCCAGTGCGATGACCAGTAGAACGGCTCCACCGCGATCTCACTGGTGGTGGTGCCGCCGCTCTGGTCCAGTGAGTTGCGCCGCTCCCTGTAGAAGTCGGCCTGGCCGTCCGGGTTGATGGCCATGCGCGCGAGCTCGCGGTTGATCTTGTCGATGGCCGCACCGTCGCCTTCAAGTTTCAGGATGACCTGGCCTCCTTGGGTCTTCACTTGATAGGCGTGTTCGGCGAAGGTTTTCCGTTCGACCTTTACCGCGGGTGGCACGGCTTCAAGCGCATTGTTATAGGCATCGCTGGCGCAACCGTCGGTGTCCCTGCGTTTCAGCACCAACGCCAGGCTTTTACCCTCAAGGGATTTGCTCCAGGTACCCGTCAACGTGTCGCCTTGGGGATCATCCAACTGCCAGAACCCGGTTTGCCCTTCTTCAACCCATGGCTCACTGGCGTTGACCTGAGTGAGCTGAATGGGCGTGAGAATCCTTTGATAGTAATAACTGCCATTGGCGCCGTGGGCACCGTTGAAACACACGGTGATCGCGGATTTACCCAATGTGCCTGTCCAGACACCGGCCAGGTCGGCGGCGGTGGCAAGCAGAGGAGCGCAGGCAAGGGTGAGGATGGCGAGGGGCTTGAGCACGGGTATCGGACTTCCGGGTGTCTGATAGAGGAGAGCAGGGTAATCGCAAGTGTGGCTGGATTCCAGACGCACAACAAAAGGCCGAGTCGCTGAACGCGTCTCGGCCTTTTGGTTACTGGAATGTTTGTGTGTCTTGAGTGAGGGCCAGCACGCGCTCAACCAACAACTCGCCCAGCACGATCAGTTGCTGGGTGGCCAGCAGCTTGTGACGGTGCGCGCCTTCGAGTTCGAAGGCCAGGTCGGTGGTCATGGCGTTGAGAGAGGCGAGGGTTTCGCTGGCTTGGATCAGCAGGGTTTCGGGGGAGATGTCTGGGGCGAGGGTGAAGAGGGTTGTGGAGGGGGGATTGGGGGTGATCTTTTTCATGATGAAGCTCCCACACTGTTTAAGGAGCTACCGCCTCCTGCTGTCAAACAGGAATAGGTGGCAGCTGTACGCGGGTTGACAGACCGGAAGTGTAGGAACCCGGCGCACCCGAAGATGCCCCACGCACAGCCGCCATGAACGAAACGGAACGCTTAAAGCATGTCGTCTTATCAATGGGTGTGAAAGGTTACACTTTTCGGCCTGTCAAAGCCGGTCGCTGATGAGCAGCGACTGGGGGAAGTTAGCGTTGTGGCGGGGGTTGCGCCAGTTCATCAAGGGCGCGATGGCTTGAAGGAAAATTCTGAAGGTCCGTCCTGTTGGGCTTTTCAAACCCTAGAGACAACAGAACTCGCACTGGGCGGGTTCTGTTGATGCTTCGAATTGGTGGGCCGGGGTAAGTTGAATTGGTTGTGTAAGCATATGATTTTTAAGATCAAATTTATTTTGATTTATTGCTTGTAATACCAAATGGAATACAGCTGTGTTTGTAAGCACGACTTCTACAGAAGAACGCTAACTCAGGCTAGTTTGTTCGTCTCATATCCACGTTAACTATAAAGGCCGAGCAACAAATCTGCGAGCGATAGGCAGAGCCACGAGAAATGGCACCATGGTTTGCTCCACGTTCGCATCACCTCTGCCACCTCAGGTAGGTGGTAATCAATCATGCCTAGATTTAAAGGCTACAACTAGGTAACTAGGCTATGCTTTGAGTAGCAAGTCCGCGCCGCCGTTATGCTTCCTTAAGCGGGGTAGCCGTTTTGAGCCTGTGTTTCATCGGAAAACTGACCTGAATCGTAGCTTTTTGCCATCATGTGATGGTAACGTGCCGCGCTCCTCACGTCTCAGTGTGTGAAGCCGTGACAGGAGTCGTTTAATTCAGAAGGATGAGAAGATGCTTCAAAGCGGCTATATGAACTTTTTCAATGTTGATAAGTGCGGGCTCTATCGTATTTTTGGGCAAGAGCCCAAAGGGCTTACACTGGCAGAAACCTTTGAAAAATTATCCCATTGGAAAGACGGTAGGAATTTTGAGGCGACCAATCCATGGGACCCTCGACGTAATCGGAATAAAACTCCATGCTACTGGCATGAAGTCCATGCTGATCAAAATACTGGCGATTATTTGCTGGTTTTATGGAAAGGTGACAGTGATCGTCACGGCCCATTGTTTGGCATCACAGTCAATCCTGATGGGACTATTGAGAAAGCCATTAAGCAAACCGAGACTAATAGCAAAAAGCCGATGATTTGGGGGCGTCCTTGCTATTATTGGGTTGTCCCAGAGTTAAATATAGTTGCCTCAATAAAATTTGAAAATTCTAGGACTGACTCTAAGATGTTTCAAGAGTGGGTGTCAGGCTGCATTGATCTCCGCGTAGAATTGCCGGGTCTTAAAAAAGTCACTACTGAAAAGAATTTTGTAAAAATCGAATTCCCAAATGATCCTGACGATAATTATCGATATTCCTTCCAGTTTGATATGTCTATGAAGTCTTTGTCTACATCATCAGCTGAATTGGGTGAGCTAGCAAAAAAAGTAACCCACATTGTCAAGCGAGAGACTGTTTCAATTAAGTCGGTTGATAAGCGCCGAGGCTTTGCAAAATTCTTTAAACGATTTGAAGTGCCTTTTATTTCGGCGGAAGATAATTCTAGTCGCCAGGTGGAAATAAAAATTGAAGCGAAGCCTACACCTGCAGAAATCAAAGAAATTATTGAGCAGTACGCTGAAGATCATGAGGCCGGAACGTGGGAGAATACAGGTTTTTCCGTGGAAGGTTCAAATAGAATTGTTTGGGCTAGTAAGTATCGGTTATCAGAAAATATCTCGGTTGAGGATCATGGAGAGTCTGTTCTGAGCGCTAAAAATCTATATAATAGGATTCTGGCAGATAGGAATAGATATTTGGAACCTATACGTAAGGATTTGAGGGTTCAACAGGAGGCGGCGAATGGCTAAGATAATTGCCATGGCTGTTTTTTCGATAGTCATTGGCATTTTGAGCTATAAATTCGAGCTTGATGTTACATACGGTGATTATAAAGATTATTGCACTGTTTTGCTTGCAGTGTCAGGTATGGTATTCACCATCATGGGTATTTGGATTGCTTTTGTATATCCAAATGCGATTAAGCGCTTGCAAGACCCTGATAAGATCAAGGTTGCTGATTTTACAAAGACTCTCCAAGATACACGTAGGTTGGAGAGCATTGTGGGAAGTGTGCTAGAGTCAGCAACTGTGGCTACGGGTATAACTTTTGTATTCTTTGCAAAGCTTATATTTAGTGGCATGTCAGTGTATAAAGGTAATCACTTGGTCTTTGAGTCTGCCGGTGTTGCCTTTGTTGTTTTTCTCACGCTAGTACAAAGCTCGGCTATAATTGGAGTTATTTGGTCTAACTACTTGTTCATTGATGATCTGCATGTCAGGAGGGAAAATCAAGAAGGTCATAATGATTTTTAAGTAAAAATGCAGTGTATCATTTTTGCTTGAAGTTGGACTCTGTAAGTAGCTCTGGGGCAGGCGAGTTTGTGGTTGCGGAGGCTCCGTGCTGCATAATTCACGTCTCGCCCCACTTTACGATACTAATATTGCTAGAGTCAAACACTTCCTTCCGAAGCTGGTGAGCCGTAACAACCCTGAGTGGGCCTGCGGCAAGAGGAAACGATTGCGTCAAATTATACCTTTGCTCTTTGGGGCAGGAAGAGCGCCGGCGGAGGAGGTGATGACCTTCTCAGCTAATCATTTAGAGACAAGAGTATTGGATTAAGGTGGCAACAATCGGTGCACCACAACCCAATTGTTGCCGCTACTCATTATTGCTTCAGGACATAATAATATTATTTTTTATTTCGTTAAGCACCTCTTCTAGTGGGGTCTTGTGTTCGAGCTTTAGCTTCTCAAGTGCTGATATTAGGTCTATGTCGGTTAATGGGATAATTAAGCCGTGTCCGTTTTTAAATGAGTCCCTGCACCTTTCGATGAATAATTCCCTTTTGGAAATCTCTCTGCATGTTATGATTCCAAGCATTCCTCGATTAACCGTCAATCGCCCAATCATTTGATCGAGCTCTGGATTTTGTATGTCCTTAGAGTAGTTTTTGCATTCGACAATTAGATATGGACACGGGATCTTGTGAATCATATGTAGTGTGTGAAAGAATCCTTCCTTGGCTGAGTTCTCGAAGTATATATCAATCCTCTTTCTGCCTTGGTTTATCTCGGCTTCGAGTACAGGTGATGAGGCGTTTGGATAAAGTAGCATTTCAAGAATGCCTACTATTGTTTTGTGATAGTCTGATGCCGTTGATGGCCCTTGCTTGATTGAGCGTAGTTTCGTGATTAAGTGGTCTACTACTGAATTCAAGTTTAGCTCTGGATCAATTGAGTCAGATGGGAGAGGTCTGACTTGTTGGGCTTGCTGGTCTCTGAAAGATTGAAAAACTAGTGGGTGTTTTTCTGTGAAATCAAATAGCCACTCTTTGGTGAAGTCTTTTACTACGTTTTCTTTTAGGCTCTTTTTTGAGATATATGGGGTTCCATTTTTTCGATGCTCTACCCATATGCTACCTGTTCTTATGTGCTCATGTTGGAGGTACTCAAGTACATGTTTGTTGTAATAATTTTCAGGAGCATAAGCTTTGCTATAAGAAACGATTCCTTTCGGGGTGAGAAGAATCTTTTTTCCTTCAATAAGTAGTGTGTCTTCGTGAGAAAATATCCACTTTTTCCGGGGTGTGTCCCATATAGGGCCGGCGGAAACACCAGGTGTTAATTTTATTTTATGTAGTTTACATTGGCTCTGTGTATAGGTAATCAGGCTGCTTCGTATGAGGTTGGTAGTCATATCTGAAACTTTATCTTTGCCGATTCCTGGGATGAATAGTCTGAAGTCTTCTAAGTCGGTAATCTTTCCGGACTGTATTGCCTTACTTCCCATAATGCTTTCGAAAAGCTTTTTTGCGTCCTCGTTACCAATTCCGTTACCCCTAGGTTTCCCTGCAGAAAGCCCGAGACAGGTCTCATTAGGCTCATGAAGATGTGAGAAAAGCTCAAAAGCATCATCCTCTTTTCCTTGGCGCACTAGGTCTAAGAAATGAGAAAAAAACGACCTTACCGAACTGGCAGCCTTTATTGACCAGCGATCTGGTCTTAATCCAAGTAGATAAGGGTCCACAAATAATCGCGTGTCGAAATCAGTATCAATGTCGACGAAGTCAAGCTCGAATTGAGTCTTGGAGAGTTTAAAGCGTTCTGAGATTTTCATGTTCTACCTTTTTAGTAGTCAAAGCTAGATGAGGATTAAAGTTCGAATATGGGTTGTTGGTGAAGATTGTTTTTTTGAATTTAAGAAATGCCAGGCCCAAAATAGAGAGCTTCTATTTGAGAACGATTTTCTTCATCCTTGGCCTCTAGGGCTTAGCAAATTTGTTTGGGCAACCGATAGACTTTAGATCAATAGAGGCATTTTGCAATCAGCGAGGGCGAGCGCTTGGTAGTGTAGGCTCTAGGCCTGCGAGCCGGACGCAGAAGCATGCCTATACGTCCCTGAACTTGGCGGGTTATACGATGATGCTTGGGATGAAAGCCAGATAATCTTTCTAGCCCAGAAACTACTTGAATACCCATGATTTCTCTAAGCGACGGGCGAGTAGCCGTATTGTCAGCCTGTAGTAAGACCGAGTCGCCTCACTTCGTCTATCGAGATGATGATCGAGAAACCACGCAACATGCTTTCTTTGCCAAGCCCAGAGTGTTTCTCGCTGCCAGCGTGCTGCGATTGCAGCATGGATAATCGCAGCCTGTCGCAAATGGCGTTTCCGCGTTGCCTGCGATCCGGTCAAGACGCCCGTTAAGAATAGTTCCATGTCGAACGGCTTAGTCATGCCGCCCTCCAATGTAGGCCCCGACCACATCGATCCGACCGTGCCCCAACTCATAGCTGATTTGCCTTCGAGCCTCACGATCAAGGTTCCTGTCTACCTGGTAGCATTGGCCGCCGTTGATAGGTGCGCGGTGTTGGGTGATTTGCTCATAGCGCTCACATGCGTACACCGCTCTTAGCTCATGGAAGCCTTTGAGATTGTGTGCATGCAGGATGTCCCGCGCAGGGCGAATGATTTCTTGCAGAAGATCCAGGTAACTTTCGTGTGGCGCAATCAGGTTGCTGCTACCCGCAGGCGACACCTGCCGTGCAAACCCAAGTGCGCCTCGAACATGGTCGTCCACCGCAATCCAACGTGGCGCCGAGGCTCCAGCTCGGCCACCTTTGGTGCCATCCTGGATGTTGATCCTGCCTAGGCCGTTAGCCTCACGGCTCAGCCGTGGCAGGTCGGCCAAGATGGCTTCCCGCAAGCGCATGCCGGTGGCTCGGGCCAACAAAGCGATCGCGGCCGCCCGGTGCTGATGATTGCGGCATAGCGCATCGACAATCTGCTTAACCTGTTTGCGGTCTTGGCCCTGCGGCACTGAGTGTCGAACTCCGCTGCGCCGCATACCCAATGCCTTGCTCGGACTTGGTAGTTTCACATGCTGATCACCGCGAAGCGCTGCCATGGCCCTGTTAACGCTGGATAGGCGGTTTTGCGCGGTGCTGACGGCGAGATCACCGCGCATAACAATGTCGCGCAGATACGCCGCGTAGTCGGCCAATACTTTTCGATCAATCTGCCGCGCATCATTAACGCCGGGCCCCTGTTCAGAGCGGCACCACTTCACGAATGCCAACCATCGATCACAGTGCGCCTTGACCGTGCCGTAGTGGCCACCGCCAAACATCTCTTTCAGCGCCTGCGGCCCTGCGTAACTCAATTGCCTGCCGTAACCGAAATTGCGGCCATTGCGTCTACCCACCAATGCCATGTCGGTCACCTCATCTTCCGCTCTCCGATCCTCGCCCCACGTCATCCCGCCAAGAATGCTGAGTGTTATCAGGGATTAAGGCCCCTGCGACCTGTGGGGAATGTCCACTACGCGGGACTGGCGGCTCCTTACGTCCGGGAGCAAGGGCATCTCATGATCTGGCCTCCTGAGCACCGTTGCCGGTGGGCGGGTGGAGGCTGCATTGGCTGACGAGACCAGTGCCGCGAGATCCTGAGCCAGGTGCAAGCAGCACTGCGATGACCGGGGCATGCCTGACTGTCAGTCAGGTGCGGTCCATTCCCTGGTCTGCGGCACCATCATCTACAGCGCTGTTGCTGGTGACATCGGCGTTTGTCACGCCGATTGTCACGAGGGGAATTGCCGCAAAGCCCTGTGCGATGAGGGCTGCAGCAGTGGTAGGAGCGCCCGTCTCTTTTCTGAAAAAATAGACGGGCGAACGGTTGGCGCAAAACGTTGGCCGAGCAGGTTCGTTGCTGCAGGGCTAAAGGGTTAGCGGGCAGCCGCACTAGGCTGATTGTTTAGAGGGCGTCCATCATTCTGGCGAATGACCGTGCGAGCCTCCGGGCGCGAATCGCACTTTGGGATGAACCACCGGGTTAGCGGCATGACCTTGAAGGCTCTGGTCACCTGGGGTGCTGCCTAAGGCAGCGCTTTGAATCTTCGTTCTATCGGTCACCGCGGCACGGGTCAATTGGTGAAAGGCACATGGAAATGCGCCAGATTCTACCTCTGGCGTGCTTTGGAAGTCGGTGGGTGTCAGTGGCAAAGTGGCCGTTTGTCGCTTTTCTAGTGTTAGCCCGTGAGCATGGGGATGCGAAGCCTCCCCATGCTCACGGGCTTAGCCGGAGAAGCCAAAGTCGAGGCGAGTTGGCGACTGTCGCCATCCGCTCAGACGGCAAGGATGTAGATCGCACGCGGTCTGTCGCCAGTGTCGCCGTTGTCGCCGCCCTATCGGATGGGTACTACGTTCCGATCCCTAGCCACATTCATCGCGCTGGCCGAGAGATTGCCCGTCGACGCCTTCAGAATGTACTCGCTCCACCAAGCCATCATCGGCCGCCGTCGCTCGATGTAGTCGGCACGGTTGTAGGCACTGCGCACCTCATCCTTGTCGACGTGCGCCAACGCCACTTCGATGAGCTCCGGGTCCCACCCATGTTCATTCAATATGGTGCTGGCCATCGAGCGCATGCCGTGGCTGACCAAGCGGTCCTGGAAGCCCATGCGTTTCAACGCCATGTTGGCGGTCTGGCTATTGGCATGAGTACGAGGGTTTCGGTCTGCCGGGAAGACGTATTCCCGATGACCACTGTGAGACTTGAGTATCTCCAGCAATGACATGGCTTGATCGCTCAACGGGATGCTGTGCGGGCGGCGCTTCTTCATCCGCTCCGGTGGGATAGTCCAGACTCGCCTTTCAAAGTCGATGTCTACCCAGCGAGTAGTTGCCGCCTCGGCGGGGCGGGTCATCGTGTGCAACTGCCACTCGATCAGGCAGCGTGTCGTGCGCTTGATACTGGCGTTCGCTATTTCCAGCATGAGCTCAGGAAGCTCCTCGGGCGGTAGCGCCGCCATATTTTCTTTCTTCGGTTTCTTGAACACCGCCCGAATCCCGCTGAGCGGGTTCGCGAAGATCATTCCTGAATTGACCCCGTAGGTCATGATCTCGTTGAGGCGCTGGCTAAGCCGCTTCACCGTTTCCAAGCTGCCTTTGGATTCGATAGGGCGAAGGATCTTGATCACCATCGGTGCACTGACTTCCGAGATTGGAGTCGATTTCATGCTCGGAAAAACGTGCAGCGTGAGTGAGCGCCAGATGTCCTCAGCATAGGCCGGCGTGACCGAGTCCTTTTTCAACTCGAACCAGGCGCTAGCTACTTTCTCGAACGTATGTTCTGTCTCGGCTAGTTTGGCCTGCGCGAGATCATTGCGCTGAGCTTTGGGGTCGATCCCCTGGGCAAGTACTTCCCTAGCTTCAACCGCTTTTCGCCGAGCTTGCGCCAGTGAGACCTCGGGATAGGAGCCGAGCGCCATGTTGATTCGATTTTTGGTGACCGGATGCCTGTAGTTGAAATTCCACTGCATCGAGCGGTTTACCCGGACTCGGAGCTGGAGGCCGTCGCCATCCGTGAGGACATAGTCCTTGTCTTTGGGCTTGACCGCCTTGAGCTGGCGGTCGGAGAGACGAGCTGTTTGAGCGCACATGGGAGAGGCTCCAGACACCTTTTGGTATTCCCAAGATTAGCCCCACGTAGGCTGGAATACCACCGGGAATACCGGGACGGCTGGAACTCAAAAAACCGTTGTGGCCCTCAAAAGAGCAGTAAACCCTTGATTTCACTGACTTCCAGGCACAAAAAAAGACGTCCGTGGACGTCTTTGATTGATCATTTGGTGGAGCCGGGGGGATTTGAACCCCCGTCCGCCAGTACTCCGCTGTCGGTACTACATGCGTAGCCGTTTCTATTAAGTTAACCCTCAGCGACCCGAAGGGCAGGGTGCTTTGGGCGAGTTGTGTAAGTTTTAGCCGCTTCGTCCACAACGTACTGCACGGCGATTCTGTTCTATATGACAATCACTTTGGGTTTACAGACATCCCCTGGTGATTGCTGGACCCGAAGGTACCAGAAGCTCAGGGCTAAGGCTGCTTACGCAGCGAGAGCGAATTCCTGGCCGTAGTTTTCGTCATTGGCAACTATAAGAAGTTGCAACAGTGGATTTACGAGTTCTGTTACCAACTCGGCATGCACCTAAAGTTTCGCGACCGGCGTCGAATCCTAAACGGCCCCGTGCTTGTAACTCGTTGTTTCTTAGTGAGTGACAAGCCTATGCAGTGTACGCCAAACACTCGCGGAAGGCCAACCCGAAGGTTGGTCTTCCGTTATGGCGCTGCCTATTGGCCGCCTTTTTCGCTGTTCTGCAGGTCTTGCAGCGCCTTCGAGGTGATCTCGATGCATTTTTTGTCATCACCCGCAGCGTGGGCCGCCTTGGCCTGGGAGACGGCAGTGTCTATCTCGCCGCTTTTACCACTGGTGTCGGTGGCGAGCAGCGCTTTACCGTTGTTGATTTTGTCCAGATTGATTTTGCACAGATCGGGCTCGCCCGCCGCGAATACAGGGGAGGCCAGCATCGCAGCGGTAATGAACAAGCCAGCAAGAGCGGAACGCTTCATAGGGTATCTCCTTGCGCAAAAGGGCTCGACGCTGCTGGCGTTCAACCGCTGCCAGCGACATCACTGATAAACCTCGCTTGGCGAGGCCTATGCAGATGACTACGCCGGCGCGCAGGGGTTCTGTTTTTTTTGCAGGCTTAGTGAGCGCGGGCTTGGGTGACGCGGTCCACCAGGTAGACCAAGCCGTGATAATCGATGCCGCCATGCTGGCTCAGGCCGATCTCGCAGGTGCGGCTGGTGGAGATGCCTTCGCTGCAATATTGCACCGCATCCTTGAGGGTGCGCAGTGAGTGGGCGTTGAGTTCCGGTGTGGTGAAGCCCTTGTCGCCGGCGAACCCGCAGCAATGAATGCCTTCCGGGATCACCACGGTGTTGGAGCAGCGGCGAGCGAGGTCGATCAGGGCTTGGCTCTCGCCCAGGTGCTGGGTGCTGCAGGTGACATGCACCGCGATGGGGGCTTCCTGGGGCGTGAAGTCGAGGCGGTCCATCAGGTGCGTGCGGATAAATCGTACGGGGTCGTAAAGATCCAGGCGCGTTTCGCCCAGGTCCTGTACCAGGCGCAGGGTGCAGGGGCTGGTGTCGCAGTAGATCGGGTCGAGCCCGCCACGGCTGGCGTGGAGCAGTGCGCCGATCAGTTCCTGGCGCTTGTGTTCGGCCTGTTCGGCGTAGCCTTTGGAGGCGAACGGCTGGCCGCAGCACAGGCTGTCCTGATTGTCGGGGAACACGACTTGGTAACCGGCTTTTTCCAACAGGTTGCGGGTTTTGTCGTACAGCGACATCTGCTCTTTATCGCCCGCCGCCGGGCCCATGGCGCGTGAGACGCAGGCCGCCAGGTAGACCACCCGGGGTCGCTCGTCCGTCACCGCCGGGCTGAAGCGAATGGCTTTCTCCGGCTGCGGCATGGCGTTGGTCCACTGCGGAATCTGCCCCTTGGACAGCTTGGTCACGCTGGCCGATAGCTTCGCCAGGCGCGGGGCGCCCAGCAGCATGCGTGCGCCATTGGCTACATGCAGTGTAAAACGCGCGCCTTGCAGCGCGGTGGCGAAATGCGTGGCGAGCCATTCGGCGGTCTTCGTACGGTCAGCATCGCGGCTGCGCAGTTTTTTAACCAGGTCGCCGGTATTGATTCCTACAGGGCAACGCTGGGCGCACAGGCCGGTGGCGGCGCAGGTGTCGATGCCCTGGTACTGATAGGCGGCTTCCAGCTCAGCGGTGTCGATACCAGCGCGTTTTTTCGCCTGGATATCGCGCCAGATCACGATGCGCTGGCGGGGGCTCAGAGTCAGGCCTTTCGACGGGCACACCGGTTCGCAGAAACCGCATTCGATGCACTTATCCACAAGCTCGTCTGCGGCAGGCAGCGGCTTGAGGTGCTTGAGGTGGATTTGCGGGTCTTCGCTGAACACCACGTCCGGGTTGAGAATGCCGTTGGGGTCGAGCAGGCGCTTGAGTTGCCACATCAGTTTGTAGGCGTCGCTGCCCCATTCCAGCTCGACGAACGGGGCCATATTGCGGCCGGTGCCGTGTTCGGCTTTCAGCGAACCACCGAATTCCACCGCTACCAGTTGTGCCACGTCGTCCATGAACGCTTGGTAGCGTGTGACTTCTTGCGCGCTGTTGAAGCCTTGGGTGAACACGAAGTGCAGATTGCCTTCCAGCGCGTGTCCGAAAAGTATCGCTTCGTCGTAGTGATGTTTGTCGAACAGCTCGATCAAGCGATTCACGCCGATTGCCAGTTGTTCGACCGGGAAGGTCACGTCCTCGATGATTACCGTGGTGCCGGTTTTGCGCACGGCGCCGACAGCGGGAAAGGTGTCCTTGCGGATCGCCCACAGGCGGGCGTTTTCCACGGGGTCTTCGGTGAAGTCGACCTGCTTCTCGACCGGAAACTGGGCCAGGGAAGCCATGATCAGCGCCAGTTGCTCGTGCAGTAACGACGAGGACGCTGCGCGCGACTCGATCAATAGGGCGCAGGCATTTTCCGATAGGTGCTGTACGAAAGCGGGCATGCCCGGCTTGTTCTGTACCGAGCGCATGCTGCGACGGTCCAGCAGCTCAACGGCCGAAACGGGTTGGGTCTTGAGGACGGTGACTGCATTGCAGCAGGTTTCGACGTCTGGAAACACAATCAACGCCGACGCTTTGTTGGGGTGATCGATCACGGTGTCGTAGGTGACCGCGCTGATAAACCCGAGGGTCCCCTCGGAGCCCACCAGCAGATGGCTGAGGATATCGAGGGGGTCGTCGAAATCCACCAAGGCATTGAGTGACAGCCCGGTGGTATTTTTCAGACGGTATTTGTGGCGGATCTTTGCCGCCAGTTCAGTATTTGCGCGGGTCTCGCGACCCAGTGTCGCCAGACGCTCAAGCAGCGCGCCGTGCTGTTCGCGAAACGCGGCCACGCTGGCTGCGTCTTCGGTATCCAGGCGGCTGCCGTCAGCCAATACCAGGCGTATCCCGGCCAGGGTGTGGTAGGTGTTCTGCGCCGTGCCGCAGCACATGCCGCTGGCATTGTTGGCGACGATGCCGCCGATTTTGCAGGCGTTGATCGACGCTGGGTCCGGCCCGATCTTGCGTCCGAACGGCGCCAGCCACGCGTTGGCCTGGGCGCCGATCACGCCGGGCTGCAGGCGGATTTGTGTGCCTTGGCCGCGAATTTCGCGGCCATTCCAGTTGTCCCCCAGTACGATCAGCACCGAGTCGCTGATGGCTTGGCCGGACAGGCTGGTGCCAGCGGCACGGAAGGTCACTGGAACGTGGTCGCGTTGAGCCAGTTGCAGCAGCGCGACGACTTCGTCTTCCGACTCCACGCGGATTACCAGCTGTGGGATCAGTCGGTAAAAACTGGCGTCGGTGCCGAAGGCGAGGGTGGAAAGCGGGTCGTCGAAGCGTCGATCTTTCGGGATCAGTTGTGCGGCGTCGCGCAGGAAAGCAGCAGGCAGGCTCATCGGTCCTCCAGAAATAGCAGACGCCGGAACCGTTGTCCGGCGTCGATTCTTACCCTATTGCGTGCAGGTCTCAGTGCACCAGCATACCGGTGAACCAGTAGGCCTGGGCCAGGGTGATCAGCCCGACGATGGTGGCAAAGAACAAGCTGTGCTTGAGGGTGAAGCGGAACAGGTCGGATTCCTTGCCCACCAGGCCGGTGGCGGCGCAGGCCACGGCGATGGATTGTGGCGAGATCATTTTACCGGTGACGCCGCCGCTGGTGTTCGCGGCAACCAGCAGGGTGTCGTTCACACCGATCTGATGCGCAGTGGTGGCTTGCAGCGAGCTGAACAGGGCGTTTGACGACGTGTCGGAGCCTGTCAGGAAAACCCCCAGCCAGCCGAGGAAAGGCGAGAAGAACGGGAAGGCTGCACCGGTGCCAGCCAATACCAGCGCCATGGTCGACGACATGCCGGAGTAGTTGGTGACGAAAGCAAAGGCCAGCACCATGCCGATGGACAGGATCGGCCAGCGCAGTTCGTAGAAGGTCTCTTTTAAAGTGGTAAGACCAGTCTTGATGTCGATCTTCAGTACCAGCATCGAGATCAGCGCGGAGAAGAAAATCGCGGTGCCGGTCGCGGAAATCGGGTCCAGCTTGAACACGGCCGGAATCGCAGTGGGGTTGGTCACGATCGGTGCGACCTTGATCACCAGTTGATCCAGGTGCGGGATCGCAAAGTTGAACACCCAGCTGTACATCGAGCCACCGGCGGCGAACATCGCCTTGAACGGCTTGAGGGTCCAGATGGTGACCAGCACCGTGAGAATCAGGAACGGCGACCAGGCCTTGAAAATCTGCACCAGGCTGTAGGGCGAGACAATCGTGTTGCGCGGCAGGCCGAAACCGCCCGCACTCGCGGTGACCGCAGCGCTGGAGGTGGCGCCGGCTATCTGTGCGCCCGCAGTGCGCTTGGGCTGCCAGACTTTCAGGAACAGCGTCAGGGAAATCAGGCTGGCCAGGGCCGAGGTGATGTCCGGCAGTTCCGGGCCGATGAAGTTGGAGGTGAAGTACTGGGTGATGGCAAAGCTCAAACCTGCAACCAGAGCGGCCGGCCAGGTTTCACGCACGCCGCGCAGGCCGTCCATCATGAACACCAGCCAGAACGGCACGAACAGCGACAGCAGCGGCAATTGGCGGCCGGTCATGGCGCCAATCTTGAACGCATCAATGCCGGTCACTTGACCTGCAACGATGATCGGGATGCCCAAGGCGCCGAATGCGACAGGCGCGGTGTTGGCGATCAGGCACAGGCCGGCGGCGTACAGCGGGTTGAAGCCCAGGCCGACCAACAACGCTGCGGTGATCGCCACGGGGGCGCCAAAACCGGCCGCACCTTCCAGGAAGGCGCCGAAGCAGAAGCCGATCAGCAGCACTTGCAGGCGTTGGTCATCGGTAATCGACAGGACCGAACTGCGGATGATCTCGAATTGGCCGCTTTTGACCGTGAGTTTGTAGAGGAACACGGCCGCGACGATGATCCACGCGATAGGCCATAGGCCGTAGGCAAAGCCGTAACCGGCGGCGGCCAGCGCCATGTCCACCGGCATCTGGAAGGCGAAGATCGCCACCAGGATCGACAGCGCCAGGGTGATGCTGCCGGCCACATGCCCTTTGAGGCGAAACACGGCCAGGGCCAGGAAGAAGAATACGATCGGGATGACGGCCGCCAGTGCGGACAGGCCGAGGCTGCCGAGCGGGCTGTAGAGCTGTTGCCAGGTTTGCATATGGGGTGGCCCCTGATTGTTGTTGTTTGGTCAGCTTGGATAATTGGTAATACCAATTTACAATCGCTGTTGGCTAGAGTAAAAGCCTTGCCAGGGGCGTGTCAATTTGCCGCTTGCGAAACTTTGGTCGTAGGTCGGTGTGCAGGGGGGGCTGATCGGTTGAAAGGAAGGCGTTCTGATAGGTGCCGCAAGTGCTGCGATAGGCCAGAATAGAACCCCGGCGAGTGGTCGGGATGGTGGAGAGTGAGTGATGGGGTTTGATCAGGTGCGTCAGCGCCGTTTGTCTGACGATATTGTCGAGCAGCTTGAGGGCATGATCCTCGAGGGCACGCTGAAGTCGGGTGAGCGCTTGCCGGCCGAGCGCGCTTTGGCTGAGCAGTTCGGGGTGTCGCGGCCTTCCTTGCGCGAGGCGATCCAGAAGTTGGCGGCCAAGGGGTTGCTCGTCAGCCGTCAAGGCGGTGGCAATTATGTGGCTGAGTCCCTGGGCTCCACGTTCAGTGATCCGTTGCTGCACCTGCTGGAGAACAATCCCGAGGCCCAGCGTGATCTGCTGGAGTTTCGTCAGACCCTCGAAGCGTCTTGCGCCTATTACGCCGCGCTGCGCGCCACGGAGGTTGATCGCGAGCGGCTGACGGCGGCGTTCGAGGTGCTACAGGATTGCTACACCCGCTGCGATGAAGTGAGTCGAGCGGAAGAGGGCGCGGCGGATGCGCGGTTTCACTTGGCGATCGCCGAAGCCAGTCATAACGCCGTGTTGCTGCACACCATTCGCGGTCTGTTCGACCTGCTGAAACGAAATGTGGTGACCAACATTGGTGGCATGTACCAGCAGCGTACGGAAACCCGCGACATGCTGATCAATCAGCATCGGGATTTGTACCTGGCGATTATCGAAGGTCGCGCCGAGCAGGCGCGCGAGGTTTCAACACGTCACCTGCTGTATGTGCAGGAAGTGCTGGAGGAAGTGCGTCAGGAAGTTCAGCGCGTGGCGCGTGCGGAGCGGCGCAAGGGGATGTAGCCGAGGGGGGCGCCCACGGCTGCATCGCAGCAAGGATTATTCTTCCTTGCCCTTGTTGCGCACGGCGCGATGCAGTTCGCGGTTGGAATCACGTTCGCGCTCGGAATCACGCTTGTCGTATTCCTTCTTGCCCTTGCCCAGTGCGATTTCGCACTTGACCAGGTGCTTGCTCCAATACCAGGACAGACAGACGCAGGCATAGCCCTTCTGCTGTACAGCGGCTGCGAGCTTTTCCAGTTCGCGGGCATTGAGCAGCAGCTTGCGCGTACGCACCGGGTCGGCGATCACATGGGTGCTCGCGGTGGTCAGCGGGGTGATATGACTGCCGAGCAGCCATGCCTCGCCATCCTTGAGCAGCACATAACTGTCGACCAGTTGCAGCTTGCTGGCACGCAGACTCTTTACTTCCCAGCCGGCCAGGACCAGACCAGCCTCGAACCGATGTTCGATGAAGTAATCGTGTCGCGCCTTTTTGTTTTGCGCGATGGTCCCTGTGGGGTGTTTCTTTTGTTTAGCCATAGGGGCGGCATTATAGGGAGTTGCGAGCGTGTCGGCTACGGTCAACCTGCGTGCTTGAGCGTGTTGGATGAATCCCGGACAATGCAGGCAGTTCTCTGGATTTTTTCTTTCGCGGATCGGGCTGTTTTTTCGCGATGTTTGCCTCAGCTGTGGAAATAACGCACACATGACGACGCATATTCAACGTTCAGCGCTGCTGCCCTATCCGGCACAGGCGCTCTATGACCTGGTCAACGACGTGGCGCGTTACCCGGAATTCCTGCCGTGGTGCTCAACGGCCGAGGTGCTGGAAAGCAGTGATGACCACATGGTCGCCAGTGTCGGGGTCGCGAAGAGTGGCCTTAGTCAGCATTTTGTTACGCGTAATGTGCTGGTGCCCGGTAAGTCAATCGAAATGAATTTGCAGGAAGGGCCGTTTACCCAACTGCATGGCGTATGGGTGTTCAAGGCGCTGACGGATAAGGCCTGCAAAATCAGCCTGGATCTTTCTTTTGACTATGCCGGGCCTATTGTGCGGGCGACATTGGGGCCGTTGTTCAACCAGGCCGCCAATACCCTGGTGGATGCTTTTTGTCAGCGAGCCAAGCAACTGCATGGTTGAGATCGAAGTGGTGTATGCCGCCGAGGATCGCCAGGTGTTGCTGGCGGTGTCGGTGCCGGTGGGCACTTATCTGCGTGCTGCGGTGCAGGCGTCCGGTATTGCAGCGCGATTTCCCGAGCTGGATCCAGCGAATTGCCCTTTGGGGATATTCGGCAAGGTGGTTGCGGATGCCGACGTGCGCGCAGTGCAGGCCGGTGACCGTATTGAGATTTACCGTCCGTTATTGGTGGATCCGAAAGAGGTGCGCCGGCTCCGCGCGGCCAAGGCGGCCCTGGCCAAGCAGCAGCACCCATAGGCCAGGCAAATGGCAGGCAACAAAAAGCCCGGCATGCCGGGCTTTTTGTTGAGCGCCGCACACTTACTGCGGGCTGGTGTCCAGAGGCTGCGGCGTCGGGACGGGTACTGTCTCCACCCCGTCGACGTCTTTCTGGATCTTGTCGAGCAAGGAGCCAGGCTTGGCTGGTACTTCGGACTTCGGCTTCTCGCCTTCCTGCGCAGGCGCAGTCACGTTGTTACCGTTATCCTTGCCAAGCAGGGCTTCATCACGGCTTACGCCGGGCATGAAGTCGCCGGACAGGCTGACAAGCTGGTCATTGCCATTGAAGATGACACTGACGCGCTCCTGCTGGCGTTCACCGCCACCTGGTTGCAGGCTGTAGAGATAATCCCAGCGATCGGCATGGAAAGTGTCGGTCAGCAGGGGATTACCCATGATAAACCGTACTTGCCGTCGGGTCATTCCGGGGCGTAACTGGTCTATCATGTCCTGCGTGACGACATTGCCCTGCTGGATGTCGATTTTGTAAACCCCGGGGAATGAACAACCGGCGAGTGCGAGCAGTCCCACAAAGGTGAAACTGGTTAGCAAGAGCTTGGTGTTTTGCATCGGTGGGCGACTTCCACTATCTTGGCTGGGACAACGTAAACGCCGATCATACCCGTATTAAGAGAAGCTGCGAAGCAGCATCCGCGAGAAAGCTAACCATGGTTGAAAATAGCGAACTACGCAAAGCCGGTCTCAAAGTGACTCTGCCACGAGTCAAGATTCTACAAATGCTCGATTCTGCTGAGCAGCGCCACATGAGTGCCGAGGATGTCTACAAGGCGCTGATGGAGTCTAATGAGGACGTTGGTCTGGCCACGGTTTACCGTGTGCTGACCCAGTTTGAAGCCGCTGGGCTGGTGGTTCGTCATAATTTCGACGGCGGTCATGCAGTGTTCGAATTGGCTGACGGTGGTCATCACGACCACATGGTTGACCTGGATACCAACGAGGTTATCGAGTTCACCAGCCCGGAAATCGAAGCGTTGCAGCATAAGATTGCTGAAGAGCATGGCTTCGATCTGGTTGACCATAATCTGGTCCTGTACATCCGTAAGAAAAAGTAACAAGCGCTGCAGATTTACGCTGCAAAACGATCGAAGGCGACCTCAGGGTCGCCTTCGTGCTTTCTATAAAGAAGGAATGTTGTTCGCTCAGGCCTTTGCTGCCACGACCATTTTCTTCGCGTGCGCCAACGACTCCTTGGTCAAATCAATACCGCCGAGCATGCGCGCCACTTCTTCCACACGTTCGGACTTGTTCAGCTTGGACACGGCCGTGTGCGTCGCATCACTGCCGCGTACCTTGTGCACAAACAAGTGTTGATGACCTTGGGCTGCCACTTGCGGTAAGTGGGTGACCGTCAGTACCTGGCCTCGATCCCCCAGGCGTCGTAACAGTTGGCCAACAATTTCTGCTGTCGGCCCGCCAATGCCCACGTCAACTTCGTCGAATACCAGTGTCGGTACCCGGGAGGTTTGCGCGGTAATCACCTGGATCGCCAGGCTGATCCGCGAGAGCTCGCCGCCGGATGCCACTTTTGCCAACGCCTTGAGCGGCTGCCCAGGGTTGGCGCTTACCAGTAGTTCAACCTGCTCCAGCCCGTGGGGTTGCAGCTCGTTGCTGGTGTTGGCGTGCAGTTCGATGGTGAAGCGCCCGCCCGGCATGCCCAGGCGTTGGATCTCCAGCTCGACTGCGCTGGCCAGGCCTGTCGCGGCTTGTTTGCGCAGGTCGCTCAGTTCGCGCGCTCTCTCCTGGTAATGACGAGCGAACGAGGCGAGTTCTTCGCCCAGTCGTTCGATGGACTCGTCATTCGCATTCAGGGTCTCGATTTCATCCAGCAGCTTTTGCTGCATTGTCGCCACTTCGGTGGGCTGGATTCGATGCTTGCGCGCCAGGGTATAGATAGTGTCCAGGCGTTCTTCTATTTCCTGCAGGCGTGCCGGGTCGGCATCGAAGTGATCCAGGAAGCGATTCAGTTCGCCGACCGCTTCCTCCACCTGGATCTGTGCACTGGTGAGCAGCGTCGTAGCTTCGCTCAGCGAGCCGGACGCATTGTTCACGCTCGACAAGCGATTGAGGCTGGCAGTCAGTGCATTGAGCACGTTGCCTGAGTCGCTTTCACTGCATTGCTCAACCACCTGGCGACAAATACCCAGCAGGGTTTCTGCGTTGGTGAGGTTCTTGTGTTCCTGCTCGAGCTGCTCCAGTTCGTTCTCGCCCAGGCCCAGGCTCTCCAGTTCTTCGAGTTGATAGCTGAGCAACTGATGGCGAGCACGTTGTTCATCGCCGGAGTTGGAGAGTCGCTCCAGTTCCTGGCGAGTCTGGCGCCAGCGCTGGGCGGCCAGTTGCACCTGGCGGGCAAGGTCTGTGGCGCCGGCGTATTCATCGAGCAGGCGGCGATGGGTGTCGGTTTTCAGAAGCGACTGGTGCTCATGCTGGCTGTGGATATCGATAAGCAGCTCGCCCAGGGCTTTCAGGTCGCCCAGTGGGCAGGGCGTACCGTTGATATAGCCGCGAGAGCGACCCTCCGCCGTGATAACCCGTCGCAGGATGCACGGGCCTTCATTATCAAGGTCGCGTTCGGCCAGCCAGGTTTCGGCCTCGGGAATATCGGCCAGGTCGAAGGTGGCCAGGATATCAGCCTTGTCTGCGCCGGGGCGCACCACGCCGCTGTCGGCGCGATCACCCAGGGTGAGGCCCAGGGCATCGAGCATGATCGACTTGCCGGCGCCGGTTTCGCCTGTGATTACGCTCATCCCGCGGTCCAGTTCGAGATCCAGGTGTTCAACGATGGCGTAGTTATGTACGGACAGGTGCACGAGCATGACGGCCGCTCCCAGGCTTTAGATCTGGTTATTTATACAGTGTTTTGTTCGAGGCTGACAATCCTGGCGTTTAGCTCGATTTGCTTGAATAGACGTGTTTTTTAGCGCGCTGAGGAATGAAGGGGCAGGAATTGATCCCGGTCATGGGGAAGACTTTTGGTAACGCCTACGCCCTTGAACCTGGAAATTGTGGCCCCATATACCGGAACAGAAGCGCGAGTTGAGTTCGCGCATGATTTTGAAAGGAGAAAACTATGGCTGACGAACAGACGCAGGATACGCAAACTCCAGACGCCAATTCGGCTGTCGGCGACGAGCTGGCAACTCGTGTGCAAGTGCTCGAAGAGCAATTGGCGGCTGCGCAGGATCAGTCTTTGCGTGTTGCCGCCGATCTGCAGAACGTCCGCCGCCGTGCCGAGCAGGATGTAGAGAAGGCTCACAAGTTCGCACTGGAAAAATTCGCCGGTGACTTGCTGCCGATCATCGACAGCCTGGAGCGTGGTCTCGAGTTGTCCAATCCGGATGACGAAAACATCCGCCCAATGCGCGAAGGGATCGAGCTGACCCTGAAAATGTTCCAGGACACCCTGAAGCGTTATCAGCTGGAAGCCATCGATCCAACCGGCGGCGAACCGTTCAACGCTGAACATCATCAGGCCATGTCGATGCAGGAAAGCCATGACCTGGAGCCTAACAGCGTGCTGAAAGTGTTCCAGAAGGGCTACCAGCTCAACGGTCGCCTGCTGCGCCCGGCGATGGTCGTGGTGAGCAAGGCGCCTGCTCCGGTTGCGCCTTCTATTGATGAGCAGGCTTGAAATACGCTTTAAAGCCCCCATCTATAAGTCAAGCGTTTAAGTGCTACCGCAGTTAGCCACCACTGCTGCGGCAACCAAATTCAAGTTTCGGGAGAGTAAATCATGGGCAAAATTATCGGTATCGACCTGGGGACCACCAACTCGTGTGTGTCCGTCATGGAAAACGGCAAGGCCAAAGTCATCGAGAACGCCGAAGGCGCGCGTACCACTCCGTCGATCATTGCTTACGCAAATGACGGCGAGATCCTGGTCGGTCAGTCGGCCAAGCGCCAGGCTGTCACCAACCCGCACAACACTCTGTACGCAGTAAAGCGTCTGATCGGTCGTAAATTCGACGAAGAAGTCGTACAGAAAGACATCAAGATGGTGCCTTACAAAATCGCCAAGGCTGACAACGGTGACGCCTGGGTTGAAGTAAATGGCAACAAGATGTCTGCACCGCAGATTTCGGCTGAAGTCTTGAAAAAGATGAAGAAAACGGCCGAAGACTACCTCGGTGAAACAGTGACCGAAGCGGTAATTACCGTTCCGGCCTACTTCAACGACAGCCAGCGCCAGGCGACCAAAGACGCCGGCCGCATCGCGGGCCTGGACGTAAAACGTATCATCAACGAACCAACCGCAGCTGCTCTGGCTTACGGTATGGACAAGGCCAAGGGCGACCACACTGTGATCGTTTATGACCTGGGTGGTGGTACCTTCGACGTCTCGGTTATCGAGATCGCTGAAGTTGACGGCGAGCACCAGTTCGAAGTGTTGGCCACCAACGGCGACACCTTCCTGGGTGGTGAAGACTTCGACATTCGTCTGATCGACTACCTCGTTGACGAATTCAAGAAAGAAAGCGGCATGAACCTCAAGGGTGATCCGCTGGCCATGCAGCGCCTGAAAGAAGCTGCCGAGAAGGCCAAGATCGAACTGTCCTCGAGCATGTCGACCGACGTGAACCTGCCGTACATCACTGCAGATGCCACCGGTCCTAAGCACTTGAACGTGAAGATCTCTCGCGCCAAGTTGGAAGCACTGGTTGAAGACCTGGTTCAGCGCACCATCGAACCTTGCCGCATCGCCCTGAAAGACGCCGGTATCGACGTGGGTTCCATCAACGACGTGATCCTGGTGGGCGGTCAGACCCGTATGCCATTGGTTCAACAGAAAGTTACCGAGTTCTTCGGCAAGGAAGCACGTAAAGACGTGAACCCGGACGAAGCGGTTGCCATGGGTGCTGCCATCCAGGGGGCGGTACTGGCCGGCGACGTGAAAGACGTGCTGCTGCTGGACGTCAGCCCGCTGACCCTGGGTATCGAAACCATGGGCGGCGTGATGACTGCGCTGATCGAGAAAAACACCACGATTCCTACCAAGAAATCCCAGGTGTTCTCGACTGCCGACGACAACCAGGGCGCGGTGACCATTCACGTGCTGCAAGGTGAGCGTAAGCAGGCTGCTCAGAACAAGTCCTTGGGCAAGTTCGACCTGGCCGAGATTCCACCAGCTCCACGTGGCGTGCCACAAATCGAAGTGACCTTCGACATCGATGCCAACGGCATCCTGCACGTTGGCGCGAAAGACAAGGCGACTGGCAAAGAGCAGAAGATCACCATCAAGGCCAACTCCGGTCTGTCTGATGAAGAAATTCAACAGATGATTCGTGATGCTGAAGCAAACGCTGATGCGGATGCCAAGTTTGCCGAGCTGGCTGGCGCCCGTAACCAGGGTGATGCGCTGGTTCACTCGACGCGCAAAATGGTCGCTGATGCTGGCGATAAAGTGACTGCCGAAGAGAAGGCTGCCATCGAAGCTGCTGTCGTTGCCCTGGAAACCGCCGTGAAAGGCGATGACAAGGCAGCTATCGAAGCCAAGATCGAAGAACTGTCGAAAGTGTCTGCGCCAGTTGCTCAGAAAATGTACGCCGAACAAGGTCAGCCAGCTGACGGTGCTGCGCAACAGGCAGAGCCTGAAGCCAAGCACGACGACGTTGTCGATGCCGAGTTCGAAGAAGTCAAAGACCAGAAGTAAGTTGGTCGCCCGGTTGACCGCTATCAAGCGGTGACTGGTAGGATGTCGCCGCGCGGGAGCTTGCTCCCGCGTTGGCGTGTCTGGGGTATGCGAATTTTTACAGCATGCGACAGTCTTCGGATGCTGGCGGTGTGATCGGGAATGCTCCTGCTTTCCGAGCAGTAAATACCGCATTTTTGGCCGGGTCCCTGGCTAAAAGTAGTAATGACCAGGATCGTTGAATTGACGTGAGTTGGGTCCGGGCCTGTATTGGGGCTCAACGAGTTTGGCAAGGCTCAGGAGGGTCTGGCCGAACGTCCTTAAGAGTGCAAAGACTTATGGCAAAGCGTGACTATTACGAAGTATTGGGTGTGGAGCGCGGCTCCAGCGAGACGGACCTGAAGAAGGCCTACCGTCGCCTGGCGATGAAGCATCACCCGGACCGTAATCCGGATAGCAAAGAATCCGAGGAAATGTTCAAAGAGGCCAACGAGGCCTACGAATGCCTGTCCGATCCCAACAAACGGGCAGCGTACGACCAGTATGGTCACGCCGGTGTCGACCCGAGCATGGGCGGTGGCGGTGCCGGTTTTGGTGGCCAGAACTTCTCCGATATCTTCGGCGATGTATTCAGCGACTTCTTCGGTGGTGGCCGGGGTGGTCAGCGTGGCGGCGCCCAGCGTGGCAGCGACTTGCGCTACACCCTTGAGTTGAATCTGGAAGAAGCCGTACGCGGCACCAGCGTCAATATCCGTGTGCCGACGCTGGTCAACTGCAAGCCGTGCGACGGTTCGGGGGCCAAGAAAGGCTCTTCGCCGATCACCTGCCCAACGTGCGGCGGTATTGGTCAGGTCCGTATGCAGCAGGGCTTCTTCTCTGTGCAGCAGACCTGCCCGCGCTGCCATGGCCAGGGCAAGATCATTTCCGACCCGTGCGACTCCTGCCACGGCGAAGGTCGTGTCGAAGAGTACAAAACCCTTTCGGTGAAAGTGCCGGCGGGTGTGGATACCGGTGATCGCATTCGTCTGTCGGGTGAAGGCGAGGCGGGTACGCAGGGTGGCCCTACGGGGGACTTGTACGTGGTGATCAATGTGCGCGAGCACTCGATCTTCCAGCGTGACGGTAAGCACTTGTTCTGCGAAGTGCCGATCAGCTTTGTTGATGCGGCGCTGGGTGGCGAGCTTGAGATTCCAACGCTCGACGGTCGAGTCAAGCTCAAGATCCCTGAAGGCACCCAGACTGGCAAGCAATTCCGTATCCGTGGCAAGGGCGTTGCGCCGGTGCGTGGCGGCGGTGCTGGCGACCTGATGTGTCGTGTGGCGGTAGAGACTCCGGTCAACCTGAATCGCCGTCAGCGCGAACTGCTTGAGGAGTTCCGCAGCTCGATGGAGGGTGATGACTCTCACTCGCCGAAAACCGCGGGCTTTTTCGACGGTGTGAAGCGCTTCTTCGGCGACCTGTAAGGAATTGAATATGCGACGTATAGCCGTAATGGGCGCTGCCGGGCGCATGGGTAAGACGCTGGTCGAGGCGGTGCAGCAACGCTCGCCGGCCTCCGGGCTGACGGCGGCGATCGTCCGCCCGGGCAGCACGTTGATCGGAGCGGATGCCGGTGAGCTGGCTTCGCTGGGGCGCATCGGTGTTTCGTTGTCGGGCAACCTGGAGCAGGTGGCTGACGAGTTCGACGTACTGATCGACTTCACCCTGCCGGAAGTGATGCTGAAAAACCTGGCGTTCTGCCGCAAGGCGGGCAAGGCGATGGTGATCGGCACCACCGGTTTGACGGTTGAGCAGAAGCAGTTGCTGGTGGAGGCGGGCAAGGATATTCCTATCGTCTTCGCGGCCAACTTCAGCGTGGGCGTGAACCTGTCGCTCAAGTTGCTTGATCTGGCAGCGCGCGTGCTGGGGGATGAGGCGGATATCGAAATCATCGAGACCCATCATCGCCACAAGATCGATGCGCCGTCGGGCACTGCGCTGCGCATGGGCGAGGCGATCGCTGATGCGCTGGGTCGCGACCTGTCGAAAGTGGCGGTATACGGCCGCGAAGGCCATACCGGCGCGCGTGCGCGTGACACCATCGGCTTTGCAACGGTGCGCGGGGGGGATGTGGTGGGTGATCACACCGTCTTGTTCGCCACTGAGGGCGAGCGCCTGGAAATCACGCACAAAGCGTCCAGTCGCATGACGTTTGCCAAGGGTGCGGTGCGTGCAGCGCTCTGGTTGGAAGGTCGCGAAGCGGGTCTTTACGACATGCGCGATGTGCTGGATCTGCACTAAGCAGTAGCTAAAACGGGGCCTCAAGCTTATGCTTAGGCCCCGTTTTTACCCGCTGAGCGACGTCCTGTCGCATTCCCCTGCCTTTAAGGCTCATTAGCGGTGGACCAAAAAAGCCTTTTTCTGTAAGCTACAGCTTTAGTGTGTCCACTAAAAGCGCGCAGAATAATTCAGTGAAGAAGCGGGGTGACGTGTCCATACGTCACTCCGCTTTTTTACAACCTGCGATCGCCCTTTCAGGCTTTATTTACGGGAGGTCTTCTTGACTAAGCCAGCCATACTCGCCCTTGCTGATGGCAGCATTTTTCGCGGCGAAGCCATTGGAGCCGACGGTCAGACCGTTGGAGAGGTAGTGTTTAACACTGCCATGACCGGCTATCAGGAAATCCTTACCGATCCTTCCTACGCCCAACAGATCGTTACCTTGACCTATCCGCACATCGGCAACACCGGTACTACACCGGAAGACGTCGAGTCTGATCGTGTCTGGTCGGCCGGTCTGGTGATTCGTGACCTGCCTCTGGTTGCGAGCAACTGGCGTAACACGATGTCGCTGTCTGATTACCTGAAGGCCAACAATGTTGTGGCGATCGCGGGTATCGACACGCGCCGCCTCACGCGCATCCTGCGTGAGAAGGGGTCGCAGAACGGCTGCATCATGGTCGGTGACAATATTTCCGAAGAGGCGGCGATTGCCGCAGCCCAAGGTTTCCCTGGCCTGAAGGGCATGGACCTGGCGAAAGTCGTCAGCGTCAAAGAGAAGTACGAATGGCGCTCCACGGTCTGGGACTTGAAGACCGACAGCCACGCGACCATCGAAGCCGCAGACCTGCCTTACCACGTGGTCGCCTACGACTACGGCGTGAAGTACAACATCCTGCGCATGCTGGTCGAGCGCGGTTGCCGCGTGACCGTGGTGCCGGCGCAAACCCCGGCCAGCGACGTGCTCGCCCTGCAACCGGACGGCGTGTTCCTGTCCAATGGCCCGGGTGACCCTGAGCCATGCGACTACGCCATCCAGGCGATCAAGGAAGTGCTGGAAACCGAGATTCCCGTGTTCGGTATCTGCCTCGGTCACCAATTGCTGGCCCTGGCCTCCGGCGCCAAGACCCTGAAAATGGGTCATGGCCACCACGGCGCCAACCACCCGGTACAAGACCTGGATACCGGCGTTGTGATGATTACCAGCCAGAACCACGGTTTTGCGGTAGATGAAGCCACCCTGCCGATCAACGTGCGCGCCATTCACAAGTCGCTGTTCGACGGTTCCCTGCAGGGTATCGAGCGCACCGACAAGAGCGCGTTCAGCTTCCAGGGCCACCCTGAAGCCAGCCCGGGCCCGAACGACGTAGCGCCGCTGTTCGACCGTTTCATCAATGAGATGGCCAAGCGACGCTGACTGAGCGGCCTGCGGGCGGCCCCGGATGTCGGTGGCCCCCGCAGGCTCTTCAAAGATTGTTCAAGACGGCTTGCCGACTGACCTGCGGATTTGAGTGACAAACCCATGCCAAAACGTACAGACATAAAAAGCATCCTGATTCTCGGCGCTGGCCCGATCGTGATCGGCCAGGCCTGTGAATTCGACTACTCCGGCGCCCAGGCCTGTAAGGCCCTGCGCGAGGAGGGCTACCGCGTCATCCTGGTGAACTCCAACCCGGCCACCATCATGACCGACCCGGCCATGGCCGACGCCACCTACATCGAGCCGATCAAGTGGCAGACCGTTGCCAAGATCATCGAGAAAGAGCGTCCGGACGCGCTGCTGCCGACCATGGGTGGCCAGACCGCACTGAACTGCGCCCTGGACCTTGAGCGCGAAGGCGTCCTGGAAAAGTTCGGCGTAGAGATGATCGGCGCCAATGCCGACACCATCGACAAGGCTGAGGACCGTTCGCGCTTCGATAAGGCCATGAAGTCCATCGGCCTGGCCTGCCCGCGCTCCGGTATCGCCCACAGCATGGAAGAAGCCAATGCGGTCCTCGAGACCCTGGGCTTCCCGTGCATCATTCGTCCGTCGTTCACCATGGGCGGCACCGGTGGCGGTATTGCTTACAACCGTGAAGAGTTCGAAGAAATCTGCGCCCGCGGCCTGGACCTGTCGCCGACCAAAGAGCTGCTGATCGACGAATCCCTGATCGGCTGGAAAGAATACGAGATGGAGGTTGTCCGCGATAAAAAGGACAACTGCATCATCGTCTGCTCCATCGAAAACTTCGACCCGATGGGCGTGCACACCGGTGACTCGATCACCGTGGCTCCGGCACAGACCCTGACCGACAAGGAATACCAGATCCTGCGTAACGCCTCCCTGGCGGTATTGCGCGAGATCGGCGTGGAAACCGGCGGCTCCAACGTTCAGTTCGGTATCTGCCCGAACACTGGCCGCATGGTCGTGATCGAGATGAACCCGCGTGTGTCCCGTTCGTCGGCCCTGGCTTCGAAAGCCACCGGCTTCCCGATCGCCAAGGTCGCGGCCAAGCTGGCCGTGGGTTACACCCTGGACGAGCTGTCGAACGACATCACTGGCGGCAAGACCCCGGCGTCCTTCGAGCCTTCCATCGACTACGTCGTCACCAAGCTGCCACGTTTTGCCTTCGAGAAATTCGCCAAGGCTGATGCGCGCCTGACCACCCAGATGAAGTCTGTCGGTGAGGTCATGGCCATCGGCCGTACCTTCCAGGAATCCCTGCAGAAAGCCCTGCGCGGCCTGGAAGTGGGCGTTTGCGGCCTGGACGAGAAACTCGACCTGAGCAACCCGGAAAGCATGAGCGTGCTCAAGCGCGAGCTGACCGTGCCGGGCGCCGAGCGCATCTGGTACGTGGCGGACGCGTTCCGTGCCGGCATGACCGTCGAAGACATCTTCGGCATGAACATGATCGACCCGTGGTTCCTGGTGCAGATCGAAGATCTGATCAAGGAAGAAGAGAAGGTCAAGACCCTGGGTCTGGCCAGCATCGACCGCGACATGATGTTCCGTCTCAAGCGCAAAGGTTTCTCTGATCAGCGTCTGGCCAAGCTGCTGGGTGTGACCGAGAAGAACCTGCGTACCCATCGCCACAAGCTGGAGATCTTCCCGGTCTACAAGCGTGTTGACACCTGCGCGGCCGAGTTCTCCACCGACACCGCGTACCTGTACTCCACCTATGAGGAAGAGTGCGAAGCCGCGCCGTCGGGTCGCGACAAGATCATGATCCTGGGCGGCGGTCCGAACCGCATCGGCCAGGGTATCGAGTTCGACTACTGCTGCGTCCACGCTGCCCTCGCCCTGCGCGAAGATGGCTACGAGACCATCATGGTCAACTGCAACCCGGAAACCGTTTCTACTGACTACGACACGTCCGATCGTCTGTACTTCGAGCCAGTGACCCTGGAAGACGTGCTGGAAATCGTGCGCGTCGAGAAGCCGAAAGGCGTGATCGTCCAGTACGGCGGGCAAACTCCGCTGAAACTGGCGCGTGCCCTGGAAGCGGCCGGCGTGCCGATCATCGGTACCAGCCCGGACGCTATCGACCGTGCAGAAGACCGCGAGCGCTTCCAGCAAATGGTTGAGCGCCTGAACCTGCGTCAGCCGCCAAACGCCACTGTGCGCAGCGAAGACGAAGCCATCCGTGCCGCCAGCAAGATCGGCTACCCGCTGGTGGTGCGTCCGTCCTACGTGCTGGGCGGTCGTGCGATGGAAATCGTCTACGAAGAAGAAGAGCTCAAGCGTTACCTGCGTGACGCGGTGAAAGTGTCCAACGACAGCCCGGTGCTGCTGGACCACTTCCTCAATTGTGCCATCGAGATGGACGTGGACGCGGTGTGCGACGGTACCGACGTGGTGATCGGCGCGATCATGCAGCACATTGAACAGGCGGGTGTTCACTCCGGTGACTCCGCTTGCTCGCTGCCGCCTTACTCGCTGCCGGCGCACATTCAGGACGAAATGCGCGAACAGGTCAAGAAAATGGCCCTGGAGCTGGGTGTTGTCGGCCTGATGAACGTGCAACTGGCGTTGCAAGGCGAAGACATCTACGTGATCGAGGTCAACCCGCGTGCTTCGCGTACCGTGCCGTTTGTTTCCAAGTGCATCGGTGTGTCCCTGGCCATGATCGCTGCCCGCGTGATGGCTGGTAAGACCCTGAAGGAAATCGGCTTTACCAAGGAAATCATTCCGAACTTCTACAGTGTGAAAGAGGCGGTGTTCCCATTCGCCAAATTCCCTGGCGTGGACCCGATCCTGGGCCCAGAGATGAAGTCGACCGGTGAAGTAATGGGCGTTGGCGATACCTTTGGTGAGGCGTTTGCCAAGGCCCAGATGGGCGCCAGCGAAGTGCTGCCGACCGGCGGTACTGCGTTTATCAGTGTGCGTGATGACGACAAGCCACTGGTTGCAGGCGTGGCCCGCGATCTGATCAACTTGGGCTTCGAAGTCGTGGCCACTGCCGGGACCGCCAAGCTGATCGAAGCTGCCGGCCTCAAAGTGCGTCGCGTGAACAAGGTGACGGAAGGCCGTCCGCACGTGGTCGACATGATCAAGAATGACGAAGTCACCCTGATCATCAACACCACCGAAGGTCGCCAGTCGATCGCGGATTCCTATTCCATTCGTCGTAACGCCTTGCAGCACAAGATCTACTGCACCACCACCATTGCTGCTGGCGAAGCCATCTGTGAAGCGCTCAAGTTCGGTCCGGAAAAGATCGTGCGTCGCTTGCAGGATCTACACGCAGGATTGAAGGCATGACCAAATACCCAATGACCGTCCAGGGCTTCAAGGCCCTGGAAGAGGAGCACGCCCACCTGACCAAGGTCGTCCGTCCGAAGCTGAGCCAGGACATCGGGACGGCCCGCGAACTGGGTGACCTGAAGGAAAACGCCGAATACCACGCTGCCCGCGAGCAGCAAGGTATGGTTGAAGCGCGGATCCGTGACATCGAAGGCCGTCTGCAGAACTCGGTGGTCATCGATGTGACCACCATTCCTCATACGGGCAAGGTGATCTTCGGTACGACCGTCGAAATCGCCAATGTCGAGACCGATGAAAGCGTGACCTACCACATCGTGGGAGAGGACGAGGCCGACATCAAGCAAGGCAAGATCTCTGTGGGGTCTCCGATTGCCCGCGCCTTGATCGCCAAGGAAGAGGGTGATGTGGTCGCTGTGAAAACGCCGAGCGGTGTGATCGAGTACGAGATTGTTGAAGTTCGTCACATCTGAAAGACGGCGCCCGCTTCGTGCGGGCGCCATGCTTTGGCAGCTCTCCCAGATGCTTTGGGTGGGCGGCCTGTGGTTGTTGCACATCGGTGTGTTGCCGGCGCTGGGCCTGATTGGCCTGGCACCGCTGCTGATCGACGAGATCGATGGACTACTCAGTGCGCTGCTGGTGGGTTTTGCGGCGGCGTGCGTGACGCTCCAGGTATTGGTGCTGGTCAAGGCCGAGGGCTTGGGGAGTTTGTGGCGGGATATTCGCGGGCAACTGCTGTTGATGGCGCTGTATGCATGCGCAATGTTTTGCGTGGTGCATGTCTGGTTGCCGGAAGCGTTGCGCTGGCAGCTATTCAGCTATCTTGTGCTAGGGTTCTCCGGCCTGGTGCTGGTTTTACAGCCTGCACCGGGATGGAGTGGCGGGGCGCGCGAAGCACGCCCGTGACCCTTTTTATTACTTGAAGCGGTGTACGTTCGACAGTTGCTTGTTGACGCTGAAGTTTTTGCGATACAGCAGCGCCATCTTGCCGATGACCTGGACCAGGTCTGCTTTGCCTGCCTTGCACAGTTCTGCAATAGCAGCCAGGCGAGCTTCGCGATCAAGGATGTTGACCTTGATCTTGATCAGTTCATGATCGTTCAGTGCACGTTCGAATTCGGCTAACACACCTTCAGTCAAACCGTTATCTGCCACAATCAGAACTGGTTTCAGATGGTGGCCAATGGATTTGTACTGTTTCTTCTGCTCTTGAGTGAGCGGCATAATCTGACCCCTGCGTCTGATCTTGTAAAAAGCGGCGGCCAGTTTACCCGAGCGAGTCCGGGACCGCCCAGTTAATCACGACCCGTTTTATTTTTCGAGGTGGCCCGTGGCCCGTTCCAAAACCAGCCTTAAGTGGCTACAAGAACATTTCAACGATCCTTACGTCAAAAAGGCGCAAAAGGACGGTTACCGGTCCCGGGCCAGCTACAAGTTGCTGGAACTCCAGGACAAGGACAAATTGTTCCGCCCAGGCATGAGCGTGATCGACCTGGGTGCCGCCCCGGGTGGCTGGTCCCAGGTGGCCAGTCGTCTGATTGGTGGGCAAGGCCGGTTGATCGCTTCCGACATCCTGGAGATGGACAGCATCCCGGATGTGACGTTCGTGCACGGGGACTTTACCCAGGACGCGGTCCTGGCTGAAATCCTGGAAGCCGTCGGAAATTCGCAGGTGGACCTTGTGATTTCCGACATGGCCCCCAATATGAGTGGATTACCGGCTGTTGATATGCCGCGAGCCATGTTCCTGTGCGAATTGGCACTGGATCTGGCGGGTCGGGTATTGCGTCCGGGTGGTGATTTCCTGGTCAAAGTCTTCCAGGGTGAAGGCTTCGACGAATACCACAAGAACATTCGCAAGCTGTTCGACAAGGTGCAGATGCGTAAGCCGGACTCCTCGCGTGACCGGTCTCGCGAGCAGTATCTGCTGGCGCGGGGGTTCCGTGGCATCGAAGGCGCCGCCAGTGATGAGCGTCTTTGAAGGTTTGAAGGGAGTCGATAGGTTTTTTTATATCGCTTTCGTCACGAAGCTTTACGAATATTGTGTAGTCAAAGTTTCACAAAGGGTTACAGACGGCGCCTGCCAGTGTTGTAGGTAATGTAGTAAGTTAGGCCGGTGAATATCATGCGAAGCGCGCGCCAGTAGCGGAGCTTGCTTCAGAGGGTAGTTAATTGAACGATATGGCAAAGAATCTGATCCTGTGGTTGATCATCGCGGCTGTCCTGGTGACGGTGATGAACAACTTCTCCAGCCCTAACGAGCCGCAGACCCTCAACTATTCCGACTTCATCCAGCAAGTTAAGGATGGCAAGGTCGAGCGCGTAGCGGTTGATGGCTACGTGATCACCGGCAAACGCAACGATGGCGACAGCTTTAAGACCATTCGTCCGGCCATCCAGGACAACGGTCTGATCGGTGATCTGGTGGATAACCACGTGGTCGTCGAAGGCAAGCAGCCTGAGCAGCAGAGCATCTGGACCCAGTTGCTGGTAGCCAGCTTCCCGATCCTGGTGATCATCGCGGTGTTCATGTTCTTCATGCGCCAGATGCAAGGCGGTGCGGGAGGCAAGGGCGGACCGATGAGTTTCGGCAAGAGCAAGGCACGCCTGCTCTCCGAAGACCAGGTGAAAACCACGCTGGCTGACGTTGCCGGTTGCGACGAAGCCAAGGAAGAAGTGGGCGAGCTGGTCGAGTTCCTGCGCGATCCGGGCAAGTTCCAGCGATTGGGCGGCCGCATTCCTCGCGGTGTGCTGATGGTTGGCCCTCCGGGTACCGGTAAAACCTTGCTGGCCAAGGCGATTGCTGGCGAAGCCAAGGTGCCGTTCTTCACCATTTCCGGTTCCGACTTCGTCGAGATGTTCGTCGGTGTGGGCGCCAGCCGTGTTCGTGACATGTTCGAGCAGGCTAAGAAACATGCGCCTTGCATCATCTTCATCGATGAAATCGACGCCGTCGGTCGCCATCGTGGCGCCGGCATGGGCGGCGGTCATGATGAGCGTGAGCAGACCCTCAACCAGTTGCTGGTTGAGATGGACGGCTTTGAAATGAACGACGGCATCATCGTCATCGCCGCTACCAACCGTCCGGACGTGCTGGACCCTGCATTGCTGCGTCCAGGCCGCTTCGACCGTCAGGTTGTGGTGGGCTTGCCGGATATCCGTGGTCGCGAACAGATCCTGAAAGTACACATGCGCAAAGTGCCAATGGGTGACGATGTGGCTCCGGCCGTGATTGCCCGTGGTACTCCTGGCTTCTCCGGTGCCGACCTGGCCAACCTGGTCAACGAGGCCTCCTTGTTCGCTGCCCGTACCGGCAAGCGTATCGTGGAGATGAAAGAGTTCGAATTGGCCAAGGACAAGATCATGATGGGCGCCGAGCGCAAGTCCATGGTCATGTCCGAGAAAGAGAAGCAGAACACCGCTTATCACGAAGCCGGTCACGCCATTGTCGGTCGTGTTGTGCCTGAGCACGACCCGGTCTACAAAGTATCGATCATCCCGCGTGGTCGGGCGCTGGGTGTCACGATGTTCCTGCCGGAAGAGGACCGTTACAGCCTGTCCAAGCGCGCACTGATCAGTCAGATCTGTTCGCTGTACGGTGGGCGGATTGCCGAAGAGATGACCCTTGGCTTCGACGGCGTCACCACCGGCGCTTCCAACGACATCATGCGTGCCAGCCAGATTGCACGGAACATGGTGACCAAGTGGGGCTTGTCGGAAAAACTCGGTCCGCTGATGTATGCCGAAGAAGAAGGCGAAGTGTTCCTGGGGCGTGGCGGTGGTGGTCAAAACGCCAGCTTCTCCGGTGAGACAGCCAAGCTGATCGACTCCGAAGTGCGCAGCATCATTGACCAATGCTATGGCACGGCCAAGCAGATCCTAACGGATAACCGCGACAAGCTGGATGCCATGGCGGATGCGCTGATGAAGTACGAGACCATTGATGCCGACCAGATCGACGACATCATGGCCGGCCGCACGCCGCGTGAACCTCGTGATTGGGAAGGCGGTTCGGGCACCTCTGGCACTCCGCCCGTGGTCCAGAACGAACGCCCCGAAACCCCGATTGGCGGCCCGGCAGCTGACGTCTAAGGTTTGAAATGACTTCTGTGTTGTCCTCCACCCGGTTGCCTTGCGGCAACCGGGTTCTTGATTTGGCCCATACGCATGTCATGGGCATTCTCAATGTAACCCCCGACTCTTTCTCTGATGGCGGCCGCTTCAGTCAGCGCGATGCTGCATTGCGTCATGCAGAGGCCATGGTGGCGGCGGGAGCGACCCTGATTGATGTCGGCGGTGAGTCGACTAGGCCTGGTGCTCGACTGGTTTCTCCCTTGGAGGAGCTGGAGAGGGTCGCGCCAATAGTTGAACGCATTGCGCGTGAAATGGACGTGATCATCTCGGTTGATACATCAACCCCGGCGGTAATGCGCGAAACTGCGCGCCTGGGGGCGGGAATGATTAACGATGTCCGCTCCCTTCAGCGTGACGGTGCGCTTGATGCGGCAGCGGCCACCGGTTTGCCGGTGTGTCTGATGCATATGCTGGGTGAGCCGAGCAATATGCAGGACAGTCCTCACTATGATGATCTTGTTGGTGAGGTGAGTGGATTTCTTGCCGAGCGGGTTGCGCACTGCGTTGCCGCCGGGATTGCTGTGGAAAAGATCGTCCTCGATCCTGGTTTCGGCTTTGCCAAGACCCTGCAGCACAATCTAAGTCTGTTCAAACATATGGAGTCCTTGCATGCCCTTGGTCGGCCTCTTCTGGTCGGCGTTTCGCGCAAGAGCATGATAGGGCTTGCGCTGAATCGCCCGGTGGGTGAGCGATTGTACGGTGGTCTTGCACTGGCGGCGCTTGCAGTCACCAAGGGTGCGCGTATCTTGCGGGTGCATGATGTTGCCGAGACGGTGGATGTGGTGCGTATGATTGCCGCGGTAGAATCAGCCGAATAAGAATGATGGAGCACTTATGACTAAAAAATATTTTGGCACCGACGGTATTCGCGGTCGGGTCGGCGAGTTTCCGATTACTCCTGATTTCATGCTAAAGCTCGGCTGGGCCGCAGGTATGGCGTTCCGCAGCATGGGCGCGTGCCGCATCCTGGTGGGCAAGGACACCCGGATTTCGGGTTACATGTTCGAGTCGGCGCTGGAGGCGGGGCTGTCTGCCGCGGGTGCCGATGTGATGCTGCTGGGGCCGATGCCGACGCCGGCCATCGCTTACCTGACGCGAACCTTTCACGCTGAAGCCGGTATCGTGATCAGTGCCTCGCATAACCCTCATGATGACAACGGCATCAAGTTCTTCTCGGGCCAGGGCACCAAGCTGCCGGACGAGATCGAGTTGATGATCGAAGAGCTCCTGGATGCGCCGATGACGGTGGTTGAGTCCAGCAAGCTTGGCAAGGTGTCGCGTATCAACGACGCCTCCGGCCGATACATTGAGTTCTGCAAAAGCAGCGTGCCAAGCAGCACCAGTTTTGCCGGCCTGAAGATTGTGGTCGATTGCGCCCATGGTGCGACCTACAAGGTGGCGCCGAGCGTATTCAAGGAGCTGGGCGCAGACGTGACAGTGCTGTCGGCCCAGCCTAACGGGTTGAACATCAACGAGAACTGCGGCTCCACCCATATGGAGCAGTTGCAGGCCGCCGTACTTGCCGGGCATGCCGACCTGGGTATTGCCTTTGATGGTGATGGTGATCGTGTACTGATGGTGGATCACACGGGTGTCATTGTTGATGGTGATGACCTCCTGTTCATCATTGCTCGCGACCTGCACGAGCGTAACAAGCTGCAGGGCGGTGTCGTCGGTACGCTGATGAGTAACCTGGGGCTTGAACTGGCCCTGGCGGATCTGGGTATTCCGTTCGTGCGTGCCAATGTCGGTGACCGTTATGTGATCGCGGAACTGCTTGAGCGCAACTGGCAGGTAGGTGGTGAGAATTCCGGACACGTAGTCTGCTTCCAGCACACCACGACAGGCGATGCGATCATTGCTGCGCTGCAGGTGCTTATGGCCATGAAGCGTCGTGAAGAAAGTCTGGCCCAGGCGCGCCAGGCCATGCGCAAGTGCCCGCAAGTATTGCTGAACGTGCGTTTTGCGGGCGGCTCAAATCCTATTGAGCATCCGGCTGTCAAAGAGGCATGTGAGCGTGTAACCCTGGCTATGGAGGGGCGTGGCCGTGTGTTGTTGCGCAAGTCCGGCACAGAGCCGTTGGTGCGTGTCATGGTCGAAGGTGATGACGAAACACAGGTTCGCGGCCATGCCGAAGACCTGGCAAAACTGGTAACTGAAGTTTGCGCCTGAATTCGGCTTGCCAGTGATGATGTGGTTGGGTAACATCTGCGCCCACTTTGACCGACGAGGTACAGCATGCGTCGCACTATGGTAGCTGGTAACTGGAAGATGCACGGTACCCGCGCCAGTGTCGCTGAGCTGATCAATGGCCTTCGTCACTTGGCCTTGCCGAGCGGTGTTGATATCGCGGTTTTCCCGCCTTGCTTGCATATCACCCAAGTGGTTGATGGCTTGAAGGGCAAGTCGATCCAGGTCGGCGCGCAGAATTCTGCGGTGGAAGCCATGCAAGGCGCATTGACCGGTGAGATTGCACCGAGCCAGTTGGTCGATGCGGGTTGTTCCTATGTGCTTGTCGGGCATTCCGAGCGCCGTCAGATGATGGGCGAGCGTGATGGAACACTCAATCGCAAGTTCGCAGCAGCACAGGCTTGTGGCTTGATTCCGGTGTTGTGCATAGGGGAGACCCTGGAACAGCGCGAATCGGGCAAGACTCTTGAAGTTGTCTCGCGTCAGCTGGGCAGCATCATCGAGGAGTTGGGTGTTGGTGCGTTTGCAAAGGCAGTTATCGCTTACGAGCCGGTCTGGGCCATTGGTACCGGGCTGACTGCGACACCGCAACAGGCGCAGGATGTGCACGCAGCCATCCGCGCGCAGTTGGCGGCAGAGAATTCTGAAGTCGCACAAGGTGTGCGGCTTCTATACGGCGGCAGCGTGAAGGCGGCCAATGCGGTCGAACTGTTCGGCATGCCGGATATCGATGGGGGGCTCATTGGTGGAGCTTCCCTGAATGCAGATGAGTTCGGTGCGATCTGTCGCGCCGCGGGAAACTGAAAAAATGCTGGAAACAGTCGTAGTCGTTTTTCATCTGTTGGCTGCTCTGAGCGTAGTTGCTCTGGTTTTGCTGCAACAGGGTAAAGGTGCGGATGCTGGTGCGTCTTTCGGTGCAGGTGCTTCAAATACTGTGTTCGGAAGCCAAGGTTCCTCTACCTTTCTTAGTAAGTTTACTGCTATACTTGCCGCCGGTTTCTTCATAACCAGCTTGGGGTTAGGTTACTTTGCTAAAGAGAAAGCTCATGTGCTGACTCAAGTAGGTCTCCCAAACCCAGCAGTGTTGGAAGTACCAAAAGCAAAACCGGCTTCTGATGATGTCCCGGTGCTTCAAGAGCAAAAGTCGGCTACTCCAGCGACTGACGTGCCTCCAGCTCAAGAGCAGAAGTAAGAAGGGTTGTAAACGCTGTATTGCCGAGGTGGTGGAATTGGTAGACACGCAACCTTGAGGTGGTTGTGCCCATAGGGTGTAGGGGTTCGAGTCCCCTTCTCGGTACCAATTATCAGGAGAGCCCGCTGTTGCGGGCTTTCTTGTAGGTGGAAGGTTACATTGACCCTGTAAGGGATCGGTCGTATACTTCCGCCCCAGCTTTGTCGCGGGGTGGAGCAGTCTGGTAGCTCGTCGGGCTCATAACCCGAAGGTCGTCGGTTCAAATCCGGCCCCCGCAACCAGTTTTAGCGGAGCCCCTTTTAAGGGGCTTTTTGTTAGCTGGACACTTTCAACGCCGCTGTTCGACGGCGTTTCAAGGATGGGCGTTTCGCCCATTTTTTTATTTTGCACAGCATGCACATACATGCACGAGGGGGTTCAGGTGTCGAGCAAGCTAGAAGAGTTGCAGGCCTTGTTGGCCCCGGTGGTCGTGGCCCTAGGCTATGAATGCTGGGGTATTGAGTTTTCGGCTCAAGGTCGCCACTCAATGTTGCGCGTTTATATCGATAAAGAGGGCGGCGTGCTGGTGGACGATTGTGCCATTGTCAGCCGGCAGATCAGCGGTGTGCTGGATGTTGAAGATCCGATCTCCGTTGAATACACCCTCGAAGTTTCCTCGCCAGGCATGGAACGCCCACTGTTCACTATTGATCAGTTTGCAAAATTTGCCGGTGAACAAGTGAAGATCAAGCTGCGATCTCCCTTTGAAGGGCGACGCAACTTTCAGGGCCTTCTGCGCGGTGTAGAAGAACAGGATGTCGTGGTGCAGGTAGAAGACCATGAATTCCTGTTGCCGATCGATATGATCGACAAGGCCAACATTATTCCCAGTTTTGACTGAGACGCGGATCCCGCGGATCCAATGGCTTGCGAAAGGCGAGGCGTACGATGAGCAAAGAAGTACTGCTGGTTGTTGAGTCGGTATCCAATGAAAAGGGCGTACCGGCAAACGTGATTTTTGAAGCGCTGGAGCTGGCCCTGGCCACTGCTACCAAGAAGCGTTTTGAAGACGAAGTTGATCTGCGTGTGGAAATCAACCGCCACACCGGTGCCTATGAGACTTTCCGTCGCTGGACGGTCGTCGAAGAAGCCGATCTTGATGATCCGGCCATCGAAACCTGGCCAAGCAAGGTTGCTGAAACGCATCCTGGTGCCAAGGTCGGTGATGTCGTCGAAGAAAAGATCGAATCGATCGAATTCGGCCGTATCGCTGCACAGACCGCCAAACAGGTCATCGTGCAGAAGGTTCGCGAAGCCGAGCGCGCTCAAGTCGTTGACGCCTATCGCGAGCGCCTGGGTGAAATCATCTCCGGCACCGTGAAAAAGGTCACCCGCGATAACGTGATCGTCGACCTGGGCAACAACGCCGAAGCGTTGCTGGCTCGCGAAGACATCATTTCCCGCGAAACCTTCCGTGTCGGCGTGCGCCTGCGTGCGCTGCTCAAGGAAATCCGCACCGAGAACCGCGGCCCGCAGCTGATCCTGTCGCGTACCGCACCGGAAATGCTGATCGAGCTGTTCCGTATCGAAGTGCCGGAGATCGCCGAAGGCCTGATCGAAGTCATGGCTGCGTCCCGCGACCCGGGTTCGCGCGCCAAGATCGCGGTCCGCTCCAAGGACAAACGCATCGACCCGCAGGGCGCGTGCATTGGTATGCGCGGTTCGCGTGTTCAGGCAGTGTCGGGCGAGTTGGGTGGCGAGCGTGTGGACATCGTGCTGTGGGACGATAACCCGGCGCAGTTCGTCATCAACGCCATGTCGCCGGCTGAAGTGGCGGCAATTATCGTTGACGAGGATGCCCATGCCATGGACATCGCCGTTGGCGCAGACAATCTGGCTCAGGCCATTGGTCGTGGTGGTCAGAACGTGCGTCTGGCCAGCCAACTGACCGGTTGGACCCTGAACGTGATGACCGAATCGGACATCCAGGCTAAGCAGCAAGCTGAAACCGGTGACATCCTGCGCAACTTCATCGAAGAGCTCGAAGTCGATGAAGACCTGGCGCAGGTGCTGGTAGATGAAGGCTTCACCAGCCTGGAAGAGATTGCCTACGTACCGTTGGAAGAAATGCTCAACATCGACGGCTTTGACGAAGACACCGTCAACGAGCTTCGCGCTCGGGCCAAGGATCGTTTGTTGACTAAAGCCATCGCTACTGAGGAAAAGCTGGCAGACGCCCATCCGGCCGAAGACCTGCTCTCGCTTGAGGGTATGGACAAGGATTTGGCGATGGAACTGGCGGTGCGCGGCGTAATTACCCGCGAAGACCTGGCCGAGCAGTCTATTGACGATCTGCTCGACATCGACGGCATTGACGATGATCGTGCCGGCAAGTTGATCATGGCCGCCCGAGCCCATTGGTTCGAGTAACTAGGCGCGGCCTGAGGAGAGAAGTGCATGACGCAAGTCACGGTGAAACAACTGGCCGATGAGGTCAAAACACCGGTAGAGCGCCTGTTGCAGCAGATGCGTGAGGCAGGTCTGCCGCACACCGCCGCCGATGAAGGTGTGAGCGATAGTGAGAAGCAGTCTTTGCTGACTCACTTGAAGAGCAGCCACAAGGCGAAAGTGGAAGAACCGCGCAAGATTACATTGCAGCGCAAAACCACCAGCACCCTGCGTGTTGCTGGTAGCAAGAGCATCAGCGTTGAAGTACGCAAGAAGAAAGTCTTCGTACAGCGCAGCCCGGAAGAAATCGAAGCCGAGCGCAAACGCGAACTGGAAGAACGTCGCGCAGTAGAAAATGCTGCTCGTCAGAAGGCTGAAGAAGAAGCCAAGCGTCGCGCCGAAGAAGAAGCGCGTCGCCAGCCTGCTGCTGCGCAACCTGCTGCCACTGAAGCGGTCGCCGCGCCTAGCGCGCCAGTTGAAGCTGTGCGTGAGGCCGCTCCGGTTGCCGCTGCACCAGCACCGGCTGCTGACGCCCGTAAACGCGACGAACCTCGTCGTCCGGACAAACCACGTGCCGACGATAACAATCGTCGCGGTGGTGGTGGCGATGGCGAGCGCAAAAACGCTCCGCATCGTGCTTCGGTCAAAGAGAAAGCGCCTGCTCCACGCGTTGCCCCACGTACTACCGACGAGGAAAGCGATGGCTTCCGTCGTGGTGGTCGCGGCAAGGCCAAGCTGAAGAAACGCAACGCCCACGGTTTCCAGAGCCCAACCGGCCCTGTCGTGCGTGAAGTGAAGATCGGCGAGACCATCACTGTGGGCGACCTCGCCCAGCAGATGTCGGTCAAGGCTGCTGAAATCATCAAGTTCATGTTCAAGCTGGGCACACCGGCCACCATCAACCAGGTACTGGATCAGGAAACTGCCCAACTGGTTGCTGAAGAGCTGGGCCACAAAGTGACCCTGGTCAGCGACACCGCCCTGGAAGATTCCCTGGCCGAGTCCCTGAAGTTTGAAGGTGAGGCGGTTTCCCGTGCACCGGTTGTGACCGTAATGGGCCACGTTGACCACGGTAAAACCTCCCTGCTCGACTATATCCGTCGTGCCAAGGTAGCCGCAGGCGAAGCCGGGGGTATCACCCAGCACATCGGCGCGTACCACGTTGAAACCGACCGTGGCATGGTGACGTTCCTCGATACCCCTGGTCACGCTGCGTTTACCGCAATGCGTGCCCGTGGTGCCAAGGCGACCGACATCGTGATCCTGGTGGTTGCAGCCGACGACGGCGTGATGCCGCAAACCATCGAAGCCGTTCAGCATGCCAAGGCAGCTGGCGTTCCGCTGGTGGTCGCTGTGAACAAAATCGACAAGCCGGGCGCCGATCTCGATCGCATCCGTAGCGAACTGTCAGTTCACGGCGTGACATCCGAAGAGTGGGGTGGCGACACTCCATTCGTACCGGTTTCCGCGAAGATGGGTACTGGTGTTGACGAACTGCTCGAAGCCGTTCTGCTGCAAGCCGAAGTTCTGGAACTGACTGCTACTCCATCGGCTCCTGGCCGTGGCGTTGTAGTTGAGTCCCGTCTGGACAAGGGCCGTGGCCCGGTTGCGACCGTTCTGGTTCAAGACGGTACCCTGCGCCAAGGCGACATGGTGCTGGTCGGTTCGAACTACGGCCGTGTACGTGCCATGCTCGACGAGAACGGCAAGCCAATCAAGGAAGCCGGCCCGGCTATCCCGGTCGAGATCCTCGGCCTGGACGGTACACCGGACGCTGGCGACGAGATGAGCGTGGTTGCCGACGAGAAGAAAGCCCGTGAAGTGGCTCTGTTCCGTCAAGGCAAGTTCCGTGAAGTCAAGCTGGCCCGTGCTCACGCCGGCAAGCTGGAAAACATCTTCGAGAACATGGGCCAGGAAGAGAAGAAGACGCTTAACATCGTCCTCAAATCTGACGTACGTGGTTCCCTCGAAGCGTTGAACGGCGCTTTGAACGGCCTGGGTAACGACGAAGTGCAAGTGCGCGTTGTCGGTGGCGGTGTCGGTGGTATCACCGAATCCGACGCCAACCTGGCACTGGCTTCCAACGCTGTACTGTTCGGCTTCAACGTGCGTGCCGATGCCGGCGCTCGCAAGATCGTCGAGCAGGAAGGCCTGGACATGCGTTACTACAACGTCATCTACGACATCATCGAAGACGTCAAGAAAGCCCTCACCGGCATGCTTGGCAGCGACGTCCGCGAGAACATCCTGGGTATTGCCGAAGTACGTGACGTGTTCCGCTCGCCGAAATTCGGCGCGATCGCCGGCTGCATGGTGGTTGAAGGCACTGTGTACCGTAACCGTCCTATCCGTGTACTGCGTGAAGACATCGTTATCTTCGAAGGCGAGCTGGAATCCCTGCGCCGCTTCAAGGATGACGCTTCCGAAGTACGTGCCGGCATGGAATGCGGTATCGGCGTCAAGAGCTACAACGACGTCAAGGCTGGCGACAAGATCGAAGTCTACGAGAAGGTTCAGGTTGCTCGCAGCCTCTAACTCGCGCACTTCAGGAGCCACGCAACGCGTGGGCATGCAATTGCCCCGCGCAGCGTACGGACTCTAAACGCAACGCCCGGTCTGGCTTTTGTCAGGCCGGGCGTTTGCCGCTTTCAGACCCCACGGGTTTCACCGTGTGGCAGTAACAGGTAACAAGACATGGCAAAAGAATACAGCCGTACCCAGCGTATCGGCGATCAGATGCAGCGCGAGCTGGCCCAATTGATCCGTCGCGAAGTCAAAGACCCACGCGTTGGCCTGGTCACCATCACCGCCGTTGAAGTGAGCCGTGACGTGGGTCACGCCAAGATCTTCATCACCGTGATGGGGCAGGACAACAGCGAAGAAATCGCGCAAAGCATCAAGGTGCTCAACTCGGCTGCAGGCTTCCTGCGCATGCAGTTGGCCCGTGAAATGAAGCTGCGCAGTGTTCCTCAGCTGCACTTTCACTACGATGAGAGCGTCGTGCGGGGTGCACATCTGTCGGCCCTGATCGAGCGCGCCGTGGCTGAAGACAGCCAGCACCCGTCCACACCTGAAGACGCCAAGGAGTAAGCGGTGGCTCAGGTCAAACGTATCCGTCGCAACGTCAGCGGCATCATTCTGCTCGACAAGCCCATTGGCTTTACCTCCAATGCCGCGTTGCAGAAGGTCCGCTGGCTGCTCAACGCCGAAAAGGCCGGGCACACCGGCAGCCTCGATCCACTGGCCACCGGCGTGTTGCCGTTGTGCTTTGGCGAGGCCACCAAGTTCTCCCAATACCTGCTCGACTCCGACAAGGGTTATGAAACCCTGATGCAACTGGGCAAGACCACCACCACGGCCGACGCCGAAGGTGATGTTTTGCAGGTTCGCGAGGTGACCGTTGGTCGTGCTGATATTGAAGCTGCTTTACCCGCTTTTCGTGGGGAAATCAGTCAGATACCGCCGATGTACTCGGCGCTCAAGCGTGATGGCCAGCCTCTTTACAAGCTGGCACGTGCGGGCGAAGTAGTGGAGCGCGAACCGCGTTCTGTTACTATTGCGCGCTTGGAATTGCTCGCCTGTGAAGGCGACACCGCCCGGTTGGCCGTGGACTGCAGCAAAGGCACCTATATCCGTACCCTGGTGGAAGATATTGGTGAAAAGCTCGGTTGCGGCGCGTACGTTGCAGAACTGCGGCGCACCCAGGCCGGTCCTTTCAGCCTGGCCCAGACGGTCACGCTGGAAGAGTTGGAAGCGGTACACGCCGAAGGCGGCAATGAAGCAGTTGATCGCTTCCTGATGCCATCGGACAGCGGTTTGCTCGATTGGCCATTGCTGCACTTCTCGGAGCACAGCGCGTTCTACTGGCTCAACGGCCAGCCGGTACGTGCCCCGGATGCCCCGAAGTTCGGCATGGTGCGGGTACAGGATCATAACGGTCGCTTTATCGGTATCGGTGAAGTGAGCGAAGACGGGCGCATCGCGCCGCGTCGACTGATTCGGTCAGAATGACCGAACGAGTGTGGCTGTTAACAGGCACGGTCAACACTCATTTTTAGATACAGGGATTTGTCCCTGGCCTGTTGAAACTGCCCTTTGGGTGGTTTCCTGAAAAAAGGATTGCCTCATGGCTCTCGACGTTCAAGAAAAAGCACAAATCGTTGCTGACTATCAGCAAGCTGTTGGTGACACTGGTTCGCCAGAAGTGCAAGTTGCACTGCTGACCCACAACATCAACAAGCTGCAAGGTCACTTCAAGGCCAACGGTAAAGACCACCACTCGCGTCGTGGTCTGATCCGCATGGTAAACCAGCGCCGTAAGCTGCTGGACTACCTGAAAGGCAAGGATCTGGGTCGTTATCAGACTCTGATCGGTCGCCTGGGTCTGCGTCGCTAATAAGCGATTGCGCTAGAGGTTGGTTGTCTGCCGTGTGCCAGTGGGATTCCCGCTGGCCCATGGCAGGCTCCCAGCCTCAAGTTTTATCTGGACACACGTTTTACCCTGGACGAGCGTCGGGCCGATTCCCGGCATTGCCCAAGAATTTCGCAAGAAGACAAGTTCCCCAAGAGCCACAAAGAAGGTAGGACACCGTGAACCCGGTTATCAAAAAATTCCAGTTCGGTCAGTCGACCGTTACCCTCGAGACAGGCCGTATCGCCCGTCAAGCCTCCGGCGCAGTGCTGGTTACCGTTGATGACGACGTTACCGTACTGGTGACCGTTGTTGGCGCCAAGACCGCTGACCCGAGCAAAGGCTTCTTCCCTCTGTCCGTTCACTACCAGGAAAAGACTTACGCTGCCGGTAAGATCCCTGGCGGTTTCTTCAAGCGCGAAGGCCGTCCTTCCGAGAAAGAAACCCTGACTTCCCGACTGATCGACCGTCCGATCCGTCCGCTGTTCCCAGAAGGCTTCATGAACGAAGTGCAGGTTGTCTGCACCGTCGTTTCCACCAGCAAGAAGACCGATCCGGACATCGCGGCGATGATCGGTACCTCGGCGGCCCTGGCCATCTCCGGTATTCCTTTCGACGGCCCGATCGGCGCAGCCCGCGTTGCGTTCCACGAAAGCACCGGCTACCTGCTGAACCCGACTTACGAGCAACTGAAAGCATCGAGCCTGGACATGGTCGTTGCCGGTACCTCGGAAGCCGTGCTGATGGTTGAATCGGAAGCCAAAGAGCTGACCGAAGACCAGATGCTGGGTGCGGTACTGTTTGCTCACGACGAGTTCCAGTCCGTGATCAACGCGGTTAAAGAACTGGCTGCCGAAGCTGCCAAACCAACTTGGGCCTGGGCTCCACAGGCTGAAGCCACCGAACTGCTGGGCGCTATCCGCTCCGAGTTCGGTGCTGCCATCTCCGACGCCTACACCATCACCGTCAAGGCCGATCGTTACGCTCGCTTGGGCGAGTTGAAGGACCAGGTTGTGGCCAAGCTGTCCGGTGAAGAAGGCCAGCCTTCCTCCAGCGAAGTAAAAGCGGCGTTCGGCGAAATCGAATACCGCACCGTTCGCGAAAACATCGTTAACGGCAAGCCACGTATCGACGGTCGCGACACTCGCACCGTTCGTCCGCTGAACATCGAAGTCGGCGTTCTGCCGAAGACTCACGGTTCGGCCCTGTTCACCCGTGGTGAAACTCAGGCCCTGGTAGTCGCGACCCTGGGTACCGCCCGTGACGCACAGTTGCTGGACACCCTGGAAGGCGAGAAAAAAGACCCGTTCATGCTGCACTACAACTTCCCTCCGTTCTCGGTGGGCGAGTGCGGTCGCATGGGGGGGGCTGGTCGTCGCGAAATCGGTCACGGCCGTCTGGCCCGCCGTTCGGTCCAGGCCATGCTGCCTGCCGCTGACGTGTTCCCGTACACCATCCGTGTCGTGTCGGAAATCACCGAGTCCAACGGTTCTAGCTCCATGGCTTCCGTTTGCGGTGCTTCCCTGGCACTGATGGACGCCGGTGTGCCGATGAAGGCGCCGGTTGCCGGTATCGCCATGGGCCTGGTTAAAGAAGGCGAGAAGTTCGCCGTCCTGACCGACATCCTGGGCGACGAAGACCACCTGGGCGACATGGACTTCAAGGTAGCCGGTACCGCCAAAGGTGTGACCGCGCTGCAGATGGACATCAAGATCAAGGGCATCACCGAAGAGATCATGGAAATCGCCCTGGGCCAAGCCCTGGAAGCGCGCCTGAACATCCTCGGCCAGATGAACCAGATCATTGGTCAGTCCCGCACCGAGCTGTCGGAAAATGCTCCGACCATGATCGCGATGAAAATCGACACCGACAAAATCCGTGATGTTATCGGTAAAGGCGGCGCGACCATTCGTGCGATCTGCGAAGAAACCAAGGCTTCGATCGATATCGAAGACGACGGCTCGATCAAGATCTTCGGCGAAACCAAGGAAGCGGCTGAAGCAGCACGTCAGCGCGTCCTGGGCATCACTGCCGAGGCCGAGATCGGCAAGATCTACGTCGGTAAGGTTGAGCGCATCGTCGACTTCGGCGCATTCGTCAACATCCTGCCTGGCAAGGACGGTCTGGTGCACATCTCCATGCTGAGCGACGCTCGCGTTGAGAAAGTCACCGACATTCTGAAGGAAGGCCAGGAAGTGGAAGTGCTGGTACTGGACGTGGACAACCGCGGCCGTATCAAGCTGTCCATCAAGGACGTAGCAGCAGCCAAGGCTTCGGGCGTTTAATCACCCCCCAGGCTTCACGCTGAAAAAAAGGACTCTTCGGAGTCCTTTTTTTTGGGATGCAGGAAAGTACCTAAAAATCAGACGCTTAAATGAGAGCAAAAGCCGCAACTTGCATGCAGGCACGGGCGGCATCATGCAAGTTGCACGAATCCGAAATTTTCTATTTTTTATAACTTGTTGTTTATAAAGGATTTTATTGGTGATTCGGACTTGGCACACTGCCTGCAATAACCCTGTTAACGCTGCAGCATCAAGGTTCACACACTGCAGACTTTCAATAAAACAGGAGTTACTCGTATGAAGAAGTTCGCTCTCGCTACTGCTACCGCTCTGACCCTGGCCATGGGTGCTAACGTTGCCTTTGCCCAGACTTCCCAAGCGCCAATGACCCTTGCAGCGGGTGAAGCCACCAAGGCGAAAGAAGCTACTTCCGACACTTGGATCACTACCAAAGTCAAAGCTGACCTGCTGACCGAAAAAGGTATTCCAGGTTCCGACATCAAGGTTGAAACCAATAAAGGCGTGGTTTCCCTTTCTTCTGACGTCGCTATCTCGGACTCGCAAAAAGCGACTGCCGTAGCCATCACCAAAAAAATCAAAGGTGTAACCGCTGTTTCGGCTGACGGCCTGCTGGCTGGCGGCGCGACCAAGGCGGACAACATCGACAAAACCAAAAGCGCAGCAGCAGGCGCTAAAGAGTCCACCTCCGATACCTGGATCACCACCAAAGTAAAAGCTGACCTGGTAACCGAGAAAGGCATTCCTGGTACCGACATCAAAGTCGAAACCAATAAAGGTGTAGTTTCCCTGTCTTCGACCACCCCGGTCACTGAAGCTCAGAAAACTACCGCGGTGAACATCACCAAGAAAATCAAAGGCGTTAAAGCTGTATCGGCCGACGGCCTGAAAGCAGAGTAACCCTTGGAGCTTCGTCTGAACGAGACGGCGGCGGCTTAGGGTGAGTTAGATATCCACCCGATGCACCTCTGGAGTTCATGCGACCGACCACACGGATGTGGTCATTACAGGCCCCGGCACTTGTGTCGGGGCCTGTTCTATTGTGGGCGGTTCCTGCAGGGCTTATTCGGCATCCAGGTGCATTGGCGTAACGACGCGTCCATCTTTCTCCGCCTGGCCCAGATTGGCATCAATGAAGTACACCCGGTCATCTTCCAATTGGCCTTTATCCACCAGGTAATCCTTGATGGTGCTGGCACGGTCCTGGCCAAGTTGGCGTAGCAGTACGTCGCTGCCACTCCAGAATTTGATCACGCCGTCGCGAAGCTTCGCGCTGCGCTCATCGCTGCTCAGGTCCTTCCATTCGGCCGGCGGTTGTTGTTTCAGGCGGGTGCGGTAGATGCCTTCCAGCAAGGGGGCTTTTTCCTTCTCGGGTACGATGAGCAACGACGCCTGGGCGGGTACTTTGTCACCGCGACGTTGAAGAATCTTGTAGTAGTTGTACTGGTATTCACGCTCTAGCCGCTGGGCCGCAAGGAATGGCCCATCGCTGCTGGCTGCGGCGGTGCCTTCAATTTCCAGGCGCAGGGTAGGACGCTCTTTCAGCGCTTTGGCCAGTGTGTTCAAGGCGCTTTCGGCATCCTTGTTCAACTCGCTGGAACCGGCGGCGAACGACACATTACCGAGATCTTCCGAGCCGCCACCGGTCACCAACCCACCGATAAACTTGAACGGCGCCGTTGCTGCGCGTACCACGAGGTTACGCAGGGTCTGCCATACGATCGGCATCACGCTGAATTGCGGGTTGTTCAAGTCACCGGTTACCGGCAATTCGATGGAGATCTTGCCATCACTGTCCTTGAGCAACGCGACGGCCAGGCGAATCGGCAAGTCCACGGCATCGGCGCTGTCGACTTTCTCGCCCAATTGCAATTGCTCAACCACCACCTTGTTCTCGGCCTTCAACTGGCCTTTGGTGATTACGTAGTGCAGGTCGAGGTTCAGTCGTCCCTTGCGGATACGGAAGCCAGCGAACTTGCCGGAATAAGGCGTCAGGGTGGTCAGTTCGACACGCTTGAAGCTGGTAGCAATATCCAGCGCCGCCATCGGGTCGAACGGGTTCACGCTGCCCTTGATAGTCACTGGCGCATAGCGATCAACCTTGCCCTTGATATCGACGCTGGCCGGTTTGGCCTGGCGACTGTCGATAGTGCCGATCTGCCCGTTGAGCTGTTGAATCGCGGTGGCGAAGTTGGGGGTAAGGCTGAAATCGGCAAAATTGGCCGAGCCGTCATTGATCGCAATCTGCCCGATGCGGATGCCCAGGGGCTTGTCCTTGCTGGCGGGTTTGGAACCTTTGTCGGGCGCTTGTGGAATCAGCAGGTCATCCACGTTGGTGGTGCGGTCGTCGTTGATCATGAAGCGCGCATACGGCTGCAGCAGGTTGACCTTGTCGATCGACAGGCTGTCGCCGTGCTGGTAGTTCACGCCTTCGAGCACCAGGCGCTGCCATTTGAGAAAGTCGCGGGTCTTGAGGGTATCCAGGGTGTGCAATTGATCGACCTGAGCCCGGCCGGTGACCTGCAACTTCAGCGGATCGGTGCTTTTGAGGTTCACATCAAGATTGCTGCCGAGCATACCGCTGCGCAGTTCCAGGCGAATGAACGGGCTGATGTAGGACTGGGCCACCCGCAGGTCGATGTCCTGGGTATTCACTTTCAGCCTGGCACTGACCGGGTCGAGGTTGACCTCGCCGGTCGCCTGGAGCTTGCCTTGCTTGCCCACGCCGGAGTCGACCTTCACGGTAAACGGGCTCCGGTTGAGGCTGTCGAAATTCTGCATGTCGACGTTCAACGGGCCGAGTTCCAGCGCTACTGCTGGCTTGGCCTGTCGATCGGCCAGGTGCACCTGGTAGTTACGCAGTTGCACGTCCTTGAGCAGCACTTGCCACGGTTTGCTTGGCGCAGCGGGTTCGGCTTTTGGCGAGTCGGCGGTGGCGGGTGCGTTTTTCGCTTCGGGTGCCTTGGCCGGTTTGCTCGGCTGGCTGGCGAACAGTTTCTGCCAGTCCAGTTGCCCGTCAGCCTCAAGGGCCGCCCAGGTCTCCAGTTTGTTACTGCGGATCTTGCCGACCACCACTTGCTGCTTGGCCAGGTCCACCGTGGTCTCGCTGACGTCCAGGCGCTCCAGGCGCACCAATGGGCGGCCGTCCGGTGCCTTGATGGCAAAGGGCGCGATGCTGGCGGCGGTGTTGGTCAGGTTCAGCTCGGTCTCTTTGGCCAGGCTGAATTTGTACTCGGTGCTGAAGTTGAGCACGCCGTCTTCAAGCACCAGTGGCAGCGCGTCACGTACATAGGGCCACCAGGCTTTCATCTTGCCGTCGGTGACCTTCAACGTGCCTTCGGAGGTGATCGGCACCAGGCTGAAATTGCCTTTCCAGTCGATCTGTCCACCTGCGGGGCCGGCTGCGACCAGGGTCATGTCGGCATTGTCTTCGGGCAGGGTGCTGAGGTTCTTCAGCTCGAAGTCGAGTGTGTCGTAGAGGAATTCGATGGGCTCGCTGGGGCGCAAGTCTTCGAAATGCACATAGCCGCCGGCCAGCTTGATGCTGTCGATACGCAAAGGGAACGGTTTGGCATCCGGATTGGTCGGTGTTGGCTCGCTGGGCGGCAGTTTGAACAACTGCGCCAGGTTGAGTTGGCCGGACTTGTCGAACAGCAGCTCGGTCTTGGGCTTGTCCAGCTGTATATCGGCCAGGTGCAGGGCGCGGGTCCAGAGGCTGTCGATCTGCAGGTTGGCGTAGAGGCGTTCGAACCCGACTTGTTCCTTGCCGGGTTCACCGATCTTCAGGCCCCACAGGGTTAATTCCAGGCTGAACGGGTTGAGCTCGATTCGCTCGATCCGCGCCGGCACCGTGGCGTAATTGGCCAACTGCTGGTTGGCGATGCGAAGGGCGATGCCGGGGAGAATCAAAAAGCCCAGCAAGCTGTACAGGGCAAGGGCGGTCAACAAGGCGCCAGCGGCGCGAATCAATCCTTTGGGCATGGGGCGGCGCCATCTATGTCAAACAGGAGTGCCTTGGAGTATGGCACGGGTTTTCGGTTCCGAAGCGCAAGGGCCTTTGAGAAACGTCTTACAGTTGGAGTATCAGGGTTTTCAGGGGCGGTTGCTGATCCTGGGACGGGAAGTCCGCTCCAGGCGTCATGATTTTCCAGTCACGCACCGGGCGCCCGGCTTTTTCCGCGCAGCGCAGCACCTGTTCGCGCCAATCCTCCATGCTGACTTTCGCCAGGTTGTTGCAGCAGATCAGCACGCCATTGTCAGCGGTGGCCAGCAGGGCTGGCTTGAGCAGGCTCTGGTAGTCGCGCAGCAGGTCGACGGTGCCGAACGCGCTCTTGGCCCAGGCCGGTGGATCCAGCAGCACCAGGTCGTATTGACGTTGCTCCAGGCGCGGATAACTCGGTAGCTTTTGCCCACGGCGCTGTGTGATCGGCAGGCCTGCCAATTGGCGAATCGCCGGGAAGTAGTCGGACTGTACGAACTCCATGCTCGGCAATTGCGGGTTCAGCAAGCCGTTTTCGCGACCGACCGCCAGGTTGCCCTCGGCAAAGTCCAGGTTGCACACCTCGCGGGCGCCACCGGCGGCTGCGCTCAGGCCCACGCCGCAGGTGTAGGCGAACAGGTTGAGCACGCTTTTTCCGGCGCTGTTGGCCTTGACCCAGCCGCGGGTGTTACGCAGGTCGAGGAACAGCAGCGGGTCCTGCCCGGCATGCCGCCCACGCACGCGGTAACTGAGGCCCCACTCGTGGCCAACCAGGTCCTGCAGTGCGGCGGGTTCGGCGCGATACACCGTGTCTTCGCGGTCGATGCGCGAATTGCCACGGGCGCGATCGTTGTACACCAGCAGCAACTCCAGGCCCATGTACTGGTTGACCTGTTGATGCAGGTCCAGCAGGTCGGCGGTTTCCAGGGATTGGTGGAAACTCTGCACCAGCAACTGCGGGCCGTAGCGGTCGATGGTCAGGCCCCCGGCGCCTTCCTGGCTGCCATGGAACAGCCGGTAAAAGTCGGTGCCTTGGGCGTGCAACTCGCTGATCAGGTCTTGGCGATGATCGAGGGCGGCGCGCAGCGCCTGATTCAAGGGAGACATGGGGCGCGCCTTGCTGGGGAATTGAGGGCGCGAAGTTTAACAGCTATGCGCCGTCGCCTACATCAACCCCATCCGGCGATGGGCGCGTTGCACAGAGCCATTGCGCATCGCCCAGCGCAACATCGGGGCACTGCGTTTGACGCCGGCACGGATCATCTGGCGTTGCAGCGGGCTCTGGTGCTGGTCGAGCATCGCGCTGGCCCAATCCGGCAGCAGGTCGATCCCGGCGCGCATCATCAAGCTGCCAAATGGCTTGGCCAGCAGGCTGGGGGAGGGAGCATTCAGCAGTAGCCGCAGCACTTCGCGGCTGCGATCGTCGCACAGCAATTGCGGGCGGATGCGAGCCAGATAATCCGAAACGTCCTGCCGAGAACGCGGAACATGCCGCGCACCCAGCTGTTCAGCGACCAAGGCAATTTCACTGTAGTAACGGTCCTGGTCGCGACCGGACAGGTGCGGGTTGCAATAACGCAAGTGAGCGGCCAGGAAGTGACTGACCTCCGCCACATGCACCCAGGTCAGCAATTCCGGGTCGCTGGCCGCATAAGGCCGGCCATCCGGGGCGTGGCCGACCACCTGCAAGTGAATGGTGCGGACTTTTTCGATCAGCCATTCGGCGTCTCTGCGCGAGCCGAACGTCGTGCCCGAAATGAACTGCGAGGTCCGCCGCAAGCGCCCAAGCATGTCCTGGCGAAAGTTGGAATGGTCCCACACGCCCGCCAGGGCCAGCGGATGCAAGGCTTGCAGCATCAAGGCGCTGATGCCGCCGATGAGCATGCTGCTGAAGTCGCCATGCACTTGCCAACTCACCGAGTCGGGCCCGAACAAGCCTGGGTCGCCCTTGGGGTTTTCCAGGTCCAGTTGGCCCAGCGACAGGCCGGTCAGGCTCATCAACTGGGTTTCGATACGGCTGCGGATAAATTCCATGGCGACGTGGGGTTTCCTATCGGTTCAGGCGTTTGTCGATCAAACCGTCGACCACGCTCGGATCGGCCAGGGTCGAGGTGTCACCCAGGCTGTCCAGTTCGTTGCAGGCAATTTTGCGCAAGATCCTGCGCATGATTTTGCCGGAACGGGTTTTCGGCAAGGCCGGGGCCCATTGGATCAGTTCCGGCTTGGCGAAGCTGCCAATTTCTTTGCTGACCAGATCCAGCAGGTGTTTTTTTAACGCATCGCTGGGTTCCACGCCATTCATGGGGGTGACAAAGGCATAGATGCCCTGGCCTTTGACATCATGGGGATAGCCCACCACGGCGGCCTCGGCCACCTGGTCGTGCAGCACCAGGGCGCTTTCTACCTCGGCAGTGCCGATGCGATGGCCTGACACGTTGATCACATCGTCGATGCGCCCGGTGTTCCAATAATCGCCGTCTTCATCGCGGCGTGCGCCGTCACCGGTGAAGTAGTAGCCGGGGTAGGGTTTGAAGTAGGTGTCGACCATGCGCTGCGGATCGCCGTACACACTGCGGATCTGCCCCGGCCAGCTGGCTTTGATCGCCAGTACGCCACTGCCGGCGCCGCTGAATTCCTTGCCGTGTTCATCGAGGAGTACCGGCTGTACGCCGAACATTGGCTGGGTCGCGCACCCTGGCTTGATTCGCTGGGCGCTGACCAGTGGGCTGAGCATGATGCCGCCGGTCTCGGTCTGCCACCAGGTATCCACAATCGGGCAGCGCTGTTCGCCCACGGCATTGAAGTACCAGTCCCAGGCCTCCGGGTTGATCGGTTCGCCGACGCTGCCCAGCAGGCGCAGGCTGGCGCGCGAGGTATTTTCCAGCGGGCCGTGGCCTTCGCGCATCAGCGCACGCAGGGCGGTGGGCGCGGTGTAGAAGATGTTGACCTGGTGCTTGTCGATCACCTGCCAGAAGCGCGAACTGTCCGGATAGCTCGGCACGCCTTCGAACATCAGCGAGGTCGCGCCATTGGCCAGTGGGCCGTACACGATGTAACTGTGGCCGGTGACCCAGCCCACATCGGCGGTGCACCAGAACACTTCGCCGTCGCGGTAGTCGAGTACGTACTTGAAGGTCATCGCCGCTTGCAGCAGGTAGCCGCCGGTGGTGTGCAGCACGCCCTTGGGTTTGCCGGTACTGCCGGAGGTGTAGAGGATGAAGAGCGGGTCTTCGGCGTCCATCGGCTCGGGCGGGCAGTCGCTGCTGGCCGCATCCAGGGCTTGTTGATACTTGAAGTCGCGACCTTCGCTCCAGTCAACGGTCGCTCCGGTGCGCTCCACTACCAGCACCGTGCTCACATTCGGACAACTGGCCAGGGCCTTGTCGACATTCTGCTTCAGTGCAACGGGCTTGCCGCCGCGCACGCCTTCGTCTGCGGTGATCACCGTGCGGCAGTCGGCATCGAGAATACGGTCACGCAAGGCATCCGGCGAGAAACCACCAAACACCACGGAGTGCACCGCGCCAATCCGTGTGCAGGCGAGCATGGCGTAGGCGGCCTCCGGGATCATCGGCATGTAGATGCATACCCGGTCGCCTTTCTTCACGCCACGGCTTTTCAGCACATTGGCCAGGCGGCTGACGTTCTGGTGCAGTTGGTGGTAGGTGATTTTTGAAGATTTTGCCGGATCATCGCCTTCCCAGATGAAGGCCGGCTGATCGGCGCGTTGCGCCAGGTGACGGTCGATGCAGTTGTAGCTGACGTTGAGTTGACCACCGGCAAACCATTGGGCGGTGCCGGTGTGGATGTCTGAGCGTTGAACGGTGTGCCAGGGGGTTATCCAGTCGAGAAAGCGCTCGGCCTGTTCAGCCCAGAAGGTATCCGGCTGTTCGATGGATTGGCGGTAGAGGCGCTGATAGTCCTCTTGACTGAGTTGCGCAGCCCGGCGGACGGCATCGGCGGTGGGGAACGTGCTGATATCGAACATGAGCGATCCTTATTCTTGTTTTTGCGACAAGTCATAAAGATGCACCCGGCAGGGGTAGGGTTCAAGGCCAACCTCCAAATGGACGTTGGCCTTGCAAAACCTGGATCAGCCGCGGTGACGACCGCGGAAGTAATTGATCAGGCCCTGGGTCGAAGCGTCCTCGGCCGAGGTCTCTTCGGCGCCGGTCAGGCGGTTGTAGACGCCCTTGCCCAGTTCCTTGCCCAGCTCCACACCCCATTGGTCGAAGGCGTTGATACCCCAAATCACGCTCTGTACGAACACTTTGTGCTCATACATGGCTACCAGGGCACCCAGGCGACGCGGGCTGATGCGTTCGACCACGAGGGTGTTGCTCGGGCGGTTGCCCGGAATCACCTTGTGCGGTGCCAGCTTCTGCACTTCGTCTTCCGGGATACCTTTGTCGCGCAGCTCGGCTTCCGCTTCGGCGCGGGTCTTGCCGAGCATCAGCGCCTGGCTCTGGGACAGGCAGTTGGCGTACAGCCATTGATGGTGGTCGGACACCGGGTTGAAGCTGACGATCGGCACGATAAAGTCGGCCGGGATCAGTTGGGTCCCCTGGTGCAGCAACTGGTGGTAAGCGTGCTGGCCGTTGCAGCCAACGCCGCCCCAGATCACCGGGCCGGTATCGGTAGCGACGGGCGTACCGTCCTGGCGCACGCTCTTGCCGTTGGATTCCATGTCCAGCTGTTGCAAGTGTTTAGTGATGTTACGCAGGTAGTGGTCGTACGGCAGGATCGCGTGGCTCTGCGCGCCCCAGAAGTTGCCGTACCACACGCCCAGCAAGCCCAGCAGCACCGGCATGTTCTGTTCGAACGGGGCGTTCTGGAAATGCTGGTCCATGGTGTAGGCACCGGACAGCAGTTCCTTGAAGTTGGACATGCCGATGGCCAGGGCGATCGGCAAGCCGATGGCCGACCATAGCGAGTAACGGCCGCCGACCCAATCCCACATCGGGAAGATGTTTTCTTCGCGAATTCCGAAGGCCACGGCCGCCGCGTTGTTGCTCGACACGGCGATGAAGTGGCGATACAGCTCGGCTTCCGAGCCACCCTGGGCCAGGTACCAGGCACGGGCGGCCTGGGCGTTTTTCAGGGTTTCGAGGGTGTTGAAGGATTTCGACGAGACGATGAACAGCGTGGTCTCGGCGCGCAGCTTCAGGGTCAGCTCGTGGAACTCGCTGCCGTCGATGTTCGCCAGGTAGTGGCAGCGCACGCCTTTGTGGGCGTAGGACAGCAGCGCTTCGGAGACCAGCTCCGGGCCGAGGAACGAGCCACCGATACCGATGTTCACCACGTCGGTGATCGGCTTCTCGGTGTAGCCACGCCACAGGCCGTCGTGGATGCGGCCGACCAGGTCGGTGATCTGGTTCAGCACTTTGTGCACGTCCGGCATGATGTTCACGCCGTTGACCGACAGCTTGTCACCCACCGGACGGCGCAGTGCGGTGTGCAGCGCTGGGCGGCCTTCCGACGAGTTGACCGGTTCGCCTTTGTACAGCGCGTCAATGGCTTCCTTGAGGTGGACCTCTTTGGCGAGGTTTACCAGCAGGTCACGGGTTTCGCCGGTGATCAGGTTTTTCGAGTAATCGAGGAAAAGTCCGCAGCTGCTCAAGGTGAACTGGGAAAAACGCTGAGGATCGGCATTGAACGCTTCGCGCATGCTGAAATCCTGCATGGCTTGGCGATGTTGATTGAGCGCTTGCCAGGCGGGCAGAGCGGTAACGTCATGAGGGGTGCGGTAGTACGCCATCGCTGCGGGTTTCCTTTTATTACGGGGACTGCCTTTAGGACACTTATTTGCCTGGAACATCCAGTCTTTGATCAAGCAATGGGTTCCAGACAGCGCTAACCATAGCGCAGGGCGATTACATTAAACCTAGCGTGTCGATATGTCTTGGCTTTGTCTGCGCTAAGGCCGGTACTTTTTTATACCGGCACTTTTTATTTATGCAGTGAGGAGGGCAACTGGAAGGGTCAGTCGAGGATCAGATGCAGGTTATCGATGAGACGGGTGGCCCCCAAGTAGGCGGCGACCAGGATCACGATATCCCGATCTTCGGCCGTGGCCGGGCGCAAATGCACGCCTTGGCGCACTTCGAGGTAGTCCAGGCGCAGCCCGGCGGCTTCGATCTGGCGGACCTGTTCGGCGCGCAGCTTGGCGAAGTCATGGTCACCGGCCTTGATCGCAGCGCCTATCTGGCTGAGGCTGCGGTACAGCACCGGCGCAATGGCGCGCTGTTCGTCGCTGAGGTAGCCGTTGCGCGACGACAGCGCCAGGCCGTCGTCGGCGCGCACGGTGGGCTCGCCGATGATCTGGATCGGCATGTTCAGGTCATGCACCATGGCGCGGATCACGGCCAGTTGCTGGTAATCCTTCTGCCCAAACACGGCCATGTCCGGCTGCACCATGTTGAACAGCTTGCTGACCACCGTCGCCACGCCTTCGAAATGCCCGGGACGGCTGGCGCCGCACAGGCCTTCGGACAGTTGCGGCACGCTGACACGGGTCTGGCCGGTCATGCCGCCGGGGTACATTTCCTCGACGGTAGGTGCGAACAGCAGGTTGCAGCCGGCCTGCAGCAACTTTTCCTGATCGGCGGCCAGGGTGCGGGGGTATTTGTCCAGGTCTTCGCCGGCGCCAAATTGCAGCGGGTTGACGAAGATGCTGGCGACCACGAAATCCGCCTGCTGGGCGGCCTTGGTCACCAGGGTGGCGTGGCCGCTGTGCAGGTTGCCCATGGTCGGCACAAAGCCGATACGCTTGCCGGCGCTGCGGGCATGGGTTACGGCGGCCCGCAGTTCACGTACGGTTTTAACGGTGTTCATGCAGAGAACCCATGTTCGGCGGCCGGGAAAGTCACGCCTTTGACTTCGGCGACGTAGGCGCTCAAGGCGTCATGGATGCTGCTCTGGCCAGCCATGAAGTTCTTCACGAACTTAGGCACACGACCGCTGATCGACAGGCCGAGCATGTCATGCAGCACCAGCACCTGGCCATCGGTGGCCGAACCTGCGCCGATACCGATTACTGGCACTTTCACGGCCTGGGTGATTTCTGCCGCCAACTCGCTCGGCACACATTCGAGCAGGATCATGGCCGCGCCGGCCTGTTCCAGGGCGATGGCGTCCGCACGCATCTGGCGCGCCTGGGCCTCATTCCGGCCCTGGACCTTATAGCCGCCAAGGATGTTCACCGACTGCGGCGTCAGGCCCATGTGCACACATACCGGCACGCCGCGTTCCGCGAGCAGGCGGATCGACTCGGCGAGCCATAACGCGCCTTCAATTTTGATCATGTGCGCGCCGGCTTGCATCAGCTTGCCGGCATTCTGGAAGGTCTGTTCGAGCGTCGCGTAACCCATGAACGGCAGGTCGGCGATGATGAAGGCGCCATCGTTACCGCGCTTGACGCTGGCGGTGTGGTACGCAAGTTCATCGGTGGTGACGGGCAGGGTGCTGTCATTCCCTTGAAGAACCATGCCCAGGGAGTCGCCCACCAGCAGCACTTCAACCCCGGCCTGGCAACTGGCGTGGGCGAACGTGGCGTCGTAGCAGGTCAGCATGGCGATTTTTTCACCTTTGAGCTTGAGGCTCTGCAAGGTGGTCAGGGTAATGTCTGGCATGAAAAGGGTCCTCGTTCAGGCGCTTGGAAACAGCGAGTAACGCGCGTGAGTCTTCGTTTATACAGGCGCACTGTCTTGAGAGCAGTGCTTATAAGGCCTGGATTGCGCCCTTCAGCGCCGGGTTGGCGGCAGCGGGACGCCTATAGTCGTGAGGAGGACACGGGAAGTCAATTGGATGTGTTACCGCATTGTTACGATGGCGGTGTTACCGCTGTTACTGACGCGATTCAGCAACGGTGAGCCGTTCAAGACCGACAAACGGGCAGGCTTCAAGCAGTTCGTTGAGGGTTTGGCCATCGGGTAACGCCAGGCTGGCGGGCGCCAGTTCGGCCAACGGGTACAGCACAAAAGCCCTCAGGTGCATCTGGTAGTGCGGCACCTTGAGACGCGGTTCGTCGATCAGGCGATCGCCAAACAGCAGGATGTCCAGGTCAAGCGTGCGCGGGCCCCAGCGCTCGAGGCGTTCGCGGCCCTGGTCGTTCTCGATGGCTTGCAGCGCATCCAGCAGCTCAAGAGGGGCGAGGTTACTGTCAAGGGCGGCCACTGCATTGGTATAGCGCGGTTGGCCCGGGAGCAGGGAGTCACTTTGATAGAAGGCAGAGACACCGGCGACGTGCGTGCCGGGCAATTGCGCCAGTGCTTCGATAGCGCTGCGCAATTGCTGATCCGGGGCCGCCAGGTTGCTGCCCATGCCGATGTAGATGCGTTCCACGCTTATTCGCCCGAGGCGTCGGCCGCGCTGCGCTTGCGCTTGCTGCTGCTGCGGCGACGCTTCTTCGGCCCGGCGCCTTCGCCATCGCCTTTGCTGCCGAGGTCACGGATCATGTCGCGGCGTTCGCTGTCATTGGCGTCCTGGTAGTCGGTCCACCATTCGCCCAGGCCGTCGGTCTGCTCGCCGGCGCTCTCACGCAACAAAAGGAAGTCGTAGCCGGCGCGGAAACGCGGGTTGTCCAGCAACAGGTCGGCACGTTTGCCACTGCGACGTGGCAGGCGCTCCTGCATGTCCCAGATCTCACGGATCGGTATGGTGAACCGTTTGGGAATGGCGATGCGCTGGCACTGCTCGGCGATCAGCTCATGGGCGGCTTCCTGCATGGCCGGGATCGGCGGCATGCCACGCTCCTGCAGGCGCAGCACGCGCTTGGGCAGGGCCGGCCACAACAGGGCGGCAAACAGGAACGCCGGGGTGACCGGCTTATTCTGCTTGATGCGCAGGTCGGTGTTGATCAGTGCTTCGCTGATCAGGGTGTGGGTGTACGTCGGGTTGTATTCCAGCGCCTCGGCGCTGGCCGGGAACAGTGGGTCGAATAACTGCAGGTCGACGAGCATTTCGAAGGTGTCGGCGGCGTAGCCCGAGAGGAACAGCTTCAACACTTCTTCGAACAGGCGCGCCGAAGGGATCTCCCGCAGCATCGGTGCCAGTTCGCGAATCGGCGCGGCGGTGTGTTTCTCGATGCCGAAGTTGAGCTTGGCGGCAAAACGCACTGCACGCAGCATGCGCACCGGATCTTCCTGGTAGCGCTGGACCGGGTCACCGATCAGGCGGATCAGGTTGTTGCGGATATCGTGTACGCCATTGGCGTAATCGAGAATGCGCTCGCTGACCGGATCGTAATACAAGGCATTGATGGTGAAGTCGCGGCGCTGCGCGTCTTCCTCGAGGGTACCATAGACGTTGTCACGCAGGATGCGCCCGCTTTCGTTGCGGGAAGACTGATTGGTGTCTTCCTCTTCATCGTTTTGCGGGTGGCCGGCGCGGAACGTCGCAACTTCGATGATTTCGCGACCGAAGTGGATATGCACCAGCTTGAAGCGCCGGCCGATGATCCGCGCATTGCGAAATTCGGCACGCACTTGCTCAGGCGTGGCGCTGGTGGCGACGTCGAAGTCCTTGGGCGTGATATTGAGCAGCATGTCGCGTACACAACCGCCCACCAGATAAGCCTGGTAACCGGCGTTCTGCAAACGTTCGACGATATTCACGGCATAACGGCTGAATTGAGCGCGTTGCAGCGAATGCTGGCTGCTGTTGAGCACTTCAGGCGTGCTGCGTTTGTGTTGCGTACGACGCAAGGGAGAACGGAATGACTGGAACAACTTCTTCAGCATGGGATGCACTGTTTGAAGGAATGTTCGGCCATAACGAAGAATGACCGCATGATGGGCGGGGATTCTAGCATTTAGTCAGGGGATGGTGTAGGAACAAGCTGCAAGCCCCAAGCCAAAAGCTTCAAGAGGTTGCTGGGTGGTCAAATGGCGGAAACTACAAGGGGAGCCGAAGCTCCCCCAGAAGTAGTTGCGTGCTCTATTTTTATTATGGATTGCGGGCTTCTTGTTTTTGTTGATCGCCCTCGCCATGAAGCTTCACCTTCATGACACTCCCAATCGGGAGTCAAGAGCAAACGGATTGCTTTGGTCGCTGTGTTGCTGATCTACGATCCAACCAGTTCAGGCTCTGCCTTAGGGCAGTTTTTGTTGTTCTCGGCCTGGTTGCGGGGCAAGCCCCAAATGCAACGCCTCTCCAAAAGAATCAGTTAGCTGCGCCTCCGCCGTGTTGTTTTTGTTATGCGTGAGTCGATTCGTCTTATTTTTATTGTCTTGTACAAAGCTTGTTATTGTTTTTGTACTAAGCATATAGCAGGGTGCGTGCCAACTTTTGCACCGCCCAGCAAAACCGGGGGGTGGAGGTGGTATCGGGCTTTTGACGGCCCAAAAAAAACCGGGGCTTCGTTACCGTAAGCCCCGGCTTTTGTTACGCGAAATATCCGCGGTAACAGTTTTTTCACATCTGCGGGTGTTACCTGTGGGGGCGCCCCCTCAACTCTCGCTGGCCACGCCGGTCTTGCGCCGTGGAATGCCCAGGCGCTGGCGACGTTCCCACAGGCATTTACGGCTCACGCCCAGCTTGCGCGCCAGTTCGGTCTCGGTCATATGGTCCTGGTGCTCAAGGACGAAATGCTGGAAGTAATCTTCCAGTGACAGATCTTCCGTCGGCTCGTGGCTGGTGTTGCTACCGCCGCCCTGTTGTGGGGCCAGGCCGATGAAGTCGTCGTCCTCCAGATCGCTCAGCTCAATGTCGATACCCAGCAGCTCGGCGGAAATCTCCGGGCTCTCCGACAGGATCACCGCACGCTCGACCGCATTTTCCAGCTCCCGCACGTTACCCGGCCACGAGTAATGCCGAATCGCCTGCTCGGCGTCCGGGGCAAACTTCAGGTCGGTACGGTTGATGCGCGCGCTCTGGCGCAGCAAGAAGGCGTTGGCGATCTCGTTGACGTCGGCGCCACGCTCACGCAGGGCCGGCAACTTGAGGGCGATCACGTGCAGGCGGTAATACAAGTCTTCACGGAACTGGCCGATCTTGGCCAGGCTCTTCAGGTCCCGGTGGGTCGCGGCAATCAGTCGAACATCGACCTTCTGCGATTGCACCGAGCCCACACGGCGAATCTCGCCTTCCTGCAACACGCGCAGTAACCGCGCCTGGGCTTCCAGAGGCAGTTCGCCGATTTCGTCGAGGAACAGCGTGCCGCCGTCCGCCGCTTCCACCAGGCCAGCCCGCCCGGCGCTGGCGCCGGTAAACGCGCCTTTTTCGTGGCCGAACAGTTCGGACTCGATCAGGGATTCAGGGATCGCCGCGCAGTTCACCGAGATCATCGGCGCCTTGGCACGCTTGGACAGGTTGTGCAGGGCGCGGGCCACCAGTTCTTTACCGGTGCCAGACTCGCCCTGGATCAATACATTGGAGTCGGTGGGCGCGACTTTGCGGATCTTGCTGTACAGGTCCTGCATGGGTGGGCAGGAGCCGATGATGCCGATCTCGCCGTTGCTGTTGTCGACGCCTGGCTTGTCATTGGTTTTGCTCGCCGGTCGTTGCTCGGTCGGCGCGCTGCTGGCCGACTGGCGGTCGCGCAGGATACGGGCCACCGCCTGGAGCATCTCGTCATGGTCGAATGGCTTGGCGATGTAATCCACCGCGCCCATCTTCATGGAGTCCACCGCCGACCGCAGGCTGGCGTAGCTGGTCATGATCAGCACCGGAGTGCCCTGGCCCAGCTTGATCAACTCGGTACCAGGCGCGCCAGGCAGGCGCAGGTCGCTGACAATCAGGTCGAACGTGGGAATGCTGAACCGCTCCTGGGCTTCCTGCACCGAGCCGGCTTCGCTGACCTGGTACTGATTTCGTTCAAGCAGGCGACGCAAGGCAGAGCGGATAATGGTTTCGTCTTCGACGATCAAAATGTGCGGCATTGATTCAATTCTCTCGACGGTCTCAGTTCACAGCGGACGTCGCTTCGACATGACGCGGCAAGGTCACCCGAATACGGGTGCCGCGTTGGCTTTCGGTGTCAGCCGGGCTGTCGATGGTGATTTGTCCATAATGCTCTTCAACGATGGAATAGACCAGTGCAAGGCCCAGACCGGTACCTTCACCTGGGTCCTTGGTGGTGAAGAAGGGTTCGAACAATCGGTCCATGATGTTCTGTGGAATACCGCTGCCTTCATCTTCGACGATCAGATCGACCGTATGTTCGAAAGCCTCGGTCTTGACGCGCACCGCACCGCCGGCCGGGGTGGCGTCACGGGCGTTGGACAGCAGATTGATCAGCACCTGGGCGAGGCGTTGGGAGTCGCCGTCGACCCAATGGTCGGGGTCGCATAAATTGAAGAACTGTACTTCGAAATTGCGCCGGTTCAAGGCCAGCAGCCCAATGGCGTCCTGTGCCACCTCGGCCAGGCACACGGCTTCGTCGTGGTTCTGGTGGGCGCCTGCGTGGGCAAAGCTCATCAGCGACTGCACGATGCGCGAAACACGCTTGGTCTGTTCGAGGATCTGCCCGCTGATTTCGGTGATTTCGCCGTCGTCTTCACGCTCTTCCCGCAGGTTCTGCGCCAGGCAGGCAATACCGGTGATCGGATTGCCGATTTCATGGGCCACGCCCGCCGCCAACCGGCCGATACTGGCCAGGCGCTCGGAGTGCACCAGCTTGTCTTCGAGCATCTGGGTTTCGGTCAGGTCTTCCACCAGCAGCACCAGACCACTGTTACCGGGGGCCAGGGGTTCGTCGATGGCGGCTTTGTGCAGGTTGAGCCAGCGGGTCTGGCCGTCAAGGGCCAGGTGCTGCTTGTGCAGGTGTTCGTCGGGCAGGTTGATGAAGCCTTGCAACAGTTCTTTCCAAGGCTCGCCCAGTGTATTCAGGCGTGAGCCGACTACGCGTTGCGCCGCGATACCGGTGAGTTCTTCCATGGCCTTGTTCCACATCAGGATCTCTTGATCCTTGGCCAGGGAGCAGACGCCCATCGGGAGTTCCTGCAGGGTCTGGCGGTGGTAGCGACGCAGGGCATCGAGTTCGGCGGCCAGGCCTGTGAGGCGGGAGTGGTAGTCCTCCAGCCGGCTTTCGATGAAATGGATGTCTTCGGTCACGTAGTTTTCGCCGCCGGCCTTGTAGGGCAGGAAGGTTTCCACCATGTCCTGGGACACGCTCGGCCCCATCAATCCGGACAGGTTGGCTTCGATACGGTCACGCAGGCGGCGCAGGGCGTACGGGCGGCGCTCATCGAACGGCAGGTAGAGATCGCGCAGCGCCTGCTCGACTTCCTTCTGTGCCGCCTTGGCACCCAACGGCTTGGCCAGTTGCGTGGCGAATTCCTGGGGTGAGGCGGCATGCAATTCACGTCGTTGCGGACGGCGTACGTTATCCACCGCGCAGGCTTCGGCGGCGCTGGTTTCTTCCGGGCTGGCGTTGGTAAACAGTGAGATCAGGGTGAACATCAAGACGTTGGCGGCCAGCGACGCAATCGCGGCCATGTGCCAACTGGTGTCATCCAGCACGTAGATCATGTTCAGCAACGGGATGTAGAAGCCCTGCAGGTTGCCGACCAGCGGCAGCAGCATGGTCACGACCCACACCAAGATCCCCGCCAGCAGCCCGGCGATGAAGCCACGCCGATTGGCGGTCGGCCAATACAGTACCGACAGCACGCCCGGCAGGAACTGCAAGGTGGCGACAAATGCAACGATCCCCAGGTTGGCCAGGTCTTGACCCGCGCCCAGCAGCAGGTAGAAACCATAGCCGGCCATGATGATCGCGACGATCAGCGCGCGCCGTGTCCATTTCAGCCAGCGGTAGATATTGCCCTCGGCCGGTGGTTGGTACAGCGGTAACACCAGGTGGTTGAGTGCCATCCCCGAGAGGGCCAGGGTGGTCACGATGATCAACCCGCTGGCAGCCGATAGCCCCCCGACGTACGCCAATAGCGCCAAGGCCGGGCTATTCGCGGCTATGCCGATGCCCAGGGTGAAATACTCAGGATTGGTGGTGGCCCCCAGTTTCAGACCGGCCCACAGGATCAGCGGCACCGCCAGGCTCATCAACAGCAGGAACAACGGCAAACCCCAGCTGGCGCTGACCAGCGAGCGCGGGTTGAGGTTTTCGGTAAAGGTCATGTGGTACATGTGCGGCATCACGATTGCCGAGGCGAAGAACACCAGCAGCAGTGTGCGCCAGGGGCCTTCCTGCAATGGCGTATGCAGGGCGGCGAGGGCGGTCTGGTTCTGCAGCAGCCACAGTTCCAGCTGTTGCGGGCCGTCGAACACGCCGTAGAGCGCGTACAGGCCAACGCCGCCGATGGCGATCAGCTTGATCACCGACTCGAAGGCAATCGCGAACACCAGGCCCTCGTGCTTCTCGCGGGTGGCGATATGGCGTGAGCCGAAGAAAATCGTGAACAGTGTGATCAGCGCGCAGAAGGCCAGGGCCACCCGATGTTGCACCGGTTCGCGGGTCAGGATGCTGATGGAGTCCGCCACCGCCTGGATTTGCAGGGCCAGCAACGGCAGCACGCCGATCAGCATGAACATGGTGGTCAGCGCGCCGGCCCAGGTGCTGCGAAAGCGGAAGGCGAACAGGTCGGCCAGGGAGGACAGCTGGTAGGTGCGGGTGATCTTCAGGATCGGGTACAGCAGCACCGGTGCCAGCAGAAACGCACCGGATACCCCGAGGTAGCTGGAAAGAAAACCGTAACCGTATTGATAGGCCAGGCCTACGGTGCCATAGAACGCCCAGGCGCTGGCGTAAACGCCAAGGGACAAGGTGTAGGTCAGCGGATGGCGAATGATCGCCCGCGGAATCATTCCACGCTCACTGATCCAGGCCACCCCGAACAGCGCGGCCAGGTAGGCGGCGCTGATCAGCAGCATCTGGGTGAGGCTAAAGCTCATCGGCATCTTTTTGGCTCTGCAGGATGAAAGTCACGACGATCAGGATCAGCCACAGCAGATAAGGGCGATACCAGGCGCCCGTGGCGTCGATCCACCAATCCATGATGGCGGGGGAAAACAGGTAGATCCCGACGACCAGCAGCAGGACCAATCGATAGATGTACATGTTGGCCTCTGATTGAAAAACTGCGGCGATGGTAACGGATGCCGGCCAAGCTGCAAGCGCCTTCAGCTCAATTGCACTTCTGCCAGCGTGAGTCTGTGCGGTATCCGCGTGGCGTCCCAGTGCTGGATGCCCCAATCCAGCAGTTCCCGTGGGCTGGCGTGGAGCAGCTCGTCACCGGGTTGCTGCCCGAGGGCGCGCAGGGCCCTTAATAGCAAAGGCGTGGCCTGGTCGGGTGTCAACGGCGGGGAACGATAGGATTTGCCCAATTTGTTACCGTCCGGCTGGACGATCAGTGGCACATGCAGGTAGCGCGGTTGGCGCAGGCCGAGCAGTTCCTGCAGGTAGAGCTGGCGCGGCGTGGAGTCGAGCAGGTCTGCACCGCGCACGATATCGGTAACACCTTGCCACGCATCGTCGAGGACGACTGCCAATTGATAAGCATAGAGGCCATCGCGGCGACGGATGACGAAATCGCCTACATCGCGACCCAGGTGCTGTCGGAATTCACCCTGGACGCGGTCGGTAAAGTGGTAAGCAAGCTCAGGAACACGCAAACGAATGGCGGCATCTTGCTGATCGTGGCCGGCATTGCGACACAGGCCCGGGTAGATGCCGTTGTAGGCCTCCAGTTGTTTACGTGAGCAAGTGCAGGCGTAGGCGAGGCCGTGGTTGAACATATCGTTCAGTACTTTGGCATAGGCTTCGTGCCGTTCGCTTTGTCGGACCAGTTCGCCGTCCCACTCAAACCCGTAGCTTTCCAGTGCATGCAGGATCGCTGCCTGGGCGCCGGGCTCTTCGCGCGGCGGGTCGAGGTCTTCCATGCGCATCAGCCAGCGGCCGTGGTTGGCGCGGGCGTCGAGGTAGGAGGCGAGCGCGGCGACCAGTGAGCCGAAATGCAAGTGGCCGCTGGGCGTTGGGGCAAAACGCCCGATATAGATAGAGGCTGTCATGGGCCGGATACTACTGGAAATTCGGTAAACGCCAGCAACAAAAATGGGGCGTTCGCACGCCCCATTCGTTCAGCTCGGCTGGATTACTTGCCGACCTGTTTTTCCTTGATTTCGGCCAAGGTCTTGCAGTCTACGCAGAGGTCCGCGGTTGGGCGGGCTTCCAGGCGACGAATACCAATCTCGACACCGCAGGATTCGCACCAGCCGTATTCTTCGTCCTTGATCAGCTGCAGCGTCTTGTCGATCTTCTTGATCAACTTGCGCTCGCGATCACGGGCGCGCAGTTCCAGGGCGAATTCTTCTTCCTGGCTCGCGCGGTCGGCCGGGTCAGGGAAGTTGGCTGCTTCGTCCTTCATATGGTCAACCGTGCGGTCGACTTCCTGCATCAAGTCCTGTTTCCACTTGTTCAGGATCTTGGTGAAGTGCTCGCGCATGGGCTCGCCCATGTACTCCTCACCTTTCGTCTCTACGTAAGGTTCGAAGCCGTTGAGGCCTTGAGTCTGCTGTTGCTTTGCTTGGGTGGACATGAATAGACCGCCTCTCACTCTTCTAATCCATTGCGCAGGATTGCAACGTCACCGACACCTGCCGGCCCTGCGGCTGCAAGCGGGCGAACTTACCAGATAGATTCGGGGTGCGCCACTCCCGGTTGTCGAGGCCCACGGCAAAGGGGTTGCAAACTGCGACTGCCCGCCATTGCTGGGTATGTGTTGCCTCGAATGTAGATTTTAGTCGGTTTGCAGGCGCTTGCTCGGACTGCACATGCCGCCGGGCAGGCAATAGAACATGTTTTACGGCGCGGGTTCGGTAGAATCCAGATTTTGTCCTCACCGTTAAGGAAGGCTAATGGCCCAGCCCTACAGTGCGCGCAGTCGCGCCATCGAACCTTTTCATGTCATGGCATTGCTGGCGCGGGCCAATGAGCTGCAGGCCGCCGGCCATGACGTGATTCACCTGGAAATCGGCGAACCGGATTTCACCACCGCCGAGCCGATCATCCAGGCCGGCCAGGCGGCATTGGCCAATGGTAAGACCCGTTACACTGCAGCCCGTGGCCTGCCAGAGTTGCGCGAAGCCATCAGCGGTTTTTATCAGCAGCGTTACGGCTTGAACGTGGATCCCGAGCGCATTCTGATCACTCCTGGCGGGTCCGGCGCGTTGCTGCTGGCCAGCAGCCTGCTGGTTGACCCGGGCAAGCATTGGCTGCTCGCAGACCCTGGTTACCCCTGCAATCGCCACTTCCTGCGCCTGGTAGAGGGCGCGGCGCAACTGGTGCCGGTAGGCCCGGAGGTGCGCTATCAGTTGACCGCCGACCTGGTGGCCAGGCACTGGGATCAGGACAGTGTGGGCGCGCTGGTGGCCTCGCCAGCCAACCCGACGGGGACGATCCTCACCCGTGACGAATTGGCCGGGCTTTCTGCGGCCATCAAGGCGCGCAACGGCCACCTTGTGGTGGATGAGATCTACCATGGCCTCACTTACGGCACCGACGCAGCCAGCGTGCTGGAAGTCGACGACGACGCCTTCGTCCTCAATAGTTTTTCCAAGTATTTCGGCATGACCGGCTGGCGTCTGGGGTGGCTGGTTGCACCCCCGGCGGCAGTGGGCGAGTTGGAGAAGTTGGCGCAAAACCTCTACATCAGTGCTCCTAGCATGGCCCAACACGCGGCGCTGGCGTGTTTCACCCCACAGACCCTGAGCATTCTCGAAGAGCGTCGTGCCGAATTCGGTCGCCGTCGCGACTTCCTGTTGCCCGCCCTGCGCGAGCTGGGGTTTGGCATCGCCGTTGAGCCGGAGGGGGCGTTCTACTTGTACGCCGATATCAGCGCATTTGGCGGTGATGCCTTCGCATTCTGCCGCCATTTTCTCGAAACCGAGCATGTGGCTTTTACGCCTGGCTTGGACTTTGGCCGCTACCAGGCCGGTCATCATGTGCGTTTTGCCTACACGCAGAACCTCGATCGGCTACAAGAAGCGGTGGAGCGGATCGCCCGTGGTCTGCGGAGCTGGCAAGGCTGATGCGCTTTAATCCTCCCCTTGAAGAAGCGCGACTGATTCGCCGCTACAAGCGTTTTCTCACCGATATCGAGACCGTTACCGGCGAGTTGCTGACCATTCATTGCCCCAACACGGGCTCAATGCTCAATTGCATGGTGGAAGGTGGGCAGGTCTGGTTCAGCCGCTCCAATGACCCCAAGCGCAAATTGCCCGGCACCTGGGAAATCGCCGAGACGCCCCAGGGCCGGTTGGCCTGTGTGAACACGGCGCGCGCCAATCAATTGGTCGAGGAGGCGCTGCATGCAGGGGTGATCACTGAGCTCAATGGCTTTACCGCGTTGAAACGCGAAGTGCCTTACGGCCAGGAGAAAAGCCGCATCGACTTTCGCCTGGATTATCCCGACGGCGCGGCCTATGTCGAAGTCAAAAGTGTGACCCTGGGCTATGACGGCTCTGCGGTTGCGGCGTTTCCCGACGCGGTGACCCAGCGCGGCGCCAAGCATTTGCGTGAGCTGGCGCACCTGGCGCGGGAGGGTGTGCGCGCGGTGCAGCTGTACTGCGTCAATCTCTCGGGGATTGAGGCTGTGCGACCGGCGGTGGAAATCGACGCCGGTTATGCTGCAGCCCTGCGTGAAGCCAAGGCGGCAGGGGTGGAAGTGCTGGCGTATGGCGTGCGTGTGACCTGCGAAGAAATCTGTGTAGACCGGCGCCTGGACGTGCTGCTCGACTAGAGTTCCACCCATAGGCCTTGAGCGTCTTCGCAGCCGCGCAGGGCGGTCAGGCTCTGCCCGGCGCAAGGGCCGGCGATGCATTCGCCATTCTCGATCAGGAACAGGGCGCCGTGGGTTGCACACTGGATCAGGCTGGCGCTGTCGTCGAGAAACTGGTCGGGTTGCCATTCCAGTGAAATGCCACGATGGGGGCAACGGTTGATGTAGAAGTACGCAACGCCGTCGCGGCGCACGGCCAGCAGCTTGCACCCGTCGATATCAAAACCAAGGCTGCTGTTGGGCGCGAGTGCGGTGGAGGGGCAGAGAAACTTCATTTCACTCCTTAAGTGCCTTGACGTTCAAATGCAAACAATTATCAAATGCCGGCTCGCCCGTCAGCTGACCGGGCGCTCAATACGATGCCAGACGGGCGTTTGCTGTCACATCGATGAGTGCTTGAGCGGCCCTGCCCTTGGAAGGAAACCCTGTTATGCGACTGAGTACCAGCGCTATTGCGCTCGTTGTCGGACTGCTGGTCAACCACGGGGCGCAAGCCTCTGAACTGCCACAACGCTGGGTGAGTGCCGGTGGGGCGCTGTCGGAATGGGTGACGGCCCTGGGCGGCGAGTCGAAACTGGTCGGGGTGGACACTACCAGCCAGCATCCCGAGTCCCTCAAGGCGTTACCGAGCATTGGTTATCAGCGGCAATTGTCGGCGGAAGGCATTTTAAGTCTGCGCCCGCAGGTGCTGGTCGGCACCGAAGAAATGGGGCCGCCGCCGGTGCTGGCGCAGATTCGCAGTGCAGGCGTGCAGGTGGAAATGTTCTCGGCGCAGCCGGACCTGCCGACGTTGAAAGGCAATCTTCAACACCTGGGTAAGTTGCTGGGCAGCGAGGCCAAGGCCACCGAATTGTTTACCGGATATGAGCAGGCGCTGGATCAGCAGAAACGCTGGGTGACCAAGGCTCAGTCCACGCAAAAGGCGCCAGGCGTGTTGTTGTTGCTCGGGCATGCAGGCGGCAAGCCGCTGATCGCGGGCAAAGACACAGCGGCCGACTGGATGTTGCAACAGGCGGGCGGGCGCAATCTGGCGGTCCATGAAGGTTACAAGCCGTTTTCGGTGGAGTCGTTGGCGGGCTTGAGCCCGGATGTACTGGTGTTTGCTGACCGTGCCCTGACCGGAGACGCAGCGCGTGCGGCACTGTTCAAGGAAAACCCGATCCTGGCGTCCACGCCGGCGGCCAAGAGCGGGCGAGTGTTTGAGGTCGATCCCACCCTGTTGGTCGGCGGACTTGGGCCGCGTATGCCGCAAAGCCTCGCGGACCTGTCTGCCGGGTTTTACCCGTCCCAGGCCAAACCAGCCCCATGACCACTCCGGTAAAACCGAAAACGCTGTTTGTTGGGTTGGCGTTGTTGTGTGTCTTGGCGATCTGGCTTTCGCTGGCGCTGGGGCCGGTCAGCTTGCCTCTGTTGGATACGCTCAAAGCCGCCTTGCGCTTGATGGGGCTGCCGATTGAGCCCCAAGGGCTGGAGCAGGCTGAGCTGATCCTGGGGCAGATCCGTTTGCCACGCACGCTGCTGGGCTTGGCTGTCGGCGGGGTATTGGCCTTGTCGGGGGTGGCGATGCAGGGGTTGTTCCGCAATCCTCTGGCGGATCCAGGTTTGGTCGGGGTCTCCAGCGGTGCTGCGCTGGGGGCGGCGGTGGCGATTGTCGGTGGTTCGTTTTTCGGTGGTTTGCCGGATGCCGTTGGACCTTACCTGTTGTCACTTTGCGCATTCCTGGGAGGGCTGGGTGTGACGGCACTGGTATATCGCTTGGGGCGGCGCAACGGCCAGACCAACGTCGCGACAATGCTGCTCGCGGGCATTGCCCTTACGGCTCTCGCCGGTTCGGCGGTGGGCCTATTCACCTACCTGGCCGACGACGCCACCTTGCGCACCCTGACATTTTGGAACCTGGGCAGTCTCAACGGCGCCAGCTATTCGCGGTTATGGCCGCTGTTGCTCGTGAGCGCGGGTGTGGCGCTGTGGTTGCCGCGCCGGGCCAAGGCGTTGAATGCCCTGTTGCTCGGTGAGTCGGAGGCCAGTCATCTCGGCATCGATGTGGAACGGCTCAAGCGCGAATTGGTGTTGTGCACGGCGCTGGGCGTGGGGGCGGCGGTTGCCGCAGCGGGCATGATCGGTTTCGTGGGGCTGGTGGTGCCGCATCTGGTGCGCTTGTTGGCGGGGCCGGATCATCGTGTGCTGTTACCGGCATCGGTCTTCGCGGGTGCGAGCCTTTTGTTGTTTGCCGATCTGGTCGCACGGCTTGCCTTGGCACCGGCTGAGTTGCCCATCGGTATCGTTACAGCGTTTATCGGTGCGCCGTTCTTTCTTTTCCTGTTGTTGCGGGGGCGTGCCTGATGCTTCGTGTGGAAGACCTGCACATCCGTCGCGGGCGCAAAACCGTATTGGCAGATATCACACTCGACCTGTTGCCGGGTGAAGTGCTCGGCGTGTTGGGGCCCAATGGTGCAGGCAAAAGTACGCTGCTCGGTGCGTTGTGCGGCGAGTTGCATCCCGACCAAGGCACAGTGTGCCTGGATCAATGTCCTTTGCAGGAGTGGAGTGGGGCACAACGAGCACAGCGCCTTGCGGTATTGCCGCAAAGCTCGACGTTGGACTTCGCTTTCCGTGTCGAAGAGGTTGTCGGCATGGGCCGCTTGCCTCATCAGACCGGACGCGTGCGCGATGACGAGATCATCGAGGCGGCCTTGCAGGCGGCTGACGTCGGGCACTTGAGCGGTCGCAGCTACCTGGCGTTGTCCGGTGGCGAGCGCCAGCGGGTGCACCTGGCGCGCGTGCTTGCACAATTATGGCCAGGTGAAGCGGGGCAGACGTTGTTATTGGATGAGCCGACGTCAATGCTGGACCCTTTGCATCAACACCTGACCTTGCAGGCCATTCGTACCTTCGCCGATCGTGGGGCGGCGGTGCTGGTGATCCTTCATGACTTGAACCTCGCAGCCCGTTACTGTGACCGTATTCTGTTGCTGGAGGCGGGGCGTCCGCATGCCTTGGATACGCCGGCGCAAGTGATGCAGCCTGAGCCCTTGAAAGCTGTTTTTGGTCTGGACGTGCTTGTGCAGGCTCATCCCGAGCGTGGGCATCCTCTGATCATTGCGCGCTGAATTCGACTTTTCCACAGGCAAAAAAAGACCCGGCAAAAGCCGGGTCAAATAACCGTGATTAGCCTGATGAGGAGATAATCTGAGAGTCCGAACCAATGGTCTTTCAGTTATCGGCTGATCTCGCGACCAGTTGTGATAATCATAACGATTCTCATTTGAGAGTCAACCTTTGTTTTCTCGGTGTCTTGGGGTTTTCTCAAACGCCCGTTCGGAATGTCTATAAACAGGGGGGCCTGATAGTCGATCTAATTCTTTTGGCGCGTTGAAATAGCATCAAGTTGACGGTTCAACGCTTCCTTGCGCTCGGCAGGAATGTCATTCCAGTGCACGTCCATCAATGCCCCTTCGATGGCATACAGCAGCACTTTCGATGCACGAAACCCGCGCGTTCGCACGGCCCGGTAGGCATCAACCGCACCCAGGCGACGCAAGTCGGACGCACTGTGGATGCCCACCGCATGCAGCCACTGTGCTGATGTCTTGCCAAGGTTTTTCAGGTGTTGCAGCTCATCGTTCATCAAGCCTCCTTGCGACGGCCGAATGGTGCGGTGGGTATGTGACCAGGCAAGCCTGAACAGAAGTGTAGCGCTCAGTAGGAAAAGCGTAGTTCTTTAGTCGGAAACGGCCTAAAGACGTATAAGCATGACCAGGTCAGGCAGGCGGGACGTCCCCGGCACGCCTGCGCGAAACCGGGGCGGAAGCAGAGGGTTTCAGCGAGTGCGATAGCGCAGGCGTGTGCCGAAATTGACCGACATGAGAATCTCGTCAGCGCTCAGTTCGGGCGGGAAGTACGTGCCTGAAATCTGCGCGTGGGCCAGGCTGGCGCCCTCCAGCGGGCAGTCGCGCAGGTCCAGTCCGCGTAAATCGGCAGATCGGAAATAGGCGTCGGTAAAGTCCACGCCTGCCGTGTTCAGTTCGCGCAGATCCAGCCCCCGGAAGTCGCCACCGCGCATATCGATGGCACCGTCTTTTGGACGTTCCCGGTTGAAGCCTCGCACATCGTCTTTATGCAGGAGCGAGTAAAGCGGCGTATCAAGAAGCTTGGGCTGACTCATGACGGCAACTCCCGTTGGATTTATGGCGCCATTATAGTGCCACTATTGCTTGGTCGCGTGGCCCAAGTAGGCGACACGACCAAGAAATTTTTCTTACAGGCCCGGCAGGCGCTGGCGGATATGCGCCACCAGTGCATCGAGGGTCCCGCTTTCATTGGTCTCGACGCGCTTGCTGAGGAGCAGTTCCTCGGCGGTGAGTGGCTCGCGATTGGCTTGCTGTTCTTCGATAACAGTCAGTGTCGCGTCGGAAGGGTCGTTGTTGTCCTCCTGACGTTGCGCCAGCCAACTGGCGATAACTGCTTGTGGGGCGTTGCAATCCAGAATCAGGAAAGGCGCGCCCGTGGCTTCGGCAACAGTGGCGGCCGCATCGCGTTGTTCACGTTTCAGGAAGGTCGCATCCAGCACGACCGGGTAGCCGGCGCGCAACACGGTATCGGCGATTTCATTCAGGCGTGCGTAGGTCGCAGCACTGGCGTCGGCCGCATAGATACCGGCCTGTGGTGTGTTTTCCACGTGTTGCTCGCCAAACAGGCGCTTGCGCTCCACGTCCGAGCGCAGGCGCACGGCACCCAGTGCTTCCACCAGGCGCATGGCCACATGGCTTTTACCGACAGCCGAAACGCCGTGGGTAATGGCCAGGAAACGCGATGGAATGGTGCTGTAGCTTTCCGCCAGGTTGGCATAGTTGCGGTATTGGCGCAGGGTCGTGGCGCGCTGCACCGGGCTGGCTTCGCTCGGCATGCTGAACAGCGCGATCTTGGCGCGGACCAGGGCGCGATAGGCTTTATAGAAATTCAGCACTTCCAGGCCCTGATAGTCACCGGTCAATTCCAGATACTGGCTGATGAAGCGGCGTGCCAGGGACTTGAGTCCACGGTCTTCCAGGTCCATGGCCAGGAAGCCGGTATCGGCGTACACATCGGTGAAACGGAAGGGTTCGTTGAATTCGATGCAATCGAAGATCACTACGTGGCCGTCGATCAACGTTGCATTACCCAGGTGAATATCACCGTGGCATTCGCGGGTGAAGCCGTCCAGCTTGCGCTGGGAAAACAGTGGCTTGAGACGCTCGAAGCTGCTTTCGGCCCAGGCTTGCAGGGCTTCCAACTGGGTCAGGTCAGTCTTGTCGCTGAGGAATGGACGGATCTGGTCGAAGTTCTGGCGAACCGGCGCCATTACCTCATCCGGCGTGCCGGCCGGGTGTTCCTGCGGCACTTTCGGTGCGCAGAGGTGGAAGTGCGCAATCTGCTTGGCCATCTCATCGATGTGTGCGCTGGTCAATTCGCCGTTGGCTTGCAGGGTGCTGAGCAGTTGGCTCTGCGGAAACTGGCGCATTTTCAGTGCGTATTCGATCACCGGGCCATCGCCACCCAACTGCGGGGCTTCGGCTGTGCCGGTGATCGGCAACACTTCAAGATACAAATCTTCGGTCAGGCGCTGATTGAGGCGCAGCTCTTCGTTACAGAAGTGGCCGCGCTTGTCCAGGTCGGTAAAATCCAGAAATCCGAAGTTCATCGGCTTTTTCAGCTTATAGGCGTAAGGACCGGTCAGTACGACCCAGGAAATATGGGTCTCGATGACTTGGAACGCTTCAACCGGATGGGGATATAAAGCCGGATTTTGCAGGGCAGCGATCAGGGACTGGCTCACGGGCGATCCTTCAGAGTCTGGGGAAAAACATGGCGGGCATTATGGCTGCTGCGACCGCTTGTGCAAACCGCTGTCCGGCTCATGTTGATCATCAATAAAGTGCGTATAATCCGCCGCCATGACTCGAACCCGATCTCCCCGTTCCCGTAAAAAACCTCCTTCCCGTGGCCTGCGCCCCTGGCTTGGCTGGGCGCTCAAGCTTGGCCTGGTAGGCCTTGTGGTACTTGCCGGCTTTGCGGTCTACCTCGACGCTGTGGTGCAGGAGAAGTTCTCCGGCAAGCGCTGGACCATTCCGGCCAAGGTGTACGCGCGCCCGCTGGAATTGTTCGCAGGCCAGAAGCTGAGCAAGGATGACTTCCTGACCGAACTCGACGCCTTGGGCTATCGTCGTGAGCCCGTGAGCAACGGTCCGGGTGCAGCGGCTGTCAGCGGAAATACCGTCGCCCTGAACACCCGTGGCTTTCAATTCTATGAAGGCCTGGAAAAAGCCCAGCCGGTGCGTGTGCGTTTCTCCGGCGATTACGTCGCCGAGTTGTCGTCCCTCAATGGCTCGAAGCTGCCTGTGGTTCGCCTGGAGCCGCTGATGATCGGCGGCATTTACCCGAAGAACCTTGAAGATCGCATCCTGATCAAACTTGATCAGGTGCCGCCTTACCTGCTGGAAACCCTGGTAGCCGTTGAAGACCGTGATTTTTACCATCACTGGGGGGTCTCGCCGAAGTCGATCGCCCGCGCAGTCTGGGTGAATACGTCCGGCGGCAAGATGACCCAGGGCGGCAGTACGCTGACGCAACAATTGGTCAAGAACTTCTACCTGACCAACGAACGCAGCCTGACCCGCAAGCTCACCGAAGCCATGATGGCGATGCTGTTGGAGTTGCATTACAGCAAGCAGGAAATCCTCGAGGCGTACCTCAACGAAGTATTCGTCGGCCAGGACGGCCAGCGCGCGGTGCATGGTTTCGGTCTGGCCAGCCAATTCTTCTTTGGCCAGCCGCTGTCCGAACTGAAGCTGCACCAGGTTGCGTTGCTGGTGGGCATGGTCAAGGGGCCTTCCTACTACAACCCGCGTCGCAACCCTGAGCGTGCGCTGGAGCGTCGCAACCTGGTGCTGGATGTTCTAGAGCAGCAAGGTGTTGCCACCGCCGAACAAGTTGCCGCCGCGAAGAAAATGCCACTGGGTGTCACCACCCGCGGCAAGTTGGCAGACAGCTCCTTCCCGGGCTTTATCGACCTGGTCAAGCGCCAGTTGCGTGAAGACTACCGTGACGAAGACTTGACCGAAGAAGGCCTGCGGATCTTCACCAGTTTCGATCCAATCCTGCAGATGAAAGCCGAAGCGTCGGTCAATGACACGTTCAAGCGAATGACCGGCCGCAAAGGCGCGGATGAAGTCGAAGCGGCCATGGTCGTGACCAACCCGGAAACCGGTGAGGTCCAGGCCCTGGTCGGCAGCCGCCTGGCCAGCTTCGCCGGTTTCAACCGCGCCCTGGATGCCGTGCGACCGATTGGTTCGTTGGTCAAGCCGGCGGTCTACCTCACGGCCCTGGAAAAACCGAGCAAGTACACCCTGACCAGTTGGCTGTCTGACGACCCGCTGTCAGTAAAAGGCGCTGACGGGCAGGTGTGGACGCCACAGAACTTCGATCGCCGTTCTCATGGGACAGTGTTCCTGTACCAAGGGTTGGCGCACTCCTACAACATCTCCACTTCGCGTCTCGGCCTCGAAGTGGGCGTACCGAATGTCCTGAAGACCCTCGCGCGCCTGGGCATTACGCGTGAGTTCCCGGCATTTCCATCGATCCTGCTGGGTGCCGGCGCAATGACCCCAATGGAAGTCGCGACGATGTACCAGACCCTGGCCAACGGTGGTTTCAATACGCCGATGCGCGGGATCCGAAGCGTGCTGACGGCTGAAGGCGAGCCGCTCAAGCGTTATCCGTTCCAGATCCAGCAGCGTTTCGATGCGGGCTCCATCTACTTGATCCAGAACGCCATGCAGCGTGTGATGCGTGAGGGCACTGGTAGTTCGGTCTATAAGGTGCTGCCGTCCAACCTGACCCTGGCGGGTAAGACCGGTACCAGTAACGATTCGCGCGACAGTTGGTTTGCGGGTTTTGGCCAGGATGTGCTGGCGGTGGTTTGGATGGGGCGTGACGACAACGGCAAGACACCGTTCACCGGTGCCACCGGTGCGCTGCAGGTCTGGACCAGTTTCATGCGCAAGGCCGATCCGCTGCCGTTGAACATGCCGCAGCCGGACAACATCGTGCAGGCCTGGATCGATCCGCACACCGGGCAGGGGTCCGATGCCAACTGTCCGGGCGCGGTGCAGATGCCGTATATTCGCGGCAGCGAACCGCCACCCGGCGCCGCATGCGGTGGCAGTGCCCCTGCTGACGCGGAATCGGTGATGGATTGGGTCAAGGGCTGGATGAATTAAGCAAAGAGGGTTTCAAGTGAACAAGTGGTGGATTCCAGCTATTACAGCTCTGGCTTTGCTCAACGGTTGCGCCAGCGTGCAGCGCGGCTCCATTCCCGTGGTGGACTCGAGCACGACCGTGTCCAATAACGACCGGATCTCGGCCAACGGCGGGTTCCGCCAGACCGTGACCAACCGTCCCGCCCAGGCCAAGCCGCAAGCTGTGCCGCAGGATTCAGGTGTGGTGGTGATGGTGCCGGGTGGTGGCGCAGCGACGTCGGCGCCGATCAGCGCCGAGCCGTGGACCCCGGGGCCAAGCACCTCCGGTCCGATTGACGCGACCCCGATTCAGACGGCCCCGATCAACCAAGGCACCTACAACATGCCATCCACCCCGAGCGGCATTCCGTCGTCCTCCAGTGCCGGCGGCCTGTCGGCTGACGAGCAATTGGATGGCCCGGTACTGGCCTTGCTGACCACTGCACAGCAGCAGCAGGCGAGTGGCGACCTGAATGGTGCGTCGTCGAGTCTCGAGCGCGCCCAGCGCGTTGCGCCGCGTGAACCGCAAGTGCTGTATCGCCTGGCCCAGGTGCGCCTGGCCCAGGGCGATGCGCCGCAGGCCGAGCAATTCGCGCGTCGTGGCCTGACCTTGGCCAATGGTCGTCCCGACCTGCAAGCCAGCCTGTGGGCCTTGATTGGTGACGCGCGCGCCGCACAAGGCGACGCCGCCGGTGCCGCCCAGGCGCGCCAGAAAGCCAAGGTCAGTCTCTGATGGATGCACGGTTTCCCGCGATTGCCGAACAGTTATTGCTGATCGAGCGAGAGTTGCGTGTGCAGGGCTGGTGGGACGAGGTGTCCCCCAGCGTCGAGGCGCTCAGCAGTGTCGAACCCTTTTCGGTGGACACCCTGGACTTTCACCAGTGGCTGCAATGGATATTCCTGGTACGCATGAAGCAGATCCTCGAACAGGACCTGCCGCTGCCCAATGCGTCGGGCATTCTGGAAATGGCCGAGATGGTCTACGCCGATCGCCCGCTGGAAAGCCTTGGCTTACGCAATGCGCTGAAAAAGTTCGATCAACTGATCGTCGACGCTCGTTAATTGCCTGACTGCCGGCTTTTTCGGCAGTCTTGCGCATATTTCTACCGCTTGACGACATTCAGGCGAGTTTTATCCCTCCTCAAAGCCCTTTCTTCTACGTTCTCATGCGCTTAGTTGGAAAAAAGCGCAATTATTGCTTGACTTGAAGGGCCTGAAACAGAAGAATCCAAAGTCCGCTGTATCGGGACTGCCAGAAGCAGGCCCGCTCAGCAGATCATGAGGCGCACATCCGCGCCGACCTGTTACACCCGCAACGCGTTACCTCGCGCTGGGTGGGAAAAGCCCGCAACACTTGGGACGATCCCAATACTTGCTCAGTCAGTGCTGACGTAGTCGGCGACCACCGTCGCTCATGCTCTGTTGAGAAGTAAACCTATTAAGACCCGTCGGTTTTCAACGGACGGTATTCTGGCGTTTTAGAGGTGAACAACGTGGAGCTTTTATCTGGCGGTGAGATGCTCGTCCGCTTTTTGCGTGACGAAGGCGTCGACTATATCTACGGGTACCCAGGTGGTGCTCTGCTGCATGTTTACGACGCACTGTTCAAGGAACCGGCTGTTACCCACATCCTGGTTCGCCACGAACAGGCCGCGACCCATATGGCTGACGGTTATGCCCGTGCCACCGGTAAAGCCGGCGTGGTACTGGTAACGTCCGGCCCTGGCGCAACCAATGCCATCACCGGCATCGCGACTGCGTATATGGACTCTATCCCGATGGTGGTCATTTCCGGCCAGGTGCCCAGCACCATGGTGGGGACCGATGCATTCCAGGAAACCGACATGATCGGTATCTCCCGGCCGATCGTGAAACACAGCTTCATGATCAAGCATCCTTCGGAAATCCCGGAAGTCATGAAAAAGGCCTTCTACCTCGCACAGTCCGGTCGTCCGGGTCCTGTGGTGGTCGATATCCCCAAGGACATGACCAACCCGGCCGAAAAATTCGAATACATCTTCCCGAAGAAAGCCAAGCTGCGCTCCTACAGCCCGGCGGTCCGCGGGCACTCGGGGCAAATCCGCAAGGCGGCAGAAATGCTGTTGGCGGCCAAGCGCCCAGTGCTGTACTCGGGTGGTGGTGTGATCCTGGGCGGCGGTTCAGCACAGCTGACCGAACTGGCCAAGCTGCTCAACCTGCCGGTCACCAACACCCTGATGGGCCTCGGCGCCTTCCCGGGTACGGACCGTCAGTTCGTCGGGATGCTCGGCATGCACGGCAGCTACACCGCCAACCTGACCATGCACCATGCCGACGTGATCCTGGCCGTGGGTGCGCGGTTCGATGACCGTGTGATCAACGGTGCGAGCAAATTCTGCCCGAATGCCAAGATCATCCATATCGACATCGACCCGGCGTCCATCTCCAAGACCATCAAGGCCGACGTGCCGATCGTAGGTCCTGTTGAAAGCGTGTTGACCGAAATGGTTGCCGCGCTCAAGGACATCGGCGAGGCGCCGAACAAGGAATCCGTTGCCAGCTGGTGGAAGCAGATCGACGAATGGCGCGGTGATCGCGGCCTGTTCCCTTACGACAAGGGTGACGGCAGCATCATCAAGCCACAAACCGTGATCGAGACCCTGTGCGAAGTGACCAAGGGCGACGCCTTTGTGACCTCCGACGTGGGCCAGCACCAGATGTTTGCCGCGCAGTACTACAAGTTCGACAAGCCTAACCGCTGGATCAACTCCGGTGGCCTGGGCACGATGGGCTTTGGTTTTCCTGCGGCCATGGGCGTGAAACTGAGCTTCCCCGACACCGACGTCGCGTGCGTCACCGGTGAAGGCAGCATCCAGATGAATATCCAGGAACTGTCGACGTGCCTGCAGTACGGCCTTCCCGTGAAGATCGTCTGCCTGAACAACGGCGTGCTGGGCATGGTTCGTCAATGGCAGGACATGAGCTACAACAGCCGTCACTCCCATTCCTACATGGAGTCGCTGCCGGATTTCGTAAAATTGGTTGAAGCCTATGGCCACGTCGGCATTCGCATCACTGATTTGAAAGATCTGAAGCCGAAGATGGAAGAGGCGTTCGCCATGAAGGACCGCCTGGTGTTCATCGATATTCAGGTGGATACCAGCGAGCACGTCTACCCGATGCAGATCAAGGACGGCTCTATGCGCGACATGTGGCTGAACAAGACGGAGCGTACTTAATCATGCGGCACATTATCTCCCTGCTTCTGGAGAACGAACCCGGCGCTCTGTCTCGTGTTGTCGGCCTGTTTTCGCAGCGTAACTACAACATCGAAAGCCTGACCGTGGCTCCGACCGAAGACCCGACCCTGTCGCGTCTGACGTTGACCACTGTGGGCCACGATGAGGTGATCGAGCAGATCACCAAGAACCTCAACAAGCTGATCGAAGTGGTCAAGCTGGTCGACCTGTCGGAGAGTGCCCACATCGAGCGCGAGCTGATGCTGGTTAAAGTCAAGGCTACGGGTGCCCAACGTGCCGAGATCAAGCGCACGACCGACATCTATCGCGGGCAGATCGTCGATGTGAGCGCCAGCGTTTATACCGTTCAACTGACCGGTACAAGCGACAAGCTGGACAGCTTCATCCAGTCGATCGGGACGGCCTCGATTCTGGAAACGGTACGCAGTGGTGTCACCGGGATTGCCCGTGGCGACAAAGTACTCAGCATCTAACCCAAATTAGCGAATGGCCTTACGGCCTGGATATATAGAGGAACCTCATGAAAGTTTATTACGATAAAGATTGTGACCTGTCGATCATCCAGGGCAAGAAAGTCGCCATCATCGGCTACGGTTCCCAGGGCCACGCTCAAGCGTGCAACCTGAAAGATTCCGGCGTTGACGTGACCGTTGGCCTGCGCAAAGGCTCGGCCACTGTTGCCAAGGCTGAAGCTCACGGCCTGAAAGTGACTGACGTCGCTTCCGCTGTTGCTGCTGCCGACCTGGTCATGATCCTGACCCCGGACGAGTTCCAATCCGCGCTGTACAAGAACGAAATCGAGCCGAACATCAAGAAGGGCGCCACCCTGGCCTTCTCCCACGGCTTCGCGATCCACTACAACCAGGTCGTGCCACGCGCCGACCTGGACGTGATCATGATCGCGCCAAAAGCGCCGGGTCACACTGTACGTTCCGAGTTCGTCAAGGGCGGCGGTATTCCTGACCTGATCGCGATCTACCAGGACGCATCGGGCAACGCCAAGAACGTGGCACTGTCCTACGCCGCTGGCGTGGGTGGTGGTCGTACCGGCATCATCGAAACCACCTTCAAGGACGAGACTGAAACCGACCTGTTCGGCGAACAAGCCGTACTGTGCGGCGGTACCGTCGAGTTGGTAAAAGCCGGTTTCGAAACCCTGGTTGAAGCTGGCTACGCGCCGGAAATGGCCTACTTCGAATGCCTGCATGAACTGAAGCTGATCGTTGACCTCATGTACGAAGGCGGTATCGCCAACATGAACTACTCGATCTCCAACAACGCCGAATACGGCGAGTACGTGACTGGCCCGGAAGTGATCAACGCCGAGTCCCGTCAGGCCATGCGCAACGCCCTGAAACGTATTCAGGACGGCGAATACGCCAAAATGTTCATCAGCGAAGGTGCTACCGGCTACCCTTCGATGACCGCCAAGCGTCGTAATAACGCCGCTCACGGTATCGAAGTCATCGGCGAGCAACTGCGCTCCATGATGCCGTGGATCGGTGCCAACAAGATCGTCGACAAAGCCAAGAACTAAGTCGTACGTATCAGGGGAAAACGCGGCCTAGGCCGCGTTTTTTCGTTTGGGCGGCGGGTTCTGGTATAAAGCTGCATCGTTTGCGGGCGAACACTCGCCGCAAGTATCTGTCGAACTTTTTTCACACCGTTGCAAGGTAAAGTCCATGAGCGAACGTCCCGAAGAGCCAAGCCAGGCTCCTGACGCCGAAAGCCTGCTGCCGATCGATGAACATGTCGAAGAAGGGCATGACGCGGAAGGTCGCAAGGTCCGGCATCGTGGCATCTATCTTCTGCCCAACCTGTTCACCACGGCGAACCTGTTTGCCGGGTTCTATTCCATCATCAATTCCATGAGCGCGCAGAGTGCTCTGGCGGCGGGTGATGCGGCGAGTGCCAGCAAGTATTTCGGTTTTGCTGCCATCGCAATCTTCGTGGCCATGGTGCTCGACGGCCTTGATGGCCGTGTGGCGCGCATGACCAACACACAAAGCGCCTTCGGTGCCGAGTACGACTCGCTGTCGGACATGGTTGCGTTTGGCGTCGCCCCCGCGTTGCTGGCGTTTGCCTGGGCGTTGGGTGATATGGGGAAGGTTGGTTGGATGGTTGCCTTCATCTATGTCGCCGGTGCTGCCTTGCGTCTGGCGCGCTTCAACACCCAGGTTGGAACTGCCGACAAGCGTTACTTCATCGGTCTGGCCAGCCCCGCTGCTGCGGGTGTGGTGGCAGGTATCGTCTGGGCCTTCAGTGATTACGGCATCCAGGGTTCGAAAATGTCGTTCCTGGTGGCCTTGATGGTGGCCGCTGCCGGCATGCTGATGGTCAGCAACATCAAGTACAACAGCTTCAAGGAACTGGACTTGAAGGGGCGTGTACCTTTCGTGGCAATTCTGGCGGTAGTGCTGGTATTTGCCGTGGTGTTCAGTGATCCACCGCGCATCCTGTTGCTGGCGTTCCTGGTGTACGCCGCTTCGGGGCCGGTTCAATACCTGCTGCATCTGCGCCGCGACAAAACATTGCCTTAATGTAATTTCCCCCATACTCCGCAGTCTATTGGTGCATCAGTCCTCCAATGCTGCGGAGTTGCCATGTTAATCAAATTACCCAAAGCGTCCGATTGCCATGAGTCGGATGTCACGCCTGAATCCTTCTATTTCTCTCGCCGTAGCTTGCTCGGTGGCGCGCTTGCCGGTATTGCAGCCAGTAGCTTGCCGCGTTGGGCCAGTGCTGACGAGGCCTCGCGTTATGCCGATGTTGAAGCGGGCAAGGCGCCTGGCTGGTTTACCGAGAAACTGCCAGGCACAAAATGGCAGGCCATCACGGTGAAGGACGAGGCGATCACGCCTTTCAAAGACGCTACGCACTACAACAACTTCTATGAGTTCGGTACAGGTAAGGGGGACCCGGCCACGAATGCCGGTTCACTCAAGACCGAGCCGTGGAGCGTTGTCATTGATGGTGAGGTTGCCAAGCCAGGCCGTTATGCCCTGGAAGACTTCATGAAGCCCTATCAGTTGGAAGAGCGGATCTACCGTCTGCGCTGTGTAGAGGCCTGGTCGATGGTTATTCCATGGATCGGTTTTCCCATCTCGGCGCTGCTCAAGCAAGTTGAGCCGACTTCGAAGGCCAAATACATCCGTTTTGAAACCCTCCAGGATCCCAAGAGTATGCCGGGGCAGCGTTCGAGTTTTGGCTTGATCGATTGGCCTTATGTGGAGGGCTTGCGTCTGGATGAGGCGATGAATCCTCTGGCGATCCTGGCGGTGGGTATGTATGGACGTGAGTTGCCCAATCAGAATGGTGCGCCGCTGCGCCTGGTGGTGCCTTGGAAGTACGGCTTCAAGAGTGTGAAGTCGATTGTACGGATCAGTCTCGTGAGTGAGCAGCCGAAAACCACGTGGCAGAGCATTGCTGCTGACGAGTATGGCTTCTACGCGAACGTGAACCCTACGGTCGATCATCCACGTTGGACTCAGGCGCGGGAGCGTCGTCTGCCGAGTGGGCTTTTCAGCCCTAATGTACGTGAGACTCAGATGTTCAATGGGTACTCGGATGAGGTGGCTTCTCTTTATACCGGTCTCGATCTGCGGAAGAACTACTGATGCGTTACCCGATCTGGCGTGTTGGCGTCTTTATAGCAGCGGCGATTTGGCCGCTGTTCTGGCTCTATGAAGCGTGGAGTTCTGCCCTCGGGCCGGATCCGGGCAAGGTATTGGTGGATCGGCTGGGGCTCGGCACGTTGATTCTGTTACTGATTACCCTGGCAATGACGCCGCTGCAGAAGCTCAGCGGTTGGGCGGGGTGGATAGCGGTGCGTCGGCAACTGGGCTTGTGGTGCTTTGCCTACGTTGTGCTGCATCTGGCGGCTTATTGTGTATTTGTGCTTGGGCTGGATTGGTCGCAGCTGGGGGTGGAGTTGCGCAAGCGGCCCTACATTATTGTCGGAGCGCTGGGGTTTATTTCCCTGTTGGTTCTGGCGGTGACGTCGAATCGTTACAGTCAGCGTCGGTTGGGGGCGCGTTGGAAGAAGTTGCATCGCTTGGTGTATGTAGTTCTTGGGCTGGGTTTGCTGCATATGTTGTGGATCGTGCGAGCGGACCTCAAAGAGTGGGCTATCTATGCTTCTGTAGGTGCGTTCCTGTTAGTGCTGCGGATACCGGCCGTAATGCGGCGAATCCCACGGCTTATTGCGAAAAAACCACTTTCTGCAACAAAAACGTAATTAAGGGTTGACGGCAGATTCTGGAAGTCTATAATTCGCCCCACTTCCGGCGCAGTCGAAACGAAAAACTCCTTGGTAAACAATGAGTTACGCAGAATTCGACAGCGACTTGCTTCAGTTCATCGAAGCCCAGAAGGAGTTGGTAGGGCAGTGTTGTCTGGCTCTATTGACGTTTCGATCCTCTCGGTCGAAAGCGGAGAAAAAGAGGTGTTGACAGCAGCGTGTAACGCTGTAGAATTCGCCTCCCGCTAACGAGAGATCGGAAGCGCAAGTGGTTGAAGTTGTTGAA